>Ga0209415_10000353_pt1 | contig 83549 bp, 68 predicted proteins | sample PeaSoiSIISIP2007_FD_187696 | JGI IMG/M metagenome (GOLD analysis project Ga0209415, IMG submission 187696) | Peat soil microbial communities from Weissenstadt, Germany - SII-SIP-2007 (SPAdes) (version 2) | ecosystem: Environmental > Terrestrial > Soil > Wetlands > Peat | place: Germany... | reverse complement strand
TGCGATCTCCGCGTCGAGAAGGAATCGCCGCGCGCCGCCGTCATCAACGCACGAATTCTCTGGACCTATTCCGCCGCGTGCCGGCTTTACGGCGCCCAATACCGCGAGATGGCAGACTGGGCCTACGATTACATTGTCAGTAAGTTCTGGGATGCGGAGCATGGCGGCGTCTATTGGATGCTCGATTACAAGGGCAACCCGCTGTCCGATCGTAAGCAGATTTACGCGCAAGCTTTTGCGGCGTATGGCATGGCGGAGTACTACCGCGCTACCGGCAAGCCGGAAAGCCTGGAGTTAGCCAAACGGCTTTTCCGCTTAATCGAAGAGCATAGTTACGATCCGGAATGGAAGGGCTATCTGGAAGCTCGCGGCCGCGATTGGAGCGCGCTCGCGGATATGCGGCTGAGTGACAAAGACCTGAACAGCCCTAAGTCGATGAACACGCACCTGCACGTGATGGAGGCTTACACGAACTTGCTGCGGGTGTGGAAGGACCCGGAGTTACAGGCCAAGCACAAAGAACTGCTCGAAGTAACCATGGACCGGATCGTGGATAGCTCCACCGGCCACTTCAGAATGTTCTTCGACAACCAATGGAACTCCCTCTCCGATCACGTTTCGTTCGGTCACGACATCGAAGGTAGCTGGCTGATACTGGAAGCTGCTGAAGTGCTGGGCGATCATGCGCTGATTGAGCGTGCGCGGAGACTCGCCCTCACCATGGCCCGGACCGTTTATAAAGAAGGGTTGGACAAGGACGGCAGCCTTTTCTACGAAGCCAACTCTGCAGGCGTGATGATCGATCCCAACAAGCACTGGTGGGCGCAGGCCGAAGGGGTCGTTGGCTTCTACAGTGCGTACCAGATCTCGGGAGAGCAGCCATTTCTCGACGAGGCTTACCGGGTTTGGGAGTATATAGAGGACAAGATAGTCGACAAGATTCACGGCGAGTGGCACGCGAAGTTAAGACCCGGCGGGAAACCTTACACGGAAAAAGAGGACGGAGACGCATGCCTGGTTGGACCTTGGAAGTGCCCGTACCACAACAGCCGGGTATGTTACGAAATGATTGAGCGGCTAAAATGATGGCCCCAACCGCTCCCTTTGGTCGCGGCTGTGAAGCTCGGAGCCGCGACCGAAGGGAGCGGTGGGTACAGTGGTTACGAAACGAACCCTAATTTTATTGGAGACGTTTTCATGCGATACGGCTATTTTGACGATCAGAACCGCGAATATGTAATTACTCAGCCCGACACGCCTTTGCCGTGGATCAACTATCTGGGATGCCAGGCGTACTTCGGCATCATTTCCAATACGGCGGGCGGTTACTCCTTCTATCGCGATGCGCGTCTGCGCCGCATCACGCGCGGTCGCTACAACAACGTTCCCCTGGACGAGGGGGGGCGTTACATTTACTTGCGCGACGATGAAAGCGGAGAATACTGGTCGCCATCCTGGATGCCGACCTGCCGCGACCTGGAACAGTACACTTGCCGCCATGGCATGGGCTACACCACCATCGGCTCGAAGTACCGCGGCATCTCGGCCAGCACACGCTATTTTGTGCCGCTGGATGAGACGCTCGAAATCTGGCAACTAACCTTGCGGAATGACCGGCTAACGCCGGCCGCGATTTCGGCCTTTTCCCTGGTCGAGTTCTGCCTGTGGGATGCCCAGGACGATTCCACGAACTTTCAGCGCAATCTCAGTATTGGCCAGGTAGAGATCGATGACGAGGTCATCTACCACAAGACGGAGTACCGGGAGCGCCGCGACCATTTCGCCTGGTTTGCCTGCTCGGATCCTCTGGCAGGGTTCGATACACAGCGCGAGGCCTTCCTCGGGCCATGGCGCGGCTGGGACAAGCCGGCGGCGGTGGAGCGGGGCAACGCGTCCAACTCCCACGCCCACGGCTGGTCGCCCATCGGCAGCCACCATGTGAAACTCGTCCTCCAGCCCGGAGAAACGCACCAGATCGTTTTTGTTTTGGGCTACCACGAAAACGCCAAAGACCAGAAGTTCGATCCGCCGGATTCGCAGATCGTCAACAAGAAAACCGTGAAACCGGTGATCGCGCGTTACCGTAACAAGGCCAACGTGGATGCTGCGTTCGAGAAGCTCCGCGCCTACTGGGACGGCTTGTTGGGTGTCTACCAGGCGACCACGCCGGACATTCACACCGACCGCATGGTCAACGTATGGAACGCGTACCAGTGCATGGCCACGTTCAACATGTCGCGGTCGGCATCGTTTTACGAATCGGGCATTGGCCGCGGCCTGGGCTTCCGCGATTCCAACCAGGATCTGCTGGGCTTTGTCCAGATGGTCCCCGAGCGCGCCCGCGAGCGCATCCTGGATCTCGCGGCCACGCAGCTTCCCACCGGCGGCGCCTATCACCAATACCAGCCGCTGACCAAAAAGGGAAACAACGATATTGGCGGCAATTTCAACGACGATCCGCACTGGCTGATCATCGGCGTCGCGGCCTACCTGAAAGAGACCGGCGACTGGAGCATTCTGGGTGAGCCGGTCGAATTCGACAACCAGCCAGGCAGCGCGCAACCGCTCTATGAGCACCTGCGGCGCAGCTTCCATTACACGCTCGAGAGGCTGGGACCGCACGGTCTGCCGCTGATCGGCCGCGCCGATTGGAACGATTGCCTCAACCTGAACTGTTTCTCCGATACGCCCGGCCAATCCTTCCAGACCACGACCAACAAGGAAGGCAAGGTGGCCGAATCGGTTTTCATCGCCGGCCTGTTCGTGTTGGCGGCCAAGGAAATTGCCGCGATTGCGCAGCGGCGCGGACTGGCTGAAGAGGCGAAGAATTACCTCGCTTCAGGCGCACGCATGGAGGAGACGGTGCGCCAACACGGCTGGGACGGCGAGTGGTTCATTCGCGCTTACGACGACTCCAGCCAGAAGATCGGTTCCAAGGAGAACGCGGAAGGCAAGATCTTCATCGAGACGCAGGGCTTTTGCGTGCTCGCCGGGATCGGCCTGGAAGACGGGCGGGCGCGCCAGGCGCTCGATTCAGTGCGGAAACACCTCGCCACTCCGCACGGCATCGTGCTACAGCAGCCGGCCTATTCGCGCTACTATCTCAACCTCGGCGAGATTTCTTCTTACCCGCCCGGTTACAAGGAGAATGCCGGGATCTTCTGCCACAACAATCCGTGGGTGATCATCGCGGAAGCGATGGCCGGCGATGGCGACAACGCGCACGATTACTACTCGCGCATCAATCCGTCGGCCCGTGAGCGAATCAGCGACGTGCACCGCTGCGAACCGTACGTATACGCGCAGATGATCGCCGGCCGCGACGCTCCCACGCACGGGGAAGCGAAGAACTCCTGGCTCACCGGCACGGCGGCGTGGAATTACTACGCCATCACGCAGTGGATCCTCGGGATCCGTCCGGAGTATGACGGCCTGCGCATCGCGCCGGTGGTTCCGGAACGCTGGCAAGGCTTCGAAGCGGTGCGGAAATTCCGCGGCGTCACATACCGCATCACGGTGCGCCGCGCCGGCAAGGGCAACGGCGTGAGCCTGACGGTGGATGGAAAGCCGATTGAGGGCGCGGTGGTTCCGCCGCCGGCGGCGGGAAAAACGGAAGTGACCGTCGAAGTGAGGCTCGGATAGGGCTGGCGCTGAAGTGTGCGTTTCGGTAGCGCTGGCGGTCTTGCCGCCGGTGTTGGCAGGTCGGGGACCTGCCCCACTTCTTACCACACCCGGCAGGCGTTGGCGCTGACCATTGGTTGGCCGGCTTTGCAGGAGAACGCTTTCTGAAACTCCGGCATGTTGTCCAGGGTGCCGAGCACGCGGAAACGGCCGGGGGAGTGCGGATCGGTGAGCGCCTGTTGCCGCGCCGCCTGCGGCGTCTGGTTCAGGCACCAGACCTGCGCAAATCCCACGAAGAAGCGCTGCTCCGGCGTGTAGCCGTCGATCGCGGCGCCCTTGCCGTTCAGCGCATTCTCCATCGCCATATACGCGATGCGCGCGCCGCCGTTATCGGCGGTGTTCTCGCCCAGAGTCAGCTTGCCGTTCACCTTCACGTCGTCCACCGCGGTGAAGCCGGAATATTCATCGGCGATGCAGGCGGCGCGTTTCTCGAACGCAGCGCCATCGGCCGCGGTCCACCAATCGCGCAGATTGCCATCGCCATCGAACTTGCGGCCCTGGTCGTCAAAACCATGCGTCATCTCATGGCCGATCACCGCGCCGATGGCGCCATAGTTCAGAGCCATGTCGCGCTGCGGATCGAAGAACGGAAGCTGCAGGATGCCCGCTGGAAAATTGATGCTGTTGTAGGGCGGGGAGTAGAAAGCATTCACCGTGGGCGCCGTCATACTCCATTCGGTTTTGTCGGTAGGCTTGCCGATCTTGTCGAGGTTGCGCTGCCGCGCGGCCTCCGCCATACGCATGGCGTTGCCCAGATAATCGTCGCGCGCAATCGTCACCTGGCTGTAATCGCGCCATTTCTTCGGGTAGCCTACGTTGTTGGTGATGGCGGCCAGTTTGGCCAGCGCGGCCTTCCTGGTGTCATCCGTCATCCACGCCAGCGTTTGGATGTCCTGCCCTAAAGCCTTGTCCAGCTGTTCCACCAGGTCGGTGATTTGCCGCCGGGCATCGGGACCGAATGCGACGTCGATGTATTTCTGCCCGAGGAGGTCGCCCAGCCCGCGGTCCACCGCCTGCACGCAGCGGAACTGGCGTGGGCGCGGCTCGCGCGCGCCGGTCAGGTACCGTTGCCAGAACTCGAAATCCTCCCTTTCAAACGGCTCGGGAAGAAGTTCCGCAAATCGACGCAGCAGGTGGAAGGTCATGTACGCGCGGAATGCTTCCATCGGCTGGTCCATGATGCCGGCCGCAATCCCTTTCAGATAGTCGGGATTGCTGACGTTCAGCGACTCGAAATCCGGCGCGTGCATGGCTTTGAAGTAACTGTCCCAATCGAAGTGCACCAGCTCCGCCAGCTCCGCCCGCGTCATCATGTGATAACGCTTGAGGGGGTCTCGCATGCTGACGCGGTCGGTCGAATTCTGCGCCAGCATGGTCTCCAGGTCCAGCACCAGTTGCGCATGAGCCTTGGATGCGTCGGCCGGCTCGCCCGCCAACTCCAGCATCTTCGCGACATGCTGCACGTAGCGCTGGCGAATTTCCACCGACTTCGGATCGGTCTTCAGATAATAATCGCGATCGGGAAGCGAAAGCCCGCCCTGCTGAATGTTGGCGATGGTGCGGCTCGAGTTCTTGGAGTCCGCCTGTGAGTCGAAGCCGAAGAACACACTGACTCCCAAGCGATGCAGGCGCACCGTCTCGTCGAAGATGTCGGCGTGGCTTGCGATGGCGCCGATCCGGTCCAGATCGGGTTTCAACGGTGCGATGCCCTTGGCGTTGACGGCCGCCGTATCCATGCAACTGGCGAACTCATCGCCGATCTTCTGTTCCGCGGCGTTGCGGCCCGGCTTCGCCACCGCCGCGGCTTCGAGAATCTGGAGCAGCACTTTCTCGTTGCGCTCGCTCAACTCGGTGAAGCTCCCGTAGCGCGCCCGGTCGGAGGGAAGCGGGTGCTGCACCATCCACTTGCCACAGGCGTATTGATAGAAATCGACGCAAGGATTCGCCGATTGGTCGATCGCGCCTGCGTCGAGGCCGGAAGCAGGCGCGGCCGGATCGGCTGCCAGCGCCAACAGCGGAACGAAGAGCGAAGCAAACAGGAAACGTGAGCACATAGGAATCAGAACGAGCCTTTCTGTATGGTTGTAACTGTGAACACACGCGCCCGCCAGCGGGCGTTGGCGGGTTGAAACCCGCTCCACACCGGCGGCAAGACCGCCGGCGGTACGGAAACTCTCACCAGGCTCACAGTCATTGGATCAGTCGCCAAGGAACTTGCCGATCGGCCGCAAGCCTTTGACGTTGTCGCACACGGCTTTGATCGCAGCGGTCATGGGAATCGCCAGCAGCAGGCCCGGCGCGTCCCACAGAAAACCCCACAGCATCAACGAAAATGTCACCACCAGCGGATTGAGATGGACGCGTGAGCCCACCACCTTGGGGTATAGGAGGTTCAGCGCCACCAGGTGCAGGGCCCCTACCACGACGATCACGCCGACATAGACCGGCACCCGGTTCAACGACAGCGCCGAAAACAACGGCGGTACCATGGCGAGCGGCAATCCCACGTACGGCACCAGGCTCAGAAACCCGCTCAACGGTCCCACCAGCATGGGGTACGGCAGCCGCATCATCCAGAACACCACCGAGCTGGACACGGCCAGCATGAAACCCAGCACGAAGTTGCCCACTACGAACGCCCGCACCATTTCGGCCACGCCTTCCAGGCTGCGCGCGGCCACCAGGCGGTCTTCGCCGTGGAAAAACTGCAGGAAGCTGCGGTTGATGTGGTCGCGCCAGCTCAGCATGAAGTAAACCAGAAACGGCACGAAGGAAGCCATCAGCAGAATCTGGTAAAAGGAGCCGAGGTTGGCGGAAACGAAATCGACTACCGGCGTCCGCTCTTCGTGAATGCGCACTTCCGGAATCACCGCGGGCTGGGGCGGAGCCGCCGGCTGCGTTTTGGAGCGTTTGCCTGGGTGCGCCGGCTGTTGAGGCTGCGGCGGCGGCTGCTTGCTGGGAGCCAGCAGGCGCCACGTTTGCTGTTCGGCGTCGTCGACCTTCTGCTGCACGCCTTCCACAATCTGGCCGATGCGCTCGCCGTAGCGCGGCAGGTCGCCCGTCAGCACGGCCAGTTGGGCGTAAGCCCCCGCGCCCACCACGTAGAGAAACAGCAGCGCCGCCGTGCATACCACGAAGCTGGCCAGCGGCCGCGGAAAGCGGATGCGCGTCAGCAGCACCACGAAGGGTTCCAGGATAAAAGCGATGGTGACCGCCACGATCGAGGTGATGAAAAGGATGCGTCCGAAATACAGCACCGCGATGATTACACCGATCGCCACCACCGGCAAGGCAAGCTGGCGGGCATCGTGTGCGGCTTTCGCCGTGCTGGCGGCGGTGCCGGACTGAGTGATCAGCGCCACGGAGGAATCGGACCTTTTGTCTCGAATGTAGCACGCGGGCGCGGATAGAGCACGCGCGTGGCGTCTATAATGTAATGGAATTGACTGGAGCGCACTCCCGCATCCTGGCACTCGATCTCGGCAAGCGCCGCATTGGTCTCGCCATCAGCGATCCGCTCCGCATCACCGCCCAGGGTCTTCCCAACCTGGAGCGCGCCAACAAACGCTCCGATCTCGACGCGTTGGAGCGGCTGGCGCGCGATCGCGAGGTCGGCTCTTTCCTGATGGGCAACCCCATCAACATGGCCGGCAACGAAGGCCGGCAATCGGCCTGGGTGCGCGAGTTTGCGGGCGCGCTGGAGCGGCGCACCGGCCTTCCAGTGACGTTTTGGGATGAGCGCCTCACCACCGTGGAAGCCGGCCGCGTGCTGCGCGCCAGCGGCATCAGCATCCAGAAACGCGCCGCCGCGGTCGACCGGCTTTCCGCCGTCATCCTGCTGCAGAGCTATCTCGATTCGTTATGAGATTCGCGCGGCGTCTTGGTGTGGTGATTCTGGTGGGAGTGGCCCTCGCCGGCTGGTGCGGCTGGCGGCTTACCCGGCCCTACCGGGCGTTCGGCGCGGAAACCTTCGTCGAGTTCCCGCGCGGCACCAACTCCCGTGCTCTGGCCGCGGCGCTCGCCCAGGCAGGTGTGGTCCGGAGCCGGTGGGATTTTCTGCTGGCGAGAGCGCTCTCGCCCGGCCGCGTCCTCCGCGCCGGCGAATACCGCTTCAACCGGCCGGCATCGCCGCTCGAAGTCTTCGACCGCATCGCGCGCGGCGATTCGTTCTATTACGCGCTAGTGGTGCCGGAGGGCAAAAACATGTTCGATATTGCCGCCGCCGCCGCAAATTTGGGGCTCTTTACCGCGCCCGAATTTCTCGATGCGGCGCGCGACCCCTCGCTGATCCGCGATCTCGACCCGGAGGCGCCCACGCTCGAAGGCTACCTTTTTCCCAGCACCTACCGGCTGGGCCGCCACACCACGCCCGCTGAACTGTGCCGGATGATGACCGCGCGGTTCCGCGGGGCCTGGAGCCGCCTGGAAGGCGCCGCTTCCGCGCATCGCACCGTGACCCTGGCATCGCTGGTCGAGAAGGAAAGCAAGCTGCCCGACGAGCGGCCGCGCGTGGCCGCCGTTTTCGCCAACCGCCTGCGCCTGGGGATGACGCTCGATTGCGACCCTTCCACCATTTACGCCGCCCTGGTGGAGCAGCGCTACCGCGGTGCGATCCACCGCTCCGATCTGGCGAGCGGCAATCCGTACAATACGTACCGCCACGCCGGCCTGCCGCCCGGCCCGATCGCCAATCCCGGTTTGGAAGCCATCCGCGCCGTGCTGGCGCCGGCCGAATCCGATGCGCTCTACTTCGTGCTGCGTCCCGATGGCTCCGGCGCGCATCAGTTTTCCAGCAATATGGCTGCCCACCAGGCCGCCGTCGCTCTATATCGCCGTGCCCAGAAAAAGTAGCCCGAAGTCCATCGACTCGATGACGCGAAGAAAGGTCGAGACGACTCTCGACCCTGCACGCAAGACTGCGAGCGCCACGGCGCGGCCTTCCACCAAGCGCCGGCTGGCCGAATTCCTGGCGCTCCGGCAGCCCGCCCGCATCACCGAGGCCGTTTGGCTTGAAGCGCGCTCCACGCTGGCCCCTGTCTCCGATAGCTATCTGCGCGACCTGTTGCAGGCCACCGGCATCCCCTTCGACCAGCCGTGGGCCGGCATCCGCCAGCACACCTTCGAAGAGTTGGAGCAGTCCTTGCGCGAGATGCTGGAAGTCTACCTCGCCGCCCAATCCGCGGGTGAACGCGACCGCGCCCGCTATGCCCGCCGCCAGGTGATCGCCGGCAAAGACCGCGCCAGGTTCACTTCCGGCATCCCCCGCACCAGCCCTGAAAAACGGGCGCAAAAAGAAGAGATGGTCCAATGGATGCTGGTGTGGCTGGAGAACCCCGAAGTCTTCCCAGCCTGGGTGGAGGCCCGCAAGCGCGTCGAGGGCTGAGCTACGGACAAACCTGAAGACGCTGCTGAAAAAGCGGTCCGTGGCGCAGGCTGTCAAGCCCAATGTCACTTAGTTTTCGCCCCAGCGGGATTCTGCGCAAGTCGTGGGGCAGACCCCCTGGTCTGCGCGGGTCCCCCTGGACCCGCTCTTCGCTCTATGAATCAACTCCCTGCGGTGCGCGAAAAGCCGGCCAGGGGGCCGGCTGCAGACGAGGGCGTCTGTCCCACAATTCAATCTGACGGGCGCGTGACTCTGCCCTTGCCCGGAACCTCGGAATGATTTTTGGGGCAAGCCAAAGCGTGCCCCACCCTGTCCCGCGTTGGGCATATAATCTAGGTATCAGAGTGAACTGGGTCACCTACCCCTGCAGAAGGGATCCTCATCAATGTCCACGCTAGAAGTTTCGCCGGCGGAGCCTCTGTCCGCCAACGCCGGCCGTTCAGTCGTGAACGATTTCAGCCTCCAGATCGCCACCGTCAACGGGTCCGGCAGCCAGACCGCCAACACCGTTCTGATGCGTTCCATCTTCCAGATGGGCATCCCGGTTTCCGGCAAGAACATGTTCCCTTCGAACATCGCCGGCCTGCCCACGTGGTTCACCATTCGCGCCAGCAAGCACGGCTACATCGGCCGCCGCAAGGAGATCGATTTCCTGGTGGCGATGAACCCGGAGACCGCGCGCGAGGACGTCATGAAGCTCGATGCCGGCGCCGCCGTGGTCTACGATGAGCCGCTCAAGCTCAACGAACTGCGCACCGATCTGCATTTCTACCCCGTGCCGTTCGACAAACTGGTGGCGCCGGTGTGCCCCGAGGCCAAGCTGCGCAAGCTGGTGCGCAACATGATCTACGACGGCGTGGTGGCGTGGCTGCTCGCGATCGAAATGGACGAGGTGCATCGCGCGCTGGTGAAGCAGTTCGGCAAGCGCAAGGCCAAGGCCGCCGAGCTCAACTGGGGCGCAGCGCAGGCCGGTTTCGACTACGCTTCCAAGACTCTCACCAAGACCGATCCGTGCCGCGTAGAGCGCATGAACGCCACCGCCGGCAAGATCATCATCGATGGCAACGCCGCGTGCGCGCTGGGCGCCATGTTCGCCGGCGTCACCGTGGTCACCTGGTACCCGATCACGCCGTCCTCTTCGCTGGTGGAAACGCTGATCGGATACATGCGGCGTTTCCGGGTTGAGCCCGAAACCGGCAAGGCCACCTATGCCATCGTGCAGGCCGAGGACGAACTGGCTTCGATCGGCATGGCGCTCGGCGCCGGCTGGGCGGGCGCGCGCGCCATGACCGCCACCGCCGGCCCCGGCATCTCGCTGATGTCCGAATTCATCGGCCTCGGCTATTACGCCGAAGTGCCGGCGGTGATCTTCGACGTGGAGCGCGTCGGCCCCTCCACCGGCTTGCCCACCCGCACCCAGCAGGGCGACTTGCTCACCACCGCCTTCCTCTCCCACGGCGACACCAAGCACCCCATGTTCTTCCCATGCTCGATGGAAGAATGCTTCTCCATGACGATCGAGGCCTTCGACTTCGCCGAGCGCTTCCAGACGCCGGTGTTCATCATGACGGATCTCGATCTTGGCATGAATAATTGGATGTCCGATCCGTTCCCCTACCCGGAAAAGCCCATCAACCGCGGCAAAGTGCTTACGGCCGAGGATCTCGACCGGCTGGGCGGGTTCTCCCGCTACCTGGACGTGGATGGCGACGGCGTGGGCTACCGTACGCTCCCCGGCACCAATCACCCCAAGGCCAGCTACTTTACCCGCGGCAGCGGCCACAACGAGCACGCGCAATACACCGAGCGCGAGGACGACTACATCAACAACATGGACCGCCTCTCCCACAAGTTCCAGGTGATGCGCGCGCATGTTCCCGCGCCCGTTCAAGAGACGCGCGCCGGCGCCCGCATCGGCATGATCGCCATCGGAAGCTCCGATTACGCGGCGCGCGAAAGCTGCGACCAGTTGCAGGCCGAATACGGCGCCCCCGTCGACTACCTGCGGTTGCGCGCCTATCCGTTCACGCCGCATCTGGAAGAGTTCATCCGCCGCCACGACCGCGTCTACGTGATCGACCAGAACCGCGATGCGCAACTCCTGATGCTGATGCGCATGGAACTGGAGCCGGACCTCATCGCCCGGCTGCGCAGCGTGCGCTACTACGGCGGGCTGCCCATCGACGCCCGCACCGTCACCGATGACGTCGTCAAACAGGAGGGGAAATGAGCACCGCCGCTGCGCCGCCGCCCAAGAAAACCAACCGTATCGGGCTCGAAGTCCTCAGCTATAAGGGCAGCCGAACCACGCTGTGCGCCGGCTGCGGCCACAATGCGGTCTCGGAGCGCGTGGTGGAGTGCTTTTACGAACTCGGCGTTCAGCCCTGGCAGGTGGCCAAGTTCTCCGGCATCGGCTGCTCGTCGAAATCGCCCGCGTATTTCCTCGGCATGTCGCACGGTTTTAACGCCGTGCACGGCCGCATGCCGGCCATCGCCACCGGCGCCATTCTGGCTAACAGCAACCTGATCGGCCTGGGCGTCACCGGCGACGGCGACACCGCCTCCATCGGCCTCGGCCAGTTCATGCACCTGGTGCGCCGCAACATTCCGATGATCTACATCATCGAGGACAACGGGGTGTACGGCCTCACCAAGGGCCAGTTCTCCGCCACCGCCGACCTGGGCTCCACGCTGAAGACCGGCACGCCCAACGATCTGCCGCCGTTCGATTGCTGCGCCCTGGCCCTGAAGTGGGGCGCCACCTTCGTGGCCCGCTCCTTCAGCGGCGACAAGAAGCAGTTGCAGGCCATCCTGAAAACCGCCATTTCCCATCGCGGCCTCTCCGTGATCGACGTCGTGTCTCCCTGCGTGACCTTCAACGATCACCAGGGGTCCACCAAGAGCTACTCCTACATGAAGGATCACGATCTGGTGCTGCACGAGCTGGATTACGTGCCCTTCCGGGAGGATATCGCGGTGGAGATTCCCGAGGGCGATGTGATGGACGTGCAGTTGCACGATGGCTCTCACCTGCGCATCCGCAAGCTGGGCCGCGATTTCGATCCCACCAACCGCCTTGCCGCGCTGGCCGCCATCGAGGATGCCGAGGCCAAGGGCGAAGTGCTCACCGGCGTGCTCTACGTCAACACGGCCAAACCCACGTTTCTGGAGTTGCTCAACCTGGCGGCCGAGCCCATCGCCACGCTGCCCGAATCGCGTGTCCGCCCCTCGCGCGCCGCGCTGGACGAAGTGATGGAAGAGCTGCGGTAGGGACGCCGTCTCCTATACACGCTAACCTGCCCCGCGCCGCCTGTAGGGGCCGGGCCCGGCCCGGCTGCTCCCCAGGGGTTGAAGAAGGGCTATAAATACAAAAAGCCGGTGCACCTTTTCGGATGCACCGGCCTTCTTGAAAGTGTGACTGATCGAAGAACTACTTGCGGCGTTTCCGTGCCAGAAGGGCGAGTCCGATTAACGCGCCACCCGACATTGCCAGGGTTGCCGGCTCGGGAACAAGAGTGGAAGTGACAACTCCCTGAATCGAAGTGTCGCCCTGGGGCGTACCGGAATTGGGAGCGACGACCAACGTCAGGTTGGGGACTTCGAAATAGGTATTGCCGAAATTGCCACTAGTTGCACCGCTAGTGCCCGGCCCGAGCTGAAGCGGCGTCCAACTGATCGAAATAGTGCTGGACGAAGAGGTTACCGTACCGCCGGTCGATGAACCTGTGAACGTCCCGAAGGCGCCGTCAGTCGTGTCGTTGATGACCAGGTGAATCGTGAACGCGCCGAACGTCGCCGTTCCGCAACTGCTGCACGTGAGCAAGAAGTCTCCAAAATCGACGTTGGTCGGCGGTGTGTTGGTGCTGCTGGCGTTCGGTGTGAATGTGAGCTCCGACGAGGTGCCTCCATTGCTCTCCAGCACCAAGCCGCCGCCGGTAATCGTGCCGCCAGAAGTGCTGACGAACGCCGTACCGGCACTGTTTGTGTTCCACGTGATCGTGCTAGCGCTGGCGCTCGCAGCCATTATGAAGATTGCTACCGCCGTTATCGCCGCTGCTTGAACAAATCGTCTGATCGTCATTTCCAATGTCCTCCGGTCGCCTAGAATCTTCGTTCTGCCGTTCTGGCTGGCCCGTAGCTCGACCGATATCTTTCCCGTGCTCCATTATGTTACCGGTGGTGGCGAGCGAATTCAACTGAGTTTTCGGGGTTTTCCCTGCAAATGGTACCACACGACTGTCTAGATTGCTGGTACTGGTACAGCCGTGGGCCAGAGAGCTGAGAGTTGACGTAAGCCATTGCGGCTATGTCACTTAGAAGGACGTGCTTGCCTGGCGTCGAATGATCTTCGCCATCGCCCGGCGCACCGGCCGCGCCCGCCCGCAGCCCGGCCCGTTCGGCAAGCCGGCACTCGAATTGTGCAGAAACGTCCAAGACTGGCCGCTGCCGCTCCCTCAATCGCCCACGCCGCGCAATTCAGGACGTAAACATCTGGAACTCACGGAGCCTTCCGCCGTATAGTGATGGCAGCGGCTGCCATGTCTATCAACAGGCGAGACTGGCTCCGGTCGGCGCTGGCCCTGGCGGGCGCGCCGCTCGAGTGGAGTTCCTTTCCGGTGGCCCACGCGGCGCCGGCCGATCCCGATCAGTTTGACGCCATCATCATTGGCTCCGGCCTGGGCGGCCTCGGTTGCGCGGCGGCCTTCGCGCGGCAGGGCTTCAAGGCCCTGGTGCTGGAGCAGCACAACAAGCCCGGCGGTTATGCCACGACCTTCGAGCGCCCGGGCGGATTCGTCTTCGATGTCTCCCTCCACTCGACCACGGTGGGCGAGCGCAACGGCATCCGCAACCTGATTGCCGGCTTCCCGGAAATTGAAGACGTCGAATTTGTCCCCCACCCCAGCCTGTATCGCGCCATCTTTCCTCAACACGACATTCGCGCCGGGCAGCGCGACCTGCCGGGCTACATCCGCACCTTGAGCGACGCCTTCCCCGAGGAAAGGGAGGGCATTCAGGCGCTCATTGACGATATGGCCGCGGTCGGCCGCGAGGTGAACCGGCTGTCCGCTGCGGGCGGCAAGATCGACATGAGCCGGATGGCGGTCGATTTTCCGCACGTGATGGCATGCTACGGTCGAACCTGGGGCGCGATGATGGACAAGCGCCTCAAGGATCCCAAGCTCAAGGCCATCGTGTCTTGCCTGTGGACCTATTACGGCCTGCCGCCCTCCAGGCTGTCCAGCTTCTACTACGCGCTTCCGACCATCGGTTACCTGGCCGAGGGCGGCTACTACCCGAGAGGGCGCTCGCAGGGCATCAGCGACGCCTTCGTGAAGTTCATCGAGCGGCGCGGCGGCAAGGTTCTGCTGGTTACGCGCGTGGAGAAGGTGCTCACCAAGGGCGGCGCGGCCTATGGCGTGAGGACAGCCGCCGGCCAGGAATACAAGGCGCGCGTAGTGGTCTCGAACGCCAACGCCTATGACACCTTTCACCAGTTGCTGGAGCCCGACGACCAGCTGGCAGGGTACCTGGCGCGCATCGATCGCTTCTCCGTCAGCCTTTCGACCTTCATCGTTTTCCTTGGTCTGAAGCAGGACCTGGTCCGCAAACTCGGCCTGCGGGACACGGAGATCTTCTACGCCGGCGGCTACGACCCGGAGGCCGGCTACCAGGCCGCGCTCAGCGCCGATATGAGCGACCCGAGTTTCGGCGCCATGCTTTACGACAACCTCTTCCAGGGCTACTCGCCGGCTGGGAAAAACACTCTGACGCTGATGAAGCTCCAGGGTTACGACCACTGGAAACCGTACGAAGCCGCGTACCGGAAGGGCGACAAAGCAGCCTACCGGAAGGAGAAAGAGCGGATGGCGGAGCTGCTGATCCGCCAGGCGGAGAAGGTGCTGCTGCCGGGCCTGTCCCAGGCGATCGAAGTCAAGGAAATCGCGACTCCGCTGACCAACGTGCGCTACACCGGCAACTATCGAGGCGCGATCAACGGCTGGGATCAGACGGTGGACAACTCCAACCCGCGGCGCCTGCCGCATGCCACGCCGGTCCGCAATCTGTATCTCTCCGGCGCCTGGACCGCGCCCGGCGGCGGCTACACGGCCGTCCTCTACAGCGGCCTCGAATGCTTCGCCGAAGCCATGGCCCACTGGGGTTGAAGGCGTTCTGCCGCTCGAACGTGACTGACTACCGCTCCCTCTGGTCGCGGCTCAGAACGCAACGGAGCCGCGACCAGAGAGAGCGGTGCTCTGGCGGCCGGCGGAATACAAGCTACGCGCCACGCTTTTCTCGCACCAGGCGGCGATAGCCGTCGACCAGATTGCGCGTAAGAACGGCCATCGCCCACTTGGCTTCCACCTCGGCGCGGGCGCGAGCGGCCATCGCTGCGGCGGCCTGCGCGTCCGCGAACAGCGCGGTGATGCGCGCCGCGAAGTCGCTGGCCGAATCGGCCAGCGCGCAGAATTGGCCATCCTCGACCGCCAGTCCTTCGGCGCCGATGCGCGTGGAAACCGCGGGGATGCCGGCAGCGAAAGCCTCCAGCAGCTTGACGCGCACGCCGGAGCCGCTCAGCACCGGGCAGACGAAGACGGCATACCGTTCGAGCGGTTCCCGAATGTCCGCCACCGTGCCCAGCATTTCCAGGTTGGCGGCGTAATCGGCGTAGGTGTGGGCGGGCGGCGGATCGGACCCCACGATGGCCAGCCGCGCGCGCGGCTCGCGGACAACCACCAGCGGCAGCACTTCGTGAACGAACCAATCGAGCGCGGCGCGGTTGGGATCGTGGCGAAAACTGCCCACGAACAGCATGGTGAACGGCTCGCGGCCCCTGGAGCCAAAGCGATAGCGCGAAACGTCGATGCCGGCGCGGAGGCCGGTGGCGACCCGCGGCGCCAGGCGCGGCAGGAAGCCGAGCAGGTACTCGCGATTGGCCGCCGTGCACACCTGCACCTGGTCGAAGCGAGGCAGCGTGCGCAACTCATAGCGCAAGGCACGCAGGTATTCCCCACGCGCCTTCAGCTCGGCGGTGATGCCGATCATGCGGCCCAGGCCGCGGCCGATCGACTGAAAGTAAATATCGTGTTCGAACAGCGCCACCGGGATGCGGTGGAAGTCGCAGTGATATTGCGCCAGCACGGTGTATTCGAGCTGCACCACGTCGATGCGCTGCAGGTAGATCTGGCGGTGGATCAGCCACTCCAGGTCTTCGTTGTGAAACTCGCGCACCGCGTACGGTTCCAACGTGCCGCCGCTTTTGGGATGGCCGCTGGGGCGCACCAGCCATTCGGCCGAGGCGCAGAACTGGCGCAGTTCCAGGTTGTCTTTTTCCTGCCAGGCGAAGTCTAATAAGCCGGCGACGTGCACTTCAGCCAGGCCGGCCAATTCGCGCAGCGTCTGGTACATGAAAACGCCGCCGCCGTGCATCGGCGGGCAAATGGGATATGGCGAAACGAAGAGCACCCGCAACGGTTCGGGAGCGGCCGCAAGCGATGCGAAACGGTCGCGGAAATAACCACCCAAAGGACGGCGGAAGGCTTCCGCGTCGCTGACCGCGGCCAGCGTCCGGGCCCGCCAGCGCGAACGCGCGGCTTCGGGCAGCCGCAGAAACGCGCGCCCCAGGGCGTCGAAACTGGGCCGGCCCGTCACCTCGCCGAAGATCACGCTCAGCATCGCGCCCGCCCAGGTGAACGCGAAATGGCCCGCCAGGCGCCGCCATTCATGAATGTTTTTCCAGGCGAACAGCAACGCGTTTCGTTTCACCACGGCTTGGATGAAATCCTCGCCGAAAGTCCTGCCGATGGTGCCGCGGTGCTCATGGTGGACCACGCTGCGTGCCTGGTAGAGCACCTTCCAGCCGCGCTTCCACGCCATGTAGCCGAGATCCGTATCTTCGAAGTAAAAGGGCGCGAACAACTCGTCGAAACCGCCAAGCGAAAGGAATTTGCGCCGGTCGAATGCGCACGAGCCTCCGCCGCCGTAGAAGCACGGAAACAGCCCCGTCACCGCCGCATCGGTGCGGTGGCGCACGTGCAGCGCACCGTCCTGCCACCAGCCTTGCGTCAGGCCGGTTTCCTCCCGGATCTTGTTGGGGTCTTTGAAAAAGATCTGGCAGGAGACGGCGAACACTGCCGGATCGGCGAAGCCTTCGAGCAGGGGCGCGAGAAAACCGGCCTCCACGCGCATGTCGTTATTCAGCAGTACGACGACGTCGTTCTTCGCTTCGCGGAAGCCCGCGTTTGAGCCGCCGCCGAAACCGAGGTTCCTGTCGAGAGCGAGGAGTTTGACCTGCGGGAAATGGGCCCGCACGTAAGCGGCGCTGTCATCCGCGGACCCGTTATCGACAACGATGATTTCGTTAGCGGGGTCGCCGGCCAGCGCGGTGACCACCGACGGCAGATACCGCGCCAGCAGTTCGCGGCCGTTCCAGTTGGGGATCACGACGCTGGCCGCGGCAGGGGACAGCCCTGGCTCCGATGCCGCCGGAGCATCGGGCGCTCGCCGCGTTCCGCGCACCAGGAACGAGAGGGCATCGGCGAGCCAAAGGACGAGGAGGCTCGCGGCCACCAGCAACGGCGAGAGGATCAGCAGCGGCAGCGCGCGCAACAGACGTTTGAGGAAGAGCATCTCAACCGGTGGGGAATTCGGGGCCGAGGCCGACCTTCTTCCCCAACTTGACCCAGCGCGAAGTCTGGTACTGCGTCAACTGGCCGGAAACGCGGGCCAGCTCGCCCTCAAGGCGCTGCGCCCAGGCGGTGCGTTCCGCGAGCTCCGCCTCCGCCTGGTGCAGTAAGTCGACTGCCTCTTTCTTTTCCGCGACCTCCGTGGCGAGGGTAGCGTCGATCCGGCGCGCCCACTCGATCTTTCGGGCGAGATCCTGCTCCAGCTCGTGAATCTGCCTCTGGGCGTTTTGCTGCTCGCGGGCCAGTTCCTGCTGGAGTTCGTCCACTCGCGCGTGGCGCTCCTCGAGGTCGCGATTGAGCGCATCGGCCCACTGATTGCTTTGCGCCAGCTCGTCCAGCAGTTTCCGCTGCTGGCGCTCAAATTCTTCGAGGTCCTGCTGGGCCTTGGCGAGCCACCGATCTTTCTGGGCGAGCTCCGCATCGAGCAGGGCGATGTGGCGTTCGCGCTCGCGCAGCACGTTGGCGGCGCGCGGCACATATACGAAAGTCGGGTTGCCGAGCTGCGGGCGGTGAGCGCAGACGGCGACGAAGAAGTGCGACTCGTCGGGGAGCGGATCGCCCGCATCGACGCGCGTTTCGACCGTGTGGCCCGCCTGGTGCGGCTGAAACGTCACGCCTTCCACGTGATTCTCGAGGAACAACGTCACGTGCGGGAACACCGCTTCGAGCGCGCCGCGGAACTCCTCGAAATCGAATTCGTGAACGTGAAACGGGTTGGCGCCCTGGGCGCCGCGCGACTCGGTGTAGTAGAGCTTGTTGGGCGTGGAGACGATGAACTGGCCGCCGGGGGCGAGTACGCGGCGGGCTTCCAGCAGGAACTCGCGCCAGCCGTCGAGATGTTCGATCACCTCGAACGCCACCACCAGGTCGAAGCACGCATCGGGATGCGGCAGCCGGTCGCAGGAAGCCTGCTCGAAGGCGAGGTTGGGCAGGCGGTAGTGGGCGCCGGCGAAGTCCACCGCTTCCGCGGCGACATCGGCGCCGGTCACCGAATCGGCTTGAGCGGCCAGTTCGGCTGAGCCGTAGCCGGCGCCGCAGCCGGCGTCGAGAGCGCGTTTGCCGTGCGCCAGGCGCGCCGCGAAGGCATAGCGCGCCAGGTGTTCGTTCAGCAGATCCACGTCCACCTGGCCGGGAATCAAACGCTCGCCGGTGAACTCAGCCAAGGCTCTGCTCCACCACCGGCGCCAGGCGTGCGTTTATTTCCACGCGGCAGGGCAGGTGAACGAAGCCGTAGATCCCGCCTTCCGTGCGGGTCATTTGCAGTGCGATGGCGTTGTCGATCCAGTCGCACATGGCGTAACCGGTCAGCGGGCCATCGGCGATGGCCGGGGAAAAAGAAAACGCGGCGGGGTACAGCTCGGGCAGTTCGAGGTGGAAATCGACCGTCACCGTGTCGCCGGCGTCGAGCGGCGGCACCTGGCTGCCCTCGCGCGCCGTGTTCGTGCCCGCGAAGTCGATGCCCAACTGGTTGCGCAGCATGAAACCAACCATCGGCATCGCGAGCGGTTCCTTGGCACGGGCGCTGATGCGCACCACAATCCGCGAGTTGGGCTCCAGCAACGGGAGCTGCCGGCCCTGCTCGTCGAGAATAGCGATGCCGAGGATCTCCGCGCGTCCGTCGCCAAAGCGGTGGTCGATGTTGGGGATGGTCTCGACAATCTCGGGCGCGGACACGGCTCCGGCCAGCGCGCGCGGCGCCGCGGCGGGGGAGCCGGACAGGCGGTAGCTCGAATCCTTTTCCGTCATGGCGGCGAGATAGTGAGAGACCACCGCGCCCGGGTCGCCGATCTCCGCGATGCGGCCGCGGTCGAGCCACAGGACCCGGTCGCCGATGGCTTTCACGTCGCTGACCGCGTGCGACACGAACAGAATGGTAACGCCGCGCGTCCGCAGCTCGTGAACTTTGCGCATGCAGCGCTGGCGGAAGTAGATGTCACCCACCGCCAGCGCTTCATCCACCAGCAGGATTTCCGGATCCACGTGGATGGCGACGGCGAAGGCCAGCCGCACCACCATGCCGCTCGAATAAGTCTTCACCGGCTGACGAATGAACTCGCCGATTTCGGCGAACGATTCGATGTCGTGGTAGCGCTGATCGATCTGACGCGTCGTGAGGCCGAGGATGGAGCCATTCAGGTAGACGTTGTCGCGCCCGCTGAACTCCGGGTTGAAGCCCGCGCCCAACTCGAGCAGCGCCGAAACGCGCCCGTGAACGTGGACCGAGCCGCTCGAGGGTTCCAGGATGCCGGCCACGATTTGCAGCAGCGTGCTCTTGCCGGAGCCGTTTTCCCCCACGATACAAAAGGTTTCGCCGCGGCGAATCTCAAAGGTGGCGTCGTGCAGGGCCCAGAAATCGGTGTGCCGCTTGAGCCGGTTGAAAGACGCGAGCTCCTTCAGCCGATCGCCCGGCGCGCGGTACATGGCGTAACTCTTGGAAACTGCTTGGAACTCGACGGCGTTCACGGCGGCCAAAAGAAAGACCAGTGTAGCGGAAGTGCGGGTGGAAGAAAACGTGGGACCAAAAGGTTTGGGGCGGCCGCCAGCGCTAGCCGGAAACTTCAACTCAAGAGCCTCAACGACTGCGGCTATAGCCGCGGCGCCTAATTCAAGCAAAGCTTAACGGCGCGTCAGGGCTCAGAGCCCTCCGGTGAAGAAACTGGAAACCGCCCCTCGAAGGTGGACTGTGTCTATGCAGTTCCTCCTTGCTATCGGAATACCCCGTACACACCGGGGTAGCGGAGAACAGAACCAACTTGTCTCCAATTGGACTATGCGCTTCTCCCGGCTGCGTGTCAAGGCCCCGGTGGCGCGGGCCGGCAGGCCCGCTGAGCCGAGAGTCATCGCGGCTTTTCTTTTACCCGGATCCGCGTCCACTCGCTCCACCGTTCCCTGGTTCGCACAGTGTTTCTCGCCGCTCCACGCGCTGAGCCCGCGACGGCGCTCGTAACAAAGCACCTTGCAAAATGGCCTCCCATCTGCACCAGCGGCCCCGGCAGGTGCTCAGCCATGACTGGTTCACCCACGCGTTCCGCTTTCTGTTCGGTGCTGCTTCACGCAGTCGCCATCGCGCTCATTCTGCTCTCCACCACGGGCCGAAATCCGCCTGTCGCTCTCATGCGTCCGATGCTGCTGGCGGCGCGCGACCTGGTCTTCCTGCCCTCCGCCACGGACCGCGGTGGAGGCGGCGGCCAGAATCAGACCGCCCCGCCGCAGCTCGGCCATTTGCCGCGCCCGGCCCTGCGCGTCTTCACTCCGCCGGTAGTCGAGATCCGCAACCTTGATCCCAAGCTGCCCATCGAGCCCACCATCCTGGCGCCGCCCGACACGCCGATGCCAATCGTCAATGTCGAGCAGTGGGGCGACCCGACCGGCATCCTCGGAACCAGATCCGGCGGGCCCGGCAAAGGCGGCGGTCTCGGCACCGGCGACGATGGCGGCGTTGGTCCGGGCCATGGACCTGGCGCCGGTCCGGGCACTGGCGGCGTGGGCGGACCGGCACTGGAAGCCACGCGCGGCGTCTTCACCGCGCCGGTGGCGATCTTCAAACCCGAGCCGGCCTATTCCGAAGAAGCGCGCAAGGGCAAGGTCCAGGGCACGGTCGTCTTAGTTGTCGAAATCGATGCCAACGGCCGTCCGCGCGACATCCGTGTCCGCCGGCCCCTGGGTTTCGGCCTGGAGGAACGCGCTATCGAAGCAGTTGGCCGCTGGCGCTTCCGCCCCGCCTACCGCAATGGCAAGCCGGTCGCGTGCACCGCCGAGGTGGAAGCGGATTTCCGGCTGCTGTGAGCCGGGCAAGCTAAAGCGCGCCCCACCCGATGCCTCACAAAGTGTTGGTAGGGCACGCTTTAGCTTGCCATTGTCGAGCGCCCGGCTATTTGACAAATACCAGGCACACCGGGCTCGGCTGCTCCACCGGCATATGCTTGGTTGGCGTCAACTCCCCGGTCCGGGGATGAACATGGAAGACCACGATGTTGCCGGAATCCTGATTGGAGACCAGCAGAAATTTGCCGTCCGGGTCCAGCGTGAAGTGGCGCGGCGTCTTGCCCAGTGTGGGAGTGTGCTCGGCCGGTGCCAGATGATCCAGCTCCGGCTCGATATGGAACAATGCGATGCTGTCGTGCCCGCGGTTGGAGGCGTAGACCGCGCTGCCCGCGGCGTTGACCGTGACTTCGGCGGCGGCGCTGGTGCCGGTGAAATGGGCGGGAAGCGCGCTCAGCGTCTGAAAATCCTGCAGCACACCCTTCGCTGCGTCGTAACGAAACGCGGTGACAGTGGAGGCCAGCTCGTTAAGCACGTACACCAATTTGCCGTTCGGATGAAAGGCCAGATGCCGCGGGCCGGACCCGGGCGCCAGCACCCCGAATGGCGGATCGTTCGGAGCCAGCGTTCCCTTGGCGGCATCGAAACGGTAGACGAGGATCTGGTCGAGCCCGAGGTCCGGCACCAGCAGGTACCGGTTGTCGGGCGAGAAAACCGCCTCGTGCGCGTGCGGTCCAGCCTGCCGCGCGCGATTGACACCGGAGCCCCGGTGCTGGTCGAACGCCGCAGCCTCACCGAGCCTGCCGCCGGCGCCCACCGGCAGAAGGGCCACGCTGCCGGTTCCATAATTGGCCACCGCCAGCCACCGCCCCGTCGCATCCAGCGCCAGATGGCAGGGGCCGCCGCCCTTGGAAGAAACCTGGTTGATCAACGTCAGCCGGCCCGCCGCGCGGTCGATCGCAAAAGCGCTGACCTTCCCCTGGTCGGTCTCATTTACCGCGTAAAGGAAGTGGCCGCCGGCGTCCACCGTCAGAAACGAAGGACTGGCGGTTTCGACAGCCAACCCCGCCGGCTTGAGCGCGCCCGAGGTGGTATCGTACCGGTAAGCGTAGATGCCTTGAGCGCCGCCGCCGGTATACGATCCCGAAAAAGCCAGCAGCTCCGCTCCGTGCGCTGCAGCCGCACCCAGAAGCAACAACGCGAGGATGGTTTTCACAGTCGTATTACAGCACAAGTAATCCCGGCGCCGCGGCGCCAGTGTTTCCTGGAAAGTTAGGCGCTATTCTAGTCTAGGGATCAGGAGGTCTGACTATGGCGAGTCTCGATTGGTCGCAATGCTCCGCCGTGGAGAGCATCCCCGGCAAGGTCAGCGGCGCATGGGTTTTCCGGGACACCCGGTTGCCGGTTGCTACGGTCATCGAGAATCTTGAGGATCTGAGCGTCGAAGAAGTGATGGAACAATTCGACGTGACGCGAGAACAGATCGCGGCGGTACTTGAGTTTGTGGCGCGGAGCCTTAAGGGGTCGGCTCCGGGGCAGGCCTCAGAGCCCGTCGATGCTCATTCTCTTTGACCACGGAGCGCCAAGGGGCCTTGCCCGTGCGCTTGCAGATCACACCGTCATCACAGCGAAGGCCAGGGGTTGGGACAGGCTAAACAACGGCGCCCTGTTACAAGCGGCCGAGGCAGCGGCGATTGATCTTTTGCTCACCACAGACCAGAGAATTCGTTACCAGCAGAACCTTAAAGGCCGGAAGATCGCCATCGTAGTTTTGGCCGGTACGACCAAATGGTCACGCGTACGATTGCACCTTGAACGCGTAGCCGCCGTGGTGAACGCGGCCACACCGGGAAGCTATGCCGAAGTGAACATCCCCTTCGAGTAAGCCCCTCGCCTGCGTTTCCATGCGAGCAGCTCAGCCGAAGTTTGTGGCTCACCGGCCTGATTTGATCGGCATTCACGCAGTTTTCAAATATCCGGCAGGCTCCGAATTGCAGCTGAACCACCCCCTCCAATGCACTAACATGAATCAGGAGCCATGCTCGAGAACATCAATCTCAAGAGGAAACTCTCCCGGGAGGAGTACAAGCGGGCGCTGCCTGCGGTGCAACATCGTCTCTACGATTTGGAAAAGGCGTGCTGGGACCACGGCGTGCCGGTGGTGATCGTCTTCGAAGGCTGGGACGCTTCCGGCAAAGGCACGGCAATCGCCGCTTTGACCCAGCGCCTGGATCCGCGCGGGTTCAAGCTCTATCCCATCACCGCGCCGCGCACCTATGAACAGCAGCGGCCCTGGCTGTGGCGCTTCTGGCTCAAAGTGCCGAATCGCGGCGAGATGGTCATCTTCGATCGAAGCTGGTACCTTCGCGTGCTGGACGAGCGCGTGGAGCGCACCATCCCCGAGAAAGCATGGCGCCAGGCCTACCGGGACATCGTCGAGTTTGAGCGCGTGCTGGCCGACGATGGCACCGTCATTCTCAAGTTCTTTCTCCACATTTCGAAGAAGGAGCAGCGCGAGCGGTTCCGCGCCATCGAGGCCGAACCGCTGGAGGCCTGGCGGGTCAGCGATGCAGACTGGGCCCGCCAGAAGAAATACGGCGAATACCTGGCTGCGATCGAGGAAATGCTCGAGCTGACCGAATCCGAATTCGCGCCGTGGACCATCGTCGAAGCCACCTCGAAGTGGTACGCGCGCAAGCGCATCTTCGACACCATCGTGGCCGCCCTCGAGAGACGCCTGGGCGCCAACGCGCCGCCGGCTGCCGTCGAAACCCCGGCCGCGGCGGCCAAGGACGCTGAGTTGCGGAAAGCCATGGACTCGGTGGCGGAGGGGAGGCTCTGATGCTCGAAACACTCGATCTCACCCGTACCCTCACGCGCAAAGCTTACGTCCGCGAGGTGACCGAACGCCAGATCGAACTCCGCGAACTGGGCTACCAGGTGTACCTGCAAAAACGTCCCGTCATCATTCTGTTTGAAGGCTGGGACGCCGCCGGAAAGGGCGGCGCCATCAAGCGGATCACCGAAAAGCTGGACCCGCGCGGCTACGTGGTCTATCCTATCGCCGCGCCGCAGGGCGAAGATAAAACGCGCCACTACCTCTACCGTTTCTGGCGCCGCCTTCCGGAGCGCGGCCAGATCGCCATCTTCGACCGGTCCTGGTACGGCCGCGTGCTGGTGGAGCGCGTAGAAGGCTTTGCTCCCGAAGAGGCCTGGCAGCGCGCCTACAAAGAGATCAACTCCTTCGAGCGCCAGTTGAAGGATTTCGGCGCCATCCTCGCCAAGTTCTGGATCCACCTCTCCCGCGAAGAGCAGCTCCGCCGCTTCGAGGAGCGCAAAACCATCGGCTACAAAGCCTGGAAGCTCACCGACGAGGACTGGCGCAACCGCAAGAAATGGGGCGTCTACGAAGAAGCCGTCGAAGAGATGCTGGTGAAGACCAGCACCCGCACCGCTCCCTGGAGCCTGGTGGAAGGCAACGACAAATATTGGGCCCGGACCAAGGTGCTTTCCCGCCTGGTCGAAATCCTCTCCAAGGAACTCGGCTACACCCCCGCCAACCCGCTGAAGCGCAGCTCGCACAAGAAAAGCCCCAAATAAGGTAGGACGGACGGGACGGACGATCGGTTTTCGTCGTCTGTCGGGCGTTGTGCATGGGGCGAGGCTCGACAGACGACGAAAGGCGATGGTCCGTCCTACCGCAGTATCATGGCCTTAGTGATCGAAACACGCAGCTTCACTCGTGCCCAGTTGGGCAGGACGGGCTTCGAGGTGGCGCGACTGGGAGTGTCGGCCAGTTACGGCGTACCAGGCGAAGCCGTCGAGCGCGCCTTCGAGCAGGGCGTGAATTATCTCTACTGGGGCAGCAAGCGCAGCGATACGTTTGGCGCCGCGTTGCGCCGCCTGGGGCCGCGGCGCGACCAGTTCATGCTGGTGGTCCAGTCCTACACGCGGATCGCTGCGCTGATGGGCTGGAGCCTGGAACGCGCGCTGCGGACCCTGCGCTTCGATTACACCGATGTGCTGCTGCTCGGCATGTGGAACCGGCCGGTGGCGCCGCGGATTCTGGACGCGGCCCGGCGCCTCAAGGCGCGCGGCCTGGTGCGATATCTGGCGGTCTCCACCCATACCCGCGCTCTGGTGCCGGCGATCGTAGCCGCTGGCGATTTCGACATCGTACACTTCCGCTATAACGCCGCGCACCCCGGCGCCGAAGCGGACATCTTCCCGCACCTGTCCGTTGCCGGTAGGCCGGGCCTGGTGGCATTCACCGCCACAAGCTGGGGGCAATTGCTCGGCAAGGGGGCGCTACAAGGAGTGGTCGGTTCCCATTCGCTGCCCAAAGGTGAGCGCATACCCACCGCCGCCGACTGCTATCGCTACGTCCTGACCCAGCCCGAAGTCGACGTTTGCATGACGGGTCCCAAAGATGCCGCCCAAATGGAGCATGCCCTCGAAGCGCTGCGGCTGGGCCCCATGACCGAAGCCGAGCTCGAGTGGATGCGCCGCGTCGGCCGCGCCGTCTCGGGCAAATAGGCTTACCCGGCGCGGTAACGCCGGCGGTCTTGCCGCGGGTGTATTGTGTGTTGCACGCATTTGGGAAAAACATCGGCGGCAAAGACCGCCGGCGTTACCGTAAACGTTTTGCCGCTTCGTGCGTCACACTATCATCTATGTGGAAGGACTTCGTTTATTCGCTCCGTTCCCTGCTGCGCAGCCCGCTGTTCACGGCGGCCGCGGTGGCTTCGCTCGCGCTCGGCATCGGCGCCAACACTGCCATCTTCTCGCTGCTGGACCAGGTGGTGCTGCGCTCGCTGCCGGTGCGCGACCCGGAGTCGCTGGTGGTGCTGCACACCGATTACAACGCGCCCGGCTCCAGCTCCAGCGATAACTACGAATCGGTCTTCTCCTATCCTCTCTATCGCGACCTGCGCACGTCCGACGCCGCGTTCTCCGGCATCCTCGCCCGCGGCGCCGCCGGCGTGCGCCTTGCCTGGAAAGAAAACACGGAAGCAGCCAGCGCCGAGCTGGTTTCGGGCAATTATTTCCAGACGCTCGGCATCGGCGCTGCCCTTGGGCGCACACTGGCGCCATCCGACGAGGGCGCGCCGGGCTCGTTTCCCGTCGCGGTGCTCAGCCACGCTTTCTGGTCGACCCACCTCGGCGCCGACCCCGCGATTTTGAACCAGACGGTCACCTTGAACGGCCATCCGTTCGTGGTGGTCGGTATTGCCGAAGCCAGGTTCCACGGTTTAACGCAGGGCAATTCACCGGACCTGTTCGTGCCCCTCACCATGGAGAAGTCGCTCATTGCCAACTTCGACGTGCTCTCGGACCGGACGGACCGCTGGCTCAACCTCTTCGCGCGGCTAAAGCCGGGCGAAAGCTTGCGGCGCGCGCAGGCTGCCAGCGACGTGGCTTACCACGCCATCCTCGTTAGTGAGCTGGCGCAAATGGAAAAGATGCGCGATGAGCGCAGTCGCCAGCTCTTCCTCAACCACCGCGCCACGCTGCGCCCCGCCGCCCAGGGCATCGCCGAGCTGCGCGACAAATGGGAGAAGCCGCTGCGCGTGCTCATCGCCATGGTGGGGCTGGTGCTGCTGATCGCCTGCGCCAACGTGGCGGGCCTGATGGTGGCGCGCGCTACCGGCAGGCAGCGCGAAATCGCCATTCGCCTGGCGATGGGCGCGCGCCGCGCGGCGCTGGTGCGGCAATTGCTGCTCGAGGGCGTCATCCTCGCCCTGGCGGGCGGCGTGGCCGGCCTGGTGGTGGAGCATTGGAGCACCGCGGCGCTGCTCAGCATCCTGCCGCGCGATGAGGCCGGCGGCTGGCTCACCGCTAGCCTGGATCTTCATTTGCTCCTCTACGCGTTCGCCACTTCGCTCGCCTGCGGACTGCTGTTTGCGCTGCTGCCCGCCTTGCAGGCGACGCGTCCCGACCTGGCGCCCACATTGAAAGACCAGGCGCTCAATGTCGCGTCCGGTGGCCGGCCGGCGCGTTTACGGCAGGCGCTGGTGGCCGCGCAGATCGCGCTTTCCCTGTTGCTGGTGGTGGGCGCCGGTTTGTTCAGCACGAGCGCAGCCAACCTGTTGAACGCCCACCTCGGATTCCGCACCAGTCAGCTGCTGATGTTCAGCATCAACGCCACCCTCGACCGCCCTGAGGCCGCGGCGGCCGCGGCCTTCTATCACGATCTTCAGCTGCGCCTCTCATCCATGCCCAATGTTGTGGGTGTAGCCGCCGCCGATGGCGGCCCTTTTTCAGGCAGCACTTCGGCCGGCAACATTACCGTGGAAGGCTACCACGCCCGGCAGGAGGAAGAGACCGACGCGATCCGCATCGCCGTCAGTCCCGGATATTTCCGTGCGCTGGCCATCCCGCTGCGCGCCGGCCGTGAATTCAGCGATCGCGACTCCGCCGCGGCGCCCAAAGGGGTCCTGGTCAACGAGACGTTCGTCAAACGCTACTTCGGCAGCGGAAACCCCATCGGCCGCCGCTTAGAATTCGGCGCCAGCACTCCGCCGAAGCTGGATCGCGAAATTGTCGGCGTAGTGGCCGATAGCCGCGACGATGTCCGCGACCCCGGCAAGGAAACGATCTACTTTCCCTACCCACAGTGGAACAATCCCGCGCGGATGGTGTTTTATGTGCGCACCGCGGGCGATCCCGGGCGCGACGCCGCAGCGCTGCGCCAGGCCGTACGCGAAGCCGATCCCAACCTGCCGGCCGTCAAGATCAAGACCGTGGACGTGCGGATTCGCGAATCGCTCTACACGGAGCGCCTGATCGCCATCCTGTCCGCGGCGTTCGGGGTTCTGGCAACGCTGCTCGCAGCCATCGGTCTATACGGCGTTATGGCTTACTCGGTGGCGCGGCGCACCGGTGAAATCGGCGTCAGAATGGCACTGGGCGCGGTCCCTGTGGACGTGCTCCGGCTGGTTTTGTTCGGCGCCGTTCGCCTGGCCGCGGCCGGCATCGTCGTCGGTCTCGCCGCCGCCCTGGCGGCTGGAAAGCTGGTCGAATCGCAACTATTCGGCATTAAGGCCTCCGACCCGGTCATCTATATCGGCGCGGCCCTGTTACTCGCCCTGGTAGCGTTGATCGCCGCCGGCGTGCCCGCCTGGCGCGCCGCTCGCATCGATCCGGTGTCTGCCCTGAAATACGAGTAAGTGACGGGCAGCCGCTCCCTCCGGTCGCGGCTCTGAGCGCGCATCGGAGCCGCGACCGTAGGGAGCGGTTTGTACCTTCGATTGCGATACGAACCTGCAGGTTAGTAACCTGTGGGTCGATTGCCAATCGGCCCAGCCGGCCGCACCAGCGCCCTATCCCGCTCCAGCAACTCGCGTAAGTGACTCTCCATCTCCTTAGGCACGAAACCGTACGGACCGGCTGCTGACTTATACACGATCCGTCCACCTCGCGCCACCACATACAGCCGTTCCGGCCACCCCGTATAAGCTGCTTCGGTCCGGTCCTCCAGGCCATCGATCACCGCCGGAATCTGAACGCCCAGCTTCCGCACGCACTGGCTGGCGTTGTCAAACCGGTCCGCATCGGTGCGCGGAGAGTGCAGCAGCACGTGGTCCCGTTCGTTCGAGGCCGTCTGCCACAGATCGACCGGGTGCGCTTCCTTGATGTACACAATGTAAAAAGTCGCCCGGTCGCGGTACTGCTCGTAGATACGATTCAGCTCGGGAACCTCCCGGCGAAATGGCGGTCAACTGTAGCTGCCAAAGATCAATACCACCGGCCTGTCCCGGTACTCGCCGGAGATTCTCACGCGGCGACTGTGATCGACCATGGGCAAGTCGAAATCCGGCGCCAGCTCGCCCGGCTGAAGGTGTCCCGCGCGCGCCGACATCCACAGCGGCCGGAATGGCAGCATCATCATCGCCGCATCCGGCATGTGTCTCATCACCGCTCCGAAACGGTCGGGCGGCTGCCGCATCGTCCAATACAATGCCGCGGTCAGCGCTCCGTACAGCAATCCACAGACGGCCAGCAAAACGCCGGTGACCTTCAAGAAAGACATTGGTCTAATGAGAATATACCAACCGCCTCCGGACCGCCAGTAATCGAAATCGATTATTCACCTGGCGGCTATTTTACGCCAACTAATAGGTTTCCGTTATTGTTCAGCCTCGCCGCCGCCCATAGAATCGGTTCAAACTCTATGCACTCAGGGAAACTCTCTTTTTTGTTACTGATCTCTCTGGCCTCACTTGCCCACGCGCAGGATCCGGTTGGCGTGCTGGAGGGCGAAATCAGAGACGCGTCGGGCGCAGTTGTGTTCGCCGCCGCGGTCACCGTCACCAACCACGAAACAGGCTTCAGCACCAGGCAGCTCTCCACCCGCGTAGGTTCCTTCCACTTCTCGGCTCTGCCGGCCGGGGAGTATGACCTGCGCGCCAGCGCGGTTGGCTTTGCCACCTTCACGGCGTCGGCTATCCGTATCGATATCGGCCGTACCGTCCGCGTCCCCGTCAAACTCGACGTGGAAACCGGGCACACCGAGGTGAACGTCACCGGTGTCGGCGCCACCGTAGACACCAGCCAGACCCTTGGCAATGTCGTGTCCGAGAAGCAGGCGACCGATCTTCCTCTGAACGGACGCGACCTGACGCAACTCGGGCTGCTGCAGCCCGGAGTCGCTCCCATGACCACCGGCCTTGCCGAGGCGGGCGGCATCGCGCGCAGCGGCCAGGCTTACGCGGTGAACGGGCAGCGGCCGGAATCGAACAACTATCTGCTCGATGGCGCCAGCAACGTGGACAGCGTGAATGGCGGATACGCTCTGCGCACGCCCGTGGACGCGGTGAATGAGTTCCGCATTCTCACCCTGAACGCTCCCGCCGAGTATGGCGAAACCAGTGGCGCGACAACGTCGGTGGTCACCAAGTCGGGAAGCAACGGCTTTCACGGCGACCTCTACGAATTCTTCCGCAACAACGCCATGGACTCGCGCAACTTCTTCGCCGCCGCGACCGAACCGCTGCACCGCAATCAATACGGCGCTACTCTGGGCGGACCCATCCGCAAGGACAAGGACTTTTTCTTCCTCTACTACGAAGGGCAGCGCGATTCCGAAGGCAAAACACAGGCCGCTATCGTGCCCACCGCAGCGGAGCGGACAGGCGATTTCTCCGGACTCACCGACCCCGCCAGCGGGCAACCCATCCCCCTCATCAACGAGTTCACCGGCCAGCCGTTCCCCGGAAACATGATCGCGCCGTACATGCAGGACCCGATCGCGCAGCAGGCGGCGAAACTCTATCCGCTGCCTAATATCGGCACCAACGTATTTGAATCCACCCAACTCGGGTCGACCAACTACAACCAGGGCGGCTTCCGCTTCGATCACTATTTTGGCGCCAGCGACCAACTCTTCGGGCGGTACTCCACGTCGTCTCTGCACCAGTTCGATCCGCTGCCTATCGCCGGCGCCGGCGTGCCCGGTTTTCCGGTCACCGACGATATCGTGACCAACTCCGGTACTGCCAGTTGGGTCCACTTAATTTCACCGCAAACCGTGCAAACTGTTCGCGGGTCCGTCTTCCGCAATGTGTTCCTCAACGGACAGGCGGTAAACCACACGCCGGGCAGCGACCTCGGGTTCCAATACCAGCCCACCCTTGGATTGAACGAAGGCGTTCCCTATCTCATCGTGAGCGGCTATGCGTCGCTCGGCAATCCGATTACCGGGCCGCAGAACACGTATCAGAACGATTACCAGGGGTCTTACTCGGTCGCCATGAGTCGCAGCCGGCACAATCTCAAGTTCGGCGCCGATCTCACTCGCGAGCAGATCAACGTCCTCTTCGGGATCGCCACCAACGGCTTCTTCGTATTCGCTCCCTTCCCGGCGAGCGATTCCTTCGCCAGTTTTCTGCTGGGCCAATCGGTGCAGTTCTTCCAGGGCGGCGGCCAGTTCGACCGCGGGCTTCGTAAGTGGGTCGCGGCCGGATATGCGCAGGATGAGTACCACCTCAGCCAGAGCCTGACTCTGGACTTCGGTCTGCGATACGAAGTGAACACGCCGTACGTCGATATTCGGAATCGCATGAACGCCTGGGCGCCGGGCCAGCAATCGACCGTCTATGCGAACGCGCCGGAGGGACTGCTGTTCCCCGGCGATCCTGGCGTGCCGGCGGGCATCGCTGCCGTCGACTATCGCATGGTCATGCCGCGCGTGGGCCTCGCCTGGGATCCATTCGGCGGCAACAGAACCGTCGTACGGGCCGGCTACGGCATTTTCTACGATGGCTTCACCAACGGCACCGGTGGCCCGCTGCAGGCGGCCGTCAGCGCGCTGCCGTGGACGCAAGCGTATCAGTTGCCCGGTCCGGGATTCAGCCTCGCCAATCCCTACGGCGGCGCCGCTACCCCGTTCGGCAGCGGAAATTTCGTCGCGCCGGCTACCGTGCTCACCGTGCAATCGGGAATGCGGCCGCCGTACTCGCAGAACTGGAATCTCTCCATCGAGCGGGTGATCGCGAAGGACTATCTGCTCGACGTACGGTACGTCGGGAATAAGGGGACGCACCTGCCGCGCTTCATCGAAGCGAATCCCACCATCTACGGGCCGGGCGTCAACGCGGACAATAACAACCAGATGCGCCAGTACACCACGTGCAACCCGGCCGGCATCTGCAATTACGGATCGGTCGGTTTGCTCGCCGACGATTCCAGCTCCACCTATCACGCGCTGGAGGTGGCCTTTTCGCGGCAGTACGCGCACGGCCTGAGCTTCCTGGCTTCTTACTGGTACTCGAAGAGTCTGGACTATATCTCCACGCTCAACGTCGCCGGTTCGGCGCCCACGCTGGTGGCCGGCGAAAACGATCTGGCGCAAAACCCGTTCGACCTGGCGGCTGAGCACGGCCCTTCGCTGTTCGATGCCACGCACCGGTTCGTTTTCAGCGGAACCTGGGCGCTGCCGGGCTGGCGGGATGCTCCGCGCGCCGCGGCCTTCTTTACGAACGGCTGGCAGCTCAACACCATCAGCAGTCTGTCTACCGGCACGCCGTTTACCGTCTACGACAGCGCCAACGTTTCCCTACAGGGCAGCGCGCCCGAAATCACCGGCTTCTACTCCAGCCGGCCCGACCTGATCTCCAATCCAAATTCAGGGCAGCCGCACACGCCAAACGAATGGGTGAGCCGCGCGCCTTTCCTGCAACTGAACCCGCAAACGCAGGCGGGCCAGTTCGGCAATGAGGGCCGCAATGTACTGCGCGGCCCGGGGATCGAAGACGTCGATCTTTCCTTGTTCAAGTACTTCAAAATCGGCGAGACGAAACGCGTTCAGTTCCGGGCGGAGTGCTTCAACCTTCTCAACCATCCGAATTTCGGGCTGCCCGAGAATGACCTGGAGTCTCCGGCGTTCGGTCAGATCCTGCAGGCCGGTTCACCGAGGCTGTTCCAGCTGGCGCTGAAATTCCTCTTCTGAGTCAAGAGATCGCACCCGCTGCGGCGCAAGGCCCGAGGATTGGGTAGAATAGCTGTTTCACATGAAACCCTTCCTTGCCATGCTTGCCGCCGGCCTGCTTCTGGCCGGCTGCTCCGAAAAACCAGCGCCGCCCGCCACGGCCAAAAAAGAAGAGGCCAAGCCCGAACTGGCCACCGGCCAGAGCGCGCTGTTCAAGATGTACCAGGTGGCGCGCAACTGGGCCCCCGATGCGGCGGTCCTGAAAATGGATAGCGTGCGTCTGGACGGCGTGCCCGACCAGCCCGGTAAGTCCGGCGGTTGGGAAGCCGTGTTCACCTCCGAGCAGCGGTCCACGTCTCATGCATTCACCTGGTACGCGGTCGACCAGGAGCCCACCATCCACAAGGGAGTGTTCGCCGGCAGCGAAGAAAGCTACTCGGGCGGACACGGCGCGACCTCGTCTTTCCTGATTGCCGACGTCAAAATCGACACCGATGCCGCATTGGCCACGGCCAAAGGCAAGGAGGAGGCGTACGAGAAGAAGAATCCCGGCAAGCCCGTCCTCTTCCTGCTGGAAAAATCCAGCCGCTTCGCCAATCCGACGTGGCGCGTGATCTGGGGAGAATCGGTGGGCACGTCGGGCTTTTCGGTTTACGTGGACGCCACCACGGGCGCATTCCTCGAAATCATGCACTAGGTTGATCCGAGCCGTGACCAGAGGGAGCGGTGTGCAGCCGGAGCCCAACATCACACGGTCGACCTAGCCTGGATTGCCCTGCTTCGGCAGGCGGGCGCGGCTATGCGGGGAGGCGGATTCCAGCACCAGCCGCAACCGCTCCGGGATGCGGTTGACCAGCGCCACGACCAGCTTGTTCTTCCAGCCAGGCACGACGAACAGCTTGCGCCGGCGCAGGCCGGCGAGCGAAGCATCGACCACGTCGTCGGCGCTCATCCAAAATGACTTGGGAATGGAAGAGCGGTCAATCCCCACCACATCGTGAAACTCGCTGTAAGTGAAGCCGGGGCACAGCGCCTGGACCACTACCGGCGAGCGGGCGGATTTCAAATCCAGATAAAGCCCTTCGGTGAATGCATTGACCCAGGCCTTGGTAGCGCAATAACTGACGCTGCCGGGGCTGCGTGCGAAGCCGGCCACGGAAGCCACGTTAATGATGGCGCCGCGGCCGCGCGTCACCATCGGCCCCAGCGCGGCGTGCGTAAGCCGCAGGATGGCGCTGATGTGGAGGCGATGCATCTTGAGCTGTTCATCGAGCGGCGCCTCATAGAACCGGCCCTTGGCGCCGAAACCGGCGTTGTTGACCAGCAGGTCGAGGCGCGGTTCCGCAGCCAGGCGCGCGGCGATGCGGTCCATTTCCTCCACCACGGACAGGTCCGCGGCGCAGGACTCAACCTGAATCCGGTGGGCGCGTTCCAACTCCGCGGCGAGCTGATCGAGCCGGTCGCGGCGGCGCGCGATCAGCAGTAGATCGTAACCCTGCGCGGCCAGTTTATGCGCGAACACCGATCCGATACCGGCCGAAGCGCCGCTGATGGCGGCGAGAGGCTTGTTCATCGAGGTTACGGTTCCGCCTTCGCGGCGGCGCTGCGCGGTGGCGTGCGTGGCTTCTTGGGAGCGCCCACATAGGCGTAAGGGTCCTCCGGCGCCTCGGGTTCTGCGCGCTGGAACCAGCGTTTCATCTTGCTCCAGGTGTCGCGGATGCGTCGGTGAACCGGGCGATAAGCCATGGCGACCCTCCTGCCACGATCATACACCGGCGATCCGATCGCGATGGTGAAGCGTTTTGCCGGGCGCATTGTCTGCGTGATGCAGTGAGGCCTTCGGTTCAGCGCGGATGAGGCGCGTCTCAAGGCCATCCGCAGCCGGCTCCCGCGGTAAAATGTCCTCCATGTCCCGCACCCAGACCCCGCTCACCGATTCCGTGCTGGCCTACGTCCGCGATGTAACCCTGCACGAACCGGAGGCGTTGCGGAAACTGCGCGAATCCACCGAAAGCCACGCGCGCGCTTCGTGGCAAGTGGCGCCGGAACAGGGCCAGTTCCTGCACCTGCTGGCGCGTTTAACCGGCGCTCGCAAGGCTCTCGAAATCGGCGTCTTCATGGGCTACAGCTCAAGCTGGATTGCGCTCGGGTTGCAGCCGGGCGGGCGGCTCATTGCCTGCGATGCCAACCAAGAATACGCCGCCATCGCCCGCAAGACCTGGCGCGATGCCGGCGTGGAGGACCGCATCGAGCTGCGGCTTGCCCCGGCGCTCGATTCAGTGGACGCGCTGCTGGCCGAAGGCCACGCCGGCAGTTTCGATTTCATTTTCATCGATGCCGACAAGGGGAATTACATCCGCTACTATGAGCGCGCGCTGCAGTTGCTGCGGCAGGGTGGGCTGATCGCCGCCGACAACGTTCTGTTCCATGGCACTGTGGCCGACCGCGCGAACCGCGATCCGGATACCGAGGCCATCCGCGGCTTCAACCGCCACCTGCACGCCGACCGGCGCATCGCTCACAGCATGGCCACCATGGGCGACGGCCTGGCGCTCGCGGTGAAGCTGTGAACTGAGGTGGGGCAGGTCCCCGACCTGCCAACTCACAATGCGATGCTCGATGTACCGTTCGGTGCGGCCGGATTCGTCGCGGTTCCGCCGGTTGGCAGGTCGGGGACCTGCCTCACTTCGGCCCGCCGCGGCTCCGGGCTGCAGGCGCCAGATCCACGCCGGCGGACTTCAAGGCCTGGGTGGCGCTCACATAGTCGAGTTTTGGCGCCAGTTTTCGGATGCCATCGAAGACGAAGAACCGGGCCGCATCGTCCATGCCGACTCGGCCGGCAATGACGCCGCGGTCCTTCAGCGCCGCCACGATGCGTTCGTACGGGCTCTCGTCTTCCTGCCAGGCGCGGATTTCGTCGCCGGGGCGGATCAGTTCCCGCGAGCGCATCTCTTCGAACCCGGGCACCACCCACACCGGCTCGCCCTTGGCCGGCAGAATCACGGTGAAGGTGCGTTCGCTCTTGCCCCAGCGCACTCCGGTCAAGTACGTCATCGCCGGCCCAGGCTCCAGCACCACAGCCTGCAGGCCGAACTCCTTCATCGCATCCTGCAGTTTGGCGGCGCGGTCGCGGTAGGTTGCCTGGGTGATTTCGTTGGACTGCGGCATGGGTCTTATCCGAACGGCTGGTCGATCGCCGGGCTCTGCCTGGTAAACATGCGGGCGCCGGTCTCGGTGGCGTACATACAATCCTCCAGGCGAATGCCGAACTCGCCGGAGATGGCAATGGTCGGTTCATCGCTGAAGCACATGCCCGGCTCGATGCGCGTCTTGTTCCCCTTCACCAGGTAAGTCCACTCGTGGCCCTCCAGGCCGATGCCATGGCCGGTGCGATGGGGCAATCCGGGGAGCTTGTAGCCCGGTCCGAACCCCGCCTCAACCAGCACCTGGCGCGCGGCGGCGTCCACCGATTCGCAGGTGGCGCCTGGCCGGCACGCGGCCAACGCAGCGTCCTGCGCCTTGCGCTCCAGGTTCCATACTTCGCGCTGGCGCGCCGTGGGCTTGCCGAAAACCGTGGTGCGGGTGATGTCGCTCTGGTAGCCCTCCACGGTGCAGCCGTCGTCGACCAGGACGACGTCGCCTTCGCGCAACTGCTGCGGCTGGATGCTGCCGTGCGGGAACGCCGTGTACTTGCCGAAGATCACCATGGCGTCGCCCTGCACGCCGAGCGCGCGGTAGGCCGCCGCGACGTTGGCGCTCAACTCGTGATTCGTCATTCCCTCGCGCAGGGTTGGAAAGGCCGCCTTATAGGCCGCGATGGTGATATCGTTGGCGCGCTGCATGAGGGCAATTTCGGCCGGCGATTTGATCACCCGGCAGCCGATGGTAACGGGATCGGCGCTCACCAGCTCCAGGCCGGGCGCTTCCCGCCGCAGGCCGTCGAAAACCGCGAAGCTGATATGCTCTTCGAGACCCGTGCGCTTCGCTTTGCGGTCTTTCAAGAGTTGCGCGAGAACGGGGCACACGCCCGCGCCGGCGGTCCACGTGCGGGTCTCGCCGCCCATGCGGATCGCCTGCCGGGCGCGGTCCTGGGCGGCTTCGGGAACCATCCATGCCGCTTCACCCACGGCCGGCAGCACCCAGGCCAGCGTACTTTCGCCCTGGCTCCAGCGCACGCCCGTGTAGTAAAACATGCTGGCGCCGCCCTCGCAGACGATGGCGTCGATCGCGCGCTCGCGCATCAGCCGGCGCGCCTTTTCCTGGCGGGAGCGGCGTTCGTCGTCCGTGATCGGTTGCACGCCATCCAGCATGGGCCGCAGATTGCGGATGGCTTCGGGCACTTCCTGCCCGCCGGCCAAAGCTGCCAGCCCCGCGGCGGCGGATGCCATGAAAACTCTGCGGTTCATGAAGTAATGCGGCGCGGCAAAGTCACGCCCTCCGGTGCTTCCGAACAGCATGACACACTTGGCGCCGCCCCGGGGTGGCTCGGCGAACCGGTTGGCGTGACGTTCGCGGGATCGCTGGAAGAGAGGGGTTCAGTGCGCGCCGGACTCAATCAGGAGATCGAGTCCGGCCGCTTCGGCGAACACCCGGAAATCCCGGTCCCGCGTAAGAAGAGGAATGCCGCGATCGATACAACTCTGGGCGATCAGAGCATCGCCGAGGCGCGCCTTACGGCGCTTCGCCAGCACCTTCGCCCGCAACTCGCCTGCCCGTTGCCAATAACCGGGAGCGACCTCGATGAGGGGCAGCTCTGAGAGGGTTTCTGACACTTCGGAAGAGAGCTTCGGGTCGCTCAACACTTCGGTGAGCACCACGGGCACCATGAGCACCTGCCGGTCTTGAAGCGCCCGATCGAGCAGTTCTGCGTCCTCGCCGCCATCTCCTTGCAGGAAGGCGATCCAGGTGCTGGTGTCAACCGCAATCATCGGTCGGCCTTCAACTCAGCTAATGTGCGTGTAAAGCGGACCTTGCCCCTTAGTTGGCGCAACCGCGCGTACGCCTGCGTTGCCGCAACCAGCTGCAGGCCGGTACGAACGGTCTGGGTGACGCCGCTGCCTGTAGCGCGCTGGGCCTTTTCAAGAAGCTCCGGCGGCACCTCGACAGTGATCTTGCGTGCTGTTTGCATGACGTTTCCAATTTACCATACTGGGTACCAGCATTGAATATGGTCTTCCGCCCACGGAAGCGAGCTTCGATTCACCGTCCCAGGCGGGCTGTTGTGCGCCGCGCCTCGGGCTGCCATCGCCGGCGCTCCCGCGCCGGAAGTGCGAAAGGTGCAAAAATGATGGGGAAAGGAATGACGCCATGAAGCGTGTTTTGATTCTGGTAGCGGTGTTCGCGATGGCAGCGGTGGCCGCGGACGTGGCCGGCAACTGGAAGGCGACGGCGGAAGGCCCGAATGGAACCATGGAACGAACTTTCGTCTTCAAAGTGGACGGAAACAAGCTCACGGGCGAAACCACCAGCGCCATGCTGGGCAAGTCCACCATCACCGACGGGAAGATCGACGGCGACAACCTGTCGTTCAGCATCACCGCGGATCTTCAGGGGACGGAACTCAAACTGAACTACAAAGGGAAGGTTACCGGCACTGACCTGCACCTCACCTCCCAACGAGCGGGCGATGATGGGCAGTCCATTGAATGGACCGGCAAGAAGATTCAGTGAACCTTCCAGGCCGGGCGCCGAAACTTCAAAGTAAACACCGAAACCGGAATGCCGGTAACTGACAAAACTCGGCCCCAGGGCGCTTCGAGCGAGGTGGTTCGCGATATCAACCGCCGCATCGTCCTCAACTTGATCCGCACGCGGCAGCCCATTTCGCGCGCCGACCTGGCGCGCGTCTCGGGGATGCAGCGCAGCACCATATCCCTGATCGTCGAACAACTGATCGGGGAGAATTGGGTGCTGACCGGGCCCACAGGCCGTTTGCCCCGGGGCCGCCGGCCTACGTTCCTGCGCCTTAATGACGAGCGGGTGATGATCGGCATCGACATCCGTCCGGCCCAGATCACGGCGGCGGTGGCGGACGCCAACGGGAGGTTCATCTCGCAGGAGGTGATCGTCACCACCCCGGACCCGGAGTTCACGCTGGGCCGCCTGATCGAAGCGATTCAGCGCATCATCGCGTCGTGCCGGGGCAGGAAAATCGAAGGCATCGGCGTCAGCGTGCCCGGCCGTTATGTCCCCGGCTCGAACCGGCTTGTGTTCGCGCCCAATCTTGGATGGCGCGACGTGGACATTCGCGGTCCGCTGATGAAAGCGACGGGCCTCGAAGTGGAGATCGAGAACGCTGCCACGGCGTGTGCGCTGGCGGCCGTGTGGTTTGACCACATGGAAAAGGCCCGCAACCTGGTGGTGGTTACGGTTTCCGAAGGGGTCGGCACCGGCATCCTGCTCAATGGCCAGATCGTCCGCGGGGTGAATGGAATGGCTGGGGAGTTTGGCCATGTGCCGCTCGATCCGCAGGGTCCGCTCTGCGCGTGCGGCCGCCGCGGCTGCTGGGAGGTGTTTGCTTCGAATCGCGCCGCGCTGCGCTACTACCAGGAATCCGGTTCGCCGTCCGCGGGATTAAGCTTTCTCGACCTGCTGAGTCTTGCCGATCAAGGTGACAAGCGGGCCGGGGAAGCCTTGAAAACGATGGCCCACTACCTGGGCCGAGGCATGCGTATGCTGGTCGCCGGATTTGCGCCCGAACGGATCGTCGTGGTCGGCGATCTCACCCGGTCCTGGAAGCGCTTTGAAGCCGTGATTAGGCCGGAAGTTCTCGCCCAGGTGTTGCCCGGCGGCGTGACCCCGCAGTTGATTCCAGCGCGCGAAGGCGGTGTGGCGCGCCTGCGCGGCACCATCGCTCTGGTCCTGGAGAATGACTTCGGAGTGTGCTCGTGAGGCGGTGCGGGCGGGCTTGCATTTTCGATTCGGCTATCTGATTATAGTTTGAGGCTAGAACAAATTCGCGTTTGAACGGCCTGCCGACGGCGCTCCTTCGCGAGGCGGCGGTGGTTCCGCCGCCCGTTCACCGCAGGGCTGGGCATGCCCGGCCGGCTTGCCGCCAGGAATAAGAGACTGCACCTATGAAACGACCGACTAAGACCAAGAGCGGGAGCGTGCCTCCCTTCCGGAAGCGCGCGTTGCCGGCCGCCAGGCGCGTGCGCGACCTGTTGTCGCGAATGACGCTGGAAGAGAAGGCCGCCCAGATGATGTGCGTCTGGCAGGAGAAGGCCACCAAGCTGGTGGACGCCGAAGGCAACTTCGATTTCGCCAAGGCGCGGAAGGCCTTCCGGCACGGACACGGCATCGGCCAGGTCGGCCGGCCCAGCGACGCGGGCGGCGGCAAGGACGCCCGCGGGATGGCGGAGCTGACCAACGCCATTCAGAAGTTCTTCGTCGAGAACAGCCGGCTCGGCATCCCGGTCATCTTTCACGAAGAGTGCCTCCACGGCCATGCGGCGCCCGGCGGCACCAGCTTTCCACAACCGATCGCGTTGGGCGCCAGCTTCGACCCGGAGTTGGTCGAGTCGCTGTTCACCATGACCGCTCTCGAAGCGCGGCTGCGCGGCGCTCACCAGGCGCTGACCCCGGTGGTGGATGTGGCGCGCGACCCGCGCTGGGGCCGCGTGGAAGAAACCTACGGCGAGGATCCGTACGTCGCTTCGCGGATGGGCATTGCAGCCGTACGCGGGTTTCAGGGCGACGCCACCTTCCAGGACAAAACGCGCGTCATCGCCACGCTCAAACATATGACCGGCCATGGCCAGCCGGAATCCGGCATGAACTGCGCTCCGGCGGACATCTCGGAGCGCGTGCTGCGCGGAACCTTCCTGTTCCCGTTCCAACAGGCGCTGCACAAGGCCGGAGCCATCAGCGTGATGGCATCTTACAACGAGGTGGATGGCGTGCCGTCTCACGCCAACCGCTGGCTGCTGCGCGATATTCTGCGCAAGGAGTGGGGCTTCAAAGGCTTCGTGGTATCCGACTACTACGCGATCTGGGAGCTTGGTTACCGCCCCGACACGCACGGCCATTTTGTCGCCAAAGATAAGAAGGAATCGTGCGTGCTGGCGGTGCGGGCAGGCGTCAACATCGAACTGCCGGAACCGGATTGTTACCTGCACCTGACCGAGCTCGTGCGCCAGGGCGTGCTGCGGGAAGCGGAGCTCGACGAACTGATCGAACCCATGCTGCTCTGGAAGTTCCGTTTGGGCCTGTTCGACGATCCGTATGTGGACCCGGAGGAAGCGGCTCGCCTGGTGGGCTGCGACGCGCACCGCGCGCTGGCCCTCGATGCGGCGCGCCGCTCAATCACACTGCTCAAGAACGAAGGCGGCGTGGCGCCGCTCGATCCGCTCGCGGCTAAGACGATCGCGGTGATCGGCCCCAACTCGAACCGCAGCCTGCTGGGCGGCTACAGCGGCGTTCCCAAAACCGAGGTCACCGTGCTCGATGGCATCCGCGCCAAGGCCGGCCGGAACGTGAAGGTGCTCCACGCGCAAGGCTGCAAGATCACGCAGCCGGGCTCCTGGAATCAGGACGAAGTGTTGCCCAGCGACCCGGTGGAGGACCGCGGGCTGATCGCGGAAGCCGTCAAGGTGGCGCGCAAGGCCGACGTTGTGGTTCTGGCCATCGGCGGCAATGAGCAGACTTCGCGCGAGGCCTGGAATCTGCACCACATGGGCGACCGCCCCAGCCTCGACCTCATCGGCAGGCAGCAGGAACTGGTGGACGCGGTTGCCGCCACGGGCAAGCCGCTGATTGTGTTTCTGTTCCATGGCCGGCCGAATTCGATCCAGGGTGTGGTGGAGAAAGCGGCGGCCATCTTCGAGTGTTGGTATCTCGGCCAGGAAACGGGCCGCGCCGTTGCGGACGTTCTGTTTGGGAGTTACAACCCGGGTGGGAAGCTGCCGATCTCGGTGCCGCGCTCGGCGGGTCATCTGCCCGCGTTCTATAACTACAAACCATCCGCTCGCCGCGGCTATCTGTTCGACGATGTCACTCCGCTTTACCCGTTCGGCTTTGGCCTGAGCTACACCACGTTCAGCGTAGGCAACGTTCGACTCTCGAAGCGGCGGATGACATCTACGGGGTCGGCCGAAGTTTTGGCCGATGTTACTAACACCGGCACGCGGGCAGGAAGCGAAGTGGTGCAGATGTATATCCGCGACCGGGTCAGCTCAGTAACACGGCCGGTGAAAGAGCTGAAAGGATTCCGCAGGATCGACCTGGAGCCGGGCCAGACCGAGACCCTCCGCTTCGAGATTACGCCGGAGTCACTCGCGTTCTGGGACGTGAACATGAAGTACCGGGTGGAGCCCGGGGACTTCGAGATCATGGTCGGCACTTCTTCGCAGGATGCCGACCTTCAGAAGCTGACGCTGACGGTAACGAAGTAGGCCCGCAACCGCGAGAACAGACGGGGCACATATGATTCAGAAGCTTTCGTTTTCCGAAAAGATCGGTTACGGCCTCGGAGACATGGCTGCTAACTTCGTCTTCCAGGCGATGCTGGCGTTGCAGCTCAGCTTCTACACCGACACGTTCGGGCTGACGCCGGCTCAAGCCGGGACTCTGTTCCTGGTGGTTGGCCTCTGCGCGGCGGTTTTGAACCCAGTGATGGGCGCCATCGCGGACCGCACCAATACGCGATGGGGCAAGTTCCGGCCTTACCTGTTGTGGACTGCGGTTCCGTTCGGCATCATCGGCGTGCTCACGTTCACCACGCCGAACCTGAGCCCGGGCAGCAAGATTATTTACGCGTATGTAACGTACGCCCTGCTGCGCATCGTATACACGGTGAACAACGTGCCCTACGCCTCGCTGACCGGCGTGATTACGGGCGACCCGGACGAACGCACCAGCATCGCCTCCTGGCGGCAGATCTTCGCCAACTCCGCGGGGTTCATCGTGCAGAGCCTGGCGGTGCCGATGATCGCCTGGTCCGGCCATGGCAACAGTGCGAAGGGCTATCAGTTGACGATGGGGCTCTTCTCGGTCCTTGGTGGAGTGTTGTTCATCGTCGCCTTCGCATCTACCAAGGAGCGGATTCAGCCGGACCCGAAGCAAAAGAGCTCGCTGGGGCAGGACCTCGCCGACCTGGTCGGGAACGGGCCCTGGGTCGCGCTGTTCCTGGCGACCATGTTCTACTTCATAGCGATCGTGATGCGATCGAGTGTCATGCTTCCATTCTTCAAGTACGCCGCTCGAGACCAGAACCTCTTTAGCTGGTTCAATGGCTTCGGCTTGGCCTCGCTGCTGGTCGGCGTCGCGGTTTCGTCCAAACTGTCGGCGCGATTCGGCAAGCGGAGTCTGTTCATTACGAGCATGGTGCTGACGGGCATTCTCGCCGCCGTCCTGTTCGTTCTGCCAACCCAGGGAACAGCCCTCATCTTCGCTTCGGAGATTCTGCGCCAGTTTGCGTTCGGCTGCTCCTGCCCTGTGCTGTGGGCGATGATGGGCGATGTTGCCGACTACGGAGAATGGAAAACGGGCCGCCGCGCAACGGGCACCGTGACCTCGGCGGTGGTTTTCGCGCTGTGGCTCGGGCTCGCGCTGGGCGGCGCCATCGCCGGCTGGCTTTTCCAGGCGTACGGCTATGTGCCCAACGCCACGCAGACGGCCCACTCGCTGGCAGGCATTCTTTTGGTGGCGAGCCTCTACTCGGGGCTGGCCTTTTTTGCCACGGCCGTCTGCCTGATCTTCTATCCGATCACGCGAGCGAAGAACCAGGCGATTGCCGACGAGCTGGCCGAGCGAAGGCTGAAGTTCGCGCCTCAGGAGAAGCCGGGAGCATAACCCGATTTCGCAAAAAGGAGCAACCGAGACATGTCCGCAAAGTTTGTCCTGATTACCGCGCTTGTGACGCTTCCTTTATCGATGCCGCTTCCCGCGCAGACCACGCTGAAGGACGCGTACCAGGGCTCCTTCCGGATCGGCGCGGCGCTCAGCCAGTCGATCTACAGCGGGAACGATGCCGCCGGCGCGGCCCTCGTCCAGGCCCAGTTCAATTCCATCTCCCCGGAGAACGATCTGAAATGGGAGCGGATCCATCCCACGCCGCAAGGCTTCAACTTCGAGCCGGCCGACCGCTACGTCGAGTTCGGCGAGAAGAACCACATGTTCATCATCGGGCACTGCCTGGTCTGGCACAGCCAGGTGCCCCACTGGGTGTTTGAGGACGATAAGGGCAATCCGGTCAGCCGCGAGGAACTGCTCCGCCGCATGCACGACCACATCTTCGCGGTTGTGGGCCGCTACAAGGGCCGCATCAACGGTTGGGACGTGGTCAACGAAGCGCTGAACGAGGATGGCACGCTGCGGCGGTCCCAATGGCAGCGCATCATCGGCGAGGACTACATCGCCAAAGCATTCGAGTACGCGCACGCAGCCGATCCCAAGGCAGAGCTGTACTATAACGAATACTCGCTCGAAAACGAGGCCAAACGCAAAGGCGGCGTCGAGCTGATCCGCAAACTGCTGGCCCAGGGCGTGCCGATCACGGCTGTCGGCCTGCAAGGGCACTACCACATGGACTGGCCGGATGTCGAAACGGTGGATGCGACTATCGCGGCGTTCCGCGCGCTCGGCGTCAAGGTGAATATCACCGAGCTCGACGTGGATGTGCTGCCCCAGGTCACGCGCACCCATACAGCCGATGTCTCCGCCAAGGCCGAAGGCGGCGCCAATTCCAATCCGTACACAGCCGGGTTGCCTGCCGCGCAACAAGAGGCGCTTGCCGGTCGCTATGCCGCGCTGTTTCGCGTCTTCCTGAAGCACCGTGACGCGATCACGCGCGTGACCTTCTGGGGCGTGACCGACAGCCACTCCTGGTTGAACGACTTTCCCGCGAGGGGCCGGACCAATTATCCCTTGCTGTTCGATCGCGAGGGAAAGGCGAAGCCCGCGTTTGACGCCGTGGTCGCCGCAGCCCGCTCGGCCCGCTGAGCCGGCTGGCCGCTTCCTGTGGGGCACCGCTTCGGGTGCTTCTGCGAGAAGCCTATGCTATCCTGCCCCTCGGATCAAAGACAGCCGATCCAGGAGGTGTCCAATTTATGTGGCAGAAGCTACTCGCTACGCCCAACAGTTTTCCGCTGGCTATCGTCCGGCTGGTCCTCGGCCTGGTGATGTTTGCGCACGGTGCGCAGAAGCTGCTCGGCTGGTTTGGCGGCTACGGCCTTAGCGGAACGATGGGCTTTTTCGCGCACCAGGGAATCCCGGCGCCGTTTGGTTACCTGGCGATTGCGGCCGAATTCTTTGGCGGCCTGGGGCTGATTCTCGGGCTCCTGAGCCGGATCGCCGCGTTTGGCGTGATGTGCAACATGATAGTCGCCGTGCTCACCGTTCACATCAACAACGGCTTCTTCATGAACTGGGGCGGCACCAGCAAAGGTGAGGGCTACGAATATCACCTCCTGGCCATCGCCATGGCCCTGGCGGTGATCATCGCCGGCGCCGGCGCGCCATCCGTCGATCGGGCGTTGAACCGGAGCCGCTCGTAGGTGCCGGCAGGCACGGCCCGGCGGGTACCGGTTACGGATGTTGAGCGCCGAACAGGTTTTCGACGAAGCTGCGCTCGATGGGCCAGTAGCCGTAGACCCGCTTGCCGACGCTGCGGAAACTGCCGGCGGCAAGCACGCCGCTCAAATCGGCCGGGTTGGGGTTCTGATTCTCGCGGGCAATCATCTGTCGCAGCACGTTGGTGACGCGGGTGAGTTCAAGCGCAGCGTCCGCCGCATCGATTTCGCTGCGGCAGAGCACCTCCAGTTTGGCGGACAGCCGCCGCCCTTCGGGCGCGAAGGCCAGGGTGACGCTTTCCGCTTCGCTCAGGCTGTGCGCAAACATTCGAGTGCCGGCGGGCATACTGTCGCCGGAACGCAGCATGCCGACCGGGACCGAAAGCCACACGGGCGATAAAGGGGCAACGGCGGGCGGGCCCGGCGCCGGAGTTGCCAGGCGCAAGGCAGCCGACCGATCCGGGCTCACCGCCAGCGCCATCAGGCCGGAGCGCAATGGAAAGAACGATATCTGGCGCTCCGGCAGGCTCCCTTGCATGCGGCACAGGTCGCGATCACACCGGCCGCCCTCTTCCTCCACATAGGCACGCAGCCGCGGCCAATCAAAACGTCCCGCGAGCAGCAGGAATTTGCCGGTGGGCGCGAAGGCGACCAGCGCCCGATCCAGGTCTCGCTGGTAGTTGAAGTTGGTCTTGCGGACGAAGCCCTGGTATTCGGGGTCCTGGCTTGCCTGTGAGCCGGCCAGCATCTGCAGAATTCCGGCGCGCCGCAGTTCCCGGAAATCGACTGAAAGAACCAGCGCGTTATCCGCCGGCAGCCGTGCGAGCAGCCGGGAGGTGCTGAGCGGCTGCGACCGGTACCAGTCGATGCCGGCGATCAAAAGCACGGCGGCAACGGCAGCCGCCCCCATCCAATACAAGCGGGTCCTGAAGCTCACCACACCAGTATCACACCACCCCGACGCGCTCGAAGCGGCCGAAAACGGGCCGCGCCGAATCAGCTTTTTACCTAATGCCAAAACAGGCGCAAATGGCCGCCTCCTGGCCTTTGCAGAACGTGCCGCTGACGTGGCGCACGCACTCATGCGTGCCGTGTCGGCACTCATGCCGACACGCTACGCTACAAGGTCGCCAAGCGTCGAGAAGAGTCCTGACGCGGCACGCACGAGTGCGTGCGCCACGGGGGCTTTCCTGTATTTACTGTGGCATGGAGATGCGTGCGGAGGAGGCGCGGACCGCGGGGAGATGGGCGTAAGGTTTGTGGGACTGGCGGCTTGGAGGGTGCGGAAATACTTGGTGGGTATTGCGACCGGGTTTTGCGCAGTGGACCCTGCCCGAGATACCGGGAGCGTGGCTCTGAGGGGAGATGTCCCGAGGGAATGTGGGAGCTGAAATGCGGCACTGGCGTCACGGTTTCGACCGTCGGAATGGAGCGGCGTCTCCCGTGAGGAATCTAGGCCGAGAGCAGGAGTAGGCCGTCGACGGCCGAATAATCGCTTCGATTGTTGGTGATCAAGGGGACCTGATAATGGAGGGCGCTCGCTGCGATCCAGGCGTCGGCTGTCTGAATCGGGCGCCCTTTTTTCTTGGCGGCGAAAGGGACCGCGGCCCATTTTCGGCACAACTGGCGACTGACTGGAAGGACGGCGTAACGTGTCAGGTGCTGGGCCAGTTCGAGCTTTCGCCTCTCACCCCAGCCTCGTTCGAGCAACCAGCGCTCAAATTCCGCCAGCGTCACGAAGGAGATCCCGAGCAATCGGCCTGTCAGATGGGAACGGTAGGCAAGCGCCCGAGTGTCGCCATTGAACAGCATCGACACCACGTCGGTGTCAAGGATGGCGGCGTTCATTTTGGGCTGAGAGCACAGTTACCTTCTCGCCGCCAAGCGCGCGGGCTTGCCGAGAATTCCTCTACCGATTCGTCGCCGGGCACAGGCTCTCCAAGAAGAATCTCAAAGTTGCCAATTGGAGTGACGCCCTGCTGACGGGCCAGTTCCTCGAGGGAGGGCGACGCGGCGCAGTCCGACCGGGAAGAACCGATTGACTGCGCCGTGTTGTCCACAGCTCCATCATAACAGGTCAAAGTCGGCCGTCGGCTTCATCTGCGAACCCGCATGGTTCGGTGGACGGCGGGTCCGAGGATCTGTCGCGGAAGGGCCGGAAAACCTCCGTCTGTCCGGTCCCGGTCCGCCCTCGGCACACCCCTCGACGTCCCCGTTGCACCAAGAAACGGAAACACGTAGCCTGTCACGAGTTTGATGTCACGAGTTTGAGTTTGTCACGAGTTTGAGTTTAGTTTGGTTATGTGACTGGGTGCGGCGCGGGTGCCGGTTCCATTTGGTGAATCGGCGTCTGCTCTCCTGAAAGCGACAATCGATTTGCCGCCGGCCTCGCTTCCGTGTTAATATTGTGATTTATAGGTTACAAATAGCCCGGGCGATGGGCCCGTTGGATTCATGATTGATAAACTCCTGGCCCGGGTTCTCTCGGACCGACTCCCGCAATACGGTCTTTACCGTATTCGTTTCAGATAACGTGTGATGGTACTGTTTTTCTGCGCCACACCATGCTAAACTGCGATTGTGATATATAAGTCACTGGCGAGGCGTGGATATGGATTGCGACGCTATCAGTGGAGCCCTTACCCAGAACCGTAAAGTATTACCTCGCGGCCAATCTCAAGAGCCCGTTTCAACGCTGGCTTTCAGGAATAGATGGAGACGCCAGAGCCACGGTGCGGACCAGACTCAGGCGGATTGAGGAACAGGGAAACTATGGCGACTGCGAGCCGGTGGGAAACGGAGTTTTCGAACTGAGGATTCACAAGGGACCTGGATATCGGGTCTATTTTGGTATTGATGGCGACGCGGTGATTGTTCTCGGCGGGGGAGACAAGGGCGCTCAATCCTCAGATATCAACAAGTCGAAGGAGCGCTGGAGCGATTACAATGCCTAAGCGTACGGCCAATTTCCGAGAGCAACTCCTCAAGGACTTGGCGAGTCCGAGTGAGGCAGCTCTCTATCTAAACGCTGCTGAAGAGGATTCTGAAGAGATGCTGCTCATCGCGCTTCGGGACGTTGCAGAAGCGAAGCAAATGGCCCAGGTCGCAGAACAGGCCGGAGTTGCGAGGGAAGCTCTCTATAGAATGTTGAGCAAATCCGGGAATCCCACTTATAACAGCCTTAAAGGTGTATTAAGTGCCCTTGGGATCCACATGCGCTTTGCCCCAGTCGGGAGTTGGGGTAGCGTGCCGAATCACTCGGTTATCGGGGTTCGAAATGCGAATGCTGTTGGATCCTTTAGCTCATGCGAATTGCAGGGCTCGGCAAAGAGGAGGCCACCAGTTAGAGAGCAGGCATCAGCTGCTGGCGGCGTGAACGGGCGACAGTTTTGCGCATCAGCAAGGCCTCGTCAGTAATCACCTAAACAGAGTGCATCAAGATGGCGACAAAAGAAGAACCCACAACGCTAGACCAGACAACGCTGGATCTTCGCAAAGTTCCGCTGGTGGAGCCGGAAGACGGAATGTTCGAGGCTTATGCCAATGTCGTAAACCTCAATTGGACCCTACACGATGTTCGGATTCGGTTTGCGGAATTGACGCAACAAGTAACGTCGGATTCGCCCGGCACTTGGAAGGATCAAGAACCGGTAATGGTAGAGCGCGTCGCGGTCACGCTGCCCTGGCATCAAGCTAAGCTACTTCAAAGTATGCTCGGTGACCTTGTCAGAAGTTATGAGGAGCTGAACGGCGAACTGAAGCAAGTAAAGCTTCCTGTTGTTTCGTGAACCGATCAACCGGGTCCTTGTGCGGTAGCGGCCTGTCGGCACTCACTTGACGACGATGTTGACCAGTTTGTCCGCGACGGTGATCGTGCGGGCGACTTGTTTGCCGGCGATGGATTGCTGGACTTTCGGGTCGGCTTGAGCTAGTTTTTCGAGGTCGTCTTTGGCGGTGCCGAACGGGGCATAGACGCGGCTGCGGACTTTGCCGTTGACTTGGACTACGATCTCGGCAAGGTCTTCTTTGGCTAGTTCGGCGTCGTAGGGCGGCCATGTCTGGCGGAAGACCGGGCCTTGCTTGCCCAACTCTTCCCAGATCTCCTGGGAAAGATATGGGGCGAAGGGGGCGAGCATCAGGGCCAAGTTTTCGGCGATTTCGGACAGGGCGGCGGAGCCAATCTTGTCTTCTTCGGCGTAGAGCACGTTCACCAGTTCCATGATGCTGGAGATGCAGGTGTTGAAGTGCCAGCGGGTTTCGAAGTCCTCGGTGATCTTCTTCAGGGTCTGGTGCAGCTTGCGCAGGACTTTCTTATCGGATTCACCGGACGTATTTTCGCGCCCGATGTTGCGGGTGACGAAGCGGAAAACGCGGCCGAGGAAGCGGTAGATGCCGTCGGCGCCTTCCCAGCGCCAATCGACTTCCTTTTCGGGCGGCGCGGCGAAGAGCACGAACAGGCGCGCGGTATCGGCGCCGTATTTCTCGGCGAGCAGGTCGGCGCCCACCACGTTGCCTTTGGATTTCGACATCTTGGCGCCTTCGGCGATCACCATGCCCTGGGTGAACATTCGCTGGACGGGCTCGCTGTTCTTGATGAGGCCTATATCGCGCATCACTTTGGTGAAAAAGCGCGAGTAGATGAGGTGCAGGATGGCGTGCTCCACGCCGCCGATGTATTGATCGATCTCGAACCAGTAGGCGATCTTGGCGGAATCGAATGGAGCTTTGTCGTTATGCGGATCGCAGTAGCGATAGAAATACCAGGACGAATCGATGAAGGTGTCCATGGTATCGGTCTCGCGCCGCGCGGCGCCGCCGCACTTCGGGCAGGCGACGTTGACGAACTCGGGCACGTTTTCGAGCGGCGACCGGCCGGTGCCGGTGATTTCGACCCGATCGGGCAGGCGCACGGGGAGCTGGTCTTCGGGCACGGGGACAGCGCCGCACTGTGGACAGTAGATCACTGGAATGGGCGTGCCCCAGTAGCGCTGGCGTGAGATGCCCCAGTCCTTAATGCGAAAGGTGACGGCCGCGTCGCCGAAGCTGCGCTCCCGGGCGTGGGCGGCCATTTTGACGCGGGCTTCTTCGCTTGAGAGGCCGGACCAGGGGCCGGTGTTTTCGACGATGCCGTCTTCGGTGAACGCTGCCGTCAGGCCTGGCTCAACGCCGAGCGCACCGTCCACGGGGCGGATTACGGGGCGTACGGTGATGCCGTACTTGCGGCAGAATTCGAAGTCGCGCTCGTCGTGCGCGGGAACGGCCATGATGGCGCCGGTTCCATAACCCATCAGCACGAAGTTGCCGACCCAGATCGGCACTTTTTCGCCGCTGTACGGATTGACGGCGTAGCTGCCGGTGAAGAAGCCTTCCTTTTCGATATCGCCGGGATCGCGGCCGGCGCGGGCATCCACCATGGCCTTGGCGCGCGCCTTGCCCGCGGCGTCGAGCAACTGCGCATTGAGCGGGTGCTCGGGGGCGAGGATCACGCAGGTGGCGCCGTAGATGGTATCCACGCGGGTGGTGAAGACGCGAATCTTCTCGCCGGTTCCGGCGAGCGTGAAATCGATTTCGGCGCCTTCGGAGCGGCCGATCCAGTTGCGCTGCATGATGAGCACGCGCTCCGGCCAGCCCTCTTTGAGCTGCTCCATATCGGCCAACAACTGGTCGGCATAATCGGTAATCTTGAGGAACCACTGCTCCAGCGCGCGCTGCTCGACGGGCGTGCTTTCGTGGCGCCAGCAACAGCCGTCCACCACTTGTTCGTTGGCCAGCACGGTGCAGCATAGGGGGCACCAGTTGACGAGCGCCTTCTTGCGGTATGCCAGGCCGCGTTCCAGCATCTTGAGGAAGAACCACTGGTTCCAGCGGTAGTATTCGGGCTCGCAGGTGGAAATTTCGCGATCCCAGTCATAGCTGAAGGCGAAGCGGCGGTGAGTCTTTTTCATCGCCTCGATATTCTGCAGCGTCCATTGGCGCGGCGGCTGCTGGTTGGCTATCGCGGCGTTTTCGGCGGGCAAACCGAACGCATCCCAGCCCATGGGATGAAGCACGTTGAAGCCGCGCATCCATTTGTAGCGCGCCAGGGCATCGCCGATCGAATAGTTGCGAATGTGGCCTATGTGCAGCGTTCCGCTGGGATACGGCAGCATTTCCAGGACGTAGAACTTGGGCTTGGCGGAGTTCTCTTCCGCGCGGTAGAATTCGGCGTTCTGCCAACGCTGGTGCCACTTGAGTTCGATTTGGCGATGGTCGTAGGGCTTTTCGGGCATAAAATGCTGTTCAGGGAGATGAAACTTATGGTAGCAGGCGGAGGAACCGAGGGCGGATTTCCGGCGGTTCCGCACGGTCGCAGGCGATTCGTTCAACTGGCAGCCGCGGCGGTTGTGGCGGCACGTGCCCAACCGGTGGCCAGGCCGCTGCGGTTGGGCGTAGTCGCGGACTGCAAAGATCCGGACGGGGGAATCCGGCGCGTGAAAGAACTTGGTTTCCCGACTTGCCAGGTCTACGTGGCGTCTTACGATGCGGCCACCGCGAAGAGCTTGCGAGCGGCTCTGGACCGGCACGGCATCGAGGGCACTTCGGTGATTGTGACCGGCCCCGGGCCGGAGGTCTACACCTTCCGCGAAGGGCCGCTCACCATCGGCCTGGTGCCAGCGAAATACAGGGCCGAGCGGCTGGCGGCCATCCGGCAGGCTTCCGACTTTGCCAAGGCGGCCGGCATCCCCGGCGTGCAGCGCCATTTCGGTTTTCTGCCTGAGGATCCGAACGATCCGCTGTTCGCGCCCTCGGTGGAAGCGTTGCGGCAGGTGGCGGATTACTGCAAGCGCAACGGCCAGACCTTTCGCTGCGAGACGGGCCAGGAAACGCCGATCGCGCTGCTGCGGGTGATTCGGGCGGCGGGATACGATAATGTCGGCGTGAACTTCGATGCCGCCAACCTGATTCTTTATGGCAAGGCGAACCCGGTGGACGCGCTCGATACGCTGGGGCCGCTGGTGATGGGCGTTCATGCCAAGGACGGCCGGTACCCGACCAATCCGGAACAACTGGGCGAGGAAACGGCGATCGGGCAGGGCAAGGTGGATTTTCCGCGCTTCATTGCGCGGCTCAAAGAGACGGGTTACCGCGGGCCGGTTACGATTGAGCGCGAGATCAACGGGCCGCGGCAGACTGAGGATATCCTCGCGTCCAAGCGGTATTTGGAGAAGTTGATCGGATGAAGTGCAAAATGGGGACAGGCACGAATTTCGCAAAAGTCGCGAAATTCGAGCCAGTCCCTATTTTGAGAGAGTGAGATTGCGATGCGAAACGACAAGGGATGGAACCGGCGCAGCTTTCTGGGAGCGGCCGGGCTGACGGTGATCGGCGCGCGGCTGGTGCGCGGCTCGCAGGCCAATTCGGCGGTGCGCGTCGGGCTGCTGGGCTGCGGCGGAAGGGGCACGGCGGATGCCACCAGCATGATGGTCAACGCCGGCGCCCGCGTAACGGCGCTGGGCGATCTCTTCGACGACCAACTGGACCGCGCCCGGAAGCACTTCGATGAACTGGCCGAGAAGCAGGGCGTCGCCGGGATCGATGCCGGACAGATTTTCCGCGGCCCGCGGGCATTCGAGCAGATTGCTCACTCGAAAGAAGTCGACGCGGTGGTGATCGCCACTCCGCCCTACTACCACTGGCGGCACCTGGAAGCGGTGGTCGATGCCGGCAAACATGCCTACTGCGAGAAACCGGTGGCGGTGGACGTGCCTGGGACGCGGCGCGTACTGGCGATCGGCAACAAGGCTGAAGGCAAAGTCAGCCTCGAGGTTGGATTCCAGATTCGCCAGGCGCCGCCATTTGTCGAACTGGTGAAGCGCATTCATGCGGGCGGCCTGGGCGAAATCGGCTTCGGGTCGGCATACTACTACTGCCCGTTTATGAAGGCTTCGCACCCGGACGTGCCGCCGGCGCAATTTCGTCTGCGCAATTGGCTCTTCGACCGCGTGCTTTCCGGCGACATCATCGTAGAGCAGAACATCCACGCGATCGATATCTGCAACTGGGTGTTGCAGGGGCACCCGGTGAAGGCGGTGGGAGCGGGCGGGCGCAAGGGCCGGCCGGACCCGGGCGATGTCTACGGCCATTGCGCAGTTTCCTTCTGGTATCCCAACGACGTTCACGTGAGCTTCGCCTCCAAGCAGTTCGGTACCGGCATTTTCGACGTGAACGAGCGCTTTTTCGGCACCCGCGGCGAGAGCCAGTCGCCGTATTCCGGTCCGCTGGGGATCAGCGGCGAGGAGAACTGGACGTGGGCAGGCAGCGAGAAAAAGCAGGACGGCCAGTTTTCGGCCGCCGGCACCTTCGCCGACAACCTGGCGGAGGCGGATGCGGAAAAGCACAAGTCGTTCATCGGCAGCATCACGTCGGGCGCGTTCCACAATCAGGCGGCCGCCGGCGTGGAGTCTTCGCTCTCCGCCATGCTGGGCCGCACGGCGATGTATACGGGCCGCGAGGTCACCTGGGACGAATTGGTGCGATCCAAAGAGACCTGGGACGCCAAGCTGGATTTAGAGAAGCTCGGTTAGCCGGGCGTGTCGTAGGGACCGGACCGGGCATGCCCGGCCGGCGCGGCAATTCCCCACGAACCTAACCTTGGTTAACATCCCGTTGCTTGCCAAATTCGGGCTCGTAACACTGCTCCTCCAGGGCTATTTTTAGATGTATGTCGCCGCATCCGCGGAGAGTGTTATGAGAAGGGTTACGCTTGTCCCTATTTGCCTGATGGCCGCCTGGCTCGCCATGGCGGCGGACTCGCCGGGCGGGCCCAAAACTGCGTCCGCTTGGGTGCCGCCGGTTCTGCGCGGCCAGGATGCAGCCGAGGTAGAGGTGCTCCTGCCGGGAAAGCCCGTGCCCCAGCCGGAGACCGCCAAACCCGCCGTCGAGGCCCCAGCCGCTGCGGCCCTCGCGCCGGCGGAAACATCCAAGGCGGGCGCTCCTGCAACGCCGGCCATAACCGCTCCGCGCAGCTCCACCAAGGTGTTTTATCCCCCGGCCTTCGAGCAGAACAGCGCGCTGTTCTGCCAGAAGATGATCGGCCAGTGGACGGCCGATGACGCCCGCTTTCTGCTGGGCCAACCCGTCCGCCAGCGCCCCGCCTACGGTGACAACCAGAGCGTCAACGGACATATCTTCGCGTTCTCCGATCCGACAGGCCGCTACAAGGAACTGGAGCTGGACTTTGAATCGGGGAGCGGCTTGCTGAGGACCGTCTTCGTCTATCCGCTGAACATGACCTGGCAGGAGTGCCGCCGCCAGTGGGGCGGCGAGGTGAGCGCCACCGAGGCCAATAAGGGCCGCAAGTTCTACTCCTACATGGACCGGCGGCTTGACGTGCTGGTCGATCCGGCGGGCAGAGTCATCAGCCTGGGCCTGTACTGAAACACCGCTTCTTGGGTGAAACCGGACGCCGCGCTGCCGCGTTAAATCAATGAACAGCCAACTCTAGGCGCCAAGTTCGGGCGTATAGTGTATGTAGAGGGAGTTCCCCATGAAGTGCCGATCCACGTCCCTTGTGGCAATTTTCGCCACCCTCAGCCTGCTGGCTGGAGGTGCGTATGGCGATGACAGCAAGAACAAAAAGAACGACCCCGACACCATTGGGGATCGCGACGTCGGCAGCGGCATCAATTTTTACTCGCTCGAGAAGGAAATTGCGCTCGGCAAGCAGTTGGCAACCGAGGTGGAGCGCCAGGCCAAGATCGTAGACGACCCGATCATTGCCGAATACGTGAACCGCGTCGGCCAGAATATTGTCCGCAACTCCGACGCGAAGGTGCCGTTCACCATCAAGGTGCTGGATACCGAGGAAGTGAATGCCTTCGCTCTGCCGGGCGGATTTTTCTTCGTCAACTCCGGCCTCATCCTCAAGGCCGACACCGAAGCCGAACTGGCAGGCGTGATGGCGCACGAGATTGCCCACGTCGCCTGCCGCCACGCCACGCGGCAGCAGACCAAGGGCGATTTGATGGAGATCGGCGCGATCGCCGGTTCGATCTTCACCGGTTGGACCTGGACTGGCTACGCGATCCGCCAGGGCATGAGTTTGGCAATTCCGCTGACCATGCTGCAGTTCACGCGGGCCGAAGAAAAAGAAGCCGACCATTTCGGTTTGCAGTACCTCTACAAATCGGGCTACGATCCCACGGCGTTCGTCGACTTCTTCGAAAAGATCGAGACCATGGAAAAGAAGAAGCCGGGCTCGATCGCCAAAGTGTTCGCCACCCACCCGATGAACGATGACCGGATCAAGTCGGCGCAGAACGAAATCCAGTCCGAGTTGAAGCCCAAGGACGAGTACGTGGTCAACACGTCGGAATTCAACGACGTCAAGGGCAGGCTGGCGATGCTGCACAACCGCCACAAGGTGGACCAGAAGGAAGATCCGAACCGGCCCCGCCTGCGCCGCGCTCCCGGCACCGGCACCGGCCCGGTGGACGACAGCACCGGCGCCGATCAGAAGACCGACGACGGTGACCGCCCGACCCTGAAGCGCCGCGACGGCAGCGGCCAGCAGCAATAGCGCAGGGCGACCGTGGCGCCGGTTCTTGGCGGGCTCCGTCGAGAAGAAGCAATCCCGGCGCCGGCTTTCTGCCTTCGTCCCACTGCCCCTGGGGGCACAAGAAATGTCGAGATGACTCTCGACACATCAGGCTGGACAGCCTGCGCCACGGCGCTCTATCCCAGCAGACGGTTCAATTCCCGGACCACGGCGAAGGCGTCGGCTACGTAAACCACGTCGGCTTTGCCGCGGGCCCAGCCGCAGTTGGGATCGAGGTTCACGGCGCGGCGCTCATTCACGAAACGCCAGCCGACCACGTGGGGCTCTTCGCCGTGGCAGCAGGTGGAGAGGCCCTTGGGATGGCGCGGCGTGGAGCCGGTTTGGCCCACCTGGTTGAGATGCGTCATGAAAGGCAGCACGGCTTGCCCTTCGCCGCTCAAATCGACTAGCGATTTGCTGCCGCCAAGCGACGCTTGAGCGCCGCGCAACGCGCCGAGGATAAGCTGCTGCGCTTCCGCCACATGCACCGCGCCATCGGGCTGCTTCTTGGTCCAGCCGGCGCCCGCCACGAACAGCAGCTTGGCATCCGGACGGATGGTCTGCTCATCGGCTTTGGGCGCTTGAATACCGGTTACGGTAGTGCGCGACTGGGGCGCTTCGACCGGGACAAACTCAACCTGCGCCGCTCCCGCCACCGCTTCGCTCCAGGGAGCGAAGCAGCCAGGGTCAATCAGCACCACCCAGGGGCGCGCGGTGCGCGTCAGGACCGCTTCCATGCGCTGCCGGTAGAACCAGCGGGTGACCGCCGGGACGCCGTCGCGCACCGCCAATCCCGTTGCGTGGGTGTCGATGCGGCCGCCCAAGCGGTACGCCACACCAGGGAGGGCGCGTGCACAGCGAGCCGTGGCCGGCGCCAGCACAATGGCTGCGCCGGCGGCGCGGGCCAGCGCCTCCGCCGCGGCGGCATCGGTCGCATAACGCGGCTGGGTGAACGGTTCGCCCCTGACCGCCAATATCCGCCGCGCTCCCGCGGCGGCGGCCAGGTTGGCCGCGGACTCAACTGCACCGCCCACCAGTCCCACGGTTAACTCGCCGCCCAGCGCAAGCGCGGCAGTGAGAGCCTCCAGCGCCGGTTTGGCCAGCGTGCCATCGGCTTCGGTATGGGCCAAAAGCAAAATGGATTCCACGTTATTCCTCCCGGATCCAGGCGACGATTTCGCGCGCGATCTCTTCCGGCGCCATGTTCTTTTCGATGCGCGTCTCGCGCTGCTGCTTGGGCAGGCTGACCGAAGCGAAGCGCAGGCCTGCATCCGCCGCCGTGGCCGCCTTGGCGCGCTGCAACGCGGGCATGACGGTCCTCATATTCGCCATGCCGACCTGCGGGTTGTTGCGCGGCTCAGGGAGGAAGCCGGTGGCCCAGCCCAGTGCCGCGGGCGGCGCGGCGCAGACCGAAACCTGGTGCCGGCCGCCTTCGATACGCTCCAGCACCTCGAAGCCGCCGTCCTCGCGCACCGCGATCCGGTCCACGCCCTGAAACTGTTCGGTGATGCCGAGGCGCTCGCCAATCATCTGGATGGTGGAACCCGCGCCGCGCGACGCCGATTCCCAGCCGCCAAACAGCAGCAGGCGCGATTTGTCGAGCCCCGGAATGGCTTCGATGGCGCCAGCCAGCGCCGCCGCGGTGGCAAAGGAATCCGTGAATCCCGAGGCCGGGCCATCCAGCGCCACCAGCTCGAACGGCACCTTCTGCGCCACCGTCATCATCACCTGTTGCAGCTTGGCCTTGGGGCCCATGCTGACCAGCCAGACCTTGCTGCCGGGCTGCGCCTGCGCCAGGTGCGCGGCTTCATAGAGCGCGTGCGCGGCCCACGGGTCCAGCACCGCCGGCAACATCATTTCATTCTTGAGCGCAGGCGCCGCCTGACCGGTCACCGGTTCCAGCGTCTGCAGCGGGTCCGGCACGATGCTTCCACAAACTACGATTTGAAAGGTTATTGACATATACAAAATTCCTATTGTGGGGCAGGTTGATAACCTGCGCACCGATTGTCAATCGGTGTCGCCGGGCAACGCCCGGCCGGTTGGGGCGTGTGCAGATCAGCAGACTGCGAGCCGATTGACAATCGGCTCGCGCGGCGATTATCAATCGCCGCGCAGGTTATCAACCTGCCCCACATTGGCTTGGTGCTCCAGCGGCGCCGCATCAATTCTCAGCCGAATGGAAACCGCCTGCGCCGGCGCTGAACTCGATGTTGCCCCGCTGCGGGTCGTCTTCCAGCGACGTACCGCAGTTCCACAGGCATCCGCCGCAATGCACGCATTTCTCGCGGTCGAAGGCCGGCATTCCATCTCCCTCCAGCGTGATCGCCTGGCCCGAGCACATCTCGACACACATCTTCGTCACGCAGCGCGCGCAGAAATCCGGATAGACGAAGTGCACGTGGTCGGCGAATCCGCCCGGCGCCTGCACTTTGCCGCCCAGCAGCAGTGCATCCTGGTGAGAGATCAGCAACTGGCCGTCGCACGGAATCTCCGGCCAGCCGCAGCGTTCCATCAGCGCGTCATGACACGCGACGCCCCGGTTGCGGCACTCGGTGAGAATGCGCTCCAGTTCCTCGGGAGGAATCTTGTCGCGATAATAGTCCTTCGGGTCGGGCAGAAGCTTCGGCTCACCGCTGAGCGTGACCTTGCCGTGGGTGAACCCTACCAGCGCCATGCCGATCATGCCGGTGATGACGCCAGTGTGGAAGCCATCGCGCGCCTTTTCCGCGACGCGGCCTTCCGCTTCCACCCAACTCGCCCGGCGCCGCGCCGCATACGTCCGCTCCAGGTTTTCGCGGTTAAGCGGCAGTTTCTGTTTCAGCAGTTCTACCACCGCTTCGGCCAACTGCGCGCCAGTGGTCCAGGCCTCATCCACGCCCGAGCCTGTGAGCACGTTGGTGCTTCCCGAACCCTCGCCGATGCGCGCATAGCCTTCGCCCACCAAAAACGGCTCGCCGCGCTTGCCGGATTCCTGGAGCGATTTGGCGCCCCAGCTCCGCAGCTTGCCACCCTTCAAATAGCGCCACAGATACGGGTGCAGGATGTAATGCTGCAGGTAGCGGTAGACGGTGCGCATGGGGCTGCGGAACCACGAAGGCACAAAAATGCCGACCGTGGCCACGTGGTCGGGGAGCACGTACAGGAAGCCGAAGATCTCGGGCTCCGGGTAGCCGAACGTGTGGATCACCGTACCCGGCTCCAAATCGGATTCGGCCGGCAGATCGACCACCATCTTCATGCCCAGCGCCCATTCGCGTTGGTGATGTCCGGTTGGCAGGCCGAAATGTTTGTCCAACTGGCGGCCCACCGCGCCCACCGGGCCATCGCCCACCACCGTCAGGGCCGCGTGAATGTCCATGCCCGGCATGTAACCGGCATCGGGCCGGCCCTCGCGGTCCACGCCCTGGTCGAGCAGGCGCACGCCGCACACACGCTCGCCCGCGGCATCGAGCAGCGCTTCCGCCACTGGCATGCCGGGCCACACTTGCACCGTCCCCGATGCCATCAACTCGTTGCCGACATACTGCAGGAACTGGCCGAGCGAAAATACCCAGCCGCCGTGCTTCTCGAGAAACGGAGGCGAATACGGCAGCTCCACGGCCTGCTCGCTGGTCATATGCGTAGCGCGCACCAGCCCATCGGCTGCCCGCATCGCGGCTGAGCGGCAGCTGGCGCCCACCGGGTCGAGCAGGTAAACCACTTTCTCCACCGCGACCGGTGTCGCCATCGGGATCTCGCCGAGTCTCGAATCCGGCATCGCGGCTCGAATCCCGCGGGCCCGCGTCACCACGCCGGAAACGGTGAAGCCGACGCCATCGGCGCGCTCGTAGCACACCACTTGCAACGGCATGCCGGGCATCGACGGACTTTCGATCGCCGGCGTCCCGTCCGGGTTCAGAATATGTGGCGAGAGGGTCGACAGGAACCCGGCCGTCGCCGGGCCGAATCCGGTGCAGACGATGTCGGTCTCCATCGTCTGCCGCTCGATAGCAGCCTCGCTCATGCGGGGTAGTCCAGGGCCTCGGGAATCATCACCTTGGTCACCGCTTCGGCGGCGCGATCCTTGGCAAGCTGCGAGCCGGTCAGACAGCCGTCCATGCGCACCCGCAGGCGGGAGAACTGGTCGAGCCCTTCAAACCGCACGCACGGGCCGGCTTTGGTTGCGTGAGTTCCTTCGTGCTCGATCACATCGGTGTAGCCACGCGCCAGCGATGCAATTCCGGGGATCAGGCTTTCCATCGCTTCCAGGTCGTCCGCCTGGTAGCAGGAGGCGCAGCCTTCCGTGTCCCACGCGGGATGGCGGTTGTACCCGTGCACCAGTTCGGCGCAGATGCGGCCCACTTCGCCGGCGGCACGCGCCGCCTGCACGTGGCACAGGTCGGTGAGGAAGGCGACCAACCCCGTCAGGCCCTCCGCCAGCGTGGGATTCTCCGGCCCCTTCTTTTCGAGCTCGATCAGGTCGAGGATCTGGGCCCGCGATGCCAGCAGCCAGCACAATGCGTCGGCCAGCGGGAACGTCACGCCCTGGCGCGCACCCTGGTACAGCTTGTCGCCATCGGCATCGGCGGAACGCCGCAGATGGCCGAGCGTCCACAGCCACATCTGCATGGCGGTGGCCAGAGCACAGGCGCCGGTTCCCGGGCGGTCGTTGGCGATCACCCGCATCTCGCGGATCCATTCGCGGAACTGCGTCAGGAAAAGCTCGTCGGCCATGGTAAGGCTGAGTTGGCGGCGCTGCACCGCTTCCGGCCCTTCGTAGGTGGCTTCGAGCTGCGAGTCCATCCACTTGTGTCCCAGAAAGCCGGGGCAATCTTCGGTGATGCCGTAGCCGCCCATCAGGCTCACCGCTTCGCGCATCATCTGCGCGCCATGGCCCGTGTTCCAAAGCTTGCAGGCGGGACAAAGCACGTTGGCAACGCTATCCAGCAGGGCGTATTCGATGACCACATCGCCGGCCAGCCCCGGGCGATGCCCGGCCAGGAACTCGATCGCGTCTTTCGAGATCTGCCGCCGGCTCTTCAACACATTGCTACCCGTCAAACCGCGCTGCTCCAGCACCTCCGCGCGCCGTTGTTCCAGCGGGTCCAACTCGTCAAACACCCGCGCCGCCTGGAACCCGAGCGCGGCGCTGGCTTCGCCGGTGGCCCAGACATCCACCAGGCGATGCACGGCATCTTCCTTCAATTGCAGGCCGAGATCGTAGCGCGGCGTTCCCGGTGTGGCGATCGATCCGCCGCGGAACCGGTTGCGGTGGTAGCGGATCACCGGCTCCACTGCCGAGAGCAGCTTGGCCGAGGTCATGATCGCCACCGTGACGCGCGTGCGGCGAAAAACGGCCTCGATGACTTCGCCGTGGCTGTAACGCGGCACAATCACGCCATCCTTCACCGTGTAGCCGCCCACGATGCGGCTGGCCGGCACGGTCATGCTGAAAATCGGGTCGCAGGTGGAGGAGAGCTGGTGTACCAGCTTGCGGGTGGGCGTGCCGCGGTCGAACAGGCCCGGGTCGTTCTCTTCCAGGATCACCATGCAGCTGCCCTTGATGCGCGGGTCGTCGGAATCCACCGCCGCGGTGACGAAGTTGGCGAAGCCCATGTTGGTGATGAAGCGGCCGCGCTTGTCCACCTGCAGCATCGGCTCTTCGCCGGGCTTCCAATCCGCGATCTTGATTTTGCCGCCCAGGATGCCGGTCTCGACGCCCACGTAAGGGATGGGTTCGGTCAGGCAGAAGGCGCCGCGCCATGGCTTGCGGTCTTCGCCTGGCTGCGCCGGAGCGCAGCGGCTCATATAGTAATCGCGCTGTGCGTCGGTGCCGCGCTCGTGGATCGGCGAAAGCGCCAGGAATCCCGCCAGGCTGCCGGTGGCCGCGCCCGCATCCACCCACGCCAGCTCGAACGCCGTCAGCGCCAGAGCGAGGTTCTTGGGACCTTCGATGAAGCCGCCCTGCGCCGGGTCCAGCCCCGCGCCCGTGACGCCGGACTCGTCGAACGCCTTCAGTAGCTCCGCCTTGTCCGCGGTCCACTCATGCGTGTTGCGCCCGCCCGCGGCTACCAGGCGGGCCACCGCGCCGCGGGCTACCGCCCGGGTGGACTGCACCAGCATCTGCAAATCGTAGCGGTCCGCGAAGCGCCACAGGATCTGCCGGACATCGTCGCCCGGCAAGGCGCGCAAATACTCTCTTTGAACTTCGGCAGCGACTGGCAAATGGTGCCGTCCTTTCCTCCGCCCAGTCCTGCGCCAAATCACGCAAGCCAGGCACGAAATCGACTGAAACCTATTGATTCTGCAATCAGATTGCCAGGGTGGCAACGACGAGAAATATCAATAGACTGTGGAAAATATCAACATAGTATCAGGTTTCTATATGCTGAAATTCACGCAGGTTGGGGGGGGCGAGTCAGAGCGGGGTCGGCACGCTGCTTTAGGCGGCGTGTGCCGTCAATTCGCGGATGATCTCGTAGTTCTCTCCGGACGGAGCGCCAGGCAGCCAGCGGATCTCGAATCTTCGGCCATCCGCGCGTTCCATCACGTTGATACCGGCGGCGTCAAGATAAAAGACCGCAAGCCCGGCCGCAAGCGCCTCGGAGAAGGCTCGGCGGCCCGCGGCCCGCACGGCATCGTCGAACTGGGTACCACCGAAATCGTAGGCGATAGCCACAATTGATTATACACACCAGCCAGATGGAAGCCGGCGAAACCGGTTCGCCTTGCACGCCGTCTCGCAAAGTGTATTCTTCTCCAGAAAGTTCATCAATTGCCTCAAAGTGCGACCTCCGTGTCAACGGCGGAAGATTACGCGACGTACGTAAACCCGCAGTGGCAGCGGCTGCTGTCGGTGCTGGGGATGGACGTCCGCTACGATCGTTGCTCGGGCGCCGAGCTGTTCACTGACGACGGCCGGTGCATCGTCGATTTTCTTTCCGGCTATTGCGTCCACAATACCGGGCACAATCATCCGGAGATCATTGCCGCGATTAAGGCGGAGCTCGACCGCAGCGGCCCGGCCATGCTGCAGAGCCACGTTCCCGAGCTGGCGGGCGAACTGGCTGCCCGCCTCTGCGAACGCGCCGGCGGCAGAGTGAGCAAAGTTTTCTTTTGCAGCTCCGGCAGCGAAGGCGTCGAATCCGCGATCAAGTTCGCCCGCGCCAGGACCGGCCGCACCGGCCTGCTTTACAACCATGGCGCATTTCACGGCCTGACCTGCGGCGCGCTTTCCATGATGGGCGATCCATTCTGGCGCGGCAATTTTGGGCCGATGCTCCCCGGCACGCAGGCGATCCCGTTTGCCGATATCGAAGCGCTCGAAAGGCAACTCGCCACGCGCCAATTCGCCGCCTTCTTCATGGAGCCGATCCAGTCCGAGGGCGGCATTCGCGTTCCCACCCGCGAATTCATGCAGGCTGCGCAGGCGTTGTGCCGGAAGCACGGCACTTTGTTCGTGCTCGACGAAGTGCAGACCGGCATGTACCGCACCGGTCCTTTCCTGGCGGCACATCACTTCGGCGTGGAACCGGACATTGTGGTGCTCGCCAAGGCGCTCAGCGGCGGGTTGATTCCCGTCGGCGCCGTGCTCATGTCGGATGCCGTCTACAAGTCCGTCTTCGATTCGCTCCGAAACTCCATCATTCACGCGTCGACGTTCAGCGAAAACGGCATTTCCATGCGAGCCGGCCTCGCGACGCTCGACGTCCTGGAGCATTACCACCTGGGCGAGCGCGCCGCACACAGCGGCGAGTACCTCAGGCTCAAGCTTCGCTCGGCCCTTGCCGGTTACGAAATGGTCCAGGAGATTCGCGGAGCAGGGCTCCTTTCCGGCATCGTGTTTACTCCGCCGGAGCGGCTCAAACTGCGTATTCCGTTTGAGGCCTTCCGCAAGATCCATCCGGGAATGTTCGGCCAGGTGCTGGTGATGCGCATGTTCCGCGACCACGGATTCCTCACCCAAATGTGCGGGAACAATTTCATGGTGCTGAAACTGGCTCCCCCGCTGGTGGTCACCGATGACCAGATCGACGCATTCGTTTCGGCGATCCACCGGGTAGTCGATGTGGCCCACTCGTCAACCGCCTTCTGGTCGGAAGCGATCGGCCTGGCGCGCCGGGCGATCAACGTTTAAAGCCAGAGGTAGGACAGACGATCGGCTTTTTTCGTCTGTCGAGTCGCCGTCACATCGCGAAGCACGACAGACCACGAAAGTCGATGGTCTGTCCTACCCCTTGTAATCCAGCACCACGAGCGTGATGTCGTCGGATTGCGGGGCGCCTTCGGTGAATTCGCGCACTGCGCCCTGAATGGCGTCGTGCAATGCGGCCGAAGACGCGCCGGCGTGGGCGAGCACCAGGTCGAAGAGGCGCTTCTTGCCGAAGAACCCGCCCCCCGCGTTCTGGGCCTCGGTGACGCCGTCCGTATAAATGACGAGCTTGTCGCCGGGCGAGAGTTGCCGCCCGGCAAGCTGGTAGCCGGTTCCTTCGATCAGACCCACCGGCAGGCTGGTGGCTTCCAGCTCCGCAGTCTCGCCACTGGGCCGGACCACGATCGGCGGGCAATGGGCGGCGTTGATGTAATCGAGCCGCCCGCTTTGATCGAGCAGGCAGTAAAACACCGTGGCGTACTTTTCGCCACCGGTTCGCTCGAGCAGAAATCGATTGAGCCTCTCCATGCGGCGCGCCAGCACGTCGGCGTGATCGGAGGCTGGGATCAGCGCCCCCTGCAACAGCGCCGCCAGCAGCGCGGAGCTGACGCCTTTGCCTGAAACATCGGCCACCACCGCGCTCCAGCAGCGATCGTTGACGGGGATCACGTCGTAATAATCGCCGCCCACCTGCGCCGAAGCTACGCTGCTACCCGCCGCATGCAGCCAGCCCGCGGATGGCAGGGCACGCGGCAGCAGGCTTTGCTGGATATCGCGCGCGACCTTCAGCTCTTCCTCCATGCGCTGCTTGGCCCGCTCTTCCTCCAGCAGGCGTGCGTTCTCGAGCACGGTGGACGCTTCCATCGCCAGCGTCTGCAGCAGCTCACGGTTGCCGCCCGCCATGTCCGCGACGGCCAGGCGCGAATCCAGGTAGAGCACGCCCACCGTTTCGCTGCCGGTGGTAAGCAGGCTGGTGGTGTCGCCCTGCCCGGCGCGGATGCGCACCAGCGGCACGCACACCACGCTGCGCAGATCCAGGTCGGCCACGCTGTGTTCGGGGGCATGTCCTTCCGCGGCGCCGGCGTCGAAATTCATGAACAGCAGCTCCCGCCGGTGCTGCAACGCCCGATGGATGACGGCCCGCGGCACGCGCAGTTCGTCGATCGGCAGCTTGTGGCCGCGGCGGTGGCGGGCCACCCTGGTCTCCAGACCATCGCCGGCCTTCAGCATCAGGAAGCCACGCTCCGAGCCGGTGACGGCCAGGGCGGTGTCCACCACCTGCACCAGCACGTCTTCGAGCGAAAACGAGCTTTGCAGCGTGCGCGCCAGGTCCAATACGGAGCGCAGCCTGGCCAGGCCGCCTCCCAGCGCGGGCGCGCCAGGGCTGGTTTCCGGAGCGGCCACCTGCTCCATCAGACGCCGCAATTCGGCGCCATCCATCATGAACAGGAGCTGGTAGGAATCCTGCGAGCCGAAATCGATGCGGTCGGAGTTGGCGAGCGGCTGCCGGTCGACACGCTGCCCGTTGACGAACGTGCCGTGGCGGCTGCCGGTGTCTTCGAGTACATAGCCTCCATGTTCGAACACGATGCGCGCATGCGTCCGCGATACCCGGCTGTCGCGCAGGATCAGGTGGCTTTGCGGCTGCCGGCCGATCAGGAACGGCAACGGCTGGATGGAGACGCGGGTGCGGTGGCCGCCGGGATCGGTGACGATCAGCGACGCCGGCTCGGCGGCAGGCGCAGTAGCAGAGGCCGGTTCCATCTACTCCGGCCGGGCATGGGCGCGCCGTTCACGCGCACCGCCCGCGCGGACCTTCGCCGCCGCTTCCGCCTCGCGGCGGATCGCCTCTACTTCGCGCGCCCGCAGCGTCTGGCAATGCGCGCAGTAGCCGCCCACTTCGGTGCGCGCCACCAGGATCTGGAATCCGAAATGACTTTCAATCTGCTTGCGCAGGCGCTGCAGCGGCTCGCCGAAGAATTCCTCCACGCGGCCGCACCGCAGGCAGACCACGTGAGCGTGCTCCTGCTTGAGGCGGGTTTCGTAATAGTGCTGGTCGCCGCCATAGTGCATCAGGTCGAGCTCGTCCACCAGCCCGCCCGTCTTCAGCATCTTCAGCGTGCGGTATACCGTGACCCGATTGATTTTCGGGTCGCGTTCCTTGGCCATGCGGTAGAGCTGCTCGACATCCAGGTGCGCGCCCGTGCGGTCGATCAATTCGAGCAGTATCTGCCGCTGGCGGGTGAGGCGAACCCCACGCTCCTTCAGCGACCCTTCCGTCGAATCCAGCGCCATGGCGGAACTCTCCAATTCTATCAGGAGCGGGCAACCCGGGATGCTTTGTGGCGCTTCCGTGGCGCAGGGTGTCCGGTAAACGTTCCCACCCCCGCGCCAGATATTGCTATTATAATGCTGTGGGCAATATCGAATTTGCCTGGGACCGGAAAAAGGCCCTATCCAATGTCGCGAAGCACGGCATATCATTCGAGGAAGCGCGGACAACATTTTTGGATGAGAACGCCCGGTTAATCGACGATCCGGATCACTCTGATGAAGAAGAACGTTTCCTGCTGCTGGGCTACAGCTTTCGGGCGCGTTGTCTCCTCGTCACCCATTGCTACCGGCGTGATGCATCGGTGGTCCGCTTGATCTCAGCGAGGCGTGCTACACCACGCGAAGAAAGAGTGTACTGGAGTTTCCGATGAGAAGTGAATACGATTTTTCCCATTCCCGCAAGAATCCTTACGTCAAGCAGCTCAAACGGCAAATCACCATACGCCTGGACGTTGTTTCGGTGGACTACTTCAAACAGATGGCAGCCGGCTTGGGGATGCCTTACCAAAACCTCATCAATCTGTTCCTTCGCGACTGTGCTGCGCGGAAGCGTCGCCCGGTGCTGCAGTGGGCCGGCGAAGTGCCGCGCCCGCCGGCCAGCCGCGCGGACGATTGACGCCGGCTGATCGCCACGATTGGCGGCCTGCATTCACTCGCGACTTCTCCTGGTACAATTCTTGTCTGCCATGTTCCGCAAGGTCCTGATTGCCAACCGCGGGGAGATCGCGGTTCGCGTGATGCGCACGCTGCGGGAAATGGGCATTCCCTCGGTGGCGGTTTATTCCGATGCCGACCGCACGTCGCTGCACGTTCGCATGGCGGATGAAGCCGAGCACGTGGGCGCCGCGCCCTCTTCGGAAAGCTACTTGCGCGCGGACCGCATTCTCGCGGCAGCGCGGAAGCACGGCGCCGACGCCATCCATCCGGGCTATGGCTTCTTGAGTGAAAACGCCGGGTTCGCCGCGGCCTGCGAGGAGGCGGGCATCGCTTTCATCGGCCCTTCCCCGCACTCCATTCGCGCCATGGGCTCGAAAACCGCGGCGCGCCAGACGGCGATGGCAGCCGGTGCGCCGGTGGTACCTGGCACGGATCGCGCGGTCGGCCTGGAGGAAGCGCGGGCATTCGCGGGCGAGCACGGATATCCCATTCTGCTCAAGGCCGTGGCCGGCGGCGGCGGCAAGGGCATGCGCACCGTGGCGGGCGAAAGCGAGCTGGAATCGGCCTTCCGCAACGCCGCCAGCGAGGCCGAGCGCTCCTTTAATAACCCGGATATCTACATCGAGAGATTGATCGAGCGGCCGCGCCACATCGAGATCCAGCTCATCGGCGACCGCCACGGCAACATGGTTCACCTGGGCGAGCGCGAGTGTTCCATCCAGCGACGGCACCAGAAGGTGATGGAAGAATGCCCGTCGCCATTGGTGGCGCTCCATCCCGGCATGAGGGAAGAGATGGGCGCGGCGGCAATTCGCGCCGCGCGCGCCGCCGGCTATTACAACGCCGGCACGGTGGAATTCCTGGTGGACCGGGACCGCCGCTTCTACTTCCTGGAAATGAACACGCGGCTGCAGGTGGAGCACCCGGTGACGGAGCTGGTGACGGGCCTGGACCTGGTGCGGCTGCAGATCGAGATCGCCGCCGGCGCGCGCCTGCCGTTTACCCAGAGCGACATCTCCTGGCGCGGCTGGGCGATCGAGTGCCGCGTGTATGCGGAAGATCCCTACCACGACTTTCTCCCGTACCCGGGCAAGTTGACGCGGCTGACGCGGCCGCTCGGTCCGGGCATCCGCCTGGATGCCTGCGTGTACGACGGGTGGACCGTACCGATGGAGTACGACCCGCTGCTGGCCAAGCTGGCGGTGTGGGCGGGAACGCGCGAGGAAGCTACAGCGCGCCTGATCCGCGCGCTGCGCGAGTATGACGTGGGCGGCATTCGCACCAACATCGGCTTCTTCCGCCAGATTCTGGAGGATCCGGAGTTTCGCGCTGCCAACCTGCACACCGGGTTCATCGAGGACTTCTTTGCGCGCCACCGGCCGCCAGAGGCGCCGCCCGACCTGGCTGCGGTAGCCGCGCTGGCCGCGGCTCTCGACACTCAATCGCGCCATGCGAACGGTGCGCCCCAGGCTAATCGTGCGAGCGCCTGGGTGGCGGAGGGTCGCGGGGACCTGCTGCGATGAAGCTCGAGCTGACGCTCAACGGCGTGGCGAACCGCATCGAACTGCTGGCCGGCGCGCCCGACTGCAGCTTCCGTCTGGGCGACGGCCCGGCGCGCGCGGCGCACGTCGAAGTCCCGGTGCCAGGCATTTACTCGGTGCTGATGGATGGCCGCGTCTACGATGCGTGGGTCGAGGAATCGCCCGCCGGCCTGGTGATCGTGATCGATGGCTACCGCTTCGAAGCCGTGGTTCGCGACCCGCGCCGCTTCAGCCGCCAAGCGCGCGGCGGCGGAGCGGATGGCATCCAGAGCCTGCTGGCGCCCATGCCCGGCAAGGTGGTGCGCGTCCTGGCCGCGCCCGGCGATGCGGTGGAAGCCGGTCAGGGCGTAGTGGTAGTGGAGGCGATGAAGATGCAGAACGAGCTGAAAGCCCCGCGCGCCGGCCGCGTACTGGCCATCGCCGCCAAAGAAGGCGCCACCGTCGCCGCCGGCGACGTGCTGGCAACTATTGAGTAACGCCAGTGGCGCGCGCAATCCTGCTTGTTGCCCTCTCTCTCTGCTTTGGTTCCGCAGGCGAGCCCGAAAGGGCGCAAGATAGTAGCCCACGGCGTCAGCCGTGTGGAACATGTAGTGGAGCGCCATAGCCCCGGAACGGGGCGTAAGTGTGTGAGACCGAGGTCAGTCTTACGCCCCGTTCCGGGGCTCTCGATTATTACGCCGGGATCCCCACGGCTTGCGCCGTGGGCTACTATCTGTCGCCCTCCGGGCTTCATGCTTGACTGGACAGAAATGGAGACGGTCCCGGCGCCAGGCGCGGTAGAACTGAAGTCCGGCCTTATGGCAAATGGGCTTCGGCCCACGCCAGCATATCGCGTTGCGCGGCGGCGTCACCGGGGCGGGCTTCGATGTGAAGGTAGCGGATGTCGCGGGCGGCGGCGCGGCGGCCCAGCGAGCCGTCATCGCGCGCGCGGACGTGCTGGGCGAGCACTGTGTTGTACGGCGAAGCGGCCAGCGCCTGGTAATCGGCCGGGTCGGTGCACCAGTAAAACGCCTGCGGATTGTCCGGCTGCGGCAGCGAGCGCTGGTCGCCGATCGCGGCCGCGTCCGTCACCGAAGCCGCGCCGGCGCTACTGTCGAGCGCGATCAGCAAGCCGCGATCCGGCGGGAATAGCGCATCGAGGAGCTTCTCGCGCTGGCTGTCGAGCACGTCGAGCGCCGCGGTCACCTGGCCATCGTTCCATCCCGGGTTCAGGGTTCGCAGGCTGGCTTCGGCGCCGGCGCGCGAGAACATCCGGCTGGGATCGAGCTTGCCGCCGTTGATCTCCACCTCTCTGGTCGTGTTCTCGATCAGGTAAGCGGTTCCGCGTTGCGATTCCATGTGGCTCATGAGCAGCTGGCGCGCGGCTTCTTCATCGCCGTGGAGCAGCACATAGCGCCGGGTGGAGCGCCGGTTGCGGACGATGCGGAAGCGCATGCCACCTACTGCGATTTCCTTGGGCCGGAACCAGGGCATCCATCCAATCAGGGGCCCGGCGATTGAGAGCGCCACGAAGTCGCGCCGTGAATACGGGTTCGCCACCTTCATTCCCTTTCCTCTTCCAGGCGTTTCTTGTGTTTGACCTTGGCACGGGCCGGCTTGGGCGAAATCACCGCGGTGGCCGGCACTCGTCCTACGCGCTCGCGGGCGATGGCCCTGACCTCTTTGGAAAGGTCAAACTTCTTTTTCTTCCGGGCCAAGCATCCTCCGCAACGCCGATACCAGCATGTCCGGGCTGAAAGGCTTATGCAGAAACTCCACCCGGCGCGGCGCGACCTGCTGCAAAACGCCCATGTCCACAGGATACCCGCTGTTGACCACCACTCGCAGGCGCGGGTGGGAAGCGAGCAACTGCAGAGCCAGATCGTCGATGCCGGTCTCGGCCATGCCCGCATCGACGACCACCACGGCGAATCGCTCCGGCTGCGGCTTCACATGCTCCCAGGCCTTCGCCATCGTGTTCACGGCGGTAACGGTGTATCCCAACCGGCGCAGGTACTCGCTCATCAGTTTGAGGAGCGCACCTTCGTCGTCAACGATTAGAATTTCGCCCGCTACTTGGCTCATGCGCCGTAATTGATACTATCACCCTATGAAATTCTACACGGAATACCTAACATTTAAGACGGCCAAGCACCGGGAATACGTCAACATTACTCCTAAGGTGGAAACCGCTTTGAGACAGAGCGGCATCCAGGAAGGAATGATTCTCGTCTCCGCCATGCATATCACGGCCGGTGTGTGGGTCAACGACGCCGAAGACGGGCTGATCGCCGATATCGATGAGTGGCTGGAGTCGCTGGCGCCCTTTCGCCAGGAGTACCGCCATCACCGCACCGGCGAAACCAATGGCGACTCGCACTTGAAGAGCCTGCTGGTGCACCACCAGGTGATGGTGCCGGTGACCAAGGGCAAACTGGATTTCGGCCCCTGGCAGCAGGTCTATTACGCCGAATTCGACGGCCGGCGCGCCAAGCGGGTCATACTCAAGGTGATGGGGGAGTGAAAACATTTCGCCCGAGGGCTTGCAAGGAATTCGCCCCGAGCGGCATTGTGTGTTTGGAGTTTGCTGAGGAGCGCCTTCGACCGCTCCCTATCGGTCGCGGCTCCGAAAAGAGTTAAGACGATGATGATACGCACACTGTTCTGCCTGTTATTGGGCGCGGCGCTGGCCGTGCCCGCGGAATTGCCGGTCACCCAGGTGGTGCTCTATAAGCACGGGGTGGGATTCTTCGAGCGCGCGGGCACGTTGGGGCCCGGCGAATCGGCGCGCCTGGATTTCGACGCTGCGGAGATGAACGACGTTTTGAAATCGCTGACCATCGAGGAGCGCGGAGGAGGCAAGATTTCCGGCCTGCGCTACGATTCCATGGACCCGCTCAGCCACACGCTGGCGCAGTTCCCCTTTCAAATCGGCGGCGCACAGCCGTTGAGCGGCATGCTCGACCAGTTGAAGGGGGCGCGCCTCGAGCTCAAGTTCGGCAACGATACGGTGAGCGGCGTGATCGTCAACGCGCGCGAAATCCCGGCCGCCGAGAACCAACCGGCGCGCGAGCAGTTGACGCTGATGCTCGATTCGGGAGAGCTTCGCAACCTGGACCTGAGTGCGGCCGCCGGCATCCGCTTCCCCGAGGCGCAACTACAGCGGCAGTTCAAGGATTACCTGGCGGCGCTGGCGACGGCGCGTTCGAAGGAGCGGCGCAGCGTGTATATCGACTCCACCGATGCCAAAGAACGGCAGGTGACGGCCAGCTACATGATTCCGGCGCCGGTGTGGAAATCGAGCTACCGGCTCATCTTCCCGGAAACCGGGAAACCGGTGCTGGAAGGCTGGGCGATCGTGGATAACACAACCGGCGAGGACTGGACCAAGGTGCGGCTGGCGCTGGTCTCGGGGCGGCCGATTTCCTTTATCAGCCAGCTCTATGCGCCGCGCTATGTCAGCCGGTCCGTTGCGGAACTGCCGGATGACGCCGCGGCACGGCCCGTGTTACATGAGGGAGGATATACGGCGGCGGACTCGCTCAGCGGTTCTGCAGGCGCCATGATCGGCGGAAGTATGAATGCGCCGGTGCCACAATCTCCGCCACCCGCACCGGCCAAGGCAATGAAAGGCCAGCAGAATAGAGCCATTTCGATCAGTGGCCGCGACGCGGCTGAGATGATTGAGATCGCACCACCCATGGCCTCTCCCAGCTCCATCGTCGCCGGCGCTTCGGCCGATGCCATCGGCGAGCTGTTCGAATACCGCATTGCGCAGCCGGTGACCATCCGCAAGAACGAATCGGCCATGCTGCCGTTCCTGCAGCAGGCCATCGATACTCGCAAGCTGCTGATCTGGTCCGACCATTCCTCCGAACATCCCACCAACGCCGCGGAACTGACCAATTCGACCGGCAAGGTGCTGGATGGCGGCCCCGTCACTGTGTATGACGGCGGCGCATACGGAGGCGAGGCTCTGATGGAGACGCTCAAGGCCGGCGACAAGCGGCTCATCAGCTACGCGGTGGATCTGGGCACGCGGATTACAACTGCGTTCAACAGCAAGCAGGCTGTGACGCGCGAGATTCACTTGAGCCGCGGCGTCCTCACCACCAAATCCGCCACAGAAGAGACAGCCACTTACACCGCGCGCAACGTGGATCAGAAGTCCAAGACGCTGATCATCGAGCACCCGTTGCGCTTCGGCTACACGCTGCTCAACCAGAAGCCGATGGAGAAGACCGCGGACAACTACCGTTTTGAAGTGCCGCTCGCGGCCGGGGCGACCAAGACCTTCGCGGTCTCCGAAGAACACGTCTTCGACAGCAGCTACGTGATCACCAATGTGTCGCCGGATTTCCTGCTGACCTATGTCCAGAACCGCGATTTGAACGAAGACGGCCGCAAGCAGCTCGGGCGCATCGCCAGTCAGAAGCAGCAGATCGCCGACAACAATGGTGCCATCGATGACGCCCAACACCAGGTGCGCGACCTGAACACGGATGAGGACCGGCTGCGCCGGAACATCGAGAGCCTCAACCGCGTCAGCGGCCAGCAGCAGCAGGTGCAGGACTACTCGCGGCAGCTCGGCGCGCTGGAGCAAAAGCTGACCGGCCTGCGCGACCACCAGGCGGAACTGGAAAAGAAGAAGACCGCGTTACAGCACGACCTGGATGCGATGATCGCTTCACTTTCCTTCTGAGCGGCGGCGCGGAGGCGTCGAGACGAGTCTCGACGCTGCACGCACGAGTGCGTGCGCCACGGCGCGCCACGGCGCAAACCGACCGCATCCACCACACCACCGTCTGAGGTATTCGCAGTACTCCCGGCCAAAGGGTCTGGCCAGCCCCCGAAGTTTTTTTTAGCCTCCACCGCCTAAGGATTCCGCCAAGACAGCCGATAACTCCAGTAGTCATGGAACGCAGGTCAGCCAGGCCGAACTCGCCGACCGGATGCGATGCGAATCGCGTGCGGCCGGGCGCGCAGGGAGACTGGGAGGACCTGCTGAAGGCTTGCGCGCAGCGCACTGAAGAGATGCGCGCAGAACACCGCGGGCGGGCCGGCCTGGATGAAACCGAAGAAACAGTCTTCGCCTTGGCGCGGGCGGTGGAGCAGCGTGATGTTGGTACCGGCGGGCATTGCGAGCGTCTCGCGTTCATCAGTGTGGCGCTCGGGATCGCTGTCGGGCTGGATCGGGGGAAACTGCTCGCACTTTATCGCGGCGGCTATCTGCATGACGTAGGCAAAGTCGGGATTCCCGATTCCATCCTTTTCAAGCCCGGCAAACTGACGGCGGAAGAATGGTTGACCATGCGCAGTCACTCCGTCCGCGGAGAAGAGATCTGCCACCATTTGAAATCTCTCCGGTCGGTGCTGCCGATTATTCGTCACCATCACGAACGGTGGGACGGCTCGGGGTACCCGGACGGACTCCGCGGCGAACAAACTCCGCTATTGGCGCGCATTTTGCAGATCGCCGACATATATGACGCGCTCACCTCTGCGCGCCCTTACAAGCCAGCGTTCGCGCCGGCGAAAGCGATCGACATCATGCGTCAGGAAACCGAGCGTGGCTGGCGCGATCCACGCATTTTCCACCTGTTCACGCGCCTGCACCACGAAGTGATCTCGAAGCTGGATTTGGGTGGCACGGAACACAGCTTACTCTCCATGCAGCAGTCTTTGGTCAGCTTGCAGCGCTCGTTGGTCACCGAATCCGCGGCCCTCACCAACCCGCATTTGCAGGTGGCCTGAGCGCGCCGCCCCGCGCCGCCAACACGGACCGGAGATGCCCGTTCGGCGCTCGAAATATGCGAGGAGTCCCCGCTCAGAACTGTCGCGATCAGTACGGCGCCGGCAGCCGGCTCAATTCGAAGGCGGTGGGATTGAGACCGCGTGCGCGCAACATCCGGATGCAATCGGGCGGCGAATCGCCGATGGCTTCAATGCGGCGCAGCGCCAGGTTCTGTGGCGTGTAGATTTCCAGCGCGATGAACTTGCCGGCCAGCGAGAGCCGTTCCCCGAGCGTGAGCCTTTCTGGAGAACGGCCGATCGCATCTTCCGGGTTCGTCGCTCGACGCATCGCTGGCACCACTTCGGGAGAATTGTAGCAGAGTCGGGCGGGCGCCCTCGCCCGCGTCGGGGTCCCTTGGTCCGACGGCCGAGCCTATGGGCCGGCTGCAAGGGCTGCGCTTTGGGCGAAGGCCGTCTCTCCGCCTTTTGTGAAACCATATAGACTGAGCGGTGAACAGCGGCGAGCCGGTCGCTGCCCGCCGGAAAGGAAGCCATGAAGCTCACCAGACGAAATGCGCTCGGCCTGATTGCGGCCGCGCCTATCAGCCATCGCCTGCGTGCCGCGGCGGCCGATCTCGAGATTGCCAGGGGTCCGTTCGCGGGAACGCGCGCATCGCTCGCGGCCTACCGGGTGCCGGACTGGTTTCGCGACGCCAAGTTCGGCATCTGGGCGCATTGGGGGCCGCAATCGGCTGCCGAGGACGGAGACTGGTATGCCCGCAACATGTACATCGAGGGCAGCCCGCAGTACAAATACCACCTCGAGCACTATGGGCATCCGAGCAAGTTCGGCTTCAAGGATGTGATCCCGACCTGGAAGGGCGACCAGTTCGACCCCGATCGCCTGGTGGAACTTTACAAGAAGGCTGGCGCCAAATACTTTGTCAGCATGGGCGTGCACCACGACAACTTCGACCTCTGGAACTCCAAACACACCCGCTGGAACTCGGTGAACATGGGGCCCAAGAAGGACATCGTCGGCCTGTTCCGTGCGGCCGCGCTCAAACACGGCCTCAAGTTCGGCGTCAGCGACCACCTGTGGATCAGCTACAAGTGGTTTGCGGTGAGCCATGGGAGCGACAAGCAGGGCCCGCTGGCGGGCCTCGCATACGATGGCGCCTACCCGCAGTTTGCCGATCTCTATCACGACGCGGCGAGCGCGCGGTTCGCGGGCCCGAACGTGGAATGGAACGATAACGGAATTCCGGATTCCTGGAAGCGCCAGTGGTTTGACCGCATCAAAGACCTGGTAGATCAATACCAGCCGGACCTGCTGTACACCGATGGCCCGCTGCCATTCGAAGACTACGGGCTTCACCTGGTGGCGCACTACTATAACCTCAATGCCGCACGCCATCGCGGCGCGGTGGATGCGGTCTACACCAGCAAGCGGCCGGAGGACTGCGAGACCGGAACCTGCGCGCTTGACGTGGAGCGCGGCGTTCCCGACCAGATTCTGCCTAATCCGTGGCAGACCGATACGTGCGTGGGCAACTGGCACTACCAGCGCGGCATCAAGTATAAAACCCCCAAGACCGTGATCGATCTGCTGGTGGATATCGTAAGCCGCAACGGCAACTTGCTGCTGAACTTCCCGCTTCCCAACAGCGGCGCGCCGGACCCGGAGGAGCTGAAGATCGTCGCCGAGATCACCAGTTGGATGGCGGTGAACAGCGAAGGCATCTACGGCACGCGCCCCTGGAAGATCTTCGGCGTTGGGCCGGGGACGCAAGTGGAAAAGAAAGGCTCTTTCAACGAATCGGCGCGCAAACCCCTGACTGCCGAAGACGTGCGCTTCACCACCAAGGGCCAGACGCTCTACGCCTTTTTGATGGGTTGGCCCGCGGGGAGTGCGCTCATCAAGCCGCTGGGCTCTGCCAGCCCGCAGGCGCCGGGCCAGATCGCGAACGTGGAACTGCTCGGCCACAAAGGCAAGCTCGAATGGTCTCAGACCGATGCCGGCCTGAGCGTCACCATGCCGCCGCAGCGCCCGTCGCAACACGCGGTAACGCTGAAGATCACGTTGGCGTGACACACAGCCAGACACCAAGCCGGTTCGCACTGGCATAAGCGAGAAACGGGCAAGCTAAAGCATGCCCCACCAAGGTCGCGCTCTTGGCCCTACTGCCGCGGCGACGGCACCTTCATCACCGTAGCCCGGAAGCGTTTGACGCCGGCAGTGTAAACGCTCACTTCGTGGCCATCGGGATCGTCCATATAGGCGTGGCGCCACCCCCAGGGCATCAGCTTGGGGCCGCTCGACAGCGTGACGCCGGCTTTCTCCAGGCGCTGGCAAAAGCGGTCCAGATCCTTCACTTCAAAGTAGAGCCGGATGCCGCCCACCGCCAGTTCCTGGCCCGGTCCGAGCAGGTGCAGCGCGATGCTGCCGGTACCTTGCGGCGCGGCGAGACGCGCATATCCCTCGCCGTATTGCTCAATCAGGCGGAATCCCAGAATGTCCTTGTAAAAATGCAAGGAGGGCGCCAGTTTCCGGGTGTAAATCATGGCGTGATTGAAGGTGAGCCCTTGCTGGCTCCGTGCGGACTTTGGTTTGGTCTTGGCAGGCATCGGGCGTTCTCTCCGCCGTGATTATATTCAGCCCGCGCGGAAGGAACAAGCCCCAGCGCCCGCGTCCGGGATGATAGCCTAATCTACTGATGAGGCTTGCCGCACTGCTTCTGCCCCTGTGCGCCGCGCTGGCGCAGGTCCCGGCGCCGGAATCGGTGCTCGGACACAAACCGGGCGACGATTTCTTCCTGGCCAGCTACGATGAATCGCTCGCCTATTTCCGCAAACTGGCGCAATCGACGGACAAGCTCAAGCTGGTGCACGTCGGCAAAACCACGCGCGGCCTCGATTGGTACATCGCGCTGATTTCTTCGCCGCGCAACCTGGCGGACCTGGATCGTTACAAGGACGTGGCGCGCCGCCTGGCGCTGGTCAAGGGGCTCAATGATGCCCAGGCGCGCGAGCTGGCGCACAACGGCAAAGTGATCGTGCATATCGATGGCGGCCTGCATGCCACCGAGGCAGCCTGCGCGCAGCACACCATTCAGCTTGCCTACAACCTGGTGAGCGGAACCGACGCCGAAACCGCCTTCATACTCGACAACGCGATTCTCGAGCTGTGGTTCTCGATCAACCCGGATGGGCAGAACCAGGTGGTGGAGTGGTACCGCTCCAATCTCGGCTCGCCGTATGAAGTGAGCAATTTGCCGGGGCTCTATCAGGAATACATCGGCCACGACAACAACCGCGACGGCTACATGAACAACATGATCGAGTCGCAGGTGATCACCAGGGCCGATTTGGAATATTACCCGCAGGTGTTCTACAACCACCACCAGACCGCGCCCTTCCCGGCGCGGATCTGGATTCCGCCGTTCGGCGACCCTGTGTCGCTGAGCCCTCACCCGTTGATGTACCGCTGGGTGAACGTGTTCGGTACGGCGATGGCCGCCTGGCTGGAAGAGCACGACATGCCGGGCGCGATGCACCGCGGCGTGTTCGACGATTGGTATCCGGGGTTCGTGGATCACGTCAACAATTTCCGCAACACCGTCAGTTTCCTGACCGAGACCGCGCTCTATCGCTACGCCACGCCGCACTTTTACACGGTGGATGAATTCCCGCGCGACCGGCGGGACCTGCGCACCGGTGTTTACTATGCCAGCCCGTGGCGCGGTGGCTGGTGGCGGCTGGGAGACGCGGTGCGCTACATGCTCGGCGCTTCCATGTCGGTGCTGGACACGGCGGCGCGCAACCGCGAGCAACTGCTGTATGACCGTTACCGGGCGGGGCGTGACGTGGTCGCGCGCTTCACCAAGGACCCGCCGTACGCCTACGTGATTCCGCGCGAGCAGCGCGACCGCGGCTCCGCCGCTACGCTGGTGGAAAAGCTGATGGTGGACGGCATCGAAATCCATCAGGCCACCTCCGCCTTCCGCGCTAACGGCGAAACGTATGCGGCGGGCGATTGGGTGATTCTGATGGATCAGCCCTTCGCGGCGCTGGTGAAGGAGCTGTTTGACGTGCAGAAGTATCCGGAGCCGCCACACCCGCCGCCGGTCGGCGCGGCAGCCGGTGGCGCCGAGATGGCGCCTGCCGGCGGCCGTGGTGTTGCAACGCCGGCCGCACCCGTTGGTGGCGGCCGCGGCGCCGTGGCAGGCGCAGGAGTGACACCGCCCGCCGAAACCGCGCCGGCGCAAATGCCCTATGACGTCACCGGCTGGACCCTTCCGCTGCAGATGGGCGTGGAAGTGGTCACCGTGGCGGAGCCCGTCGCCGAGGCTTCCCGCAATGCGCTGCGCAAGCTCGACCGGATGGACGCGATCGCCGGCAAGGTGGAAGGCCGTGGCCCTGTGTTCGCGTTTTCGCACAATCCCAACGCCAGCTTGCTCGCCGTCAACCAGATTCTGGCCGCGGGCGGGAGCGTGAGTTTCGGTAAAACGCAAAGTACGATTTATGCCTCGGGCGACGTGAGCGCCATTTTGCAGAACAACGGAGTGGATGCGACCTCGCTCAAAGAGGCGCCCGCGGATACCTGGCAGGTGAAGAAGCCGCGCATCGCGCTTTACGAATCGTGGATCGGCAACATCGACGAAGGCTGGACGCGCTGGCTGCTGGAGCAGTACCAGTTTGCCTTCACGCGCGTGCACAATGCCGACATCCAGGCCGGGCACCTGCGCGAACGGTACGACGCCATCGTTTTCGCCGAGTTAGGCGCGCGCCAGATCATGGAGGGCATGGCGGCCGGCACCGTGCCGGGGCAGTACGCGGGCGGGGTTGACGATACCGGCGCCCAGGCGCTGCGCGAATTTGTCGACGGCGGAGGCACGCTGGTGGCGTTGGGCAACGCGGCGCAATTTGCCATCGAGCAGTTCGATCTGCCGGTGATCAACGTGGTGGCGGGTCTGAAGCCGGAGCAGTTCTTTTGCTCCGGCGCGCTGCTGCGGGCCGAAATCAAAGAACCGCACCACCCTGTGGCAGCGGGCCTGCCCGCAAGCCCGGCGCTGCTGTTCGAACGCAACCCGGTATTCGACACGAAGCCGGCCTTCAAGGGGAAGGTGCTGGCGGCGTATGGGAAGGACCGCAGCCCGCTGCTCAGCGGCTTTCTGCTGGGAGCGGACCGCATCCAGGGGAAGGCCGCCGCGCTCGACGCGAATTACGGCCGCGGCCACATCATCCTGCTGGGCTTCCGGCCGCAGTGGCGCGGCCAATCGTACGGCACTTACAAGTTCCTTTTCAATGCCCTGTACTACAACCCCTTGATGGCTCCTGAAACGGCGGAGAGCACCGAACACAAAGTGAATCCGCAGCAGGCGGCCTGGCGCAAGGAGGCCGAAGCCATCAAGGCCGAACTCGGCAAGTTACTCGACCAGAACCGCGCATTCTACACGGTCCGGGGCCCGCGCGCGGCCGAGGAGGGCAAGAAACTGGAAGCCGCGCTCGACGCATTTCAGCGCGACCGGTTGCCGCAGCTTGACGATCTGCGCGCGCAGGTGGAGGATGGCGCCGTCGCGCGCGCGGAGGCCGCCTGGTCGGCGCAGCTTAAGAAACTGGCAGTGGATCTGCGCGCGAAGGACTTGAGCGCGACCAAGCTGGAGGACTTGCTCGATCAATACAAGCTGGCGGTGGTGCCATGAGGGTTCGGTGGGGCAGACTAAGACGTTGCGGGCGCGACAGCGCTGGCCGTGGGGCAGACGCCCCCGTCTGCGGCCGGCCTCTTGCGAAGATGCACGCACCTGACGCTTCGCGCCAAGAGCGGGACGAGGGCGTCCCGCGCAGACCAGGGGGTCTGCCCCACGGTAGAAGATTTCTCGTAGGTATCGCAGCCGCTTGCCTGTTACTGGCCGGTCCACTCGCGGCGCAAGTGCCGACGCCGGAATCGGTGCTTGGCTACAAGCCGGGCGCGGATTTTCACCTGGCTAATTACGAGGATTCGCTCGCCTACTTCCGCAAGCTGGCCGCGGCATCGGACCGCATCAAACTCGTCAACGTCGGCAAGACCACGCAGGGCCGCGAGTTCTGGATCGCCTTCATCTCCGATCCGGCGAATCTCGCGCGGCTCGACCACTACAAGGAGATCTCGCGGCGACTCGCGCTGGCCCGCGGCGTCAGCGAAGAGCAGGCGCGTGCGCTGGCCCGCGAGACCAAGCCCATCATTCACATCGATGGCGGCCTGCACGCCAGCGAAGTTGCCAATCACCAGCACACCATCCAGCTTGGCTACGATCTGGTGGCGAACGAGGGGCCCGAATACCAGGCCATCCGCCAGAACCTGATTGTCGAGCTGTGGTTCTCGATCAATCCGGACGGTCAGTCGATTGTCGCCAACTGGTATCGCGACAACCTGGGCACGCCATACGAAGTCTCGCCGCTGCCGGCGCTCTACCAGGAGTACGTGGGTCATGACAACAACCGCGACGGCTACATGCTGAACATGCTCGAGACGCGCGAAATCACCAAGGCGACGCTCGAGACCGAGCCGCTGGTGTTTTACACGCAGCACCAGACCGCGCCGTTTCCCGGCCGCATTTATCTGCCGCCGTTCGCGGATCCGATTTCCGGCAACATGCACCCGCTGATGCTGCGCTGGTTGAGCCTGATCGGCATGACGATCGCGCAATACCTGGACGATCACGGCCTGACGGGCTCCATGCATCAGGAGACTTTTGACGTCTGGTACCCGGGGTACGTGGACAACATCGGCAACTTCCGCCACACCATTTCCTTCTTCACCGAGACCGCGCTCTACCGCTACGCCACGCCGCACTTCTACACGGTGGACGAGTTCCCTGCCGCGCGGCGCGGCCTCGGCACCGAAATGCTGTATTCGAGCCCGTGGAAGGGAGGCTGGTGGCGATTGAGCGACGCCTGCCGCTACATGTATGAGGCCGATATGGCGGTGCTCGGTCTCGCGGTCCGCTATCGCGAGCAGATGGTTTACAACAAGTACCGCGCGGCGCGCGACACCATCGAGAAATTCAGGAAGGAACCGCCGTTCGCCTACGAGATTCCGCGGCAGCAGCACGACGCGCCCACGGCCGCGGTGCTGATCGAAAAGCTGATGCTCAACGGCATCGAGGCGAGCCAGTCGTCCAGTCCCGATGCCTGGGTGATCCCGATGGATCAGCCGTTCGCCGGCCTGGTGAAGGAACTCTTCGAGCCGCAGGTTTATCCCGAGCTGGCGCAGCGGCCGTACGACGTCACTGGATGGACGCTGCCATACCAGATGGGAGTGGAGGTCCACGCCATCACCTCGCCGCTCACCAGCCAGTACCGCGGGTCCCTCGTCCCCATCAGTCAAGTGGCCGGACTGGCCGCGCCTTTCGATCGCGGCTCGAACGCGAGCTATCGCGCCATCAACGAGATTCTGGCGGCGAAAGGGCGTGTTACGTTTACCGGCGATGAGATCGGCGTATCGGGCATCGACAAGAAGAAGCTGGCAGCCATCCTCGAAGAAAACCGCTTGCGCGCCGCGCCGCCCAAGGAAGAAGCGAAAGATGCCAAGCCGGTGCAGGCCGCGCGCATCGGCCTCTATCGTCCGTGGGTGGCGAGCATCGACGAAGGCTGGACGCGCTGGATTCTGGAACAATTCGAGTTTCCCTTCACCAGCCTGTACAACGCCGACATCCGCGCCGGCCATCTGCGCGAGCGCTTCGACGCGATCGTGATCCCCGATATCGGCGAGCGGCAGATTCTGGAGGGTCATCGCCCCGGCACCATCCCGGAGCGATACGCGGGCGGCCTGGGCGAAGAAGGCACCGAAGAACTGCGCAGCTTCGTGAACGACGGTGGCACGCTGGTGACGTTCAACGATGCGTCGCTGTACGCGATCAACCAGTTCAAGCTGCCGGTGGAGAACGCGCTGGCCGGTCTCACGCCCGAGCAATTCTATTGCTCCGGCAGTTTGCTCCGCGTTCACACAGAGGACGCAAAGAACCCTCTCACCGCGGGTTTGACGGCCGATACGGCGGTGATGTTCGAGGGCGGCCCGGCCTTCAAAACCAAGACTGATTTCAAGGGCAAGGTGCTGGCACGCTATGTCAAAGAGCGATCGCCCCTGATGAGCGGCTACCTGGCCGGCCCGGATCGTCTCCAGGACCAGGCCGCCGCCGTCGAAGCCGATTACGGCAAAGGCCGCATCATCCTGTTAGGCTTCAAGCCGCAATGGCGCGGGCAATCGCACGCGGCGTATAAGTTCTTCTTTAACGCGTTCTATTTTTGACGCGGTTGTGGCGCACGCACTCATTGCGTGCCGTGGCGCAGGCTGTCCAGCCTGCTGTGTCGAGAGTCATCTCGACATTTTTTCTTGCGGTCACGGATTACCGGCGGCTTAATTTGCTTGCCGGATACTCAACGCCGTCACCTGGCGAACCCACCTGGCGGCTCTCTTCTCGCCAGGCGCCACCAACTGAAATGGACCGTCCTTGTCGGAGAGCGGCTTGCCGTCTCGCTTCGTGACTACGTACACGGGTTTGTCCATGAAACTCGGGTCCAGTTCCGCCCATGCGAACACGGCCCGATAATTGTCCTGGGCTTGCACCATCAGGTAATACGACGCCGTCGTGTGGTGAAACTTCTCGCCGGTCGGCAGCGCGACCTTGGCAAGCACGTCCGTTAGCAGGACGCCGTCAAAAGACACAGAGGTTCCGTGATCGATGGCCTTCACGGTGTGCTGAGGCAGCTTCGCGAGGTCCGACAAGGAGAGCATGAGGCTCTTGCCGTCGACGCCCGTCACGGTGATGGTGGGCGCGACGAGATCCGGAGGGAATTCTTGCCCACGGAGTCCAACCACCGTGGCAAGGGCCATGACACAAATGAAGGCCGTTCGATTCATAATTCTGTCCTGCCGATAATTGTAGACCTGCTCGGAATCGCGTGGGCGAACGTACCGCACGGGCGCGCAGCCCGGCTGGCCCTACGGCAAAGATTCCGATTGCCTCGCCTAGACTGCGACCAGGGGAGAAACGGTCTGCCGGTTCGACGCATATTCAAAATAGCGCTTTAACTGCAGAAACCGCTTTTCCAGCACGGTCCATGAGATCCATGCGGCAAGGTATGTCAACAGAATACTCAGGAACAG
>Ga0209415_10000352_pt1 | contig 83821 bp, 73 predicted proteins | sample PeaSoiSIISIP2007_FD_187696 | JGI IMG/M metagenome (GOLD analysis project Ga0209415, IMG submission 187696) | Peat soil microbial communities from Weissenstadt, Germany - SII-SIP-2007 (SPAdes) (version 2) | ecosystem: Environmental > Terrestrial > Soil > Wetlands > Peat | place: Germany... | reverse complement strand
GCCGCCTTTTTCCGTTTGGATTTTCCGGCGCGCTCCGCTTCCATCTGCTGCTTGTGCGCCTGCAGCGCACGGCGCAGTGCAAGCAAATGCTTGTACCCCCGCACCCGTCGCAGGCGCGGCTCAATGTCCAGCAGCGCCGTCGCCAGCCAGTGCTGTTTCTGCTCGCTGTTCTTCCAGTAGTCGATTTTGCCGGTGCGTTGCTCGACCAAGCCATTGATCGACTCCAGGCAGTTGGTGGTCTTGAAACTTACGCCGAGCTCCGCAAACAGCCCCAGCCGATGCAGCGTCAGCGTCTCGTCGAAGCCCTCATCGAGGCTGGCCACCGCGGACAGGTTGAGCTCGGCCAGTTCACTGCGGATCTTCTTCAGCGCCGTCTTTGCTGCTTCATACGTCGGCTGGTTGTACGCGGCTTGCAGTTTGCGGCGCATCGCCGCTTGCTGAGCGCCCCCGAGATACGCCAGCACGTTCTCGCGCTTGTGCCACTGGCAGCGTTGGATGGCGGCGGTGCTCCCGAAGGCCTGCTCCACACCGGCGTGCAGCCCCTTGCCGCCGTCGATAATCACCAGCAGCCCGTCCTCGTCGCGCAGCCCTCGCGCCTGGAGCCCCTGGAGGAACTGCGTACAGACCCTGGCGTTCTCCGTGCTCGTCTCCACAAAGCCCAGCACCACCTTCTCGCCCGTGAGCGTCACGCCCAGCGCCACCACCATCGTGTCGTCCGCGAACGTCTTGCCGTCGAGAAACACGGCCACGAAGTCGTACGCACTTAACGACCGCTCGTGGAGCGCTTGCAGCTTCTTGGCACTGGCGCGGATGAAGCGGCGTGACACGGTCGAGGGCGATAAGCCAAACGCCTCGGGCACCGCTTCCGCACAGCGCTCGTACTCCCGACACGTCAGCCCCGTCAGGATCCGCTGCAACACGCCCTGGTCGGCGGCCCGCGGCTGCTGCAGCTGCTGGAGGCCATGCAACGCGCTTGGTTCTCCCTTTTTCGTGTGGAGAGCACGGTGCGCGGCGTCGGCGTCGAGGCCACCGACATGCTGCGCGCCGGCCGCGTGTTCATCATCGACGTCAATCTCAGCCACTGCCGGCCGGACGGGCTGATGCTTGCCACGCGCGTCGTACCGACCCACCAGTGGGTCATGACGACGGGGGCGCCATTGCCGGTCGACCCCGACGATCTCGCCGACATCCGTGCCGCTCTCGCGACGTGGCGGGGCCTCAGCCGGCTGGGACAAGGGGGCGGTTTGTCGCGCCAAGAACAGGCGGAGCTGGCGGCAACGATCCTCCCCGTGTGTCTCCGCCGCGGCGCGTCAAATCGCGTCCGCTACGCATCGTAGCCCGCGACGCCCGCAAGCGTTCGGCACGATCGACCAAGATAACCAAGATGCCGCGAGTTGGCCTTGTTCAGCCCAGCGGGGTTGGCTGGCGTTTCCGCAGGTGCCGCAGTGTTCTCGCCCTCCAGTGCTGCCGCTTCACTGCAACGGCGTTGTCGATCCACCTCAGAAGCGCGCGCACCGTGTGGTCCGGCGCCGCCCCAGCGGCCTGACGCGCCTGGATCCAGGCGAGGAACAGGCCTTCCACGAATTGCCCAAACTCGCCGCCAGAGTCATCGACCTCCTCGGCCTTCTCGTAACAGCCCGCGATGAAGGCCTCGTAGAGCACCACGGCACGTGGCGCATCAGTGGCAACGAGCTTTTCGAGGCGGCTCACCGTCTCCTCGAGACCGGCTACGAACTCGGTGCCCTCGCGCCACGAGATGGACCACCCTGGGTGAAGCGCGTCTTCGATGGCGCCTTCTAGCGGATCCGATCGACGCCGCGCCGCCATGTCATCCCTCCTTCCGCGATGACTCGGCCGGCGGGACAACCTCCATCAGCTTCGTGCCCCGCAGGCGCTGCAGCCAGCGCGTCGCCGCCTCGCCCCGGTTGCGCGTCTCGATCGTGGCGTGTTCGACGGTGCCACAGCTCGCTGAAGCTTCGGCCTGCGCCTACGCACACACGCGCAGCAGCAACCCTTTGAGATACTCGCCTTCCGCATGCGCCAACGCCACCGGATGGTCCGGCCCCGCACCGAGATGGCGCAGCACCTGCACCGCGCGGCCGGCATCGATCGCCGCCCCGTGCACGATCTTCCAGAAGAGCTCACGCGACACGTGTTGTGAGCAGCTGAAGGTGAGCACGAGCGCACCCGGCGTCGCACGGCGGAACGCCCACAGATGCAGATCCTTGTAGGCGCGTGCCCCACGCTCCACCTCCTGGCGCCGCTTCACCAACGCCGGCGGGTCGAGGATGAGCAGATCGAAGGTGCGGTCGATGTCGCGCAGGTAGCGGAATACGTCGGCTTCGACGAGCTCGCCGGCGGAGGCCGGAAGATCGTTACAGACCCAATTGGCGCGCGCCAGCTCGAGCGACCGCGCCGAGCTTTCAACCGACACGACCTGCCGCGCGCCGCCGACGCCCGCATACACGCCGAAACCACCAGTATACGCAAAACCGTTGAATACCACGCGATCGGTGGCGAGCCGGCGGACGAGTGCGCGATTGTCACGTTGATCGAGGAAGAACCCGGTCTTCTGCCCGCCGCGCAGGTCGACCATGAAGCGTTGGCCGCATTCTCGAACCAGCAGCGGCTCGCCCGGCACATCGCCCGCCAGCACGCCTTCCTCGGGTTTGAGACCTTCTTCGCGACGCACCGCACCGGCGCTCCGTTCATAGATGCCGGCCGGTGCGAGTGTAACCCGCAACGCCTCCACGATGTGCGGCTTGAAGCGGGCAGCGCCGGCCGTCAGGCACTGCACGACGATGATCGGTCCGTACCGGTCGGCCACGACGCCCGGCAGAAAGTCGCCTTCGCCGTTGATGACGCGATACGCATCCGTGTCCGGCGGCACGACGGCGCGCCGCAGCTCCACCGCCGCGGCGACACGACGCTGGAAGAAGCCCGCATCGACCGGCTCGTCGTTGCGCGTCAACAGCCGCACCGCGATGGCGCAGCGCGGGTTGACGTACCCGCGTCCCAAGTATTCGCCGTCAGCGCTGTGGAGCACCGCCGGCGTGCCCGGTTCGATACTAGGATCCAGGTCGGCGATCGCACCCGAGAAAATCCACGGATGTCCAAGCCGCACGGGCCGCTCCTTGCGCGGCTTCAACCGAATGACCGCTTCCACACGTGACACCTAGCACACTTCTTTGACAGCCGCTGCGCACGGTGTCACAAGAGCGATTCGCGATGCCGCCGACCATCCGACTCGAGCAGATCTGCGTGACCAAGCGCGGGCGCCCGGTACTCACCGATGTGACGCTGACGTTCGCGCCCGGCGGAATGTACTCCATTCTCGGCTCGTCGGGTGCCGGCAAGACGACGCTGCTGCGCTTGCTCAACCGGCTGGAAGATCCGACCAGCGGCGCGCTGCGGTTGGACGACACGCCGTATCCGCAGGTGTCCCCCGTCGTCCTGCGGCGGCGCGTGGCGATGGTGTTTCAAGTCCCCGTCGTCTTCACCGGCAGCGTGCAAGACAACCTGTTGATGCCGCAGCGCTTGCAGCAACCCTACGATGGCGATGTCGCCACGCTGCGCCGCCGCCTCGAGTTGGCCGGCCTCGACGCCACGTTCCTCGACCGCGATGCCGCCCGCCTGTCGGTCGGCGAGAAGCAACGGGTCTGCATGGCGCGCGCCTTGATGACCGAGCCGGAAGTGCTGCTGCTCGACGAGCCGACGGCAGCGCTCGACCCCACCGCCGCGCGGCGTCTGATCGAATCGGTGGCCGACCTCAACCGCCAGGTCGGGCTCACCGTGATCATGGTCAGCCACCAACCGGGCCAGGCGCGCGCCGTCGGCGGCCAGGTCGTGCTGCTGGTCGGCGGCGGCGTGGCCGAGCGCAACAGCGCCGCCGAGTTCTTCAGCGCGCCGGCAACGGAGAATGGCCGCAGCTACCTGAACGGAACCCTACGAGGCGACCTGCCATGAACCCCCAGCTGATCGATCCGTCGTGGCTGCAACTGGCCGTGGCCGCCGGTTTGGTGCTGATCGCGATCGGCGTGTCGGCGGCGCGCGGGCTCGGGCTGGAGCGCGATCTCGCCGTCGCCACGGTGCGGACCTTCGTGCAGCTCCTCGCCCTCGGCTACGTGTTGGGCTTCGTCTTTTCCAGCGCGCGGCCGGCACTGATCGTCGGCATCCTGCTGTTCATGTTGACCATCGCGGCATGGACCGTGGCGGGACGGCAGCGACGGCCGACCAACCGCCTGCGCTTGCTGGTGCTCGCCTCGTTGACCAGCGGCTGCGGTCTGACGCTGGTGCTCGCCACCGAGGTGATCTTGCGCATCCAACCCTGGTACAACCCGTACTATCTGATTCCGCTCATGGGCATGGTGATCGGCAACAGCCTCAACAGCGCGACACTGGCGGTCGAACGGCTCGACAGCGACCTGCGCAACACACGCGACCGTGTGGAAGCCTTGCTCGCCCTGGGTGCGACCAGTCGCCAAGCCGCCGCCGCGCCGGTGCACGACGCCATGAAGGCGGCGATGATTCCGATCATCAACTCGATGATGGTCGTCGGGCTCGTCTCTCTGCCCGGCATGATGACGGGGCAAATCCTCGGCGGCAGCGTGCCGCTCGTCGCCATCAAGTACCAGGTGCTCATCATGTACATGATCGCGTTCTCCACCGCGGTGACCGCGTTCGTGCTCACCACGCTGCGGGCGCGCGCCTATTTCACACCGGCGCACCAGTTGCGAGATGAGATGCTGGCGGGATAAATACAGGGGGAAAACGGTTGCGCGCGGGAGGTATGACCATGGCGAGTGTGCTCGAAGAGAAAGACGCCATCCGTGAGCTGATGGCACAGTACTGCTTCCACTTCGACAACGGCGAGTTCGACGACTGGCTGCAGCTGTTCACCGACGATGCCGCGTTCGATCTCGGGGCGCGCGGCCGCATGGTGGGACACGACGCGTTGCGGAAGTTTCTGCGCGCCATTCCGCTCACCGAGGGCCGGCCGATGATGAAGCACTGTGTGATGAACAGCATCGTCACTGTGGACGGCGATCGGGCGTCGGCGCGCAGCTACGTGATCGTCCTGCATGGCGGCGAGACGCTGGGCGTGAGCATCGCGGGCCGCTATGAGGACCAGATCGTCAAGCGCGGCGGCGCGTGGCGCTTCACGGAACGCAAGGTGCACTTCGACCTGATGAGCAGACGGTGAGACCGCGCACCGGCGGGCGCTCCGCCACACGCAGAGGGCAAAAAAACTACCGGCGCGAGTATTGCATTCCGCGCGAAAATGCTACACTAACTGGGTCTGAACACGCGAAGGTGCACGTATAACACCCTCTCACACAAAGGAGTCCAGCCATTTCGACCAAGGTATTCGTCGGCAATCTCAATTTCCGGACGACTGAGCAGCAGCTGGCAGACGCCCTCGCGGCGGCAGGGCAAGTCACCCACATCCACCTCGGTACAGATCGCGAAACCGGTCGGTCGCGTGGGTTTGCCTTCGTCGAGTTCGCCAGCGAGGCGGAGGCGGCGGAAGCCATCAAGCGATTCGACGGCCAAGAGGTCGACGGCAGAAAGCTGCGCGTCAACACGGCCGAGGACCGACCTCGCCGTCCCGATGGCCCGCGTGTCGGGCCGCCCCGCGGGGACCGCTTTGGACATGCGGCTGCACCTCCCCCGCCGTCGGACAACCCGTGGTCCGGCTTCGGCGGTGGCGGCGACGCGTTCGGCGGCGGTAGGCCGTTCAAGAACAAGGGCAGCCGCCGCAACCTGCGCGCCCGCAAACGTAGCCTGAGTTTCTGAGCGCCGCGCGCTACGCGTCGGCGCGCTGCGACAGCGGCACGTAGTCCCGCTGCGGCGCGCCGGTGTAGATTTGCCGCGGTCGCGCGATGTGCTGCTCCTTGTCCTGCAGCATTTCCTGCCACTGCGCGATCCAGCCCGGCGTGCGCCCGATGGCGAACAGCACCGGGAACATATCGAGCGGAAAGCCCATCGCCAGATAGATGATGCCCGAGTAGAAGTCGACGTTCGGATACAGCCGATGGGAGATGAAGTACTCGTCGGCCAACGCGATCCGCTCCAGCTCGACGGCGATGTCGAGCAGCGGGCTCTTCCCGGTGACGTCGAACACTTGGTCGGCGATTTGCTTGATGATCTTGGCGCGCGGATCGTAATTCTTGTAGATGCGGTGCCCGAAGCCCATCAAGCGGATCTCGCCGGCCTTCACCCGATGGATGTAGTCTGGCACGTTCTTCACGTGGCCGATCTCGGTCAGCATGCGCACCACTTGCTCGTTCGCCCCGCCGTGCAGCGGCCCATACAAGGCCGCGGTGGCGGCGGCGACCGCCGAAAACGGATCGACGTGCGAGCTGCCGACGCTGCGCATGGCGTTGGCGCTGCAGTTCTGCTCGTGGTCGGCGTGCAGGATGAACAGGACGTCGAGGGCACGCTCCAGCACCGGGTTCGGCTGGTACTTCAGCTCGGTCTTCTTGAACATCATGTTGAGGAAGTTGCCGGCGTAGCTCAGGTCGTTGTCGGGAAAGGCGTACGGCATGCCGATCGAGTGGCGGTAGGCGAACGCCGCCAGCGTCGGCATCTTCGCGATCAGCCGATGCGTCTGCACCTTGCGCGATTCCGGATCGCCGATCCGCTTGGCCTCGGGATAGAACGTCGAGAGCGCGCCGACCGTACTGACCAGAATGCCCATCGGGTGCGCATCGTAGTGAAAGCCGTCGATGAATTGCTTGATGTTCTCGTGCAGGATGGTGTGCGTCGTGATGCGGTGGACGAAGGCTTTCAGATGTGAGGGCGTCGGCAGCTCGCCCTTCACGATCAGATAGGCCACCTCCAGGAACGTACTGCGCTCCGCCAGCTGCTCGATCGGGTAGCCGCGGTAGCGCAGGATCCCCTGGTCACCGTCGATGAAGGTGATGGCGCTGCGGCAGGAGGCGGTGTTGGTGAACGCCGGGTCGTACGTCATGAGCCCGAAGTCGTCACTCGACGCTTTGATCTGCCGCAGGTCCATGGCCCGGATCGTGCCGTCGGTGATCGGGACCTCGTAGCTCTTGCCGGTGCGATTGTCGGTGATCGACAGCGTGTCCTTGGCCATCAACGCCTCCGTTCCCGCGCTTACAGTGCCACGCCCCGGTCAGCGCTGCAACGCGGCGGCGGACGGTGGTCGAGGGTTGACTGCGGCAGGTCCTCTGATATTGTGATACGGACTGGTCAGTTCCATTATTCGAGCGACGATGCGCGGCAGAACAAAGAGCGATGTGACCCGGCTGGCGATTGTGCACTGCGCGGCCGAGGTGTTTGCGCAGCGCGAGTTCCACGAGGTGCTCACCGACGACATCGCGCAACGCCTGGGCATCGGCAAAGGCACGATCTACCGCTACTTCGGTTCCAAGGAGGAGCTCTACCTGGCGGCGATCGGCCAAGGGTTGGACGGCCTGCACGCCGCGGTGACCGCGGTGCTGCGGCAGGACGCGCCGCTGGAGACCACCATCGAGGCGGTCGTCCGCACCATGATCAACTACTTCTGGCGGCAGCGCGATTTCTTCGTGCTGATGCACCGGCTCGAGCCGAAGCTGAAAGCGCGGGAACGCGCCGATTGGCGCAAGCGGCGCGCCGAGGTGATGACCATGATCCGTCGCGTGCTGGAAGGCGGCATCCCGCGCGGCGAGATCGGCCGCGTCCATCCGGCGCTCGCCGTCGAGCTGCTCTTCGGCATGATCCGCGCCGCCTGCCTGAATCGTGCGGAGAGTGATCGCCCCGACGATCTGACGCGCGTGGTTGCAGCGCTGTTTCTGCGCGGCGTGACCGGCCACCTGCACCCCCGCGCCGAGCGCGCGCGACCGCTCGCCGTCGTCCGCGGCGGCACGCGGGCGTCATGAGATCCTCGTATCGATCGGCGCCGTTGCTGGCCGCGTTGCTGGCGGGAACCGCCGCGTGGTCCGGATGCGCCCCGGCGGACAACCCGCAGGCGGTGGCGGCGGAGGCCAAACAGGTCGTCGTGCCGGTCACCGCGGTGCCGGTCACGGTCCATTCGAGCGCGCGTCTCGTGAACTTCGTCGGGACGCTCTACGGCAACGAAGAGGTCACGCTCTCCAGCCAAGTGGACGGGCAAATCAATGCGCTCCGGGTGGACCTTGGCGATCACGTGACGGCCGGCCAGGTCCTCGCCGAGATCGACGACGATCAGTGGCGCGCCCGCCTGCGCGAAGCGGAGGCCACCCTGGCGAAGGCGCGCGCCGACGAGGCCCGCGGCCGTCAGCTGGTCGGCGACAAGGTGATCTCGCCGCAGGAGTACGAAAGCATGCGCACCCGCGTGGAGGTCGCGCAAGCGCAGCGCGACATGCTCGAGGTGACCATCCGACATGCCCGCGTCGAGTCGCCGATCACCGGCGCCGTGGCAAAGCGCTTCGTGTCCGCGGGTGAGTACGTGCATGCCGGCAGCCAGCTGTTCAACCTGGTCGCCGAAGATCCCCTCAAGCTGCGCGGCGACGTGCCGGAGCGCTTCGCGCACGAGCTGCAGATGGGGCAGGCGGTGCAAGTGCGCGTCGATGCCTTCCCCGATGCGCAGTTCGTCGGACGCTTGACCCGCATCAGTCCGGCCTCGAATCCGGAGAACCGTTCGGTGGCCGTCGAGACGGTCATCGAGAATCATGAGCGGACGCTCAAGCCCGGTTTCTTTGCCAATGCCGCCGTGGTGACGCGCCCCGACGATCATGCCCTCATGGTGCCACAGGAGGCGCTCATCACCTTCGCCGGCGTCACCAAGCTTTTCGTGATCCGCGACGGCGTGGCGCATGAGCGCCAGGTGCATACCGGTACGCGCGGCAGCAACGGGCTGGTCGAGGTCATCGACGGCGTGGAACCCGATGAGCTGGTCGCCACCTCGGGCCTCACCAAGTTGGAGAACGGCAGCGCCGTGAGCGTGAAAGAATCCGACACCGCCAAGCAAGAACCGACGTCGTAAGCACATGCTGTTCGGCATCGTGAAGAAGAACGGCAAGCGGCCAGACCCTGTGCCTGCTGCCGAGCTTGCTGCTCACACCGGTGGCCGGCTCGTGCGTCGACGATCTCGGCCGCCTGCGCGTACCGGCGCGCCTCCGCGAGTGGCGACGTTTGCTGGCGACGCGGCGGCCGGCCGCGATCAAGACGGCCGCTCCCGCGCGTGACCCGCACCGGCGGTTCGTGCTAGACGCCAGCGAGGTGAGAAGGAGGATGTGATGCAGGTGCGAGCGCAGCGACTGGCGGTCTTGATCTGGCTGCTGGCGACACCGGTGCTGGCGGAGGAGCCGCCGGTCGAGCCGACCGCGACGCCCGTACCGGCCCCGCAAAGCGTCCAGCTGCTCGACGAGCGGCCCAACTACGCCGAGATCATGCGGCATCAATGGAGCGCGGGCGTGCCGCACGACGTCGTCCTCGACGAGACCTCAACGGAGCATTACGGGCGCCTTCTCGACACCGGGTCGCCGCGGACCTTGTCCGTCGCCGACTGCGTGGCCCTGGCGTTGCAGAACAACACCGACCTCAAGATCCAGCGTCTCGGCCCGTTGTCCGCCGCCGCCCAGGTGCGCCGGCAGTATGGGATCTTCGACCCGACGCTCTTTGGCGACGCCACACGCGACCGCGTGGTGACACCCGCCACCAGCATTCTGACGGCTGGCTCAACGTCCCCCGTTGGTCCCTTAACGGGATTGTTCAACGAGCATCTCAACCTTGACGCCGGTGTCCGCAAGACCCTCCTCTCGGGTGGCCAACTCAACTTGAGTTGGCAGAATCAGAAGCTGGTGACCAACCCTTCGATCATCGCTACACTGGTGCCGCAGTACACCACTTCGCTGGGCCTTTCCCTCAACCAACCATTGCTGCGCGACTTTGGATGGCGGTACTCGCTACTGCTGGTCGAGGTGGCCAAGAACATGGAGCAAGAGTCCTACGAGCTGTACCAGGCCAGCATCGCCACCATCGTCACCCAGGTGGAGCGGGCATACTGGGTCTACGTGTTGGCAATCGAGAACGTGCGCGTGCAACACGATGGGCTCGCACTCGCGAAAGAGGTGCAGCGCGAAAACGAGAACAAGTTCAATGTTGGCGCCTTGCCGCAGACCTCGGTGCTCGAAGCGAAGACCGAGGTGGCGCGGCGTGAGGCCACCTTGATCCGGGCGAATAATTTCCGTGACAAAGCGCGTGACAACCTGCGCGCGGTGATCAACGCTCCGAAACCGGACGGCGGCGACCCGCTGACGATGATCGAGCCGGCGGATAAGCCGACGGTGGTGCCCTACGAGATCAACCTCGATCGCAGCTTGAAAACCGCCCTCGAGCAGCGGCCGGAGCTGCTCGCCGCCCGGTTGGAAGTGCGCGGCAAGGGACTGCAACGCAAAGCGGCGGAGAACCAGATGCTGCCGCGCCTCAATTTCACGGGCGCCATCGGGCTCAACGGCCTCAGCGGGACGAACTCAGGTGCGACCTTTCCGTCCTGCTTCGGTGGCACCGGTTGTATGCCAACGCAGGTACCTATTCCACCCAATGCGTCACTCACCGGCGGCTACGGCCGGTCGCTTGAGCTGCTGCAGGACGGCCGCTTCTACAACTACAGCGTCGGTGCCGTCGTTGAAATACCGCTCAACAACGCGCAGGCGAAGGCGGACTACGCGACGGCGAACATCAATCTGGAGCAGGCGCGGCTGTCGCTCCAAAAATTGGAAGAAAACATCACGCTGGAGATCAAGCAAGCGGTCAGCGATCTCGATACCGATGCGCGCAGCATCGAGGCCACACGCATCGCTCGCGAGCTCGCCGAGGAAAACGTGCGCAACCAGCAGGCGCGCTACGACGTCGGGTTGGCCACCACCAAGGACTTGCTCGACTTCCAGGACCGGCTCACGCAAGCGCGCGATGCCGAGGTTGAGGCGTTGACCCAGTACAACAGCGACCTCGCCGAGATGCGCCGCGTCGAAGGGACGCTGCTGAGCGCCCGCAACGTGGTCATCGAGCGGGCCCCGTCCGAGGGCGCTCCATGGTGGGCGAGCTTCTAGGGGCTGCGCCCGGCGTCTTTTCTGAGCCGGGGCACAGCTGACCGCATGGCGGAGCGCGGCAACTACCTGATCGTCAGCGACCTGCATCTGCGCGGCGGCTACAACAATCCCACCGAGCGCCTCTACCATTTCGACGAGGAGTTCGCCGACTTTCTGCGCTACTACCGGCTGCACCGCACCGGCGGGCGGCCGTGGACGCTGATCATCGGCGGCGATTTCATCGAGTTCCTCTACATCACCGATCTCCCGGATCCGAACGACCGGCTGCTACGCGGCGTGACCTTCGAGGACAGCGAGTACCGTTACGGCGCCGGCACGGAGTCGCCCAAGGCACGCTGGAAGCTCGACACCATTCTGCGCAGCAGCCATCCGCAGCTGCTCCTGGCGTTGGCGCGGTTCGTGGCCGAAGGCAATGCGATCCTCGTGCTGCGCGGCAACCATGACTCGGAGATGTTCTGGCCGGAGGTGCAGGAGCATTTCCGCCGTCTGATCGCCGAGCATCATCCGGAAGACGTGAGCTACATGGCCATGAAGGACGCCGTCGCGCAGCACGTGCAATTTCCCGAATGGTTCGTGCACGTCCCCGCTCTCTTGTTCGTCGAGCACGGCTGCCAGTACGATCCGTTCTGCTCGTTCGAGTATTTCCTCAATCCCGTGGTGCCCGAGCGCGCGACACGCATTCAGATGTCGATCGCCGAGCTGTCCATCCGCTACTTCACCAATCAAATGAAGCTGATCAACGCGATGGCGGCGGAGAACATCAAGTCGGTGAGCGAATATTTGCGCTGGGTCATCCGCGGCAACCTGTCGATGCTGCCGCGGGTGGCGCGGCTGTACGGCGGGATGGTGCGCCGCGTGCTGGCCAAGAGCGGGCGTCCCGATCGCGAGGCCGAACGTACCGTCCGCGACGAACACCTGCGGCGGGTGGCGGCGTTCGAGGCGCGCTACGCGCTGCCGGCGGGGAGCGCGGCGGCGGTCGACGCCATGCACGCCACGCCGGTGATGCGCTACCCGGTGGCCATGGCGCGTTTCCTGGCGCTCGACCTGATTGCCGGCGGCGTCGCGTTGCTCGCCGCCGTCGCCGTCGTCCTGATCTGGTATCCGGCGCGCGTCGGCCTGCTCGCGCTCGTCGGTGCCGTCGCGTTGTTCGGCGTGATCGCTTACGTCGCGTCGCTGCGCTTTCGCCGCATCTTGGAATCGGCGCAGCTGCACCGCACCGCGGAGCGCATCGCCGCGCTGTTCGGCGTTCCCTACGTCATCTTCGGCCACTCGCATGGCGCCGGAACCTGGCCGTTGAGCGGCGGCGCCAGCTACGTCAACGTCGGGACATGGGTGCCGATCGGCGAAGAGGCGCACTTCGTCTACTTCGCCTGCGACGGCCCCGAAGGTACCGCGCGCCTGTGGCGCTGGAACAAACGCCAGCAAGCGCCGGAGCCGTTTGCCGAGCCCTGAGTTTCGCAGTCCCGTTCCGGAGGGCGAATACAAGATTCGCCCCTACAACATGACCAATACCGCTAGTGTAGTGTCTCACAAATAGCTTTACAATGGCGATGCTCGCTGATATCTCCTCCAGTGCGAGGGAGGAGCTGATGTGGGAGTCGGCGAGGGCACTGGAAGTGAGCGACGAAGCCAGACGAACCCTGGAGGGGTGGGTCAGTGCACGCACCTTGCCGCAGCGCATCGTCCTGCGGGCGCGCATCGTCTTGCTGGCGGCGCAAGGCCTGGCCAACCGACGCATCGCACAAGCGGTCCGGGCCAGCCGTCCGACGGTGCTGTTGTGGCGCAACCGCTTTGCGTTCGGCGGTGTGGCGGCGCTGCTGGAAGAGACCCCTGGTCGTGGGCGGCCGGCCACGATCGCGCCCGCCAAGGTGAAGCGGATCGTGGAGGCGACGATACAAACCCGGCCCCGCGGCGCCACGCATTGGAGCACGCGCACCATGGCGCACGCCCAGGGAGTCAGTCATGCGATGGTGCAGCGCATTTGGGACGCCCACGGTCTGCAACCGCATCGCGTGAAAACCTTCAAGCTCTCGCGCGACAAGCGCTTTGTGGAGAAGCTCACCGATGTGGTGGGCGTGTACCTCAATCCGCCCGATAAGGCCGTGATCTTGTGTGTCGACGAAAAGTCGCAGATTCAGGCGTTGGACCGCACCCAACCCGGCATGCCGATCAAGAAGGGCCGGTGTGGAACACCGATGTGATGTGGTGAATGGTGCCGAGTCGGCGCCAGGCTTCGGCCGAGCCGAATCCTGGCTCGCCATCCGCGGCGGCCTTCATGCCCGCGCACCCGGAGCAGTGATTGCTCCCTGCGAAATCGTGACGGAGATGCCCGTACACGAGCTGAGTGGCAAGGTCGGGGAACTGCTCGCTGGGTGGCGTAGCGCGTGTGCTCTCGCCCTTAATCAGTAGCCACTCCTCTGGGCGTGTGTGCTATTCGACCGCATCGTTGTCCTACGAACGATGGGCGCACATCACCGAGGAGCACGGCGACCGCGAGGCGGACGTGCTCTACATCAATTTCAAGAAGCCGAGCCACGCGACCGACAGCGAGCTGACCGACGACGACGTGATCATCCGATACGAAAACGATGAGGTCATCGGCCTCACTGTCCTGCACGCCAGCACGCGGTAGATTCGAGCGGCCGAGGTGCTCTTAGCGACACCGACGGCCGCAGCTGCCTTGTGCCCCGGCACTCACACCGCTATCGTCGTGTGCAGAATTTCCGTCCGGAGGACACGATGAAGCGACCATTGCTCGTCGCCGTCGCACTTGCCACGCTCTTCACGCTACGGCCCGGGTTCGCACGCGCCGCGGATGACGCGCCGCAGGCGCCGGCCGCAGCGCAAGCGGCGCAGGCCGCCGATCAGCCCGCTCAACCAACCGCCGGCTGCATGCCCGGCGGCGGTTGTTGCGGCTCCGCTGAGTGCGCCCAGATGATGGGGGCCGAGCACCCGGCCGCGGCGGGCGACAGCGCGGCCGATGCGACCGGCGGCTGCCCTTGCATAAAGAGCCGCGCGAAAGCGCAGAAGACCGAGTAGTCGGCCCTCACATCGGCTGCGGCAGCAGTCGCCGCAGCGCGTCGGGCGTCGGCGTGGTCCGCGGTGTCGCGCCGAGGTCGTGGATGATGACCTCGCTGGCGTGCGCCACGCGTAGCGGTTGCAGGTCGTGGCCCGGAACCACGATGAGCTCCGGCGCCAGATCCTTGAGCTTCTTCAGCTGCCAGATGTGCTCCCACCAAGCGCTGAGGTCGTAGGCGGAAACGGGCTTCGCGGCGTAGCGCACGCTCTCTTCGACGGCCGCCATATCGTCGGCGAGCAACAGCGGCTGACGTGGAAGGCGCACGACAAGCGCCATCGTGCCCGGTGTCGCACCCGCGCCGTCGAGCAGCAGGCAACTGCCGTCGCCGAACAGGTCGACGTGCGCCGCGAACGTCGCCAGCGGTTTGGTGCCCGCAAAGTCGATGAGCTTCCAGCTGGCAACGTCGTCGAACTGGCTGGGCATGTAACCGCTGGGCGCTTGCCGGGCATAGCGGCGCTCCGCCTGTGCCACGACGACGCGCGCATTCGGAAACGCCTCGATCTCACCGGCGTGATCGAAGCGCATGGTCGAAAGGATGATCCAGCGCACCGCCTGCGGTTTGAATCCTGCGGCTTGCATCTGGCTCTTGAGATCGTTCACCGCGAGCACCTCGGGCCGGAAGAGCTGGCTCAACCAGCTTTCTGAACCAGATTGCTCCGCCGCCCGCGGATCGAGCCCGGTGTTGAACAGGATGAGACCCTGCGTCGGATGCTCGATGAGAAAGACCGGTACCGGGACATCGCGCGTCCGTGTCACGCTGCCGCCCTGCAAGAGCAACGCTTCGGAGACACGCAGGAAGCCGGTGTTGAAGACGTGCACCGTGAGACCGGCGACGCCACGATATGGTTGCGGCCAGTTGACCAGGCTGGGCGGGACGTACGGAACGCGCAGGTCCTGCTCGCACGCGCACAGCGCGAGTCCGCACGCGCCGAGCGCCAGAACCCATTTGTACCACCGGTGCAGGCGCCGCACGTTCACGTGCGCCGGCGGCGGACGAAGACGTGCTCGACCTGCACGGCCCCGAATCCCAGCTGGGTCAGCGCCTTCGGCAGCGCGCCGAGCTCGGCCTCGACGCGCGCCACCTGTGCCGGCGTCAACCGTTTGGTCCAGCGCAGGCGAATCTCGGCGACCGTGCGCCCTTGCACTTCCGGCATCCGCCAGCGGCACGACCCGTCGCGCGTTACCTTCGCGGCAGCAGCCGTGCGGGCGTGGTCGGATGCGGGCTTTCGCGATCCGGCGAGATCGAACAGGGAGGCCTGCTCCTCCGGCGGTTGACGCTTGCGCATGATGCGAGGCAACGCTTAGCCCGCACGCGGCTCAAAGTCTATGCGGCGCGGAACATGCCGAGAATCTCGTCGTGGACCAGGCCGTTCGACGCGATGGCGTTGCCGCCGTAGATCGTTGCCGCGCCGGTGAAGTCGGTGAACCGGCCGCCGGCTTCTTCGATGACGATCTTGATCGCCGCCATGTCCCACGGCTTCAGGTCGAGCTCGACCATCGCCTCCGCCTGGCCGCGGGCGACGAAGGTGTGCCCGAAGTAGTCGCCGAAGCCGCGCTGCCGTCCCGAGGCGCGCACCAAGCGCTCGAAGCCGCTCCACCGGCCCGCCTGGCGAAAGATGTCGATGCCGCCGAAGACGACCAATCCATCGCGCAGCGATGCAATCTCCGAGACCCGCAGTCGGCCGTTGCGGTCGAACGCTCCCTGACTTTTCTGCGCGTACAGCAGGTCGTCGACGGCCGGGGCGTACACCACGCCGGTGACGATCTCGCCGTCTTCTTCGAGACCGATCAGCGTGGCGAAATAGGGGATGCCGCGGATGAAGTTCTTGGTGCCGTCGATCGGATCGATGATCCACCGCGGCCGCTGGCGGTCGCCCGCGCCGGCAGCGCCCGCGTGCTCACCGAACTCCTCGCCGACGAAGGCGTAATCGGGGAAATCACGGCGCAGGACCTCGACGACACGCTGCTCGCACTCGCGGTCCGCGCGCGTCACCGGCGAACGGTCGCCTTTGTACTCGACCGCCAGGGCAGTGCGGAAATAGCGCAAGGCAACCGCGCCCCCAGCCTGGGCGGCCGCGATGGCCGCTGCCAAACGTCTGTCCATCGGGCGCGACTGTAACGCGAATTCCCAGCACGTGCCACCGCGGGAGGCGCGGTGCTCCGCTCTTGACGAACAGGGCGGCGGTAGAATAATCCTCTTGAGGGCAAGAGTTCGGATAGTGGTATGCGTCGAACGCGGCTCATGATGCTGGCAGCAATGCTGCCCTGGCTCGGTGTCGGCTGCGGCTCGTCGACCGGACAGTCGGGCGGCGCCGTGACCTTCCGTGCACTCTGGGAATCGCCAGGCACGACGGCCCCCGCGCGGAACACGCAGACCGCACCCGGATCGCCGGCGCAGATCGCCAGCGGCAGCTTCGGCCCACAGCTACCGGCCGCGGTACAAACCATTCAGATCGTCATCCGATCCGACGCCGGCGCGCGCTGCTGCTTGGCGGTGAGCCCTCAGAGCGTGCCGAGCGGTACCCTCATCCTCGATGCGCTGCCGGCGGGTCCGGCCACGGTGACACTTGCCGGCTTCGCAACCGATTTTGCGCCGGCGCCGTCAGGGGTGACGGCGGAGTGTGCCGCGGATCCCGCCGGCGTCGGCGGCGCCTGCGTCACGTCGCGATATGCGGCGCCGAGCTACCAGAGCGATCCGTGGCCCGTGAGCATCATGACGGGGGCGGAGACCGACGCCGGCGACATCCCGGTGTATGCTGTCCCGTTTCTCCTGACGCTCAACCCCGTTCCGAGCAGCGCCGTCACGAGCCCGGTGTCCTTCATGTACACCGTGGTCGATGCAATCAGGGGGGTCGATGGCCGCTCTATCACCCTTGCCGTGACGCCGAGCGGGCAGTTGCCCGTCAACGTTCCGCTGACCGTCACCGCCTGCAGCGACCAGACGGGCACGCCGTGCAGCCCCTGCGGTCAGCTTGGGGTGACGGGATTCGTGGTGAACAGTGCGTCGACGAGCGTCGCCGCCGGAACGGCGCAAGCGCGCATTGACGCGACCAACCTGGCCGCGCCGCCGCGGAGCCTCGACTTCACGTATCCGTTCCAGATTACCGGCCAGGCGCAGCTCATCCGGGCGGCGGTATCGGTGATCATCGTCCGGCCGCCGGCCAGCATTGCGCAGGCGGCAAAGCGGGCGCCGGCTGGATCAACGATCGTCGTCGCGCCGGGCGTGTACGCGTCGCTGGCGCTCGCCGAAGGAGATCTGGCCGGGCCCATGACCTTTGTGGCCGATGTGACCGGCACGCTCACCAACAGCGCCGCGGCGGCCGTGGTCATCGACGCGAAGGGTCAATCCCCCGGTATCGCGCTCTCCGAGCAGAACGACGTGACGATCGACGGGTTTACACTGCGCGACACCGCGGATGCCGGCGTGTTGGTGCAGGGCGGCAGCGATGTCGTCGTACAGAACGCGACCATCAGTGGTGGGACCGGTGACGGCCTGCGCTTCGAGTCCTCCACCAACGGCCTGGTCTTCGACAACCTGATCTATAGTAACTCCGGCACCGGGATCGCGATCAGCGTGGCGACGTCGTTACGGGTGATCAACAACACGGTATACAACAACGCCAACACAGGTATGTTGGCCAGCGATTCATGCAACCTCACGGTCGAAAACAACATCTTCAATCGGAACCGGCCGACGGGCATCGTCGAAACATCGACCGGCGAATACAGCGCCGACTTCAACCTGAACACCGACGGGTACGGAACGACCACGCCGGTGGGGGCGCATGACATCAACCATGATCCGCTGTTCGTCGCGCCGGGTGTCGGCGATTTCCACCTGGCGCGTGGCCTGGCCGGGTCGACGAGCCCGGGCGTCAACAGCGGCGACCCGGCAACCGCGCCGGATCTCGCCGGCGTGCTGGAGAGCCGCACGACGCAGAGCGACGGCACGTTGGATACCGCGCCGGTCGATCTCGGCTACCACTACCCCGGTACGACGCCTGCGATTCCGGGATCCTGAACGGCTGCGCCGCGCGTGTCTGCGTGATCAAGGGGCTGCGATACGGTCTGCATCCGGGCTCGATGCGCCGGCTCGCGTTGGTCGTCGGATGCGGTGTGATGCTGACCGCGACCCTGGCGTCGGCCTCCGAGCAATCGCGCCGGCTGTATGCGCGCGGGCTGGTGGAGTTTCATACCAAGCGTTACGCCACCGCCCTCGATCTCTTTGAGCGCGCCGTCGCGGCGGACCCCGACGATCCCTACGCCTTGTACTACCGCGGCGTTACGCGCGGCCGGCTGGGCAACTACGAGGGTGCCGTCGAAGACTTGCGCGCGGTGGTTGCGCGCAATGCAGCGCTCCGGCAGGCGCCGCTCGAGTTGGGTGTCGCACTCGTCCAGTGGGGCAAGTACGGCGAAGCGATCCCATGGTTGGAACAGGCGCAGCGTGTACCCCGCTTGGAGGCCCGCGCTTCGCTTTTCCTGGGCGTTGCCCAGCTGCGGCTGGAGCGGTTCGACGCCGCGCTGCAGAGCTTCGCCCGTGCGGACGAGCACGACCCGTCGCTCCATGTTGCCGCACGCTATTACGAGGGGGTCGCTGCGTATCGGATGGGTCAGTGGTCGACAGCCGAGGACCATTTCGGGTACGTGGTTGCGACCAGCCCGAGCTCCGCGATGGGGCGCGAAGCCGCCACCTTCTTGACCGACATCCGCCAAGGTCAGGTCGGACACGCCGACTATCAGGTGTACGGCGCGCTCGGCTTCCAGTACGACAGCAACGTCGTGCTGGCGCCGTCGAACGAGGCCGTGAAGACGCAGTTCTCCATCAGCAAGCAAGCGGACGGCCGCTTCACGCTGCAAGCCGGCGGCGCTTACGTGGCATGGCGCTCGGAGCACGCGCAGCTGTCGGTCGGCTACGACTTTTTTCAGAGCCTGCATTTCCGGTTGACGGACTTCAACCTGCAGGATCACCGGCCGAGCGCGCAGATCCAGTACGACACGGGCTTCGCCCAGCTCGGCCTGCTGGGCCGCTACGACTACTATCTGCTCGATACCGACAGCTTTCTGCAGGAAGCCGTCGGCTTGCCTTGGGTCACCATCCCCGAGGGCGGATTCGGCAGCACCGAGCTGTTCTATCGCATGCGCCGCCGGGACTTCTTCAAGCTGCCGTACAACGGGCTCCTCGATGCCTTCAACCATTCGGCCGGCGTGCAGCAGCTCTTCTATCTCGGGGCGCCCGACCGCTACGTCTCCGTCGGCTATCGCTTCGACCGCGACGATCCCATCAATGCCGCGGGCGATCCGTTCGGATACGACGGCAACGAGATGAACGTCGGCATCGGCTGGACATTCCCCTCGGCGATCAATGCCGAGGCCGGCTACGTCTATCGTCACGAAGCGTATGATTCGGCGAGCAACGGGCGACACGACGATGACCACCAGTTCGTCGCCGCCGCATCCAAGCGGCTGACGGAGCACCTGATGCTCACGGCGGCGTATTTTGGTACGATTGACCACTCGAACCAGTCGGAGTTCACATACAATCGTCACATTGGATCGTTGACGTTGGAAGTGAGGTTCTGATCATGACACGACATGCTCCCGCTTCGTATGCGCTTCGCTGGTGCGGGCTGCGTGCCGGGCTGCTTCTGCTGCTCGGCGGCGCGGCCTGGGCGCAAGAGGTCGGCACGATCGCCGAAATGGACGGCGGTGCGGAGATCAAGCGCAACGGCACGTGGGCGCCAGCGACGGTCGGCACGGCGGTGCAACGCAACGACGAGCTGCGCACCGGCAACCCGGGGCGCCTACAAGTCGTCTTCCAGGATGACAGTGTCATCACGCTGACCTACGGCTCGCACCTGATCATCGACGACCAAGTGTTCCATCCGGACTCCGGTGCGAGTCGCTCGTTCTTGCGGCTGCTGCAAGGGAAGGTCGGTGCGCTGGTGAGCGACTACTATCACGGGCAGGGCGCCAGGTACGAGATCAAGACGGTCACCGCGACCGCCGGCGTGCGCGGCACGGACTTCGTCATGCAGTACGATCCGCGCGACGGGGTGACGAACGTGGTCGGCATCAGCGGACGGATCGAGGTGCACAACGCCAAGGATCCCACCGGGCCGGGCGTGTTCGTCACGGCGCACGAGCTGACGACGGTGGCGCGCGGCCAGGCGCCGGCCTCGCCGCATCGGTTGGACGATGCGCTCTTCCGGCAATACCTCGACGGCTTGACCTTCGTCGGCGCCGGCCGGCTCGAGAGCCTCACGGTCGGCCATCCGCTGATCTCCGGAGCGGCGGTGCCACATCCGGATCGCGCCGCGCCGGCGCTAGGCCCGACCGTCGGGAATGAAGGCCGCGACGCCAGCAGCCTCCTGCATCAACCGCCCGGCGTCATCATGGAGGGGGGCGGCACCGGTCGGCTGCGCGTCAAGTTGTTCTAGGGCCTGCGGCCAGCATCATTTCTGTGGCCCGCTCCCCGTTGGGTCGCTCCGGGCTGCCAAGTCCGACAGGCTGGGGCCGGCGCCATTTCCATCGCCCGCTCCCGATGGGTCGCTGCCGGCCACCTGGTCCGATACGCTGCTAGCGGCGTTCACCGGCTGTGACGAGTCGTTCAACGAGCGCGATCGTCAGCTCGTCGAGGCCGTGCAGCACGACGGCGGCAAGCGAGAAGTCATTGTGACGTGTAAATGCGTTCGGGATTGCGACCGGAATTGCACCGGCGCGATGCGCCGCGACGATGCCCTTGTAGGCGTCTTCGACCACCAAGCAGGCACGTGGCGTGACGCCGAGGCGGGCGGCGGCAGTGAGGAACGCGTCGGGATGCGGCTTCGCCTCGGCATAGTCCTCACGCGTCACCGTGGCGGCGAAGAACCGGCGCAGGCCGAAATGTTCCATGACGAACGCAACGTCCTGCTGGTTTGAATTGGTGGCGACGGCGAGCGGGAAGTGCGCGTGCAACCGCGTGAGCGCCGCGATGACAGCGGGCATCAGCGTCACCTCGCTGCGCAAGATCGCGTGGTACACCGGGTTCTTCAGCGCGCGCAGGTCGGCAGGGTTCACCGGCAGCCCATAGGTAGCCACCGCGTATTCCGGCCCACGGCCCGCCGCGATCCAGTGCGCGGCGTACTCCGCGCTGGACACCGTCACTCCGAAGCCTGCCAACACCTGCGAGTAGGCTTTGTATTGCAGGGCTTCGGAATCGATGAGGACCCCGTCGAGATCGAAGATGATCGCGCCGCTCGACACGCGGGATCCTGCGTACGTCCCGCTACTGCGCGACCGTGATCGACTTGATGACGACCGCCTCCACGGGAACGTTCTGATTCATACCCTTGGTGGTGGTGGCGGCGTGCTCGATCTTGTGGACGACGTCCATGCCGTCGACGACCTTCCCAAAAACGGCGTAGCCGAACCCGGCCTGCGACTCGTCACGATGATTCAGGAAGCCGTTGTCCTTCACGTTAATGAAGAACTGTGCCGTCGCACTGTCGACCACATTGGTGCGCGCCATGGCAATCGTCCCGGTATCATTCTTCACGCCGTTGCCCGCTTCGTTCTTGATCGGCGCCTTGGTAGGCTTCTGGCGCATGTCCTTGTCGAAGCCGCCGCCCTGAATCATGAAGTCGGGGATCACGCGGTGAAAAATGGTCCCGTCGTAGAATTTGTCGCTCACGTAGCCGAGGAAGTTCTTCACCGTTTCGGGCGCTTTGTCCTCATAGAGCTCGACTTTGATGTCGCCCATGGACGTCGAGATCAGCACCATTGGATTCTTCCCTTCTGCGCGCGCCGCCCCAGCAGCGAGCACGGTTACCAGCACACACGCCCACCACAGCTTTCCCGCCATTGTCGCTCTCCTCCCAGCCAGTTGATGGTCGCCTTTCATAGCAGGCCGCGGTCGCTGCGCAAACCTGCATGCCTCCGTTGCAGCCGTGGGCGGCGGCGCGATATGACGGGACGCGATGGATGACAGCGCGATTGTGCGCGACGACGCGTTCGCCATCACCCGCGCTTCCGTGCGCGGTCTGTCGATGGCCTTCGTGCACGAGGGTGCCGGCGGCGTACCGGTCCTCCTCATCCACGGCTGGCCGGAAACCAAGCGGATCTGGTACCGCAACGTCGGCGCGCTGGCGCGAGCCGGTTTCGAGGTCATCGCCCCGGATCTGCGGGGTTTCGGAGAGAGCGACCTTGCGCTCGACGGCTATTACGATCTGGCGGCCCACTCCCGCGATCTGTACGCGCTGGTACATGACGCCCTTGGCCACCAGCGGGTGCACGCCGTCGGCGGCGACCTCGGCGGCGCCATCCTGCAGGACCTCGGCCAGCGGTTTCCTGGCTGGATCGAGCGGCAGATCATCTTCAACGCGCCGCTGCCGTATCTGAAGGACGAGCATCAGGGTTTGCGGACGCGACCACCGCTGGAGGCCGCGGACTATTTCGTTCGTCAAGCAACCGATGCGGAGCGGTTCCTCGCTGAGCTGCCGACCGCCGAGCAGCGGCAAGCGTACATCGCCACCTTCTACGGCCACCGCTTTTGGGCGGCGCCGGGAGCCTTCGGTCCCGAAGCCGTCGCGTTCATGACCGCGCCGTTTGCGGACGCGCAAAAGTTGCGCGCCGGATGGGCGAACTATGAGTCGGCGCTCGGGACGCGCCCGGTGTCGGAGGCGCCGCTCTGGACGAAGAACGCCGTGCCGACGCTGATCCTCTTCGGGCCGGAGGACCACGTGATCTATCCGGACTTCGACCGCATGGCGGCGGCGGTGTTCACCGAGCACGTCGGGCCGTTCATCGTCCGCGGCTGCGGTCATTTCCTGCAGTGGGAGGCGGCCCACGTGCTCAATCAAACGATCCGCTACTTTTTCGGATCGCCCGGCTCGCGGCCGGACGGAGACGCGGATTGCACCGGAGGGAGACATGACTGACACCGCGCCGGCGATGGACGGGCTCTACTATTTTCGCGACCAGCCGGAGCGGGTCGCAGACGGCATCCATCTGATCTCCGCGTTCGGCAACTCGACCTGCATCGAGACCGACGAGGGTCTGGTGGTCGTGGATACCTGCGTGCGTCCGATGGGGGCACGTTTGGTGGAGCAGATTCGCGGCATCTCCGACCGGCCCATCCGCTACGTCATCTACACCCACGGACACTTCGATCATGCCTTCGGCGTGTGGGCGCTGCTGGAAGACGCCGAACGCCGCGGGCATCCGCGCCCGCAGGTCGTGGCGCATGAGCTGGTGCCGGCGCGCTTCGACCGCTATCTCGAGCTCGCCGGGCAGCACGACCACATCAACCGCATCCAGTTTGCGCTCCCGCCTCAGACAAAGGTCGTGACGCGCGAGCAGTTCCACTACCCCGACATGGTCTATCGCGACACGATGATACTACGGCTCGGCGGCCTGACGCTGCAGCTGCACCACGCCATGGGGGAAACGGACGATGCGACGTGGGTGTGGATTCCCGAGCGCCGCACCGTGTGCACCGGCGACCTGTTCATCTGGTCGTGTCCCAACATCGGCAACCCGTTCAAGGTGCAGCGCTACGAGGTGGAATGGGCGGCAGCGCTCGAAGCCATTGCGGCGCGCGAGTCGGCGGCCCTCGCGCCGGGGCATGGGCCGGCCCTCCTCGGCGTCGATGCGGTGCGTGAGGCGTGCCTCGATACGGCGCGCGCACTGCGTTGGCTCCACGACGAGGTTGTGCGGCGCCTCAATGCGGGGATGTGGGCGGAGCAGATCCTCGCCGAAGTGCAGGCGCTGCCGCCGGACCTGACGGCCAAGCCGTATCTGCGCCCGATCTACGGCTGCCCGACCTTCGTGGTGCACGGCATCCTCCGACGCTATGCCGGCTGGTTTGACGGGAACCCCGCGCATCTGTTCCCCGCGGCGACGGCGGCGATTGCCGGCGAGGTCGTCCGGCTCGCCGGCGCACCGCAACTCTTGGAACGGGCGCGCGCACTCCAGCAAGCCGGTGATGCGCAGCTGGCGCTGCACCTGGTCGACTACGTCATCGATGCCGGCGAGCGGGCGCTTGCGGCCGAGGCGCAGCAGTTGAAAGGCGAGCTACTCGCAGCGCGCACCCACGCCGAGCCCAGTTTCATCGCGCGCAACATCTTCAAGAATGGTGCGACTGCCACCGCGCGGGCGGCGCAACCGGCACCCTCACCGGGTCAGGGTTGACATCGCCGGGAAACGTCCCGGACAGCCGTTCAGCGCGGCATTCACGGCGCCGAGGATCTCGTCGATGGTCACCACGGTCTTTCCTTGGGCGTCACCGACGCACAGGCCGGTTGGGGGTACCGTCAAGGCAAGCACCGACGGGCCACTGCCGAGCGTGGGCGTGCTGTCGATCACCTGCGCCGTCGCCACATCGATCACGAAGAACCCGGGTACGGTAGGAGCGGTCTCGCCCCCGTTCGAATCGGCCACGTATAGCAGCTTGCCGTCGGCGGAGACGGCCACGCCGGTTGGACTCGTCCCGACCCCGATAGGAATGGTCGCCGTGACACTCATCGATCCGGTGTCGATGACGGAAACGTCGCCACTGTCGGGAACAGCGGCGTATGCGACGGTCCCGTCCGGCGAGAAAGCAAAGCCGGCCGGCTCGTTCGGCAGCTGGATTGTATTGATGACCTCGGGGATTGTCGTGTCGACAACCACAATGCCGCCCGAAATGCCGTCGGTGCCAGTCGTGCCGACGTATACCTGGTGACCGTCCGGGCTGACGGCAAGTGCATCGAAGACACCGAGGTTGGCGGGTGTCACGGAGTTGGTGATATCACCGGTCTTCGGATCGACCACCTCCAGGTTGCTGGATGCATCGTCGATCACGTAGAGCGCCGAGCCATCCGGGGCGAATGCCAAGTTGCCCGGGGAACCGAGGTTGGGAGTGACGATCAAGGTCGCTCGGTTCGTCGCGGTGTTGATCACCGCAATGCCCCCCAAATCGTCGGCGAGCACGTAGACCGAAGAACCGTCGGGCGCGACCGCCAGCCCCGCGGTGTCGAGCCCGACCGGCACCATTGCACTGGTTAGATTGGTCGACGTATTGATCACGGATACGGTGCTGGCATTTCCATACGCCGCATATGCAAAGCCGCCATTGGGAGAGATCGCCAGGGATGCGGCGCCTCCGAACACAGCCTGGCCTACCGGTGCAATGGGGATGATCGCCGCGACCGTGTTTTTCGTGAGATCGATGACGCTCATGGTTGCCGAATCTCCGTTGGCGACGTAGGCGAGCTGCCCGTGCGCCGGCGTGACCGGACAAGTCTGTGGCGTCCACGTGATCGTGTAGGGTCCCAACGTAGGAGGCGCCGTGCAGGAACTCACCAGGACGGTGTAGGTTCCGGTCAGTGATAGGGTGGTCCCAACCGGAGCACCCGTACACCCCTGACCGGGAAGCGCCACTGGGGTTCCATTGGGATCAAAAACCCGCATGTTGAAGGTGTTCGGGGCCACCGTCAGGGTGACCGTGTCTCCCTGCACACCGGGGAATGTGTAGGAATCCACCTCACCCAGAACCGTCAGTGCGCCCGTTTTTGGGCTTTCGCACTGCAACGGGACACCACAGTTATCGGGGCCGTCGGAGACGACCGCGAGCGAGATCGTGTAAGGGCCCGATCCAGGCGGGGGGATGCAATCGGACGCCGTGATCGTTAACGTACCACCCGGGGTTAGCAGCGTCCCGCCACACGCGGAGCAGCCGCCAGGGTTCGAGCACGGGGTGGCGGTAAGCTTGATGAGGCCGATACTACCCGTGGTATCGATCGCCTCGACCAACACCGCCTCGGTCGGCAGCGCCGAGATCAGATAAGTGTCTGGTCCACCGTCCGTCAGCTGTTCGGCGAGCGGCATGCCACAGACAAGGGGTACCGCCTGGCCGAAAACTTCGCCACCACGCAGGGGCTGCAGAGCGGAGGTGATGAAGACCGACAGCAGAACCGCGCGGATTGTGCGGCGGCAGCGACGCGATGAAGTCAGGGTGGAGTTGATCCCGGTTTGCTGACGCGTCATCCCCGCACTGTCGTGAGCCCTCACTCGAAGGCGCGGCGCTCGACCCACCCCTCCTTGCCATCGTTGAGGGACACACGCAACCAGTCGCGCTCTTCACCGCTGACCTTCAACACGGCGCCACGGCTCAACGTCGTTACGACGTCCGCGTGTGAGCTTGGCTGCGTCCGTACGGCGGCTTCGGGTGCCGTCACCCGCAACGTTTGGTCGATCGGAACCGCGCGGCTGAGCTCACGCGCCGGTTCTTGGGTCAACCACACCTGCTGCCCGGCGACCACGAAGAGCGCACCCGCCGCGACGGCGGCGGGCACGAGCGCCGGCAGTCGGATGTGGGCGGAGAGTCGCCGGCCGACCGTCGTGAGAGTCGACCATGCCTCAGTGAGACCGATCGCCGGTCTCGGCGCCCGCGCGCCCTGCGGGAACGCGGCGCCTGCCCGTTCCTGCACGGCCTTCGGAACCGGCACTTCCATCTCCGGTGCGCTGAGCAGCCGGCGCTGCAACAACGTCAGCGTCTGCACGCACTGATCGCAGCCGCGCACGTGGCTGTCGATGCTGCGGCGTTCCGCGTCCGTCAGGCCGGTGGTCAGGTAGCCGACCAGCATCTCGGTGGTCGTGCAGGTGGTGCCGGGGGCCCTACCGTCCGCGGCGGCGGCGGCGGACTCGAACCAGGCTTGGATCATGTTCGCGAGGCCGGCACACCATGCACAGTGTTCCAAGTGCGTGCTGATCTCGGCACCGCGCGGTGGATCGATCTCGCCATCGATGTAACGGGAGAGGTCTTCGAAGTCCGGACAAGCCGCCCTCCGAAAGGATTCCGGTCCGTGCACGGGGTTATGAGCATCACTCATTTTTCGCTCTCCTCTTGCTGCAATTTTTCCTTGCGCCGCACAACTCTCTGGCTCGCGAGCCTGCCCCGCTCGCCCCACACGAACACCGCTCCTCATGAACCGCGTCATTGGGAGCCTACACCCTTTGCTGCTCTTTTTGCAATCGCAAAAGTGTCGTCATTGGCTCCTGCCTTCGCCATCAGCTCGCGTCGGATGCGGGCAATCTGGGAGCAGACATTGCCGATGCTGGTATTGAGCAGCGCCGCGATGTCCTTGTACGGCGCGGTGACCTTGCGACGATGCGCCTGGCCCAGCAGCCGGTCACGCTGCTGCTGGCGTCGCTCAATCTTGTATTCGAGCTGGGCGGCCTCTTCCCGCAGGCGCTCAGCGGTTGGCGCACCGACCGGCAGCGTGGCGAGATCCTCCGAGATGCGCTGGCGCCGGCGCTCATAAAGCTGAATCCAGGCTTGCACGGCGTCGAGGCCGTCTTCGAGGCGCTTCAACCCTGCCTCGCGCTCGCGCACGGTGGCGCGCAGGCGGGCGACGGAATCAAGCACGTCGGGCACGCTGCGGCCCGAGACTTCCGCGAGGTGGCTGACATCCGGTGCTCGCAGCTCGCAGTCCTCGATGTAGAGTAGCTTCATCATCACCGCCTTGGACGGCGCCACGCTCTGGAGCATTTCCTCTAGGGGCGGGCGCTCCGCGCCACGTGGAGAGGGCTCGGGAGGCGCCTGGCTGGACGCCGCGCCGAGATCCGGAAGCTCTCCCAGTCCGTCGATGGAAACTGTTTCGATCTTGTGCTCGCCGCGCTTCCATTCGAGCACGAGATCGTCGAGGACGAAGCCCAGTAAGTAGGCGCGCAGCGGGGCACGTCCCTCGTACGAGCGCAGACGGCGGAAAATCCGCCCATCGTGAAATGCAAAGACGTAGAAATCACCCGCATCCTCCGGCGGCGTCCGGTACACGCGTATGGGGTAACCATAGATCAGCTCGCCATATCGTTGCTGAAATTGCTTGACCGCCTCGGGGTTTCCCGAGAGACAGTGGCGGATCAGCTCTCGCGCCTCGCGCGCCTCGCTGAGTGGATCCTCCATCAATCCCCGTGCAAACGCGTGCCCCCCGCTCCTCTATCGGTTCCATGTGATGCAGGAGCAAGGGATGCAGAAACGCGGCGATTTATTGCACTCAACCTTCGCTTGAGGCAAAGCTAGCGGGTCAAGCAGCCACCCTGCTTGCATCGAGCCGAGAACAAATGTGGTGACTTTTCGCATCTCTATTGCCAGAATGCAGCGGGAACCTGCCACTGCAATGGGAGAAAACCAGCCCACGGCTCTTTTATGACAGCGCGTGGGCTTTTGCTAGTCGCCAGTGGGTGCATCGTGGCGGGGATTGTCGGGGCGTGGGCGATCCGTCCGTCCTGGCACGTCAACATCCCGTCGGTCCAAGTTACGCCCGTCGAACCGGCCGCCGAAACCCCGGTGGCTGCCGGCTCGACTCTCTGGTTGCTGTCCATTGGTGTGAGCCGCTACCAAGATGCTGATTTCGACCTGCAGTTTGCGGCGGCCGATGCACGTGCCATCGCGACGGCCTTAGAACACCAAGGGGAAGGCCCCCTCTACACTGCGATGAAGACCCTGGTGCTCACCGATGACGAAGCGACGCGTGAGAGTATCCTCGGCAGCATGGAGCGTTTCCTGGGGCAGGCCGGTCCGCAAGACGTTGTCGTGATCTTCATGGCCGGGCACGGCGTGCAGGATCTCGCCACCGGCAGCTACTATTTCTTGCCCTATCCGGCGACGCCGCAGAACCTGGTTACCGCCGGGCTGCGCATGTCGGATTTCGACGAGATGGTCCGGACGTTGCGCCGAAACGTCCGCGGCGTCGTGGTGATGCTTGACACCTGCCATGCCGGCGCCCTGCGGCTGGCGGCACGCGGCTTCGTCTCGGCGGACGACTTGGCCGCCCGTATGTCGGTCGGTGAAGGGGCGTTCCTGCTGGCGGCCACCAAACCCGGTGAAGAATCGAAGGAGAAACCGGAGCTGGAGCACGGCGCCTTCACGTATGCCGTGCTCGACGGCCTGCAGGGGCGCGCTGACGCCGACGGAGATGGGCTGGTGTCGGTGTCTGAGATCTTCAGCTACGTGGCCCGCATGGTTCCCCGCCTGACCGATGACCAGCAACATCCCTACCACAAGATGGAAGGGACCGATCTGATCTTCGCGGCGGTGCCACATGACGCCAAACCGGCGGCGTCGCTGCCGCCGGTCGTGGCCATCGCGCAACCACTGGCGCGCCCGACCGGAGAAGGCGCCGCCAACACCATCGGCGTGATGGAGTTTCACAACCTGCGGACCGATCCGGAACACGATTGGGTCGGCAAAGCCTTGCGCGTCGTCTTCAATACCGAGCTCAACAAGGTGCGACAGCTCCAGGTGTATGCGCCGGAGCTCATCGATCGCACCGTCAAGGTGCGCGGCTCGGATCAGCTCTACACGGCCCAGCAGCTGGGCATTGGACGCCTGGTGACCGGATCGTTTCAGGTCGTCGGCGACGCCATCCGGATCGACGCCCGCATCGTCAACGCGTCGACCGGCTTGCAAGAAGGTTCCGACAGCGTCGAAGGAAGTCTCAACGACTTCTTCGACCTGCAGAAGAAGCTCGTACTCAGCATGCTCCGCCGCTTGCCGGTGCAACTCTCACCTGAAGAAGGCGCGTCGATCGAGACGAAGACCAACACCAACGTCGACGCGTATCGGCTCTTGCTGCAAGCCGAAGGTGTCGTTGAGGAGCCGAAGCCGTCGCCGTCGTCGCCCGCGCCGGCTGCCGGTCCGCAATCGTGCCTCGGCAAGAGCATCTGGAAATATGCCGCGTCGTGGTCCGGCGCCGCCTACGCCGAAGGGGCCGACGCAAGTGTGGCCGCGGACGTGCGCCAAGTCCTGGAAGAGTATCGCCGCGCCCTGGAGCAGAAGGACCTCGACCACATGGCATCGCTGTACGTTTCGTTCCCGGCGCGCCAACGTGACGCCCTGCGTGCGTACCTCGACAATGCCGCCGGCTTGAGCGTGGAAGTGGTCGACGTGACGATTGCCCCACGCGGGGACGGCATCGCGGTTTCCTACACCCGGCGCGATCAATTTGTCGACAAGGGAAGTAGTAAGCCACAGCGTTTGGAAGTACGTCTCACGAAGATTCTGGTCCGCGAAGACGGGAAGTGGAAGATCGCGGGTGGGCCATGACGGCGGCGCGCAGTGCCTCGTGTGTCGAGGCCGCGCAGCGGCAGGCGCTGCGCGCAGCGACCGGCGCGACGCGTTTGCGCTGCGTGCTTGGCGCCGCCGTGGCGGCCTGCATACTCGGCGCCGCGTCCGCACACGCGGTGCCGCTGGATCAACGGATTCCCGGCTTGTTCGGTGGCCTGCTCAAGGTGTCGACCCAACCGGAGATCGTCGAACCCGAGCAGCTGCGCTTTGCCGACCAGTTCCGGTCCTTGTCTGCGGATTTGGCCGCAGCCCGGTCACAGTCGCCGATTCCATCGGCGAGCGGTGCATTCCGCTTTGCGTGGGACGAGGGTCTCGACACGTTTGTGCGCGGCGAGCAAAGCCTGGGTCCGAGCCTGGCGGAACGCGCGCAGACGCTCGGCCGCCACATCGCCACGCTGAGCGTGGCCTACACCCACATTGGATTCGATACCTTCGAGGGGAGCTCACTGAACCGACTGTCGTTCTCGCAATCCGCGCTGTCGGATGACCTCAAGGGCCGTCTCTCGACAGCGGAATGTGCGAAGTTTTGCGGCGACGTGCTGCACACGCGGCTCAACCTGGGCCTGTCGTTCGATGCGTTGTTCTTCACGGCGGCATACGGCATCACCGACTCGGTGGATGTCAGCATGGCACTCTCCGTCAACCAGGCACACATGCAGGGGACCGCAGTCACGACGATCGAGAACCCTGACGGTCAACCCGGGAGCGTCTTTCCGCAGAAGCCCGGGGGCGGGCTCGTCGGCCCTGGCGGCCGGCTATGCGCCTCGGGGAGTAATCAGTGTGCGACAGACGGGTTCGACGCCAACGCTTTCGGAACGGGAGACCTCTTCCTGCGCGGTAAATGGCATTTCTACGACACGACCTATGCCGACCTCGCCGTCGCCGGCGTTCTGACGCTGCCCACCGGCAATGCCGACGACTTCCTCGGCTTTCACGATCCGACCTTCACCCCGTGGTTGATCGCCTCCAAGAGCTTCGGCCGCTTCTCGCCGCATCTCAACCTGGGCTACGCATTTCGGAGCGGCCAGGACGTCAGTCAGGCGCAATGGATCACCGGCGTCGACGTGCGCACCACGGCCTGGCTGACGCTGGCGGCGGACTTTCTCGGCTATCACGACGATAAGCGCGACGGCATCAATGACGACGTGCTCCAGTCGGCCGTGGGTTTCAAGCTCAACCCCTTCGGCCAATGGGTGATCGCCGGCAACTTTCAGTTCCCGCTGAACCGTGACGGCCTGCGGGCCAACGTGATCTACACGGGGCAGATCGAGTATACGTTCGAGTAGCCGACGGGAGACGCGGCTCTTGCACTTCGTGTCCGCCGCGGGCACACTTCAATCCGTGGGTCTCCCCGTTCAAAAGGAGAACGCAATGCCTGACGAACACGACGATTCTGCACCCCTTGATCCGCAGGAAGCCGTCCGCATGCTGGATGATGCGCGCAGCCGCCTGCGGACGGCGATCTGGGCGCTGCACGGTATGCACCAGGATCTCGGTGCACTGTCCGTGGATGATCTGGCGGACATCGAGCATTTGCTGACCGAAATCCTCGATAACGCCCTCACCCCTTGCTATGAAGCCATCAGCCAAGTGGTCGGTGCCAGCCCCGGAGGTGGAGCAGTCACGACACACTGACTCGTCGCCAGTCATGCATCGCGGCGACGCGAGGGAAACTCCGCTCGCACCTTCCCGTACGCCTGTGGGTCACGCCGCCGCATGGACGAAGCTGTACGCCGACATCGTCGGCTGTCGTCGCTGCCGGCGTTTGGTCGCATACCGAGAGCAGGTGGCGCGCGCGAAGCGGCGCGCCTATCGCGACTGGGAATACTGGGGCAAGCCGCTGCCGGGCTTCGGCGACCGTGCCGCCCGGTTGGTGGTGATCGGCTTGGCGCCGGCGGCACACGGCGGCAACCGCACCGGGCGTATTTTCACGGGTGACCGCAGTGGCGACTGGCTGTATGCCACCCTGCACCGGTTCGGTTTCGCCAACCAGCCGACGTCGACGAAGCGCGACGACGGGTTGCGGCTCACCGACGCCTACGTGTCCGCCGCCGCCCGTTGCGCACCGCCGGACAACAAGCCGACGGCGGAAGAGTTTGCGAACTGCCGGCCGTTCCTGCAGCGGGAGCTAGAGCACTTGCGGCACAAACGAGTCATCGTCGCACTCGGTCGCGTCGCCTTCGACGCGTACCTTGCGGCCCGCCGGGCGTCCGGCCACGCCGTTCCGGAGCGCCGAGCGCGGTTCGCTCACGGCGCGGTCTTCCAGCTGCCGGATGTCACCCTGATTGCGTCGTATCATCCCAGCCAACGCAACACGCAGACGGGATTTCTGACGGCTCCGATGTTCGACAAGGTCTTCGCTGCGGCGCGCCGACTGCTCAGTGAGTGAATGTGGCAACGCGTGACCCCGATGGCCTGACGCGTCTGGTCGCACGCCTGCGCGAGGCCGGCTACACGGCCACAGCCCTGCACGACCGGTTGGGTCTGACCTATCCCGACGACGTGGGGTTGCTGAACCATGCGGCGGCGTTGGAGCGGGTTGCCGGCGACCGCTCTGCGGCGGCGACCTTGATCCGGCTGTTCTTCCTCGAAGCCGCCGAGCCGTCGCGCAGTGTTGCGGCCCTGTTCCGGCGGCGCGACCACAAGGATCTGGTATCGAGCGGCGTCTTGCATGAGCGCGGCGGCGAGACCCGCGCCCGCGTGCGTATCGATCCCATCGGCGATCAGTACTTCGCCGCCGACCGGCGCTTTCGCGCGCTGGACGCGCGCGCGCTGCGCCTCTCGGGACGCGATCCGGTCTATCCGCCGAGCAGCGACTCGCTGCTGCTCCGCGACGCGATCGTTGCTCCGGAAGCGCGGCGTGCCTTGGACGTGTGCACGGGCTCCGGCATCCAGGCATTGCAGCGCGCCCGGACCGTCGAACGGGTCATCGCCGTCGATATCAATGCACGCGCCGCGGCCATCGCCAGGTTCAACGCGCAACTCAACGGCGTGGACAACGTCGAGGTGCGGAGCGGCGATCTGTACGCGCCGGTTCGCGACCAGCAGTTCGACTTGATCATTGCCAACCCGCCGTTCGTGTCGTCGCCGTACGCGACCGGTCCCGCGTATCATGCCGGCGGTCCGACCGGGGACCGTGTGCTGCGCCGCATCATCGGGGGCTGGGGCAAGCATTTGCGTCCCGAGGGGCGGGCGTTTGCCATATCGCATCTCGCCGTGCGCCGCGGGGAGGACGTGCAGAGCATCGCGGCACGATGGTTTTCTCGCTTTCCGGGACGCGCCCTCGTGTTGGTGTTGGAAACCGGCACGCCGATCGACCTCGCGGCCGCACAGGCGCTGTTCGCGCTCGAAAAGGGTCTCACGGCCTACGCGGCCGAGGTACGACGCTGGGTTGACTATCTGCGCCGGCAGCGCATCGCGGCAGTATCGCTGCTGCTCCTCGTCGCCGCGCGGGACGCACGCGCCGGTGTCGATGTCGTCGACGCGCATCCGCGCGTCCTGCCGCTTCCACTGACACCGGGTCCGGCCGATCGTATCGCCGCGTGGCTGCAGTGAGGGCGCACCGGCTGCTTGAATCAATGCCGACCGACCGATATGGTCGTGCAAGGAGCGATCGGGCGAGGCTCGAACCCGAGGCTCTCTCGAGGAGGAATGCCGTGTCGACTGTCCAGCAAGTGAGCGACGACGCGTTTGAGCGCGAAGTGCTGAAATCCGATGTTCCGGTGCTGATCGACTTTTGGGCGCCGTGGTGCGGGCCCTGCAAGGCGATTGCGCCCGTGGTCGAGGACCTGGCGAAGGAGTACGAGGGACGTCTCAAAGTCGTCAAGATGAACGTCGACGACAACCCGCAAACGCCGTCGCGCTATGGCGTGCGCGGCATTCCCAACCTGATCCTCTTCAAAGGCGGCCAGGTGAAAGACCAGATTGTCGGTGCGGTGCCCAAGGCACAACTGGTCAAGGCCATCAGTCAAGTCGTCTGACATCGTGACGCGACGGCGTGATGGCTCGTGAGCTGATTCTCGGTCCTACCTCGCACTACTTCTACTCGCAGCGCCTCAAGCTGCACTACGTGGATTGGGGCAACGCGGGTCAACCACCGCTGTTGTTGATCCATGGCGGGCGCGACCACGCCCGCAACTGGGACTGGGTGGCGCAAGCGCTGCGTCACGAGTATCACATCATCGCCCCCGACCTGCGCGGCCATGGCGATTCGCAGTGGGCCGTCGGCGGTTCGTACGCCATGGTCGACTACGTGCTCGACGTGGCGCAGCTGCTCGGGGCCGTGCAGCTCTTCCCGATCACCATCATCGGCCATTCCCTCGGCGGCTCGATCGCCTTGCAGTACACCGGCGTCTATCCGGATCGCGTCCGCAAGGTGGTGGCGATCGAAGGCCTCGGGCCGCCGCCGTCCATGATCCGCGATCGCCCGGCGCATCAGCGCATGACCGAATGGATCGTGGAGATGCAGGGGCTGGCGAAGCGCCATCCACACCGCTACGCGAGCCTCGACGAAGCGGTGACGCGCATGCGTGACGCAAACCCGCAGTTGACGCCGGAACACGCCCGTCACCTTACCATCCACGGCTCGTACCGCGATGAAGACGGTACGTACCTCTGGAAGTTCGACAACTACGTGCGCGCCGCGTCGCCGTACCTCTTCAACATGCAGGAGGCCCGTCACTTCTGGAACCAGATCACATGCCCCGTGCTGCTGATCCGCGGCACCGAATCCTGGGCGTCGGACCCCGAGCAGGATGGACGCGCCACGGCCTTCCGCAATTACACCGCCGTCAACATCGAGAAGGCAGGCCATTGGGTGCACCACGACCAGCTCGACGCCTTCCTGGACGTCGTGCGCGCGTTCCTGAAGGACTGATTCGGCAGACGCGTCTTGTCCGGCTAGCGTCGTTCGACTAAGTAGAAACGCATCCCACGCGGGCGAGGACTCACTCATGCTGCGAAAAATTCACCACGTCGGCATCGTTGTGCGGAACCTAGACGAGGCGTACGCCTTCTACCGCGACACGCTCGGGCTGCACGTACACAAGGAAGCCATGGTCGAAGACCAGGGCGTCAAGGCGGCGCTGCTCAGCATCGGCAACAGCGAGATCGAGCTGCTCGAGCCGATCAACACCAACGGCGGCGTCGCCAAGTTCCTCGAACGCCGCGGCGAAGGCCTGCACCATATCTGCTTCGAGACGAACGACGTTGCGGCCGAGCTGGCGGCGACCAAAGCACAGGGGATCGAGGTCATCGACCAGGCGCCGCGCAAGGGCTTGGCGGGGATGATCTGCTTCCTGCACCCGAAGGCGAACAACGGCGTGCTGATCGAGTACGCGCAGCCGTTTGAAGACTAATGCTGGGTGCTGAGTCCTGAGTGGAAGACGGAAACATGGCCATCGCGAAGAGGATCGATCATGTGGCGATTGCAGTGAAGGATCTCGATGCGGCGGTGCAGACGTTCACCGGCAACTTCGGCTTTCCGATCGAGCGTAGCGGCGAGGTGCCGCAGCTGCACATCCGGCGCGCGTTCCTCACCATCGGCGACGCGTGGCTGGAGATTTTTCAGCCGACGAGCGACGCGAATCCCGCCGCGAAGTTCCTCGCCGAGCGCGGCGAGGGTATGTACATCTTGTCGCTGGAGGTCGATGACCTGAACGCGGCTGTGAGTGCCCTCGGCAAGAAAGGCGTCAAGGTCAACGTGCAGGAGATCCCGAACGGCCCCCGCCTCGGCTTCATCAGTCCCAAGGTCACGCACGGCGTGCTGCTCCAGCTGATCCAGCACCCGAGGTGAGCACCATCGAGTCGAGTCACGAGGCACCGGTTACGACATGAAGTTGGACGGCAAGATCGCACTCATCACCGGCTCGTCACGCGGCATCGGCCGTGGCATCGCGATGGAGTTTGCGCGGCAGGGCGCGCACGTCGCCGTCAACTACCGGCGGGACGCCGCCGCGGCTGACGCGACGGTGCACGCCATCGAGGAGTTGGGCGCCAGCGCACGCGCCTTTCAGGCCGACGTCAGCGAATGGGCGGCCGTCCAGCACATGGTGGACCGAGTGGTGGAGCACTTCGGCCGCATCGACATCGTCGTGGCCAACTCGGGCATCGCGTCGCGCGTCGCGCCGCTGTGGGACCTCGACGTCGATCACTGGCACAAGGTGATCAACATCAACCTGCACGGCGTTTTCTACACCTGCCGCGCCACCGTCGGTCATCTGGTGCAGCGCCGCAGCGGCAACGTCATCCTCATCTCGTCGATCGGTGCCGACGTGTGCGGCCCGATGGGCGCGCCGTACTACGTCGCCAAAGCGGGGGTCAACGCGCTCACAAAATCCCTGGCGAAGGAATGTGCGCCGGCGGGGGTGCGCGTCAATTGTATCGCACCGGGACTCGTCGCTACCGACATGGGCGAGCGCATGATGAAGTTCTACGGCGCCGCGCTCGTCAATGGCATCCCCCTCGGCCGTGCCGGGCAACCGGAAGACATCGGCAAAGCCGCCGTGTACTTGGCCAGCGACGACGCCAGTTTCGTTACCGGCAAGATACTGCGCGTCGACGGCGGCGCGTGGATGTGACAAATTCCGTCTGGAGTTCTTGGTCTCCGGCTTTGGGTCCAGAGACGAGAAACCTGAGAGCCGCGACATGCAGGCAGAGTTTCGCGTTCGCAGCCGCCGCCAGCAGGAGATGCTCGACATCACCGAGCGGGTGGCGGAGATCGTGCGGCGGGCCGACCTGCCCGAAGCGATGTGCGCGGTCTACGTTGCACACGCCACAGCGGCGATCGTCATCAACGAAAACGACGACCCCAACGTCTGTGAAGACGTGCTCGATGCACTCGACAAGCTGATCCCCGCGGGTGTGTGGCGGCACGATCGCGTCGACGGCAACGCCGCCGCGCACATCAAGTCGGCGATTCTCGGTCCCGGCGAAACCATCCCGGTACGCGACGGCAAGCTCGTGCTCGGCACCTGGCAAGCCATCATGCTCGTCGAGCTCGACGGGCCGCGCGACCGTCGCGTGATCGTCACCGTGCGATAAATGCAGCCGCCGCTATCCGGAACGAACGGCCTTGCAGAGGTCCGCTGATTTCCTCCTAAACTCTGCGCGCTATGGCTTAAGGCCGAACGCAGCGCCGGCCAGCGCGGCGATGTGTTGACCGATGGCGAGCGACGCCGTTGCCGCCGGGGAGGGTGCGTTGAGCACATGGATGGCGTTCGGCGTTTCGGTGACCTTGAAGTCGTCGACGAGTGCGCCGTCGGCACTCACCGCCTGCGCCCGCACGCCGGCACCGCCGGGTTCCAGATCCCCCTCCTGAATCTCGGGCACGAGGCGTTGCAGGGCACGGGTGAAGGCGCGCTTGCTGAGCGAACGGTAGAACTCATAGAGTCCGGTGCGCCAGTATCGTTTGCCCATTGCCCAGAAGCCACCGTACGCCAGCATCGCACACGCCTCGACCACGTTGATCGTGCGCATCCGATAGCCTTCACGGGCAAACGCCAGCACGGCATTCGGTCCGGCTTCGACGTCACCCTGGATTCGCTTCGTGAAGTGGACGCCGAGGAACGGGAATTCCGGATCCGGAACCGGGTAAATGAGGGCGCGCACCAAGCGTCGCTCCGGTCGCAGGACGTAGTACTCGCCTCGAAATGGAACGATGCGTACATCCGGCTGTACACCCATCGCGCGGGCGACCGTGTCGGCGTGGAGGCCGGCGCAGTTGATCACGTTGCGGGTCGTCAGCGCTCCGCCACTGGTTTCGATGTGCAGCAGGCCGGCGCCACGGCCGATGCGCTGCACGTGGGTTCCCGTACGAATTTGCACGCCGCGGCGCCCGAGCTGGGCGGCCATCGCCTGCGCGACCGCCGCGTAGTCCACGATCGCGGTATGCGGGGAGTGCAACGCACCGACGGCGCGCGCCTGCGGCTCGATTTCGCGCAGTCGTTCCGGGCCGATCATCTCCAGTCCCTGCACGCCGTTGGCGGTGCCGCGCTCGTACAGCGCTTGCAAACGAGGCAACTCGTCCGCGGTGGTCGCCAGGATCACTTTGCCGCAGCGTTCGTGTGGGATGGCATTGGCATCGCAGAATCCCAGCATCATGCGTGCGCCTTCGACGCAGAGCTTCGCCTTGTAAGAGCCGGGCTTGTAGTAGATGCCTGTGTGGATCACGCCGCTATTGTGGCCGGTCTGGTGTCGCGCCAAACCGTCCTCCTTTTCGATGACCACGGTGGGCCGACCGGGAGAGCGCTCCGTCAACGCCAGTGCAGTTGCCAGGCCGACGATGCCGCCGCCAACGATTGCCACTTCGTACCGTGTAGTATCCATGATCGGGGACTCGTAAGGACCAAGCGTAGCGGAAGTATCGGGTTGCGGGGCGGCGATCAAGGGACGTGTAAGGCGACTGCAGGCGACGATGAACTGCCACTCGCGTCGAAAAGTGTGAACCGACGTGGCTCGGTTGTCAGCGTTCGGCGCCCGAGCGGACGCGGTCGCGACAGCATTTGCCATGGCGTAGCAATTGCAGAATCGGCGATTTGCCGTGCGATGTGCGCATGGTGAGGAAAGCGACAAGAGGCTATCTATTAGCCAGGGCGCGAAGAGCCTACGCGAGATGGCGATTGAAGTAAGGAGTTGAAGAGCCGGCATTTCAGTTGACAATCCCCCCCTGCTCTGCGGTACGTTGCAGTCATCCTGAAATCGACGCGGAGGGTGGATGAGCTGGCGGTGGCGGATGTCGACGCGCTTTTTGATGTCCAGTGACGACGAATGGAGACCAGCACCCTTGTTGTTTGCCCTGACGCGTCCGAGCGGGCCAACTATTCCGACTGGCTGCGTCACGCCGGCTACCGAGTGTTCGAAGCGGCATCGTCCGCGGACGCCATCGCGCAGCACCGCAAGGTCTCTTTCCCTTTAACCGTTGCCGATGTGGGCTCGCCCGCCGTCGACGGCCTGGCCCTGATCCAAGCGGTCCGCACGATCAACCCGACCGCGGAATTGCTTATGCTGAGCTCGGCCGACTCGCTGGCCGCTGCGGTGGCGGCCATGAAAGCCGGTGCGGCGGATTTGCTCATGAAGCCGGTGGAGCGCGAGGCGCTGATCGCGTGCATCCGCAAAATCCGCATCTGTGACGTCATGCAGGAAAACCGGCGGCTGCGCGACGAGCTGCATCGGCGCTACGATTTTTCCCACATCATCGCGCACTCGCCGCAGATGCTGCGCGTGCTCTCGGTGGCGGGCCGCGTTGCCCAGCGCAACATGACGGTCCTGATCACGGGAGAGAGCGGCACCGGCAAAGAGCTGCTGGCGCGGGCGATTCACGTGAACAGCCGGTGCGCCCGGGGGCCCCTCGTACCGGTCAACTGCGCGGCGATTCCGGAATCGCTGATCGAAAGTGAGCTGTTTGGTTACCGGCGCGGTGCGTTCACCGGTGCGCACGCCGACAAGCCGGGCTTGATCGCCACCGCCGACGGCGGCACGCTCTTTCTCGACGAGGTGGCGGAAATTCCCTTGGCAACGCAGGCCAAGTTGCTGCGCTTTCTAGAGGAGGGCACGTACTTTGCCGTCGGCAGCCCGTGGCCGTCGACGGCCGAGGTGCGGGTCATTGCCGCCACCAATGCCCCGCTGCTGGAGCGGACCGAGCTGGGAACGTTTCGGCGCGATCTCTACTACCGCTTGGCCGTCCTGCCGCTGCACATCCCGCCGCTCCGTGAACGGCCGCAAGACATCGTACCGCTCGCCCACCACTTCCTGCGGCAGATCGGCAGTGAGGTGGGCAAGGAGGTGCCTGGCCTGTCACACGAAGTCGTCCGTTACTTGACCTCGCGCAGTTGGCGCGGGAACGTCCGCGAGCTGCGCAACGCCATCGAGCGCGCCGTCATCGTGAGTGAGGGGAACCTGCTGACGTCGGCCGACTTCCGCGTCTTGGAGCCGTACGCCGTGTTCGGAACCAATCGCAATGCGAGCATTTTCCGTCTTCCCGACGAGGGCGTGGATCTGACGGCATTGAACCGCTCGTTGATCGCGGAAGCCCTCGATCGGACCGGTTACAACGTATCGGCCGCAGCGCGTCTTCTGGGCCTCAACCGACCGACTCTGCGGTATCGGATGAAGAAATATCGGCTCACGAAACAAGCCGCGGAGAGCAACGGCAACGGCAAAGCGCATGCGACACGAGACCGAACGACCCCCGACAAGACCTTGCATCATGCGGAAGGTCAGCGTCACTGACCAATATTGAGCATTTAAGCCAGTCATTGACGGTTTGATCCATCCACAACCCCTTCGGGGTCCCGCCCAAACACGAAACGGCAGCATCACCGCCGTGGATCAATTCTTGTACTAGCCGGTGGTAGGTGTGCGAACGGGGAACGGATCAACGAGGGGATACAGTGGCAACGATCGGCAACATCAGGGGGATTTCATGAGCCAACGCGCGTTCGAAGCGGCGCTCGGAAAGCTCATTTGCGATGACGCTTTCCGCAAGGAGTTTTGTGAGGATCCCGAGGGAACCATGACCCGCGCGGGATTCCAGCTGACGTCCGTTGAGCTCAGCAGTTTGCGCCGAATGGACATGGAGGCCATCGAAGCGCTCGTCGGCCAAGTGGACGATCGCGTGCGACGCGCGGAAGAGCCGGTCGCCACACGATCGACGGTGCCGGCGACGCGCGGGCGGATCACGCGTTTGCACGGCCGCTAGTCGCGGCTCGTGTGAGCCGACGGCCCGTGTCGTGCCGAGCGCCAACGGGGTGTGGCAGGGCGGTGGTGAGCACTCAGTGTGAAGGTGAATGATTCGAAAGGAATCGTTGGGCGGAGCTATGTCAGAACACCAGTCAATCGCCGCGGCGCCGCAGCGCGGATGGTATGTCTTGCAGACCAAACGGCACCGGGAGCGCATCGCGCAGCGCTATCTGGAGGAGATCGGCGTCTCCAGCTACCTGCCGCGGATCCTCCAATGGCCGCGTCCGGCGGTCGGCAGCGCTGTCGTGCCGATGTTTCCCGGGTACGTGTTCGTCCACGCCACGCTGAGCGAAGATTTTGCGCGCATCATCTGGACGCCCGGTGTGAAGGCGTTCGTTTCTTTCGGCGCCGCTCCCGCCGAGGTCGATGCGAGCATCATCGAGTTTCTGTGCAGCCGCCAAGGGCCGGATGGCTTGGTGCACTGCGCCAGCCCAATCCACGAAGGCAGCGAGATCCGCATCATCGCGGGGCCGTTTCGCGGGCTGACCGCCGTCGTCGAGCAACGGCTGCCGGCACGCGAGCGCGTGCGTGTGCTCATGGATCTTTTGCAGCGGCCCACGCGGGTGGAGTTACCGGAACGATGGATCGCCAGAGCCTAATGCGCCTGTCACGCATCCTCTGCATCGGCGCGGCACTGGCAAGCGCCGGTTGCGCCACCCGTCGGCAGCCGCCCGTTCCGACGCTGCAGGCGCAGGTGTGTGATCCGACGCCGCATCGGGCGTATGTCATGCAAGCGGGCGATCTGATCTCGATCAAGTTCTACCACAACCCCGAGCTCAACGAGGACGTCATGATCCGCCCCGACGGGATGATCTCACTGCAGCTCGTCGGCGACGTACAGGCCGCGGGTCTGTCACCCGCGGGGTTGGCGGCCGACTTGATGCAAAAATACGTCGGCGAGCTCGCCAGCCCCAAGGTCAGCGTCATCGTGCGCCAGTTCGGCGGCGAACGCGTGTACGTGAGCGGCGAGGTGACCAAGCAAGGCGTAGTGCTGCTGTCGAGCGGGCTGACGCTGTATCAGGCCATCCAAGAGGCAGGCGGACTGCTGGACTCGGCGCACCGAAAGCAAGTGGTATTGATTCGCCGCGGCAGAGACGGATCTCCGATCGGTACGACAGTGGACGTCCGGCCGATCGAGAGCGGCGAGCATCCCGAAGACGACGTGCCATTGCGCCCCTACGACATCGTCTTCGTCCCGAAGTCGAAGATCGGCAACGTCGACGTGTTTGTCGACCAATACGTGCGACGGCTGGTGCCACCGGTTCCGTTTGCGATTACACCCTGAAGACGCGCCATGGCAGAGCACGACATATCTTGGCAAGAGATCCTCGGCGTTCTGCTGCGCCGCTGGCAGCTGATCCTCGGCTGCTTCATTGCCGGCGTCACCGTGGCCGCCATCATTGCGTGGGTTCAGCACCCGACCTACCTCGCCACCGCCCGCATCATGGTCACCTCGCGGCGCGCGCGCATCGCGATGTCGCCCGACGCCAACGCCGGGGCGCCGCTGGCGCCGGTGACGGATGAGGACCTCAACTCAGAGGTGGCACTGCTCAAGAGTGTGGCGCTGGTGCGGGAGGTCCTCACCTCCGCTGCGAACCTTCCCGAGGAGAGACCACCTGCAACGGCACGTCAGGGCGTGCTGTTGCACGAGATATCCACGCTGCTCGGGTCGGTTTTCAGGCTGCCTGCCATGGTTTACGACACGCTGCATCGCGTGCCGCCGCTGAGCCCGCTCGAAGTGTCGGTACGCCGCACGGCGGACCTCGTCGCTGTAACCCCGGTTGCCAAATCGAACCTCATCGAGGTGTCGTACGAAGACATTGACCCGCAGTGGGCCGCGGATTTCGTCAATCAGCTGGTGGCGCGTCACGTCGATCGTCAGGCGCAGATCAACCAGCAATCGGAGGCGCAGCAGTTCTTCGAGACGCAACGCCAGCTGCTCAGCCAGAGATTGCATCAGGCGGAAGAAGCACTGCGGCAGTTCTATGGCCACGAGCGCATCGCCCCCGGGGAAAACCGCACGGCCGTGTCCAACCGCGTCGCCGCGTTGGAGTCGGAGCTGGCGAAATCGCAGACCGAGCTGGCGGAGGGCGAATCCAGAGTGGAATTTCTGGCCAAGGAGATCGGCAAGCACCCGCGCAACATTCCGTCGATGTCCGCGTCGCGGGAGGGGCAGCCCGATGCACTGCAATTGGTGCGCACGCGCATCATTGAGCTCGAGCTGCAGCGTAGTGAGCTGCTGTCGAAGTTTGCACCGACCAGCACCAAGGTGCAGGACCTGGAGCGGCAGATTGCAGAAGCCAAGAGCCTCTTGGCCGCACAGCAGAAGGATCCGTCCGTGGCTGCGGGCATGGTGAATCCAACCTACCAGGACCTCGAGCTCGACCTGGCGAAGACGCAGGCGCAGCTCGCGGCGGTGCGCGGGCGGGTCGTGGCGCTGCAATCGCAAGCTGCCACGCTGCGCAGCGAACGGGACCACCTCGAACAAGTCGCCGCTGCACAGGACCGTCTCGAACAGGATGTCACCACGGCGAAGAACGCGCTGATTACCTATTCCAAGAAGGAAGAAGAGGCGCGCTTCTCCTCGGCGCTCGACGAATCGCGCATCCTCAACGTCAGCGTCGTTGAGCCGGCGCAGGTGCCGGTCGCCCCGCAGCGCTGGAAAGGGCCGCGGCAACTCTCTGCTGGGGCGGTGCTGAGCCTGCTTCTCGGCATCGGCCTCGCCTTCGTGCGCGACCGGATCGATCCGAGCATCAAAAGCGCTGCCGAGGCCTGTCAGCTCACCGGTTTGCCTTTGCTTGGAGAGATCCCGTCACGCGCCACGCGCGCCGCCGCGCGCAAACCCGGGATCGCCGCCGGAATGTGATCGCCATGTACGCGCACCATTTTGGACTTTCTGCCGAACCATTCTCGCTGACGCCGGACCCGCAGCAGCTGTACCTGAGCCCGGTGCATGCCGAAGCGAAGGCCGCACTCATGGTCGGGTTGCAGGCGCGTCGTGGGTTGATCGTCATGACGGGTGAGGTCGGCACCGGCAAGACGACGTTGCTCTACTCGCTCCTGAGCGAACGTAACGACCAGATACACACCGCCTACATATCGAATACCAAGTTGACGTTCGAGGAAATGCTCCGCCTGGCGCTGGTGGACTTCGGCGCCGCCTGCGACGGCCGCGATCGGCTCGATCTGCTGAACGCCCTCAACGCGTTTCTGCTACGCTGCGCCGCCGACGGCAGCACGGCCGCGCTGGTGATCGACGAGGCCCAGAACCTGGACGACGACGTCTTCGAGGATCTGCGCCTCCTGTTGAACGTCGAGACCTTCACCGAGAAGCTCCTGCAGATCGTCCTGGTCGGTCAGCCGGAGCTCGATGCGAAGCTCAGCCGGCCGGCGCTGCGGCAAGTCGCCGAGCGCGTCGCCGTGCGCTGTCAGCTCAAGCCGCTGACCGCGCGACAAAGCCGTGCGTACGTCGAGCACCGGCTGCACACCGTCGGTGGGGCGCTCAATCTGTTCACCGCGGGCGCCTTGCGTCTACTCATCAAGGCATCGGCGGGCATCCCGCGCCGCATCAACATTCTGGGCCACAACGCCCTGTTGTTCGCCTACGGCGCGGGCGCCCCGCGTGTGTCGCGCTCGTTCGTCCGCGCCGCGGCGCGCCAGCGCGACACAGGCAGGCTACGCACCCGCGGCGAGCCCGCCACCGCGCCAGCGCTGCCGCGGCGTCTGTGGCAGCAGCCGGTATGGGCGCGCGTCGGAGTGCTGGCGGTCGTCGCCGCGGCGGTGATTATGCCGTGGGGCGACGCTCCCGTCTGGCGACGATTCATGCATCGCCTGCCGGGCATCGAAGCGTCGCTGCTCGATGCCACTTCGACGGCCGGCCGGCCGCGCGCCAGCGCCGAATCGCCCCCGCGGTCAGCTGAAAAGGCCGTCGCGTGCGGGGCGTGGGCGCCACGCTTGAGTCTCGAAACCGTCTATCGCGACGTCAATCTCGATGCACTGACGCACTGCATCTCGACGGAGCCGGGGAGCGCGGCGCGGCTGTCGGTCGCCGGAGGCATGTCATGAGCCAGTACCTACGGGTTCTGAAGCGCATCGAAAAGGACCGCGACGGTGCTGCACCGAGCTCCGCCCCGGTGAGACGCGTTCCCGCCAAAGCCGACGTCACCCCTCAACGGCTGGGAAGCAGCGCACCGCAGGCTGTGGCACATCTCGCCGCCGCCGCGTTCGCCACGCTGTTCGACAATCTGCGGACGGCCGACAATGGGCAGCCCATCCGCCACCTCGTCGTTGCCGCGGCCGCGCCGCCGGATTCGGCGGCGACGGTCGTCGACGGACTGGCGACGCATGCGCAGAGCCTTGGACTGAGCGTCGTCGTAGCCGAGACGATCCACACCGCGGGTCGCCCACTGCTGCGCTGCCGGCAGAGCGCCGCGCTCGTCAGCCCGTTGCCCTTGGCGCTGCACAGCGGTTGGCAAACCGGCTTTCCCGACTGGCTTGCCAGCGCCACCGGCGACGCCGACATGATGATCATCCACGGTGAGCCACTGACGCAGACCGTCGATGCCGCCCTGCTCAGCCGCGGGTGCGACGGTTTGGTCATCGTCGCCGACGTGCTGGGCACCAGGCGCGACGATTTGCGGACCGCCGCGGAGCGTGGCCGCGCCGTCGGGGCGCGCACGCTGGGGATCGTGTTGAGCACCACCCGTCATCATCTGCCGGGCTGGCTGCAGCGCCTCGTCGGCGCTGACCGGCTGCCGGTTGCCTCAATGGAGAAGTACAATGGCCCCCAATCGTAGAGCTCTGCTCACCCTCTTGAAGATGACCGACCTCTGCATCGGCATCGCCAGCTTCCTGGCCGCCGTGGCGATGACCAGCGGCGCCGGCGATTTTCATGAATGGATCGAGTTCCTGGAGATGCGTGTCAAGCTGCAGAATGCGCTCTTCGTCGCCGCCTACTTTGCCTTCTGGCATTTCATGCTGCGCGGCGCCGGTCTCTACCGTTCGTATCGCTTGTCGGCGGCGTCGCGCGAGCTGCGCGACATCGCGGTGGCGGTGGCGGCGTCGGTGGCGCCGCTGGTCCTCTTCGGCCCGCTGTTCAACCTGTACGCCATCAACCTGCCCTTCCTGGCGATCTTCGGCCCGCTGGCATTCGTCGGTCTGGGTTTGGAGCGACGCCTCTTGCGGACCATCGGACGCTGGGTGCGGCGCTACGGCCGCAATCTGCGGAACGTCATTATCATCGGCACCGGCGACACGGCGTTGGAAATCACATCCAAGTTGGCACAACGCGAAGACCTCGGCTACGTGGTCGTCGAGGTGGTTGACACGGTCGCCGGCTCGAACGGCAACGGTGCCGATGCGAGTGTCACGCTCAAGAAGGTCCAGGCGTTGATCGAGCAGCGGCCGGTCGACGAAGTCTTCGTCGCGCTGCCGCTCGACGTTTCTCACAGCCTGGTTGGCAGCCTCATTTCGGTCTGCGAAGAGCAAGGGATTACGGTGCGCGTGCTCGCGCACGTCGCCGCGCTCTACTGGGCGCAGGCGCGCGTCGACGAGATCGAGGGGCAGCCGGTGCTCACCATGTGCACCGGGCGCGCCGAGTCGCCCGGGCTGCTGGCCAAGCGCGCGCTCGACATCGTCGGCGCCACCATCGGGCTCGTTGTCGCGGCGCCGCTGTTTCTGGTCACGGCGCTCCTCGTCAAACTGGATTCCCCCGGACCGGTATTCTTCGCGCAGGAGCGCGTCGGATTCAAGCGGCGGCGCTTTCGCGCCCACAAGTTCCGCACGATGGTGGTCGGTGCGGAGAAGATGCAGCCCATGCTGGAGCCGCTCAACGAAGCGGACGGTCCGGTGTTCAAGATCGAGAACGACCCGCGTGTCACCCGCGTGGGGCGTTGGTTGCGCCGCTTGAGCATCGACGAGCTGCCGCAGCTGTTCAACGTCCTGCGAGGCGAGATGAGCCTCGTGGGACCGCGGCCGCTGCCGGTGCGCGACGTGAGCCGTATCGAGGTGCGCTGGCACAAGCGGCGCTTCAGCGTCAAGCCGGGCATCACCTGCCTGTGGCAAGCGCGGAGCCGCGAGCCGAAATTCGACGAGTGGATCCGGTCCGACATGGAATACATCGACAACTGGTCGCTGGCGCTTGATTTCAAGATTCTCATGAAAACGATCCCGGCCGTCTTGTCCGGGCAAGGCGCACATTGACGGCAACGAGAGACAACCCGCCGGTCACGGTCATCGTCCCGTGTTTAAACGAGGAGGCCGGCCTGCCGGCGTTGCTCGCCCGTTTGCGCCGCATGCGGCTCGAGACGCGCGCCGACGACTGGCACTTTCTCTTCGTGGACGACGGTAGCAGCGACGGCACGTTCACCGAGCTGCTCCGGGCGGCGCGCGACGAGTCTTGGATCGAGGTCGTCCGCCATCCGGAAAACCTGGGGCTGGGGGCAGCGTTGCGCACCGGTTTCGACCACGCGCGCTCGCCCATTCTGTGCACGATTGACAGCGATTGCACGTATCCACCGGAGCGGCTCCTGGAGCTCACGGGGCTGATCGAGCGTGGGGCCGAGATCGTCACGGCCTCCGCCTGGCATCCGGAGAGTGATGAAGCGCAAGGCAGCGGCTTCCGGCTGCTCCTCAGCCGCACCGTGTCGAAAGTGTACAAGCTACTGATTGGCCAAGATGTCTACACATTTACATGTCTCTTCCGGGCGTATCGGCGTGACGTCGTGCGCGGCATGCGCTTTCGCGCCGACGGTTTCGCCGCGGTGGCGGAGATCATGCTACGGGCGATCCTCGCCGGCCGTCGGATCGCCGAGGTTCCGATCCCGTTGGAACGCCGGCGCTACGGCGAATCGAAGCTCAGGATCAGCGACGCCGTCATGGCGCACATGGGCTTGCTCACGCTCACGGCCTTGACGGTGAGTACACGGCACGTACGTCAAGTGTTGAATAGATGGGCATCCTGACGAGGCGGTCACGATGACCCATGTTCAACAGAATAGGGGGCACATCATGCGCGTCGGTATTATCGGCCTGGGACGGGCCGGGGCGGTTCATCTCGAGGCATGTCGATCGGTACCGGGCATCGAGGTGATTGCGCTTGCCGATCCCTCGCCCGCGGCCCGGCGCAGTCCGCTGGCGGCGGGGATCGCGACGTACGCCGATCTGTCACGCATGCTCGACAGCGAGCGGCTTGATGCGGTGAGCATTTGTGCGCCGCCTGCCGATCACGCCAGCCTCGCCGTCAAGTGTCTCGATCGCGGGCTCGACGTCCTGTGCGAGAAGCCGCTGGCACTCACCAGCGGCGAAGCGCTCGATATGGTGGAGGCCGCGCGCTGGAGCGGACGCCGACTGCTGGTGGCCAGTAAGTTCCGCCACGTGCCGGAGCTCTTGGTGGCGCGCGACATGATCCGCGCCGGCACGTTGGGAGAGCCGGTCGCATTCGCGGTCAGCTTCTGCAGCGCGGTCGAGATGTCGGGCCGGTGGAACGCGCAGCGCCACCGGTCGGGCGGCGGCGTCATCATCGACAACGGCTGCCACGCGCTCGACATCATCTATTTTCTTTTCGGGTCGGTCACCCGCGTGCACACGACCCTGCTGAAATCCGTCCAACGGCTCGCCGTCGAAGACTCGGCGACGCTGCAGGTGTGGACGGAAAACGGCGTGATCGGCAGCGCCGATCTGAGCTGGAGCTTCGCCACGGGACGCGACACGTACCTGGTCGTCCATGGATCGCGCGGCACGTTGGAGCTCGGCTGGCATGGCTCCCGCGTCAAGGTCGGCGGTGAGTCGTGGCGCGACGTGGGCGGACCGTACAACAAACTCGAGGCGCACCGCCGCATGCATGCCTGCTTCATGCAGAGCATCGCCAACGGCACGCCACCGTGGATCGAGGCGGCCGAATGCGTCGGCGTCGTTGCCGCCGTCGAAGCGGCGTACCGTTCGCTGCGCACCGGCGCGGAGGAGCGGGTCGAGCTTTGCGACGATGCCCGGACAACCATGCGCGATCCCTATGGGACCGAGCACGCCGAAGCGTTGAAGGGATGAGGGCAAGAAGGACGCCGCGCCCGTGAAGCCGCAACCCGCAACAGCGGATCTGCCGCGCATTCACCCCAGCGCCATCATCGAGCCCGGTGTCGAGATCGGGCCCGGTAGCGCGGTCTGGGACCACGTCCACATCCGCGGCCCGTCCCGTCTCGGCCGTGACGGCATCATCGGCGAGAAGACCTACATCGCCTACGGCGTCACCGTCGGCGACTACGTCAAGATCAATGCGCATGTGTACGTCTGCACCGGCGTGACGATCGAAAACCGCGTGATGGTGTCGGCAGGCGTCGTCTTCACGAACGATCGCTACCCGCGCGCGTTTTCGGACGCCGGCGGGCTCGCCGACTCGGGGCCCACGGAAGAGACGCTGTCGACCACCGTTCAGGAAGGCGCGACGCTGGGTGCGGGCGCGGTCATCGGACCCGGCCTGATGATCGGACGCTTCGCCATGGTGGGCATGGGCTCGGTAGTCGTATCGGACATCCCGGCGCACGGCCTCGTGTACGGCAATCCGGCACGTTTGCGCGGATACGTCTGCATCTGCGGCGTGCCGCTCCACGGGCTGAGCGAGGTCGCGCCCCACGGAGACGCGGAAGCCTGCGCCCGCTGCCGACGAACATACACTGTCAGCGAGGACAGCGCGGGTCTCCAACTGTCCTTCGAGGAACGCCGCGCGTCGAAGCTCGCGACGCCTCAATCGTTCAGCACCCGGTGACATCCATGATCGCTCTGTTCGGTCGCGATGAATGCTCCGTCCTCGGCATCGCCTCACTGCTCGATGTGGAGAAGATTCCGTACCGCCGTGTACGCAAGCTCGAAGACGGCGACGGCGAGTTACTGATAGTGGCGACGGCCGACCTCACGGCGTTGGAGACGGCGAGTCTCGAACGCCGATCGGCGCTGGTGTTGAACGGCGGTCCGCAGTTCGCACGGCAAGTCTTCGGAATCGCGGCCAGCCGGACCAGCAAGGTGGCGTGCGCCATCGATCTGCACGACCGCTTGTGGCCGGCGCCGGTGTTCGAGCTGGCGCGGCGCTTCGGCAAGACGGCGCTGCGCATCCCGCTGGCGCCCGTGTGCACAACAGAGGACGAACCGTCCCGCGGCACTATCGTAGCGGCGCTGCACACCGGGTGTGCGACGTTGCAACCGGCGGTGATGCGCCACAGCCGCTGCGTGTGGTCGTCGGTCGATCTTGGCGCGGCCTTTGCCAACTTGTTGACCGAAAGCTACTGGCCCCCCGACGAGGCAAGCGGTGCACGCTCCGCACCGATACCGCGGCTGCGACGCACCGCGGAAAACGCCTACTATGCGGCACCGGATTGGCTGCGGCGCCGGGTGCAGCGGCGCTACTACGCGCGGCTGCAGCAACGCCTCGATGCCATGGACACGCCATCAGACTATCCCATCGACGCGACCGGGTGGTTGCTGATCGAGCTCGTCAAGCACCTGATCCGCATCGCGGCCGGCGGTCTGGTGCGGCTCGAGCGGTGGCCGGCACCGTATGGCGCCGCCGCGACGCTGACCCACGATCTCGAACCGAAGCGCTACGCGTACACCACCGGTCTGGGCCGGCTGCTGCAGCGCACCGCAACCACCGGACATCCGGCGACGCTCGCCTTGGTCGCCCAGGCCAGCGAGCAATACCTGAGCGACGAGGTCGTATGCCGCCTGAAACCGCACGCCATCATGTGTCATGGCCTGACGCATCGCGGTGAGCCCGTGCGCGGCCGCGCCGCGGTGTTGGCGAATCTGCACACGGCGCGCACGCGTCTCGAGCGCTGCGTCGGCCGGCCGGTCCTCGGCTATCGCAGCCCGCGGCTGGACCGCTCCGCCGACCTCGCCTGGGCGCTGGATCAGAGCGATTTTCGCTACGACTCCTCCTATCCGGACGTCGACCGCGAGAACATCGAGCACTTCGGCGCCGGCGTCCGCCTCAATGTTCCCTACCGGCCGTTAGTCGACGGCGTCTCCGGCGTCTTGCGGCCGAGCCGGTGCCTCGAGCTGCCGCTCAGCGCTCCGGACTGCATCCAACCGCTGTTCGCCGGAGAAGAGCTTGCCGGCCTGCGCGCTACGGTCGAAAGGAAGGCGGAGTTCATACGCGCCACCGGTGGACTGTACGTCGCGCTCGTGCATGCCGGCGTGTTCGGGAACCGCGACGCGGCAATTCGCGAAGCCCATCTCGACTTCGTCTGCCAACAGCTGCGGCGCGCGGACGTGTGGATGACGGGCATTCAAGATATCGCCCAATGGTGGACCAGTCGCGAGGCGTTGCGCCTTTCCGTGCACGGCAGCGCGGTGTGCGTGACCAATACCGGCGCGCAGCCAATTGAAGGCGCGCAAGTGGTCGTCGAGCAGGGGGAGACGGAGATCACGCTGCCCGTGCCCGCGCTTGCTCCGGGAGCGCAAGCAACCGTGACGATACCGCAGCGGAGCAGCCTACCGGCGGCGTGAGTCGATCATCGATTATGGAAACACTGTCGGATCAACCCAAGCGGGTGGCGGTCGTGGGCGGCGGCATTGCAGGCCTCGCCAGTGCGTACTTTCTGTTGCAACGCGGCTACCAGCCCGTGGTTCTCGAAGCAACCGACCGTTTGGGCGGACTGGCAACGCACTTCGAGCACCACGGCACATCGCTCGACTGCTTCTACCACGTGATCCTCGACTCCGACACGGACCTCTGCGGGTTGATCAAGGAAGTCGGCCTGCAAGATCGCCTCGTCTGGCGTGAGACCGGCATGGGCTTTCACATCGGCGGCACCCTCTACGGGTTCAACGGCCCGCTCGATGTGCTGCGCCTCGGCGCGCTGCCGTTCGTGGATCGGCTGCGCACGGGATGCGGCGCGTTGTACATCACGCAGCTCAAGAAGAACGGGCTCGACCTCGACGGCGTGCCGGCCCACGATTGGTTGCTGCGCATCTTCGGCCGGCGGGTGTTCGCGCGCATCTGGGAGCCGCTGCTGCGCGCCAAGTTCGGCGAGCGCTTCCAGAGCGTACCCGCGTACTGGGTGTGGAACACGCTGACCCGCGAGAAGAACGGGAAACAAGAGGTGAAGGGATACCTGCGCGGCGGCTATCGCGTCCTCGCCGAAGCGCTGCAGCAGGCGATCATTGCGCGCGGCGGTGAGGTGCGGTTGCACTGCACGGTAAACGCGATCGAAGCCGGCGCCACCGGCGTTGTCGTCGACGCCGGTGCGGTGCAAGAACGTTTCGACGCCGCAGTGTCCACCCTGCCGCTGCCGCTGCTGGCGCGCGTGGCCAGAGGCGATCTCGCCGGCGCCGTGCCGCTGCCGGATCTCCACTATCAGGGTGTCGTCAATGCCGTCATCCTGTCGCGGCGGCCGCTGGAGCGATTTTACTGGACCATCGTAGTGGATCCGGCCTTCCCCTTTCAGGGCGTGGTGGAGACCACGCACGTGATCCCGCCGGAATGGGTGGGCAACCGCCATCTCGTCTACGTCATGAACTATTGCGAGACGGGCTCCGAGCCGTACACGCGCTCTGACGAGCTGATCAAGCGCCAAGCGATCGACGGGCTGGCCCGACTGTATCCACGTTTCAGCGCGGCCGACGTGGAGGATGTCCACGTTTTTCGGGCGCCGCACGTCGAGCCGGTGTGGACGGTTGGCTACTTGCGCAAGCGGCCAGTGCCGCGCCTCGGCGACTCGCGGGTGTACGTCAGCACAACGGCGCAGGCCTATCCGCGCGTGACCGCATGGAACACCAGCGTCGCGGTGGCGCGCGAGACCGTGGACAGTTTGGTCACCGATCTCTCCGTGCGTGACACCCCGGAGCGCCGCCGCTCGCTCGCAGCGTGAGGCAGCCACAGATGACGAACCCGATCGCATTGCCGTCCGACGCCGATCACAGCGGGCGCGACCTCGGCGCCGAGGAGCTGGCGCTGCTGCGCCAGGTCATCGACTCCGGAACACTCAACTGCACGAAGGGAACGCAGGTCAAGGAATTCGAGCGCGCGTTCGCCGCGCGCTTCGGTGTGCCGTACGCGCGGGCGGTCACTTCGGGGACGGCGGCAGTGCACACCGCCATCGCCGCCGTCGATCCCGAACCGGGCGACGAGATCATCACGACGCCGATTACCGATATGGGGGCCATTGCACCGATCCTGTATCAGCAGGCGATTCCGATTTTCGCCGACGTCGATCCGGCGAGTCTCAACGTCTCTGCAGCCAGCGTTGCCGCACGCATCACGCCGCGCACGCGCGCCATCATTGCCACGCACCTCTTCGGCAACCCGTGTGACGTTGCCGCCATCAAGCAGATCGCCGACCGGCGCGGCATCCCGGTCATCGAAGACTGCGCGCAGGCCTTTCTCGCCACGCAGCATGGCCGCCTGGTGGGGACGATCGGCGCCATCGGGGCGTTCAGTCTCCAGCAAGGCAAGCACATGACCACCGGCGAAGGCGGCATCGTCATCACGTCCGACGCCGGTCGGTCGCGCTGGATGACGCTCTTCAGCGACAAGGCGTGGGGCTACGGCGACCCGAACCCCGATCACTACTTTCTGGCGCTCAACTATCGGATGACCGACCTCCAGGGCGCGGTCGCGCGCGCGCAGCTCTGCAAGCTCGGCGGTGTGGTTGCGCGCCGCCAGCGCGCGGCGGCGGCGTTGACCGAGCGCCTGTCGAGTGTCGCGGGCTTGACACTTCCGGGGCCGCTGCCCGGTGCGACGCACGTCTATTGGAAGTACCCGCTGATCGTCGATCCCGCAGCCGTTCCGGGCGGTGCCGACGCCTTGGGCGCGGCGCTCAAAGCGCGCGGTGTCCACTGCGCGCCGCGCTACATTCAAAAGCCGGCGTTCGAATGCCAGGTGTTCACCGAACGGAAGACATACGGGCGTAGTCGCTGCCCGTACTCATGTCGTGCGCGCGATGGTGGCGGCGAAGTGGTTTACAACGCCGCGGAGTATCCGGGAGCGATGCAGGGTTTGGCCCGCGTCGTCGTGTTGCCGTGGAGCGAGTTTTACACCGACGCGCACGTTGAGCTCATCGCTGCGGCCGTCGCGGAATCGGTCGCGCAGCTCGTTGCCGCCGGGTCACACCCGAAAGCGCCGGCATGACTGGACAAAGATCGTACGCGGTTTTCTCGTGCGACCTCGACACCGTCGACCTGCATCTCGAGGGCTACGGATTCACCGGTCTGTCGCCGTGCGATCTGGTGTATCGCAAAGCGGTGCCGCGTCTCCTCGATCTGTTTGCCGAGCTGCAGGTTCCCGGGGTGCTGTTCATGATCGCCCGCGACGCCGGCCGGGAGCGCGCCTTGCTGCGCAGCACGGTGGCGGCGGGGCACGAAGTTGCGAGCCACTCGCTCACGCACCCGCAGCCGTTTCGTACGCTGGACGATGCGACGTTGCACGAAGAGATCGCCGGCTCGCGGGCCCGCCTGGCCGATGCAACCGGCACCGATATCGTCGGGTTTCGGGCCCCGGCGTGGGACGTCGACACGCGGGTCCTGAAGATGGTGCGGGCCGCCGGCTATCGCTACGACGCGTCCGTCTTCCCCACCCCGGCCTTGATCACGAATCGTCTGGCGACCTACCGGCGCAGCACGGGCAAACGGTCGATCTTCGCGATGGATCTCTTCGGATATGCTTTTGCGCCGGTGCGCCCGCACTCCGTGAGCAACGGCGCCGCGGGGCTCACCGAGTTTCCCATCGCCGTAACCCGTTGGCTGCGCTTTCCGGTCTATCACACGCTGACCTATCTCGTGCCGCGATGGCTCTTCATGCGCGCGCTGCGGGCGTTGCTGCGCTCCGGGCTGCCGGTATGTTACGAGTTCCACGCCGCCGATCTGCTCGACCTGGTCACGGACGGCATCGATCCGCGCCTGGCGCGCCATCCCGGCATGTGTGTGCCGGTGACACAGAAGCGGACGCGATTGCGCGAGATATTGGCGATGATCGCCGCGCAGCGGCGCGTGGTCACGTATCAGCAGGCGCTGACGCAGGGGTTGGCGGCATGATCCGCGTGCGCGCTGCCGCAAACACGGTCAAGAAGCCATGGAGTCTGTAGCATCTGGGCTTCCCTTTGGGCTGCTCTTCGTCTGCATACCGGTGACGCTGGCGCTGGCGTTGTGGGCGCCGCCGTGCGTCCTGCTGTTCTTGGCGCTGATCACGGTGGCCTACCCCGGCGAGTGGCAACTGGCGGGGGTGCACCTCGATATCAACGACCTGCTGCTTGCGGGGATGGTCGTGGGCCTTCTGCGGCCGCGCATCGCGACGGCGGCGCCTCCTCGTCGAGTGCCCTATCTCGTTTTGTGGCTCGCGCTGGGCGTGCTGCGGTCGGTGGCGTACTACCTCGCCCCGGTCAATCAGGCGCACTTGAACCAATCCTCGTACGCCATCAACCAGGATTACCTCGTTGCTGTGGCAGGCATCGGTTATCAGATCTACCGCTACTGCTGGCGGCTGATTCTCTTTTATCCGCTGACCATCTGGCTGCTCGACGACCGGCGGAAATTTCAAGCCGGGCCACTCTCGGGGGTATTCACCGCGCTCGCGGGTTGGCTGCGTGGTGACCGCAAGAAGTTGGAAGCCCTCCTGCTGGTGATCGTCCTGTCCGGCGCCGCGTGTGCGGCGATGACCCTGCCGCAAGGGTTCGCCGGCGACGAGGCCACCGGGCCGTTTTTGCAGAAGAACATTCTGGGCGGCGCGCTGGTCATGCCCTTCCTGCTTGCACTCTGGGGAACGTACTATGCGCCCTCACGCCGGCAACGGTGCCTCTACGCCGTCAGCCTCCTGCTCATTGCACGCGCGCTGCTCTTCGCAGGATCGCGCGGCGCATTCGTCGCCATACTCGGCAGCGTTGGCTTCCTGCTCTTCTGGTTCCTGAGCACGGCACATGGCCGGTCCAGAATCTTACGCGTGGTCGGCGTCGGAGCGTTTCTCGGAATCGTCATGCTCGGACTCAAACCGGATCTTTTCGAGCGCCCCAGCGTGCAGGTGTTTTTCTCCATCAAGGAGGGAGCGCAGGCGGACACCTTGCAATGGCGGATGCGCGAGCGCTGGCCGTACTTCTGGCAGAAGGCGATGGACAACTTTTGGCTGGGCATTGGCACCGATGTCGATCCCTCACTGGGTGACAGCTGCATCACGCCGCACAACGGCTATCTGGGCATGGCCGTCGTCAGCGGCATCCCGTCCGTGATCATCACGGTGTTGCTGGCGCTCCTAGGCCTGTGGAACGGCATGCGAGCGTTCCTGCGCAGTCGAGACCGCTGGCAGAGCACAGCCGGCCTGGCGATGGCAGCGGCGCTGGTGGGCTTGCTCGTACACAACATGGTGGACGAAACGATCCGTATCTCCTTTGCGGAGGAGGTCCTCTGGATCACCACCGCTGCCGCAGCGACCCTCGGCAAGCGACCGCTCGGTCTGCTTCCGATGGCCGCGGGGGCGCCATCGTCACCTCCGGGCCGCCCGGCCGCGATCCGATGGTCACCGCTTGGAGGCACGTCATGAGCGGGCGGCCGCTCGCAATCGCCTTCATCGGCGGCCGCGGTGTCGGCGGCACGTACAGCGGTATCGAGACCTACTACGAAGAGGTGGGCTCGCGGCTCGCGCAACGCGGGCACGCCGTGACCGCTTACTGCCGCAACCATTTCACGCCGCCGGTGGCATCGTATCGCGGCATTCAGGTCCGGCGGTTGCCGTCGCTGCGCAGCAAGCATCTGGAGACGATGTCGCACAGCCTGTTGTGCACGCTCGACTGTCTTTTCCGTTCTTTCGATATCATTCAGTACCACGCGATCGGCTCCGCGCCGCTGTCGTTGCTGCCGCGTCTCATCGGCCGCACGACGATACTCTCGGTGCGCGGTCTCGACTGGCAGCGCGCAAAATGGGGCAACGTCGCGCGTGCCTTTCTGAAGTTCGGCGAGTGGGCCTCTGCCCGTTGCCCGACGGCGACGGTCGTGGTGTCACGGACGTTGCAACAGCACTACGTCGCCGCGCACGGACGGACGCCGCATTGCATTCCTAACGCCGTGGTGCCCTGCGCGCCGCGGCCGGTCCAGCGCATCGCGCGTTACGGGTTGGACAAGGACAGTTTCATTCTGTTCTCGGGCCGATTGTCTCCGGAGAAAGGCGTGCACGTGTTGCTCGAGGCGATGCGGCCGTTTCAAGGGCGCATCAAGGTGGCGCTCGCCGGCGGCAGCAGCTACTCGGATGCATACATCGACGAGCTGCGCCGCAGCGCCTGGGGCGACGTGTTGTTCCTCGGCAGCGTGGACCGAGAAACCATGGAGGAGCTGTACAGCAACTGTTACGTGTACGTCCTGCCCTCGGTGATGGAAGGGCTTTCCATTTCCCTGCTCGAGGCGCTGAGCTATGGCGCGTGCATCGTCGCCACCGATATTCCCGAGAATCTCGAAGTCGTCGGTTCAGCGGCGCTGTGCTTTCCACCCGGCGACGTCGCAGCCCTGCGCTCGCTGTTGCAGCGCATCCTCGATAGCCCCGATTGCGTGCGGGAGTACCGTCGCCGGGCAGCGGCGCACGCACAGGCGCAGCCCGATTGGGACGAGGTCGCACGGCAGACGGAGAGCCTTTACTACCAGCTTCTGGGACGGGCAGGCCACGCAATCGACCTGCCGGCGGTCGCCGGAGGCCACAAATGAAGATCGCCATCGTGGCTCCCGAATTCCCGCCGGCGACGGGCGGCATGGAAGTCCACGCCTTGCAGCTGTCTCGCTATCTGCACCGTGTGCATGACGTGAAGGTGATCGCTCCGTGTTTGCAAGGCGACGATGTCGCAACCGATCAGATACCGGTGCTGCATCGCTTGCGGCGGCAGTTCTGGTTGAGCGTTCTGACGATCCTTCGGACCTTGCGTGAGGACCCGCCGGACGTCGTGCTGGCGTTGAACGGCGGCTACGCAGTACTCGGCCGTCTGACGTCGTATCCGCTCGCCGTCCGGGTCGTCGGCAATGACTTCTACGCCAGCTGGGTCGGTCCGCACCTGCCGTTGCGGTGGCTCTTCTGGCGCTTGCCGGTCGACGGGGCGCCGTCGCCTGGCAGATGGCTGCGCGGCGCGGATCAGCGCTTCCGGAACCGGATGGTTGCGTGGGGCCTCGCATCGAGCCGTTGCATCCTCGCCAACAGCAACTTCACCGCGCAGGCGTTGGTTCGAGCCGGGATCCACGGCGCGGATGTTCGCGTCATCGTCGGAGGAGTCGACACCGCACTCTTTCAGCCGCGGCCACGTGCGGCGGCGCGCGCACGGCTCGGCCTGCCGGAGGGTCCGATCGTCGCGACCTTCGGGCACCTGAAGGCCAAGAAGGGCATCGATACGGCGCTCGAGACAGTCCGCATCCTCGCAGCCCAGCATCGCGGACTGACGTATCTGGTGATCGGTGACGGCGAGGACGAGGCCCAACTGCGCGCGCATGCCCGCAGCCTCGGCGTGGGTATGCAGGTGCATTTTCTCGGGCGCAAGGCGCATGCCGAGCTGCCGCACTATCTCGCCGCGTGCGACGTCTATCTGCAAAGCTCGCGCACCGCGTACAATCCGGTCACCGGCGTCCCCGACGTCGAAACGATGGGGCGGGCAGCCTGCGAAGCCAGCGCCTGTGGCATCCCGGTCGTCGCCACCGACTCGGGTGGGCTGCCGGACGTCGTGCAGCCCGAGACGACAGGTCTGTTGGTCCCCGAAAACGAGCCGGAAGTCATGGCACGCGCCGTTGACCGGTTGCTGCAGGACTCCACGCTCCGCGAGCGTATGGGACGGCAAGGCGCGGCGTACGCGCAACAACACTTCAGCTGGGAGACGGTCGGGCAGCGCACCGAGCAGGCGTTGCATGCGGCCGCAGCGACCGTCGCGTGAGTCAACCGGATGGCCGATAGCGCTACACCACAGCCCGCACTGGCGCGGCACTATTTCACTTACATGGTGGGGGTCTTCTTTCAGAAGATCGCCGGGTTTGCGCTCATCCCGGTCTACACGGCGTGGCTGGCCACGGCGGATTACGGCGCCGTGGAGCTCCTCAGCACGTTCGTCGGCCTGACGGCCCTGTTCGTCGCGCTCGGGGTGCCGGGGGCGCTCAACAAGTGTTACCACCGTGACTGCCGGACCGATACGGAACGCGCCCAGCTGGTCGGCACCAGTGTGCTGTTCACCGTGCCCGTGGCAGTCCTCCTCATAGTCGCGGCCTTCTTTCTCGACCACACGATTGCGGAGACCGTGTTCGAGAGACCGGAATGGGCGCCGTACGTGCGGCTCTCCATCATTTCGCTGGCGCTGATGCAGACGTCGACGCTGCCCATGGAGCTGATGCGAACACTCGGCTTGGCGGGACGGTACGTGCGCTTCAGCATTCTGCAGATGGCCGTCCAGGCGGCGCTGACGATCCTGTTTCTCGTCTACTTCCATTTGGGAGTCGGCGCCGTGCTCTACGGCAACATCGCCGGCTTCGCCGCGATCCAGATCGGCACGCTGGGGTTTCTGTGGCAGCACAGCCGGTTTCAATTTTCGTGGGAACAATTCAGACCGCTGGCCGCATTCGGATTGTTGCTCGCCCCCGTCAGTGCGTGTGCGTGGGTCGTCAATGTATCGGATCGCTTCTTCTTGCAGCGTCTCACGACCGACGCGGAAGTGGGGCTCTACGCGTTGGGCTACAAGTTCGGATGGCTCGTCGAGTTGGCGTTGGTGATGCCGTTTCAGAAGGCGTGGAACCCCTACTTCTTCAGCGTCGCGGATCGGGAGGACGCGCCGGCGGTCTTGGCCAAGGTGCTCACCTATTACGTCCTGCTGATCGGCTTCGGCGCCTGCGTGATCTCGGCGTGCGGCGCGCCCGCGATTCGGCTGATGACCCGCGCCGAATACCACGCCGCGGCAAGAGTCATCCCGCTGATTGCGCTGTCATACGGTCTCTCCGGTCTGGTGATGTGCCTGTCGACCGGGCTGATCGTCATCCGGCAGACCCGCATGGTGACACTGGTCGCTCTTGTCGGTGCCCTCGTCAACGTGCTGCTCAATGTCGCGCTCATTCCGGGACACGGCATGATGGGGGCCGCCGTGGCAACCGTCCTGACCTTCGTGATCACGAGCGTCCTGACCGCATGCGCGACGGCGCGCTGGTATCCGGTCCCGATAGAGACGGGACGCCTGCTGAAGGCGGTGTTTTCCGTTGTGCTGTTCTACGCGCTGGCGATGGGCATTCGTTTCGAGACCGCGCAGATCGAGCTCGCCGCGCGCGCGACGGCGTTGCTGGCGCTCCCGTTTTTCCTGTTGCTCGTCGGTTTTTTCTCCGACGAAGAAATGCACTGGCTCAAGAGTCAACTGTCGTGGGCCACCGCCAACGGCGCCGTCTGGGCCGGCAGGCTTGCGGCCATGCGCTCCGTGTCGCCGTGGGGCAAAGGGCCGCAATGAGTCGGGCAACGTCGTCTCCCCATCACGCACATCGTGGAGGTCGTGTATGACCCTCGATCAACTGAGCCTTGACGCCCCAAAGATCGTCACCCCGCCGCCCGGACCGCGCGCGCGGCGCCTGCTGGAGCGACAGGCGCAGCGCGAATCGAACGCGCGCACCTACCCGCGCAGCCTGCCGCTCGCCGTGGCGCGGGCGCAGGGAGCCACGATCGAGGACGTCGATGGCAACGTGTACATCGACTGCCTCGGCGGCGCCGGCGCGCTGAACGTCGGACACGGCCATCCGGAAGTCCTCGAAGCCGTGGAGCGGCAGATGCGACGCGCCATCCACACGTTGGATCTGCCGTCGCCGGTCAAGGACGCGTTCACCGAAAAGATCCTGAGCATCTTGCCGGCGCCCTTGCAGCGCACGGTCAAGATTCAGTTCAGCGGACCGACCGGCTCGGATGCGATCGAAGGCGCCATCAAGCTGGTGAAGACCTTCACCGGCCGGCGCACGATTCTCGCCTTTCAGGGTGCGTACCACGGCGTCACCGGCGGGGCGCTCGCCGTGACGGGTTTGCGGTCTCCGAAGGAGCCGGTGGCGAGCCTGATGCCCGACGTGCATTTCTTGCCCTATGCCTACTGCTACCGGTGTCCGCTCAAGTTGCAACCGGCATCGTGCGAGGTGGCGTGCGGCCACGTCATCGAGTCGGTGCTCGCCGATCCCTACTCGGGCGTCACCACGCCGGCGGGAATCATCGTCGAGGCGATTCAAGGCGAAGGCGGCAGCATTCCGGCGCCGGCGCGCGCGCTCCAGAGGCTGAGCGCGCTGGCGGCGGCGCACCACGTGCCGTTGATCGCCGACGAGGTGCAGAGCGGACTCGGCCGGACGGGACGTTGGTTCGGCTTCGAGCATGCGGGCATCGTCCCCGACGTCATCGTGATGTCGAAGGCGATCGGCGGCATCGGTCTGCCGCTGGCGATCATTGTGTACCGCGAGGAGCTGGACACGTGGTTGCCCGGTGCCCACATCGGAACGTTCCGCGGTCATCTTCCGGCGATGGCGGGGGGCATTGCCGCGATCGAGATCATGCAGCGGGACAATCTGCTGGCGTACGCGACGGAGATCGGCGCATTCCTGCAGGCTGGCTTCCGGCAGATTCAAGCACAATACGACGTCGTCGGTGACGTGCGCGGCCTGGGCCTGATGATCGGCGTCGAGATCGTCGAAGGCGCCGGGTCCATGGCACCATCGTCCACGCAGAGCGCCGTGATTCAACGCGAATGCTTCCGGCGCGGGCTGATCATCGAGACCGGCGGCCGCTTCGATTGCGTCATGCGCTTCCTGCCGCCGTTGGTCCTCTCGCGCGCGCACGCCCAGCGGGTCATCGACATCTTCGGTGAAGCGGTCGCCGTCGCGGCGCATGGCGCCGAAAAGACGCGCGCCAAGGTCGTCGAGGTGCACGCCGCATGAGATGGTGGCATTTTGCCAAGTGGCGGCTCCTGGCGCGCCACGACGGACTCCCCGACTTCGCGCTGTATCGGCAGCTACTGCGCCAGGAACGGATGACGCGGCCGCAGCTGGACGCCATCCGTTTGGCGAAGGCGCAGCGCTTGGTCGAAGAATGTCTGCGCAACGTGCCCTACTTTGCCGGTCTGTTGCGCGCCGCGAGGATCACCCCGGAGAGGGTGCGCAGCCCGCAAGACCTGGAAGTGCTGCCGCTGCTCGACAAGCCGATCATCCGTGCCGAGAAGATGCGCATTCTGAATCAGGCTGCGCCGCCCTGGAGCTACTCTCCGCACACCACCGGCGGGTCGACCGGCAGCCCGCTCGATTTCTATCGCGCCCACGAATACGTCAAGCTCACGACCGCGGCGAACATGCGCTCCTTCCTGCGCATGAGCTGGCGGCCGGGCGATACGTTGGTGAAATTTTGGGCGGCCCACTCTACGCTCGAGCCGCCGACCGGTCTCGTCGGCCGCGTCCGACGTGCCGTACGACGCTGGCTCGAGCCGCCCGAGATCCTGTTCAACTCATACGCCACATCGCAGCACGATATGGAGAGCTGGCTCGAGATCATGCGCGCACGGCGGCCGCGCTTCTTCTACGGCTATGCTTCCAACTTGGTCCTGTTCGCGCGCCTCCTGGCCGAGCGCGGCATTCGCGTTGACCACGTCCGCGGCATTGCGTCGACGGCGCTGGCGCTGTTTCCATCCGATCGGCGGCTGCTCCAGGACGTCTTTCCACAGGCGCGCATCATCGACGTGTACGGCAGCCGCGAAATCCCCGGCATCGCCACCGAGTGCGAGCGGGGCACGATGCACATCAACGACGACCTCGTGCATGTGGAATACCTTCCAGCGCCGGGAGATCCGGGAGGTTACCGGTTGGTAGTCACCGCTCTCGACAACACGGTGTTCCCATTCATCCGCTACGACATCGGCGACACCGGGGCGCCGCTCTCCGATCCGTGTCCGTGCGGGCTCCCCTTCTCGACAATGCAATGGGGATTCGGAAAGGTGCTCGACTCGTTCGTCTCGCCGGAGGGCTGCATCATGACCGGGGGGTTTTTCGAAGACCTCATGTACGGCATCACGGGCGTGCATGCCTACCAATTTCGGCAAAAGACGCCGACGGAGATCCTGCTATACGTGGTGCCGACCGATACCTTCGGTCCGGCGGCGGCGCAGCATTTCGCCCAGGTTGAACGGCAGATCCACGCGGGCTTCAGCCCGCGCGTGCATCTGCGCGTCGAGTCCGTACCGTCGATCGCACCGACGCCGGCCGGGAAACATCAGTTCGTGGTGTCCGAAGTGCGCGATGCGGCGAGAACGGGTGAGCTGGCCCCGGTCGCACGTGGCGCAGCGTAGGTGAGACTCGTGATGGCCAGGGATGCGCGCGCCGCTTCACGTCCCGGGCAGTGGCTCCACTTGGAGCAGCCTCGGCGCGCTGGGCGGTGTGTTCGGCGAGGTCGGCCAATACTCGTCGGCGCCGATGTCCCATGTTGGGCCCTGGGGTCGTGGCTGCCCGTCGAAGTCCGTCGCGAATTGCGGGATGGTCGCGCCATGGTCGCGCGCCGCGCTGGTGCTTTGAATATGCAGGTCGGGAGGCGTGAGAGAAACATTGACGAAGTGCGGGTCGGCTTCACTGACGGCGTTCGTCTCGAACGCCGACTGCGCCGCATGGAATGCGGTCACGGTCGAATAGCATGTCCCTTTCCAATTGACGGCACAGTGCCGCTGACCGGTGGTATCTTGATAAAGGTTGTTGTCGATGACGCCGCTGATGGGCACGTTGGCGATGTCGATATCGGTGTCGTCGAGATCCTTGATGATGTTGTTGCGAATGTCGAGGTTGGTCACGCCGCCCGTTACATTAGGGGCGACGACGATCCCGCTGCCCGCCGCGTTGTAGTAGCAAGGCCCACTCGGCGGGCACGGGTAGCCGAGCAAGGCGCGATCGCCCCAGATCGTGTTATTCCAGATCTTCACCTGATCGGCGCTCGTCCCGTGCGAGTTCAACACCTGCAGCACAATCGCCGGGCTCGCGACATGGGAAATGAAATTATTGTACACATTAAACAGGAAAGTTCCCGTCGGAAGGGCGTTGTCAATGGTTCCCAACATGATGACGCCGGCACCAAAGTACCCCGCATCATCGATCGCACAATCGGCGATGGTGATGTTGTCGAGCACGTTGGCCGTCGCTGACGGCGTGTATTCGTTGGCTTGAATGGCGATCGCCGTGCGCGCGATTTGGCAGCCGCTCAGCGTGCCGTTGGTGGTCTCGTCGAAATGGAAACCGGCAAACATCAAGTCCGAAGCGGAGTAGTTGGTCACCATCACGTTGCTGGACTGCTTGGACTCGAAACCGTTGCCATTGGAGCACTCGTAGTTGCCGGCCGCCGAGCCCCACGGAGCGTCAAGGTAGGGTCGATCCAGACCCGCGTTGGCGCACCCACCGTTCGTTCCGGCAGAGCCGATATGGCGCATGGTCACGTTGTTGAAGGTACCGCCCTGGATGTCGAACATACGCAATCCGAAGGCACTCATGTCGACGTGCGTGCCGCGGCCGGCCAGCTCGCCGACGATGTTGGTCCACGTGACATTGGCGGTGCCGAACGTCAGCGCGAGCATGTTGTGCGAGTAGCGGAGCGTGAGATGATCGAAGATGAGATTGTGCGCCCGCTGCGGATCGCTGTTGTTTTCTTCCAACTGCAAGACGACCGTGCGCGCGCCCTCCAGCACCAACCGACGAAACGTCGCATTGTTCAGGTGTCCCGTTCCCGCCGAGTTGTCCGGGTTTCCAAATGGTTGGCCGGTGTGCACCAGGATGGTGCGCCGATCCGGCACCCAGACTTTGATGTCCGTGTTCGGATTCACCGTCCCCGGCGGGTTGTAGTAGACGCGGTGCGAGACGGAGTCGTAAGACCAGCGTCCGTCGGCCGGTGCCGTGTCGTGGTCGCCGGCCAAGCTGTACTGGATGAATGTCCGCGTATTGTCCTGCGCGTCCCCCAGTACCAGATAGGCGGGATCATAGGCATCTTCCAGATTGAACGCGGCGTCCATGTAGTAATCGTTGGGCGCCTCCATTTGGCGATACCAGATCCCGCTGCCCGGAGTCGTCTCGGTCCAATCCGTGCGCCGCACGAGACCGGAGATCAGCGGGGTTTCGTCCTGTCCGCAGTCCGACGCCGGGCACCCTTGAATGATGCACGGCGCGCTGGTGGTGCAGTTGAGATCGTAGTAGGCGCCGTGGTTGCACGTCTGGCCGCTGGGGCAGTTGCTGTCGGCCGTACAGGTCGTGGTGGAGCCGGTTCCCGAGCAGAAACCGGGGGCTGCGGTGTTCCCAACGCCCCACAAGCCGAGGTATTCGTCGTAGGCGCCGCTGAAATCGCCGTGCGCCCCTCGAATGTTGATGGTGATCGGTGCGCTCGTCGGATCGTAGCCGTTGGCCTGCGCCGCCGCCTTTACCGCCTCCATGATCGTTCTGAACGGGCCGCTCGCGCCACAGGTCAGGGTGGTGCCGCTGCCGCTGGTCGGGCATCCACCGTCGACATAGTAGGTTGCTGCCGACGCCGCATACGGTGCGAGCGACACGGCGGCGAAGAACCCCAGAGGCCAACAGATCATTTCAGCCAAGTGACGTGCTTGTTTCATGTCCATTCCGCTCTCCATCGGGACGCTCGGATCGAGTGCCTCACGACAACCAACGACGGTTCTTCGCAAGAGTCCGAACGGCGATCACATGGCTACGCATCTGCAAGTTTGCAACCAACATGCGGACGATCAGGAGTTTTGATCCCATCCGCTGGCCACACCGTCGCACGATTGTCTGAACGTCATAAATCATCCAACCCGCGTCGGTTTGCAATGCCAAAGACGATTGCGCAACGTCCCGGGCGTCAACGGGAAGCGACGGCCCGCGCGGCCCGGAAGCATTCGCCAAACCTTTGACGATTCCAACAACCTGCCACCACAATGAGTACGCTCGGCCCCACTGCCCGTCCAGTTCCCCTGAACGTTGCGCATTGCATCCACGGCCTCGGCCTGGGCGGTGCACAGCAGATCATCAAGTACATCGTGCACGGCAGCGACCGGCAGATATTCCGCCATCACGTCTATTCGTGCAGTGACGGGGTCTTTCGCGGCGAGATCGAAGCCCTCGGTGCCACTGTCCGCATCATCGAGCGCCGCCTCCCCAAATTCGATCCGTTTTGGGCCGCCGCGTTGGCGCGGGCGATGCAACGCGACGCGATCGATGTCGTGCACACGCATTTGTTCGGCGACAGCCTGCATGGCGTGTTGGCGGCGCGTCGTCTGGGTGGGTTGCCCGTGGTCGTAACTCTACACATCGGTCCCGAAGGCCAATCGCGGCTGCAGCGACTCGGCTACCGGTGGGTGCTCGCCCACAGCGCCTACAACGTCGGATGCACCGAGTCGGTCGGCCGCGCGTGGGCACGGCTAGTCGGTGTCCCGATCGAGGTCGTCTCAAACGGCATCGAAGCACCGTCCTGCGAGCCTCCCGATGCTGCCGTGAGTGCGGGAATGAAGCGCCAACTGGGTATCGATCCGGAGACCTTCGTGGTCGGCGCGGTTGGTCGCCTGGTCGCGCAGAAGGGTTACCATCACTTGATAAGCGCCTTCGCCGATGTCTGTCGACGATCAACGATCAGCCCGCGGCTCGTGCTGGTCGGAGACGGTCCATTGCGTGCCGATCTCCAGAGGCAAGCGCAACGCGAGGGCATCAGTGATCTCGTCCTATTCACCGGCGTGCGTTCCGACGTTCCGCGTCTGCTCGGGGCCTTCGACGTCTTGGTGTTCAGCTCGGGGTATGAAGGCCTGCCGATCGCGCTGCTCGAGGGAATGGCGGCGGCGCGGTGCATCATCGGCACGGATGCGCCCGGTATTCTCGACGGCGTGTGCGACCAGCAGGAGGCACTGATCGTACCGATCGGCGATGCGGGCCGGCTCTGCGCCGCGTTGATGCAGGTGTCGGCGGACGGGGCGCTTCGCCGCCGCTTGGGAGACGCCGCACGCCACCGTTTCGTGCGCGAGTTCACGGCCCAACGCATGGTGTCCAGCTACGAACGAGTGTACCAGCACATTGTCGAAGCGGCGCACAGCGCGAACGGTCGGGTCACCGTGGATCGGGTGTGCATCAAGCGCGACGAGCCACAAATGCCGTTCTCACGCCTGCCGGTGGAGCACCCGACCGAACCCGGAGCATTCTGAGGACACACAATGCGCCTGGCCTACTTGCACTACCTCTACGGGAAGGACACCGCCCTCAATCACGTGCGCCAGTTCGCCGACGCGGTCCGCGCTCTGGGGCACAAGATCGATGTGTGTGCGATGAACCTCGCGCCAGCTGACGGCGATAATCCGTATCTACCCATCGGTTTGCAGATGCGGCACACACTCAAGCGGCTCGCCGGCCATATACTGCATGAACCGAAGGAGCTGCTGTGGAACGCACGGTATGTACGCAAAGAGCTCCATCTGCTGCGCTCGCTCGCGCCCGACGTCCTGCTGGTACGCGACCACTTGCTCACGGCCTCGTGCGTTCCGGTGGCTCGCCGCCTGCGATTGCCGCTGGTGCTGGAAGTGAACTCTCCCGCGGATGAGTCGCGCCTCTACCTCGATCAGTACTTGCACGTGCCGTGGGTGCCCGACCGGATGGAACGTTGGAAGCTGCGCCACGCCGACGCCGTAACGGTGGTGTCGTCATCGTTGAAGGCGCATCTCGTCAACCGCTACGGCATGGCAGCGGATAAGGTGACCGTTGCGCCCAATGGCGCGGATCTGAATTTGTTCCGGCCAGACGGCGCCGCCGATCCCACGGTGCAGTCACCGGCGGATGGCGGTCCTGTCGTCGGCTTCGTTGGTTCCTTTCAGAAATGGCATGGCACCGGTCTCTTGGCGGAAATGATGACCAAGGTAGCGGCCGCGCGCCCGTCCGTGCGCTTCCTCCTGGTTGGTGACGGACCCGAAGTGGAGGCACTCCGGCGCCTGACCGCAACAGTCGGCGATCGAGTAGTTTTCACCGGCCTTGTGTCGCACGCTCGCGTTCCCGGATTGGTCGCGAGCCTGGACATCGGCGTGCTGCCCGAGGCCGACTTCTACCGCTGCCCCCTTAAGGTCATCGAATGGATGGCGGCAGGTAAGGCAGTGGTGGCGCCACGGTATGCTCCGCTGCAAGACCTGATCGACGACGGCGTGCACGGAATCCTGTTCCAACCGCGCGATGCCGAGGCGCTCACCACTGCGGTCCTTCGACTCGTGGACTCTACAGAGCTTCGCCAGGGACTCGGCGCCGCCGCCGCGGCGCGGGCGCGGTCGTCGCTCTCGTGGGAAGACAACGCCCGCCGGGTGCTCGCCGCGTGCGATGCGGCCGTGCAGCACCAGCGTACGAACTTGGCACAGGCGGCGTAAACGTGCGCGTCGTCCAGGACACTTCGCCTGCGCAGGCCCGTCCGAAGGGCGCGGTACAATCCGTGCTCACAAGAGCTTTGGGGCAAAAGCGTCTCCGACATGAACACTCAGACAGCAACTGCATCGCCAAAGCCGAGGGTCACGGCGTGACTGCAACCCGCGTTCTCGCACAGAGCCTGGCACGCTCCGGACTCCCGGCGCTGGCCCGACGTGTCCGGCGTCTGCGGCGGCAGCCGGGTCGTGCGTTTGTCCTTATGTATCACCGCGTCGCGGATACCCAAGGCTACGTCGTAGACTGTGTCCCACTGGCGGCGTTCGATGCGCAACTGTCCCTGTTGCGCACCCGGGCGCAGGTGGTGCCATTGCGACGGTTGGTCGAACGGTTGCAGAAACCGGAGCCGCTGGCGGAAGACCTTGCGGCGATTACCTTCGATGACGGATATCGCGACAACCTCGACGTCGCGCTGCCGATCCTCGAACAACACGGTCTCCCTGCCACGGTATTCGTCACCACGCGATTCGTCGACGGCAGCCTGCGGCCCCTCGACGAGCGGTTGTTCGGCGCGTTCGAGACGCTGTGGCAGCACCGGACACCGCCGTCGGGCGCGGCGTCGGTGCGCGCCAATGGGACGGGACGGCTCGTGGAGACGGCGCTGGCCAATCCTGGATCGTTGGCCACGGTGCGCAAGCTGCGCGCGCAGCTGAAACGCGAGCCGCCGGAGGCGACGGAACGCCTCATCCGCGACCTCGAGGAGTTGGCAGGCGATAGCGGCCCACGACGCTCGATGCTCGACTGGGATGCCGTCCGCGCGTTAACGGAATGCGGAGTGGAGATCGGCTCACACACGGTTTCGCATGCCATCGTGTCCGCGCTGTCACCCGAGGCGGCCGCACGCGAGCTGCGCGAGTCCAAGGAACACATCGAGCGTGAAATCGGGCAGCCGGTGCTTGGGTTTGCGTTTCCCAACGGGCACCGCGGCGACTTCGCAGCGGAGCATGTAGCGATGCTGAAACAAGCTGGCTACGCGTATGCGTGCACGGCAGAGTGGGGTGCCAACCGGCCGGGCGGTGATCCGTACCGGCTGCGGCGCATCGGCGTCGGCGCCGACTCGCGTGCCCTGCTCGACCTGAAGCTCGCCATCGCAGACGGAGCGGCTCACCCATGTGCGGCATAGCCGGCATCTTCGCGCTTGACGCGCGACCGATCCCCGAGGGTGCGCTCGCGCCGATGAACGCTGCGATGATCCACCGCGGGCCGGACGAGGAGGGGTTCTTCTGCGACGGCGTGGCGGGCCTGGCCATGCGGCGTCTCAGCATCATCGGCCTCGGCAACGGCCGGCAGCCGATCTTCAACGAGGACGGCAGCATCGCCATCGTGATGAACGGCGAGATCTACAACTACCGCGACCTCAAGGCGCAGCTCGAGCGCCAGGGCCACACGTTCAAGACCGGCAGTGACGTCGAGGTCGCCGTGCACCTGTATGAAGAGCGCGGCCCGGACTTCGTCAACGAGCTGCGCGGTATGTTTGCCTACGCGCTGTACGACAGCCGCCGGCGCAGTCTGTTTCTCGGACGCGATCGCGCCGGCAAGAAACCGCTGTACTATGCCGTCCACAACGGCCGCTTGGTATTCGCGTCCGAGATCAAAGCCCTGCACGCTTCGGGGCTGCTGGCCAAGGAGCTCGATCCGCACGCGCTCGAGTCGTACCTCGCGCAGGGATTCGTCGTCGGCGAACGCACGCTGTTCGCCCATGTCCGCAAGCTCGCCGCCGGCTGCATGCTGAAGGCCACACGCGCCGGCATCGAGGTCGAGCGGTATTGGGACTTGCCGATGCCGCAGGCGACCGTGGTCCGCTTCGAGGACGCGGCGGTGCGGGTGCGCGAGCTGCTCGAAGAGGCGGTGCGCATTCGGCTCATGTCCGAGGTGCCGCTCGGCGCATTTCTGAGCGGCGGCGTGGATTCGAGCGCGGTCGTCAGCATCATGAGCCGCCAGCTCGGCACGCCGGTCGAAACCTTTGCCGTCGGTTTCGACCATCCCGAATTCGACGAGTTGGTGTACGCGCGCACCGCCGCGGCGCTCTACGGCACGCACCACCACGAGCTGGTGATCCGCGGCTGCAGCCCCGAGCTGCTGCGCGAGATCAACTGGTATCACGACGAGCCGGCCGCCGATCCGGCCACCGTCCCGACGTTCTGCCTCGCCCGGTTTTCGCGTCAACACGTCACGGTGGCGCTCACCGGCGAAGGCGGCGACGAGCTGTTCGCCGGTTACCGGCATTACCGGCTCCACCGTCGTCTGGCGCAGTTGGAGCGGCGCGTGCCTGGTGTTCCGGCGTTCGCGTCCCTCCTCGCGCAGCTCGAACCGCATGCGGCAGGACTGGGCCCGCGCCGGCTATGGAAGGGCGTGTGGATCGCGAACCTGCCGCCCGCGGAACGGCCGCGCGGTTTGGTGAGCGTGTTCACCGACGCCGAGATCGAGCGGCTGGTCGCACGCGAGTTCCGGCACCGCAACGGCAACGGCTACCACGCCGCGGAGTTTCGACGCTTGCAGGAGCGGGCCCGCGACGTCGATTGCGTGGCGCAGTCGATGTACGTCGACGCAAAGTCACAGCTTGCCGATCAGCTCCTGATGAAGGTCGACAAGGCAACCATGGCGGCATCGTTGGAAGCACGCTGCCCGTTCTTGGATCAGCGGCTCATCGAATACGTCGCGGCGCTGCCCACAGAGATGAAGATCTCCGACACCGGCGCGAAGCTGCTGCTCCGACAGGCGTTGCGCGGGCTGGTTCCCGATGCGCTTCTGGACCGCCCGAAGCACGGCTTCGAGGTGCCCATTCGCCGCTGGCTGTTGGCAGACCTCGCGCCGCTGGTCACACAGCTGCTGGTCACGCCCGGAGCTCCGGTGCACCGCTACCTCGACCCGCAGTTCGTGCAGACATGCTGGAAGCGCCTCCAGGAACGCGACGACCACCAGCTGGCGCGGCAGCTCTGGACGTTGCTCAATTTCGCCGTCTGGCACGATCAGCACTGGCCGGAGACGACCGGAACGACAACTCATGTTGGCGCCAGCCCCGACCGCTAGACGAGAGCTCGACGGCGCCGCGGGCACGGAGCCGCGGTGGCGCGTGCTGTTCGTCACCACGAGCAGCGACGTGGGAGGGACCGAGAGCTTTCTGCGCGAGCTGGTCCTGCGGCTCGACGCGCGGCACTTCGAGCCGGTGGTGTGCTCGTTGAAGCCCTGCGGTCAAGTCGCACAAGACATCGCGGCAGCGGGCGTACACGTCCTCTCGTTGAACATGTCCGAACGGCCACGGATCAGAGAGCTGGCAGCCGGAGTGGTGAAGCTGGCGCGCTGCATGGACGATCTGAACACCGATCTGGTGCAATCGTTTCTTTATCGCGCCAACACGCTCGCTGGCTTGGCGGCGCGACTGGCGCGGCGGCGGCCGGTTGTGGTTGCCGGCCAGCGCAGCCTGTACCCGTTGGGCGGACGACGGGCGGCGCTGGCCGCGCGCTGGACGCGGCAGCTGTCGGACCGTGTCGTCGCGGTTTCGGATGCCGTGAGCGACGAGCTCATTCGCAACGAACGACTGGATCCGCAGCGCATCATCATCATCGAAAACGGCGTAGATGTCGCCCGTTTCAAAGTTGACCCCGCTCCCGGCCTGCGAGACCGGCTCGGTCTGGCTGCCGACACGCTGGTGGTTGGCGGGGTGGGACGTCTGTCGCCCGAGAAGGGCTTTCACCATCTGGTAGAGAGCATCGCGTTGGTGGGCCGGTACGGTGTGAGCGTGGATCTGGTGCTCGCCGGAGACGGTGCGGAGCGCAGCCGGCTGGAACGCGACGCCCGGACGCTCGGTTTGGAGGGCCACGCGCACTTCCTCGGGGTGCAGCGTGATCCGCGGCCGGTGTACGCGGCGCTGGACGTGTTTGCGCTTCCGTCCCTCGAAGAAGGCGCGCCCAATGCGCTGCTGGAGGCGATGGCGTGCGGCCGAGCGGTGGTTGCCGCGCGCGTCGGTGGAGTACCGGAGATTGTCGAGCACGAACGGTCCGGGTTGCTTGTCGAGCCGGGTTCGCCAGCGGCGTTGGCTGCCGCCCTGGAACGGCTCGCGGTTGATCCGGTCCTGCGGCGCCAGCTGGGGCACGCCGCGGCACGGCGCGTGTGCGAGCGTTTCGACATTTCCCAGATGGTAGCCAAGCACGCCGCCTTGTATCGCGATTTGCTGTTGGCTCGCCACGCGAATTGACCGCGGCGACGACGATCCTTCTGTTATCCGACGGCGATACGCCGCTCGGAGCGTACAACTTCTCGTGATCAAATCGGAGCGATGAAAGGCATGTTGAACCACGAAGGCGACGCTCACAACGTCCTGTGCGTCTTCGGCACGCGGCCGGAAGCCATCAAGATGGCGCCGGTGGTGCGTGCGCTGAAAGCATCCGGAGCAGCGTTGCAGCCGGTCGTGTGCGTCACCGACCAGCATCAAGAAATGCTCGGCCAGGTGCTCGACTTCTTTGGTATATCCCCGGATCATCGTCTGGGCGTCATGCAGGAAGGGCAGTCGCCGAGTCAGGTGGCCGCGCGCATTCTGGAGCGTCTGCCCGCAGTGCTGGCCGCGGTGCGCCCCGCCGCCGTCCTGGTGCAAGGCGATACCACTACCACGGTTGCCGCCGCGATGGCGGCGTTCTACGCGGGAATCCCCGTCGGTCACGTCGAGGCCGGCTTGCGCACATATCGCAAGGACGCGCCGTTCCCCGAGGAGGTCAATCGGCAGATGACCACGGCGATGGCCGAATGGCACTTTGCGGCCACCGAATGGGCCCGCGACAACCTGCTGCTGGAAGGAATTTCGGCCGAGAAAATCGCCGTGACCGGCAATTCCGTGATCGATGCGCTGCACTGGACGGCACAGAACCTGGGCGGCCAGCGCCGCGTGCTCGCGGAGCTGGCCGGGTCGCGGCGCATTGTGCTGGTGACGGCGCACCGGCGGGAAAGTTTCGGAGCGCCCTTGATCGAGCTCTGCCAGGCGTTGCGCGATCTCGTTGAACGCAATACGGATGTCGAGCTCGTCTATCCCGTCCATCTCAACCCGGAGGTGCAGAGGCCGGTGCGCGCCCTACTGGGCACGTGTTCGCGGGTGCACCTGCTGCCGCCGCTGGACTATTGGCACCTCGTCGATCTTCTGCGGCGCTCGTACCTGGTGCTGACGGATTCGGGAGGCATCCAGGAGGAAGCGCCGGCGCTGGGCAAGCCGGTGCTCGTCCTCCGAGAGACCACCGAGCGGCCGGAGGGAGTCGAAGCCGGTACGGCGCGGCTCGTCGGCACCAATCGGGAGCAAATCGTATCCGAAACCGAGCGCTTGCTGCGCGATCCGGCGAGCTATGCGCGGATGGCAAAAGCCCACAATCCCTACGGCGACGGACACGCCGGCGAACGCATCGCGGCCTATCTCGGCGAGCGGCTCGGCAATGCGCACGTCCGCCCGGCTCCCCATGTGAGGGCATTCCGGTTCGTCGAGGAGCGTTCGTGAGTCACTCTCGACCGCTTACTTCGGGCAGCTACACGGCGTTGATTGTCTTGGCGCTGGCGTTGGGCCTGCGCCTCTACGGGCTGGGTCACCAGAGCTTGTGGATCGACGAAGTCGCGTCGTTGCGCGTGGCTACCCAACCGATGCACGACATCATCTTCAATTACCGCCCAGGCATGCACCCGGACCGCGGCGCCGAGCAGGCGCCGTTGGCATTGGCAGTGATGCATCTCTTCCTGTCGCCCAGCGTCAGCGAGGCCTCGGCACGCCTGCCGTCTGCGCTCCTCGGTGCGCTCACCGTTGCGCTTCTGTACTTCTTCGCACGGCGCCTGTTTGGGGCGCCGGTTGCGCTGCTGGCCGCATTGTTTCTCGCGCTGTCGCCGCTGCACGTATGGTACAGCCAGGAGGCGCGCTGGTACGCGCAATGGATCCTGCTGGCGCTGCTGTCATACTGGGCACTGCTGAGCGCCTGGGAGACTGGCAGTCGTCGCGCCTGGCTGGCGTACTGGCTGTGCACGACGCTCAACGTGTACACGTTCATTCTCACGTTCCTGGTCATTGCCTGCCAGGGCGTATCGGTGCTGCTGTTCGATCGCCGACGCGGCAATCGGGCTCGCCTGCTGCCGCGCTTCGTGCTGGTACAGGCGGCTGTTGGCGTCGCCTGCGCGCCGGTGCTCTGGATGATTGTGAAGACGCTCGGGCTCACGACAGGCACGCCACGGGCGACGCGGCTCGCTGACCTTCCGTATACCTTGTTTGTCTATGTTGTCGGATACTCGTCTGGTCCGACGGCGGAGTTCCTGCACGCGCTGCCCAGCCTGCGCGATATTCTAACTGCGTACCCGATGGTCATGATCTTCGCTGTAGTATTCGGCCCGCTGATTGTTCTTGGCGTGCGGCGCGTGCTGCGTGAGCCCGTGGCCGCGGCGGTACTCCTCCCGTGGGCGTTCGGGCCGGTGCTGCTGGCGTTCCTGATTTCGCTCGTCAGCCACGTGACGTATCAAGCGCGGTACGGTGGTGCTGCGCTACCGGCCCTCGTCCTGCTCCTCGCCCTCGGCAGCCTCTCTCTCGACGGACGCGCCTGGCGGTGGGGCGCCATCGCGGCGCTCCTGGTGTGCTCACTTGCGTCGCTGGCGAACTACTACTGGGACCCGCGCTACGCCAAAGAGGACGTCAAAAGGACAGTGGCGCACATCGAGGCGAAAGGTTTGAGTGGAACCCCAGTTGCCGTGGTCGGGCAGGTCGATGACGCCGTCGCCTTCTACGGGCCGGCCCTGCGTGTCGTGAAAATCGAAGACTGTTCAAGTGACGCCGGGCACACCTCTCTCGGCGCCATGCTCGATGATGACGCACCACTGTGGTTTGTCGTCGGGCGCGACTGGGACGGGCAGGCGCCGCGCTGCCTGGAACGGCTGGCACGCAGCCACGTCCCCGTCGAGCGCCGTCATTTCTCCGGCGTCGAACTGTGGCTCTTCAAACCAACCAGCGGGATGAACGAGGCAAGTCGGTCCACAGTCCCGCCATCAATAGGTATCCAGTAGTGCGTCGGTCTCAGTGCACACGATGAACAGCGTCGTCAAATTTATCGAGGGGAAGCGCGCCGCAAACACCAGCGCGGGGTACCTCGCGGGCGCCCGTGTGGCCACTGCACAGCTCCGCTCGTTTCCAACGTTGATCGCCATCGCGGCTTTCGCGTGTGTCGCAGGACTGCTGTCGTACCGGTTGCTCCTGAACCTCAACGTGCCTGGCCAGCCGCATGACCCTCACTGGGCGTTTCAAGATTTTCGCGATGCGATCTATTACCCGGCGGTCGCGTTCCTCTCCGGTCACAATCCCTACGACTGGGCCACCTATCACAACCTATACCCGGTCGATGTAGCGTTTCCGCCGTACTCGCCATTGACGCTGGTAGTTCACCTGCCGTTAGGGCTCTTGCCGTACGAAACGGCCGAGCTCCTCTACTACGCGTTCACGCTCGGGCTGACGGTGGTTCTCGCCCGGCTCACACTCACCGCATGTGATCTCGTCGATAGCACCGCGCACGTCTTTGGCTTGGCCGCGTTGATTCTCATCAGCCGTCCCGGACAGGTCTGTCTCTTGGCAGGCACAAACACCCTCACGGTCGTCGTCGCAGTCTACATAGCTTTGCTGCTCGCCAGGCGGCGTCCGTGGATCGCCGGCATGGCCGTCGCCCTGACCACCCTGAAACCGACCTTCGGTGCACCATTGATGCTCCTGCTGCTGGCACGACGCGACACGCGGCCTGTGCTGATTGGTGCGACGATCGCCGGGCTGATCACCGCGGGCGCGGGAGGCGTGCTGATCCACGCTGCGGGGGGTGTGCTGCCGTTGCTCGCTTCACTACGTGAGGATCTGCCGGCCTTTGACGTCAACCCCGCCAACCTCCCCGTCTCGAGTATCTCGCGCCTAGACGCACTCGCAGTCCTCGCCCACGTCCTTGGTGATTCTGCGTCCACAGGCGTGTCGCTCGCGATTGGTCTTGGCATCCTCGGGCTGGGGGCAGTTGCGATTCGCCGGCTTGCGGCCAGCGAAGACGAAGGTGGACGGCAGCTTTCGACGGTCCTCGGATGCCTCACGGTGCTGACGTGCACCTACCATCAGGTCTACGATGCCATGCTGCTGACGTGGCCGCTGATCGCGCTCGCGACGGGACGGAGGAATTTCGCAGAGCTACCGCACTGGTTGCGTTGGGGCCTGTTCGGCCTACTGAGCGTGCCTGCGGTTAACTATCTGACCTCGGCGACCGCAATCGGGACTTTCGGCATCGCCAGCGCCGGGTGGACCGCCGTCACGTCGTTGAATGGCGGCGCGCTGCTGGCGGCCTTGTTGATCTGCGTCACCGTTGCGATGCGGAAGACCTGATGTCTCCAGACATCACGTTGCAGGTACCCACTGCGCACACGGGCGTCGCCCGTGCAGTCTCCGTTCGACCAGCACTCGTGGCAGGCGGCCTTTTCCTAGTCGTGAGCAGCTTACTGTTCTATCGCTCCAGCATTGGCGGGCTCGAGCTGCGCGACTTTCGCGACGCGATCTACTACCCCGTGGTGTCGTTGCTCGACGGCAACAATCCCTATGACACCGCAGCGTATTTCCGGACCTATCCGGTGCAGCAAGAATTCCCGCCGTACTTGCCGGGGCTACTGGCCTTGCATCTGCCGCTGGCGCTGTTCCACTACGACGCCGCGCAGATCGTTTACTTTGCCCTGACGGCGATGCTGACGCTGTTACTTGCCTGGGTGACGCTGTTGGCGTGCGGCCTTTCCGCCACCGTTGCGCGCGCCTGCGCGCTGGGTACGCTGATCATCCTCAGCCGACCCGGCTGTTGGAATCTCGCGCTGGGGCAAGTGACCGTGCCCATGGTCATCGGAACATATCTGGCGCTCCGCTTTGCCGAGGAGAGGCCGTGGCTGGCGGCGCTCGGACTTGCGTTGGCTCTCTTGAAACCGACGTATGGAGTACCTGTCAGTGCGCTGCTGCTTGCCCGAAAGGAGATACGGGTGGTGCTGTTGGGTGGCGTGATCGCCGGACTCATTTCGGCTGGGCCGATGGTCGCCCTGATCCATGCGGCTGGGGGGCCGGCGAACTGGGTCGCTTCGCTCCGCGACAGCTACGCGGGCTTCACCGCCGATCCGAGCGCGGGGGCCACCTCGAGCCCGGATCGCGTCGACGCCGCGGTGCTGGCCGCGCGCCTGCTCGGGCACGCGCCGAGTGCCGCGGAGGCGATCGGGATCAGCGTGTTGGTCCTCGGTCTCGGTGCACTCGCCGTCTGGCGCCTCAGAGACGCGGCAAACGAGGGTGCCCGCACGCTTTCCAACGGGCTTGCCTGCTTGACCGTCCTGACCTGCATGTATCATCAAGCCTACGACATCCTTGCGGTCACTCTGCCGCTTACCGCGCTCGCCACCAAGCGCTGGGCGCCGGCGTCCGTCCGTCCCGCACTACGTTGGCTCTTGCTCGTGATGCTGTCGATTCCGGCGGCGAACTATCTGTGTGCGGGAAGGATTCTGAGCTCGCTCGACGTCACCGGTCCCGGGTGGAAAGCGCTGACCGCTGTCAACGGCGCCGCCTTGACCGCTGCCTGGTGTGTATACCTGTTGGTAGCCCTTCGGAACGCCAGAGAGTCGGCGCTACCCGTCAGAGAGCCGGTGTAAGATGCCCGTTGCGTATCGGATGGCGGCGAGCCCGTTGTCCGTGGAAAAAGGACATGGATCGCGCATCGGGCGCGCAACCGTGAGCCTGGCGCTGATTGCATTCCTGGCTCTCGTGAGCCTGGTTTCCTATCGGGGCATCGGCAATCTCAATGTCCCCGGCCATCCCGATGCTTCCCATTGGGTTTTGCAGGACTTTCGCGATACCGTCTATTTCCCGGCTGTTGCATTTCTGGAGGGGCGCAACCCCTACGACGCCGGCACGTTCGTGGATCAGTACCCGGTATGGCGTCCGCTTCCGCTCTACTTGCCGGTGAACCTCTTGATCCACCTTCCGTTTGGCTTCCTGCCGTTCGAGAGCGCCGAGCTGGCGTACTACGTTCTCACTCTGCTGCTGACCATAGCCCTGGCATATCTGAGCCTGCGCTTGTGCGGCCTTCCAGCGCGACTGTCACACGTCTTCGGCCTCGCGGCGCTCATTGTGTTGAGCCGCCCGGGACACATGAATCTGCTGTTGGGCCAAGTAACCCTGCAGTGCGTGATCGCAACGTACGTTGCGCTGCACTACGCGCGCAGCCGCTCATGGCTGGCCGGATTGGGCCTGGCGGTGAGCACGTTCAAGCCGACGTTTGGAATTCCGCTGGCCGTGCTGATGCTGTGCCGGCGCGATATGCGTGCCGTCGTAACTGGAGTGGTGCTTGCCGCAATGCTGTCGGGAGCAGTGGCGGGAATCCTCGCGCATGCGGCCGGCGGCGTCGAGCCCTTGGTGGCGTCGATGCTCACAAGCCATCAGGGATTCGCCGACCAGCAGTTCAACGATCCCGTGTTCGGTCCCTTTCGAATCGACACCCCTGCGCTCGTGGCACGGTTGCTCGGTGCTAATCCGGGCGCTCTCGCAGAGGTCGCTATCGGGCTCGCAGTCCTGAGCATCGGGGCCTTTGGGGTTTGGCGGGTCGCCGGCAACAAAGGAGAGGAGACGGGCCTGCGACCGCTATCCGCTACACTCATCTGCATAACGATGCTTGCCTGCACCTATCACCAGACCTACGACTGGCTGCTCTTGACACTCCCCTTGACTGCGCTGGCGGCGGACCGTTGGGTTCCCCGGCATAGCACGCAGCCGGCGCTACGGTGGTTGCTCTTGGGTGTGCTGTCGCTGCCCGCGCTCAATTACCTCGCGACTGCGACGGCCATCGATCGGCTCGGGCTACAGACCGGCTGGCGCCTCGTGGTGACGTCCCTCAACGCGGGCGTGCTGTTGATTGCCTTCGCGGCGTACGTCGCGCTGGCGCTCCATTCTCAACCGGTTAGCACTGCGCGTCCGGTCCGACCGTGAGCCGCATACGGGATGACGAGCGCCTGCTCGTCGGCACGAACGGGAGCGACTACAACCGCCGACGCAATATCTTCTCGTTGCCCCTGCAGCGGTACCGAACCGTGCAGGTGTACGACGTATTCCGGCTGGCCAGATTCCTCTTGTACAGAGGATTTGGCCGATCCGACCAGCTGATCGAGAACCTGTTTTGGGACTGTGGTCTGAACCGCTGCCGCCTCTTTCACTTCTTCAACGCCGTCAGCCTTGGACAGACGCCGTGGATGACGACGTTCGAGACCTCGCTGCCGCGCTGGCGGGTTTCCACGGAGCTGTTCGTGCACCGCGGGTTCAGACACCTTGCGTCCCCGTCGTGCGGACGCTTGATCGCCATCTCGCAATGCGCCTACGACATCCAATGCGAGCGCTTGGATGCGGTGCCGGAATTCCGAGACGTCATCATCGCCAAGATGAGCGTCGTACATCCGGCGCAGGAGATTTTCGTCGATGACGTTGCCGGTAAGCGCATCGGCGATTGCCTCACTTTCACGTTGGTCGGCAAGGATTTCTTCAGAAAGGGCGGCGCCGAGGTGCTGCGCGTGTTCGCACGGCTGATGGCGGAAGGGCAGCCGGTGCGGCTGAATGTGGTCTCATCGATGGCGTACGGCGATTACGCCACGCAGACGTCGCGGCGGGATCTGGATGCCGCCATGCAAGTGATGCAGCAGCATCCGGACAAGATCCGTCACTATCCGCAGCTTCCCAACGCTGCCGTTCTGGAACTTTTGCGCGCATCGGACGTCGGCCTGCTGCCGAGCTACGCCGACACCTACGGCTACTCGGTGCTCGAGGCGCAAGCGAACGGCTGCCCGGTGATCAGCACGAACGTCCGCGCGCTGCCGGAAATCAACGATGACGAGCGTGGCTGGGTGATTGACCTCCCGAAGGATCAACTCGGAAACGCCCGAGTGAGCTCAGCCGAGGCGCGCGCACACCTTTCTGGGCTCCTCGAAGAACAGCTCGAAGCCATTGTCCGCGCAATTCTCCGCGATCCCGGCACCATCAGAGAAAAGGCGGCGCGGGCCGTTGCGCACCTGAAGAAGGCTCACGATCCGCAAACTCAGGCCAGAAAGATCGAGGACATCTACGATTCGGTTCTCGCGACGGGAGGCGCAAATGCGTAGCGACACGCGACAGGTGTTTCGTGCAGCCTTGGCGCTGCTGCTGGCGCCGATGATGACGGCCGCAGCCTCGACGCTCCCGCCGGGGTTTCAAGAATCAATCGTATTCGCGGGTCTGACCGAGCCCACGGCGGTCAAGTTCTCGCCCGATGGCCGCGTTTTCGTGGCCGAGAAGAGCGGTCTCATCAAAGTCTTCGACAATCTGAAGGCGACGACGCCGACGATATTCGCCGACCTGCGGACGAATGTCTACGACTTCTGGGACCGCGGGCTCATCGGCTTGGAGCTGGATCCGGATTTCCCGGCGGCGCCTTACGTGTATGTCCTCTACACCTACAACGCGCAGATTGGAGGCGCGGCGCCGCTCTGGCCGTCAACCGATGGAACATCCGACACGTGCCCCAGTCCTCCGGGCGCCACCACCGACGGGTGCGTCGCCGCCGGCCGGCTCTCGCGCTTGCAGGCGGCCGGCGACGTGATGGTCGGAAGCGAACAGGTGCTGATCGAAGGATGGTGCCAGCAGTTTCCCAGCCACACCGTCGATACGCTGGCCTTTGGCCCGGACGGTGGTCTGTACATCAGCGCCGGCGATGCCGCCGGCTTTACCACAATCGACTACGGGCAGTTCGGCAGCCCGCCCAACCCGTGCGGGGATCCGCCGGTCGGTGTCGGGGGCGCGCAGACGCCGCCGACCGCTGAAGGCGGTGCGTTGCGCAGCCAATCCCTGCAGCGGAATCCGGGGGAACCGGCAGTCCTCAACGGCGCGATCCTCCGCGTCGATCGGCTCACCGGCGCGGCGTTGCCGGACAATCCGCTGTACGGTGCCACTCGGCCCAACAGTGATCGCATTGTCGCGTACGGGCTGCGCAACCCGTTCCGCATGACACTGCGGGCCGGAACCAGCGAGATTTGGGTCGGTGAAGTCGGTGACGCGACGTGGGAGGAGATCGACCGCGTTCCCGATCCACGCAGTCCGGTCATTCAGAATTTCGGCTGGCCATGTTACGAAGGCCCGGCGCCGCACCCTGGATATCAAGCTACTAACCTCAACATTTGTAACCATCTCTACAGCACTCCCAACTCGGTCGCCGGTCCATATTACACGTACAATCATAGCGCACAGGTGGTCCCGGGTGAGACCTGCGCGACCGGCAGCTCGTCGATCTCCGGTTTGGCGTTCTACGGCGGCGGCACGTATCCCACGGTATACAACGGCGCGCTGTTTTTCGCGGATTACTCCCGCGAGTGCATTTGGGCCATGTTCGAGGGCGCCAACGGTGATCCGGATCCGACAACGGTGATCACCTTCGACGCCGGCGCTGCCGGACCCGTCGATTTGAAAATTGGACCCGGCGGCGACCTCTACTACGTCGACTTCAACGGCGGCACCATCCGGCGCATCCAGGCCGTCAGCTCGAATCAGCCGCCCGCTGCGGTGCTGCAGGCGAATCCCACGTTTGGATCGCTGCCGCTGGCGGTACAGTTCGATGCATCGGCCTCCAGCGATCCGAGCGGAAGCGCGCTCACCTACGCCTGGGACCTCAACGGCGACGGACAGTACGACGACTCCACCGCGGTGGCGCCGAAGTACAGCTACACCACGGCGGGCACCTACACCGTCGGCCTGCAGGTGACCAACCAGAGCGGGGCGACCGGCACAGCCTCGGTCGTCATCCATGCCGGCAATACGCCGCCCACCGCAACCATCCAGACCCCGACGCTTTCGACGACTTGGAGCGTGGGCGACATGATCACCTTCTCGGGATCGGCGATCGACGCTGAAGACGGAACCCTTCCTCCCGCGGCGTTGTCGTGGTCGGTGATCATCCACCACTGTCCGTCGAACTGCCATCTGCATGCGCTGCAAAGTTTCAACGGTGTCGCCGGCGGTTCGTTCCCGGCACCTGATCACGACTATCCTTCGTATCTGGAGATACAGCTCACGGCGACAGACTCCGGCGGTCTGACGGACACGAAGAGCGTGTTGCTCTTCCCGAACACGGTCACGCTCAGTTTTCAGACGACGCCGCCGGGCCTCCTGCTAGCCGTCGGCAACAGCAGCGGGACAACGCCGTTCACTCGTACGGTCATTGTGAACTCGGCGAACTCCGTCAGCGCACCCTCCCCGCAAGACGTGGGAGGTGCGTTCTATCAGTTCTCGGCATGGTCCGACGGCGGCGCAGAGACCCATGTCGTCACGGCTCCCGCCAGCCCGGCAGCATACGTGGCGACGTTCACCACCCCGAATCCGACCTCCGCACTCGTCGCCGCGTACTCCTTTGACGAGGGGAACGGCACCATCGCCCACGACAGCTCCGGCGCCGGCAACGACGGCAGCGTGAACGCTCCGGTCACTTGGACCTCGGCCGCGAAGTATGGCTCCAGCGCACTGGTGTTTTCGGGCACTACCGGTAGCTACGTCAGCATCCCGGCGTCACTGTCGTTACAGGTGCCCGCAGCTATCACCTTCGAAGCCTGGGTGTATCCCACGACCCTCGACGGCCAGCTGCGCCTCATCTTGGCCAAGGAAATGACCTCGCCCTTCACCGACGCCGCGTGGAGCCTCTACGGCACCGGCTGGGACGGCACCAACAAGCCGTCGATGGTGCTGTTCGACAACACGACGAACACATGGTTCAACTGCCGGGCAAGCACCGATCTCACGCTCAACGCGTGGACGCACGTCGCCGCCACGTACGACAGCGCCAGCGGCGAACAGATCATCTACATCAATGGAGTGGCAGACAACACGTGCAATCAGGGGCCGCACCCCATCAAGCTGTCGGACCAGCCGCTGCGCATCGGTGGCGACAGCATTTCGTCAGCCGGGTTCATCGGGCGGATCGACGAGGTGCGCGTCTGGAACTATGCCCGCTCGGCGGCGCAGATTCAGGCGGACCGGGACGTGGGGATCTCGGGCTCCGGTGACACGGCAACTCCCACCGCCACATCGACACCGACGCCTAGTGCGACGCCGACGCCCAGCTCCACGCCCACTGCGACGCCGACTCCAACCCGTACGCAGACGCCGACGGCGGTAACGGGCACGCCGACCAATACGCCGACATGGTCGCCTACGCCCACGGTGACTCCGAGCGCAACCAGTACGCCGACCGGCACCCGAACGCCCACGCCGAGCACGACGCCGACCGCCACCGCGACTGCTACCCGGACGCCGACACCAACCGTTACGCCGTCCCCCACTCCGACGCCGACGCTAGGGGGACCGCTGCTGGCGTTCTGCCTGGATGACGGCAGCGGCACGACGGCGGCGGACAGCTCCGGCAACGGGCATCTCGGCACCCTCGTCAACAGCCCGGCCTGGGTCACCGGAAAGTACGGGATGGGCCTGCAGTTCAACGG
>Ga0209415_10000350_pt1 | contig 84268 bp, 82 predicted proteins | sample PeaSoiSIISIP2007_FD_187696 | JGI IMG/M metagenome (GOLD analysis project Ga0209415, IMG submission 187696) | Peat soil microbial communities from Weissenstadt, Germany - SII-SIP-2007 (SPAdes) (version 2) | ecosystem: Environmental > Terrestrial > Soil > Wetlands > Peat | place: Germany... | reverse complement strand
CGTGGGCGATCTCGGAGGCCGCGAGCGACCGGGCGAGGACCTTCGCGACCTCGGCGTTGGGGAGGTCGGTCATCTTCTCCCCCGCGACGACCAGCGCGCGTTCGTAGCCGCCGCCGGCGACGAGTCCGACCGCGGCCTGGAATGCGGCGGCGCCGCTCGCGCTCGCGGCCTCGATCCGGAACCCCGCCCCGGAGTCGAGCCCGAGCTGGTCCGCAAGCTTCGCCGCCGTGTTCTCCACCCCGGAGAACGAGCCGCCGGCCATGTGGCCGACGACGAGGAGGTCGACCGGCTTGCGGCCGATCCCGTCGAGCGCCTCGCGTCCGGCCTCGGCCAAGAGTTCCAGCAACGACTCCGGTCGCTTCCCGAACCGGCCGACGCCGGTCGAGGTGACGGCGACCTTCATGGCGCCGGTGGGCCGGCGCCCGGCTCGGTCAGGTCGGCGACGATCGTCAGGAACCGGCTGAGGGGCATCCCGGCTCCCCAACGCAGCACCCCGTTTCCCTCCTTCGTCGACTCCACCGGAGGAAGCCAGCGGTTCAGGACCCGATACCGGCCCGTCGACGGGCCCACCCCACCCGCGTACACCCGCCAGGGTTCGCCGTGACCCCGCCCGACCCGGCGGTACGCATACAGGATCACGAGTCCGACCCGCGCCACGGCGATCCGATGCTGTTCGAGCTGCAGGGCCGCGCGCCCGCTGGCGGCGCTGAATCGGATCGTGTCGGAGGCCGACGCCTTGACCTCCAGCGGGAAGGCGAACTCGGACCGGAGCGCGACGAGGTCGAACCCGAAGGAGCCCGCCGCGCGGACGACGAGGAAGGGGGCGCGTCGGAACGCCTCGAGCCTGGGGCGGTCGGACGGCGGAAGGGATTTCGCGTAGTGGGCGAGCGCCTCCGGGTCCGCCTGCAGGAGCTCCTTCAGTTCCCGCTCGTACGCCGATGAGCCCCGGCCCACGGAACGCTGTCTGGAGCCGTGCCATTATAGATTCGACGGGGCATCCGCGACCGTTCGTGGCGGCCGCGTCGGACCTCGGCATCCTCGCGGACGAGGAATCGGCCGCGCGGGTGCTGGCCGCCCTGGTAGCCGACGCCGACCGGCGGCGCGTCGTCCGCGGCGTGGCGTCCGGGCGCGCGCGGTTCCGGTTGACGGAGCTGCGCGCCCGCCTCCTGAAGGAGCGGGTGTTCGAGGACCCCTCCCGGCTGCTCCAACGCCTGAAGCGGCGGGGCCTTCTCGAAGAGCTCCCCGAGGGGAAGGGGGACCGCTGGTACCACGTCCCGCTTCCGGACGAGCTCCGGCGGATCCTCCTCGGCGAGGTGGCCCGCCTCGCGACCCCGGAACCGGCGGGGTTCATGCCGGTCCAGGACGAGGGCGCCGAGATCCGTTCGATGGACAGCGAGTTCGTCGACCTCCTGCGCGAGATCCTCCATCATCGACTCGCCGAGACGGTCGCCTTCGGCCGGACGTTCTCCGTCGATGCGCTCGCCGGCTACCTGCGCGAGCTGTTCGGCGAGGCGCTCTACGTCGACTCGCTGATCTCGTTGCTCCAGCAGTACGCGCTCGCCGACGTCCCGCTCGTCGCCCCGACCGGTCGCACGACCGGCACCACGGGGTTCCACCTCGCTCTCTTCGGCCCCCCCGGAACGGGCAAGACGTTCTCGATCGACGACATGATCCGCGGAAATCCGCGGACCGGCGTCCCGGCCCACGGGCTCGCCGGACGCAACCGGTACTGCGGCGGGATCACCCCGGTGCAATTTCTCCGGGTCGGGGCGTCGTACACCGGGCGCACGTTCAACTTCATCGTGCCCGAGTTCAATGACTGGTTCAAGTACAAGGGGATGGTCGAACCGCTGAAGCTCGTGATGGAGCAACGCGAAGTGAAATGGGAGACCACGCTCGGCACCATCGGCCCGTACACGTTCCATTCGTTCTTCTCCGTCAACTACAACGTCCGGACCGGTGGCGCCGACGACTACTGGACCACGATCGCCGACCCGAACTTCGCCGCGCTCGAGGACCGGATGTTGCTGAGGTTCCACCCGATGACGCGGGAACGGTTCCGCGCGGTCGAGGCGAGCGCCGAGCGGCTCGAGCTCGGGGCGATCGAGTTCCCGCTCGCCGGCCGGATCCGGGACCACCTGACGCTCGTGCACGCCATCCAGACCCACCACCCGCTCGTCTCGGGAAAGTTCCGCTCGCGCGCCGTGCGGCTCGACCCGGGACTCTACGCGTCGCTCCGAGAGGTCAGCGAGCGCGCGCTCGCCCGGACCACGCACCCGAAGTTCTCGCCGAGGCTCAAGTCGCGCGCGGTCCGGCTCGGCGCGGCGGCCGCGCTCGTCGCCTACTTCGCCCGGCCGGGGGACGGCCCCATCCCGATCGGCCGGGAGGAAGGGGCGTTCGCCCGCCAGTTCTACGAGGAGGAGATCGGTGCCCGGGAAGGCCGACGCGGCTCCGCCTCGTAGGCCGCGCGCGCCGGCCGCGTTCCACCGCGCGGACGCCGACACGGTCCAGGCGGCGCTCGACCGCCTCTTGGTGCTCGGGATCGGCCACTACGACTCCCAGGCGGCGTTCCTTCGCGCGTTCCGGCCCGCGCTGCGCGCCGAGAACCCCGCGATGAGGATCAGCGGGCCGCGGCTTCGCTCGCTCCTCGTCGACACCCCGGGTGTCCGCCTCTTGGTCCGATTCAGCGAGCGGACCGACGAGGCGCCCCCCGCATCCTGCCCGGTGTGCGGAGGCCCTCTCGGTCCGATCCGAAATCGAACGCTGACGGGGGAGGTCGTCGCCCTCGGGCTTCGGTGCCCCAAGTGCGGATACTGGACGCACCGGCGCCGCCGGGTCCCGGTCCGCTACACGATCCAGCGGGTCCCGAGACGGAGCGGGGCCCGGAAGGACCGCGCGTCGGAAGCTCGGGGCGGCCCCGGTTAGGCGACCGTCTGCATCACGCGCGCCGAGTGGGAGTCGATCAGCACCATTGACTTCTCGCCCTTGTGGTCGAGGAGGAAGTACCAGATCGGCACGTGGAGCAGTTCGGCATCCGACGTCTCCACGTCGCACTTGAGCCCGCTCACCATGTGGTGGCGCTTGTGAGCGGCCTCGGTCTGCAGCTGGGTGACGAACGCCTTCGCCGCGTGCGAGGCGGCGTCCTCCCCGAGGTCGCCGTTCAGGACCGGGGCGCCGGCCGGAATCGCCTTCTTGTCGAACACCGTCCGCTCGGTGAGCGCGAACTGGTAGTCCTTCGGCTGGTAGGCGCTCATCCCCTTCACCGCCACGACGGGGAAGTCGTACTGGCCGGTGATCGCGTCCTGCCGGGTCGGGTTGACGGCCGGACCGGCCATCACCGGGATCACGGCGAACCCCCCGCGCCGGTTCCCGCCGAGCGCCGAGCCGAGAAGCTCGGCCGCCGCGATCGACCCGACGGTCGAGCCGACCCCGACCGCGATGTCGGTGTAGGTGTAGTTCGTGGTCGCCGCGGTCGGGACCACCCAGAACGGCACGAACGACAGCTTCTGCTCCACCACCTTCGACTCCTCGAACTGCTTGCGGTGCAGGAACCCCTGGTCGAGGTACGTCCGGACCACCGCGAGGGCGGCGTCGACGTCGGTGACCTTCGGCAGCAGCATCGAGTGCTTCCCGACCGCCTTCCAGCCGGTGCCCGCGAGGCTCACGGAGGCGCCGCAGTAGTCGCACGAGACGACCATCTCGCCGGGGTCCGGGTGGAGGGGCGCGCCGCACGAGGGACAGTTGAACGACTGGGCGCCGGGCGGCGCCGCGATCTTGGCGGAGTCGGGAGGCGGGGGCGGCGGCGCGCCCGCCGGCCCACCGGCGGCGCCGGGAACGGGGGTCCCGCACGAGAAGCAGAACTTCGCGTTCGGCGGAAGTTCGGCGCGACAGCTCATGCAGAACATGGGTTCCCCGGACGATCCCTCGACCTACGGCGGCATCGCGTTGCCGCAGTTCGGGCAGAACTTCGTTCCCGCCGGGACGCTCGCCTGGCACTTCGCGCAGGTGCGCGGCGGCGCCGGGGCGAGGGACTGCCCGCAGCTCGGGCAGAACTTCTGGCCGGCCTGGGTGGCCGCGCCGCACTTGGGGCACGGGGGGCCCGCGGCCGGCGGGCCGATCGTGGTGCCGCACGAGGGGCAGAACTTGGATCCGGCGGGGACGAGCGTCGCGCACTTGGGGCACGGCGTCGAGCCGCCGGGCGGGCCACCGGCGGGGCCGCCTCCCTGGTACGCGCCCTGCATCGTGCCGGCCATCCCGTACCCCATCCCGAGCCCGGCGCCGAGTCCGACGCCGGCGCCGGCGAACTGGCCGGCGCCGCCGGAGGGGTTCGCGGCCGCCGTCGTGAGCGCCTGGCCGGCCTGGTACTGCATGTAGTTCACGCCGAGGACGCTCATCGTCGACCGCGTGTTGACGGCCTTCTGGACCTCGTCGGGGAGGTTGACGGAGAGTCCTTGGAGCTGCTGGAGCTCCACGCCGAGCGGGCCGAAGTGCTGCGGCGCGAAGCCGAGGACCGCCTGCTCGATGGTGCTCAATTGGCCGGCGAGGTCCGTGACGTGCATTCCCTGGTCCTTCAGCTTGCCGAGGGTGTTGTAGACGAGCAGGACCATCTGGTCACGGAGACGCGACTCGACGTCGGCGGTCGTCGCCGCCCCGAACGTCCCGACGAACTGGTTGATGAACAGGTCCGGTCCGCCGACCTTCCAGCGGTAGTCGCCGAACACGCGGAGGCTGACGAGCCCGAAGTCCGGGTCCTTGAACACGTACGGCTCCTGGCTGCCGAACTTGCCGTCGAAGATCCGGCGCTGGAGGTAGTACACCTCCGCCTCCTGGCGGACGCCGCTCAGGGACTGGATCAGGTTCCCGACGATGCCGGCGTTGAGGCTCGTAAGCGCGTACCGGTCCGGACGGTCGAGGTAGGCGAGGACCTTCCCGTCGCGGAAGAACACCGCGGTCTCGTCCTGCCGCACGACGACGTTGTCGCCGTACTTGATGTTGCGCGGGACGCGCCACATCACGTTCGGACCCTTGTAGACGTCCTCCCAGGCGATGGTCGTCGCGCCGAGAAGACTGCCGCCCTTCGGTGGGATGGGGTTGTTCGTGACCATCGTGCTGCTCCGTTACACCTGGATTCCTTGAACCGCTTTCGTCCGGGCCTGGAACGCGGCCTGCAGCTGCTGGATCACCGAGCGGGCGCTCTGGATCGCGCCCGCCGCGTCCGTCGTCGACGGATTCGGCACGTTCAACGGCGCGAGCGTGGCCGTCAGCGTGTCGGCGGCCTGGACGAACCCGTAGTCGTACTCGTACAACTTGTCGAGCGAGGTCACGCTGATTCGGACCGCCGGCGAGATCCCCGTGTACCCCTGTTCGGCGTGCCGGATCTGGCCCTCGAGCATGTTCAGCTCCGCCGCGATCTGGGCGAGGTCGGTCAGGTGGGCGAAGTCTCCCGAATTGGTGAGCGAGGCGCGCGCGTTCGTGACGATGCCGCTCGCGCGGTGGACGCGGTCGGCGACCTGCAGCCGGAGGATACTGTCCGCGGCGCGGTCGTCCTCGCCCTGTCGGTAGCCCCGGAACCCGGGGATCAGCAACTGGACCTTCTTCAGGAACCCCCGGTCCTGGTCGACCTTCTGGCGGATGTCGACCGGCGGCGCTGAGGGCGGTCCGGGCGGAGCCGGTGGGGCGGCGCCGAGCGGAGCCCCGCACGCCGAGCAGAACTTGCTCGAGGGCGAGTTCGGCGTCTGGCACTTCGGACACGTCTGCGGTCCGCCCGCGGGGGCCGCCGCGATCGGCGGAGGCGGGGGAGGTCCCATCGGACTGTTCATGACTGACCCTTCGGAGAGCTGGGAGGCGCCTGCGTGACCTCACGCTCGTGCTGAGCGGTGGAGTAGTCGAGCGCGGAGCGCGGAGGCTGCGATTGGAAGACCGCCCGCTGCTCGACGCGCGCCTTCGTGCTCGCCACGGTCCACGAGCGCCAGTACGCCCCGGCGAGCGCGGCGGCGAGGAACAGGAGCACCACGATGAGGGCGAAGATCTGCGACAGGGCGCCGAGCGTGGACGCGGGGTTGGTGACGAGCGTGCCGAGGAGGAGGAAGAAGCCGAGTCCGGCGAATCCCCACGACAGCGAGCGGGCGACGAGCGGGTCCGGGAGGATCGCCTGGGCGAGGTACGCCCCCAGCGCGAACACGAGCGCCAGGATACCGATCGTGACGAGCGCGTAGAAGTGCTGGTTCCCGGGCAGCGCCAGGTAGATCGCGAGGAAGAGGAGCGCGGCGACGACGACGAAGATCCCGAGGATCGCGATGGCGAACCCCCTGGAGCGCGCGTGCGGCGGAGCGGTCGTCATCGTCGGGTACTCGAGCGAGTTTGAGGCGGAACCCGGTATCTAAGCTTACCCGAACGAGTCCCCGGGCCATACCGTGACGCGGCCCGGGGGCTCACAGCCGAGGTTCGTCGTCCGTACGCTCGCGGGGCGGCTTTGCCGGCTTGGCGGCCGCGGGATCGCCCCCGGCGGGCGGGGAGTCCGATGCCGCGGGCTTCGGAGGGGTCGGCTTCGCCGGCGCCTTCGCCGCGGCCTCGGGCGCCGCGGGCTTCGGGGGAGCGTGGGCGGCGGGAGCGGCCGGCTTCGGCTTCGCGTGCTCGTCCTTCGTCGGGTGCGGGGGCTTCGGGGTCGATTCGGCGTGCCCCGCACGACCCGGGGTCGCGTGGCTGCCCGGAGCCGTCGTCGCGGGTCGGGGCGCCGGGAGCGCGACGGGCTGTCCGCACTTCGGGCAGGTTCGGAACTCGGCGATGCAGTGCATGCACACCGGCGCGCCGCATCCGTGCACGATCGTCGCCACCCCTCCGCATCCGACGCATCGCGTCCCCGTGGGGGCGGTGCGCGGCGATGGGCCGGTGGGCGCCCGGAGCGCGGGACCCGGACCGGACGGCATCGAGACCCCGGTCGCCGCGGGGGCCGCCACCCCGCCGCCTTCCCCCGGGAAGAAGTCGGCGTCGTCGGTGGCTCCCCCCTCCGACGTCCGGAACTCCGGCCCGTACTGGCCGAGGTCCAGCGACGGCAGGGGCGCGTGGACGGCGGAACCCGCCGTCTCGACGGCCTTGATGAGGCGGGCCTTGAACAGACCGACCTTGAGCGTCCGGACGAGTTGGAACAGCGTGCGCTGGTTTTCCGGAAGCAGGAGCGCGCGCCGGGCGAGCTCCTCGACGTCGGGCGTGAGCTTCAGGTTCTCGGGGCGAACGTCGAGTTCGAGGACGGCGCGAACGTAGCCGAACAGCCGCTCAATCTGCGGCAGCGTGGTCGTCGGCGGGCAGAGGGTCGCGACGTCCGCGAGCGTGAACCCGCGGCGGTCGAGGCCGTCGGGCCGGTGCTCGAGAGCGGCCGTGACGAGCCGGTACGAGGCCCCCTCGAGCTCCTTCATCTCGGCCTCGTCGAGCCGGTTGACGTCGACCTTGACGTTGCGCGAGAGGGCCTGGAGGACCGGCTCGAGCAGGTCGAACGGGACGTGGAGGGTCACGAACAGGTCGTTGCGGTTCACCGCGCGCCGCGTCCGGGCCTCGAGGATCAGCGCTTCGCGGCCGAATCGCTCGACCTGCGACTCGCGGGTCTTCTGGAGCGCCGACTGTCGACCGTCCTTGGCGGCCACGAAGTCCGAGTCGAGCGCGAGCGACCGGTCGAAGCTCTCCCGGGCGTCCTCGGGCCGGCCCGTGGCGAGGAGCGCGAGCCCGCGGCTGCACCAGGCGTACTTGTTCGCCGGCGCGACCGAGGTCGCGTGCTCGTAGAGCGCCAGCGCCTCGTTCGGGTGCCCGAGCTTCTCGGCGACGAATCCGGCCCGGAGCATGTGCTCGGGATTCCCCGCATCGAGGGCGATCGCGTGCGCGTACGCCCCGGCCGCCTCCGACCACGACTCCCGCGCGATGTCGAGCTCGCCGAGCCGGACCCACAGGTCGGGCGACTTTGGCAGCGCCTCCGACCCTTTCCGGACCGCTTCGACCGCGGCGGCGAGGTCGCCGAGGCCGCTCTCGGCTTCGCCGAGGAGCAGGAACATCGTGGGACTTGGAGGGACCTGCGGGATCGCTTGGGCGACGAACGCCTTCGCCTCCGCGTGCCGGCCCTGGTCGAGCAGGCAGCGTCCCACGCCGGCGAGCGCGCTCGGGGAGCGGGGCTCTTGCCGGAGCACCTGCTCGAACACCGCCTGCGCCTCCGGCGGGCGCTCGAGCGCCATCAGGATCTCGGCGCGCAACAGCAGCGTCCCGATCGGACGCTCCGCCGCGGGTCCCTGGGCGAGGGTCTGGTCGAGGACCTCGAGGGCCAGGTCGGGCCGGCCGGCCGAGAGCCGGAGGCGCGCGCGGCGGTTCGCGATCTCCCCTAGGAGGCTGGGGTCGAGAGCGGCGGCGCGCTCGTACGCCCGGTTCGCCTCCTCGCCGCGCCCGAGCTCGGCCGCGAGGTCCCCGGCCTGCAGGAACAGCGCCGGGTCGGAGGCGTCCGCCCCCTCGGCCGCGAGCATCTGGTGGAGCGCCTCGTACGCCTCGGGCCGCTCGCCCGCCTGCTGGTGCAGCCGGAACTGCTCGAGCAGCGCGGGCGCGTAGTTCGGGTCGAGGAGGAGGATCGCCTGCAGGGAGTACTGCAGGTCGGCGCTGCGCCCCAGCGCCCGATACGCGTCGGCGCGAGACCGCCACGCCCCGACGTCGTTCGGGTCGTCGGTGAGCAGCTCGTCGATGATCGGGATCGCCTCGTTGTACCGCCCCGCGACGACGAGCGTCTCGGCGAGGGCGAGACGTCCGGGTCGGCTCTTCGGGTCCAGTTGCAGCGCCTGACGGTACTGCTGGACGGCGTCGGCGTACGCGCCCTGCGCCCGCAACGCCTCGGCGACCTCGAACCGGACGTGCGGGTCGGCGCCGGCCGCGTCCACCGCCGCGTTGAGCGCCTTCAGGCCCTCGGCCCGGTGCCCGGACTTGAGGAGGAGCTGCCCGCGCCGGCGCAGGAACATCGGGTTGCCGGGCTCGCGGCCGATCAGGACATCCAGGAATCGGAGCGCCTTCGCCTCCTCGTTCTGCTGGCTGAGCACCTCGACCGCCCCCCACAAGAGGTCCGGGTCCTCGAGCCCGAGCGAGAGGGCCTCCTCGTAGGTCGTCTCGGCGGCCGCGAGCTGGCCGGTCTCGCGGAGCGCGTGGCCGAGCTCCTTCTTCACGTCGGCCCGGCGGTCGTTCGCCCCGTGCTGGAGGAATTGCCGGTACGCCCGGATGGCCCGGTCGTGGTCTCCGACGAGCCGGGAGGCGCGCGCGAGGCCGAGCAGGCTCGGCTCCGCCATGGCCGGATCGAGCGAGGCGCGCTCGTAGGAGACGAGGGCCGCCCGCGCGGCGTCCGCCCGTTCGACGGAAACTTCGGGCTGGTCGAGCGCGATGCCGAGCATCAGGTTCCCGCGCTCGAGCGCGACATCCGCCCGGGTCGGGTCGAGCCGGAACAGGGCGTCGTACGCCGAGGGAAGCTCGTCGTTCCGGCCGAGCTCCCGGAGGAGCCGGGTCCGTTCGCGGACCCACTCGAGCGAATCCGGCTGGCGCGAGTTCAGGTCCCCATAGAGCGCGAGGGCCCCCGCGTGGTCACCGGCGGCGTCGAGCGACCGGGCGAGGTCGGCCTTGGCGCCGAGGTCGTCCGGTTCTTCCTCGACGAGCGCCCGGGCGAACGCCAGCATCAGTTCGGAGCGACCGTTCGACCGGGCCGCCTCGACCGCCTTGCGGAGCTCCGCCGTCGCGTTCGGGTGGGCCTTCTGGATCCGGCCGTACGTGGCGAACGCCGCGTCGAGCTGGCCGGCCCGGAGCTGGAAGTCGGCGAGCGACCGGAGGGCGTCGAGATTGTCCGGTGAACCCTCGAGGACCTGCTCGCACGTGGCGATGCCGAGCGTCGTGTCCTCCGTCCGACGCGCGAGTTCCAGCAACGCCTGGAGGTTCGCGAGGTTTCCGGGCTCGGCCTCGCGCAGCTTCGAGCGGACCTCCACCGCGAGCGGAAGGTCGGCGCCCGCGGCCTCGAGACGTTCCGCGATCTCCGCGAGCTGGACCGCTTCGAGCGCGGTGCCGCCCTCGACGGCCGAGCGGAACGCGGCGATCCCCTCGTTCGTTCGGCCGAGCGCGAGGTCGAGGCGGCCCGCCAGGAGCAGGAGGCGCGCATCGTCCGGCCGCTTCTCCCGGAGCGGGGCGACCGCGGCGAGCGCGCGGTCGAGCTCGCCGACGGCCGCGAGCAGCTCCGCGTGGGCGAGCTGAAGGTCCGGGTCGTCCGGATTGTCGGTGAGGAGGGCCTCGGCCGCCTCGAGGGCCGGGCGGTCGCCCCCCTGGGAGCGCGCGAGCTGGAGCTTGGCCTTCAGGGCGCCGGGGTGGTTCGGCGCGGCCTTCAGGGCCTTCTCGACGTACTGCATCGACGCGACGTCGAGCTGCTGGGCCCGGAGGTACGCCTCCGCCGCCTCGCTCCCCTTCCCCTGGAGCTTGAGGGCGTCCCCCTTCGTCGCCCAGATCGCCTTGTCGTGCGGGTTCGCCTCGAGCGCCTTGTCGAGCAGCGGGACGACGCGGTCGACGTCCCGGTTCTGAGCGAGCAAGAGGAGCGCCTTGTGGTGGAGGAGCGCGGAGCTTCCGGGGGCGAGGCCGAGCCCGACCTCGACGGCCCGGAGCGCGACCTCCGGTTGGTTCGCCCGGTAGAAGCTCACGCTCGCTTCGTCGAGCCGCTTCGCCACCTCCGGCCCATCGCCCACGAGCGCGTCGCGGTGTCCCTCGACGTACGCCAGGAACGCCTTCAAGCGGTCCGCTTGGCGGCCCCGCTCGGAGCGGCTGTCCGCCTCCTCCGCGGCCGCGAAGAGACGCCGCGCCTCCTCGATGGTCGAGGGCGACGGCTCTCGGCGGGCCGGGTCGCCTAGCGCCGGCATTCGTCGACCGGACACCCGGTACCGCCGATAAATAGGTTCGGCGAGGGCGGAACCGTCCCGAGGTTGGGCCCCTCCTTTATCGCGCCGGACCGTTCCCCGGTCGCCGATGGGGCGGGGTCGTCGGAACCGGCGGAAGACGATCTTCGACCCCGTGCACGGGGTCATCGCCCTCGAAGGGGCCGCGCTCGACCTCGTCGGACACCGGGTGTTCCAGCGTCTTTGGGGGATCCGGCAGACGGGCCTCGCCCATCTCGTGTTCCCCGGCGCGAACCACACCCGGCTCGAGCACTCGCTCGGGACCTACGCCGTCGTGAAGACGATGTCCGAGCGGCTCGGCCTCGACTCGGACTCGGCGGCCCGCGTCGCGGCCGGCGGCCTCTTGCACGACCTCGGCCACACGCCGCTCTCCCACACGCTCGAGCCGACGCTACGCGAGGTGACCGGCGGCGGGCACGAGACGCGGAGCCGCGCGGCGATCGTCGGCGAGCCCACGACCAAGATCGGGGCCGGACCCGGACCGTCCGTGGCCGAGCTTCTCGAACAGCACGGTATTCCACCTCGTTCCGTCGCCGAGCTCGTCGACCCCGCCGGACGTTCGCCGCCGCCGCTCTTGCGGGCGATCCTCCACGGGGCGATCGACGCGGACCGGATCGACTACCTGCAGCGCGATGCGTACTACACCGGGGTCGCCCACGGGACCATCGACGCCGCGCGCCTCCTCGACACCGTCCGCTCGGCGCGGTCCCGCCTCGTGTTCGCCGAAAAGGGCCGCCAGGCCGTGGAGGGGTTCCTGGTCGGTCGGGCGTTGATGTACTCCTCCGTCTACTACCACAAGACCGTCCGCGCGGCCGAGGTGATGGCGCAGGGCGCCGTCGAGCGCCTGCCCGGCTATCCGGAGTCGGCGCGGCCGCTGCTCGATGGGACGGACGGCGACCTGCTCGTCGCCCTCGGCGCCGCCGGCGGCCGTCCGGCCGTGCTCGCCACCGGCCTTCGCGAACGGCGGCTCCACAAGCGCGTCGTGGGATGGAAGCGCCTCACGCGGCCGGAGCGGGACGGCCTCCGGCGATTGTCCCGGCGACCCTCCGAGCGCCGCGAACGCGAGGATGCGCTCGCCGACCGCATCGGAGCGCCGTCCGGCGCCGTGCTGTTCGACCTCGCCGGTCTCGATGCTCGGGAACCGCGGGGGGCGGACTGGGCGGAGGTCGGAGTGGCCGAGGACGGTCGGATCGTCCACCCGTTCCGCCCGCCGAGCGTCTGGCGGTCCCTCGCGATCCGGCCGCCGAGCGTCTGGTCGGCGTCGCTCTACGTCGAGCCCCGCTTCCGGGCGGTCGCGGAGCGACGCTTCGGCCGGCGCCCGGCCGCGGTGCTCTGAGCCGGGCGGGTCGCCCCGGTCTCGTACGACAAGATCCGCGCCCACTCCTCTTCGCCGACCGATATCACGGACAGGCGGCCGATCCGCACGAGGTCGAACTGCGCGAGCGACGGGTCGACCTTGAGCGTCGCCAACGAGACCAGGTTCCGGAGCGGGCGGACCGCCGCGATCTGGACCCACCACGAACCTCGGTCATCGTCGGGGTCCGGTTTCGGAGTCGTCGTCACTTTGGCAATCCCCGCCACGGCCCGCACCGTTCCCGAGTGATAGTACAGGACCTCGTCCCCCGGCCGCATCGCCTTCAGGTTCCGGAGCGCGAGGGCATTGTGGACGCCGCTCCAGGCGGTCGTCCCGTCCCGGGCCAGGTCGTGGTACGAGTAGTGGGTGGGTTCCTCCTTGACGAGCCATCGGGCCATGGACTCGGACGGGGCCGGTGGAAGATGAGTGTTCGCGCCACGCGGGTTTATCCTGCTGCCGCGTTGGGCTCGACGTGCGCATCGCCCTGGTTGGCACGGGGGTCCAGGCGATCCCGCCCGTCGGCTACGGGGGGGTCGAACGGACGATCGCGGAGTACGCCGACGCGCTGCGCACGGCCGGGCACGATCCGGTCGTCCTGAACCGGGTCCGCCACGGGCGCTCGCTCGACGAATACCTCTTCGCGCTCTCCGTCGCCGGGCTCGTTCGGTCGAGCGCCGCCGACGTCGTCCACGCCAGCACGCCCGTCGTGGCGAATCGGCTTGCCCTGGCGAAGATCCCCTACTTCTATACGACCCACTCCCGGCACTGGTTCGACCGGTCGGGCGCCCGGGAGCGGTTCGGCTACTGGCTCGAGCGACGGGCCGTCGCGCGCGCCCGGCGGACCGTGGCGCTCACCTCCGGGCTCCGCGACGAGATGGCGCGGGTGGTCCCCGGCGCCCGAGACCGGCTCGCGGTGATCCCGATCGGGGTCGACACGGACCGGTTCCGACCGGATCCGGACGCGCGGACCGGGCGGGTGGCGCTCGGGGTCGGGATCGTCCGCCCGATGAAGCGCTGGGAGCTCGCCGCCACGGCGGCCCAGGAGGCCGGGTGGTCGTTCCGGCTCGTCGGCCCGACGCCGGACCGCGAGTACGCCGACCGGATCCGGAGCCTCGGCGACCGGGTCGAGCTGCTCGGGGAGCTGACCGAGGACGAGCTTCGGCGCGAGTACGCTCGGGCGGACGTACTGCTCCACCCGAGCCGTGTCGAGGTCCTGGCGGGCGCCGTTTTGCAGGGACTCTCGGCGGGCCTTCCGGCGGTCGGGGCGGAACCTATCGCGAGCTTGATCGCGCCGGGGGTCACCGGCTGGACGGCGCCCCCTGGATCGCCGGACCCGGCCATCGGGGCGTTCCTCCTCGACCGCCTTCGGACGCTGTCGGATGCGGGGGTTCGCGGCCGAATGGGAATCGCGGCCCGCGCGGTGGCGCAAGCCCAGTACTCGTGGGCCTCAGTCGTAGCGGCCCACTTGACGCTCTACGCCGCCGCCGTCCCGCCGGGGGCGGGCCGGGGGTAACCCCGGCCCCGCGAACTCGAGCGAGTCTAGGACGACGGAGGGGTCGGTCCCGCCGGCGGAGCCGCGGGATCCGTGGCCGGCATGGCGGGCGATTGCTTCGCCGCCATCGCCGCCGCCCGGGCCTTGTCGGACCGGAGTACGACCCCGGCGATGAAGACGATGATTCCGACGACGATCAGCAGGGTCCCGACCGTCGCGAGGGCGGTCGAGATCGTGAACGTCGCGTTCGCCGGTGATCCGGCCGAGCCGGACGTGAACGTGCCGTTGATGGCCCCGATCAGGAACTCGCCGCCGTTCGGCTGGTTCAGCGTGAACGAGCCGCTCGTTCCGCTCTGCGTCGTGAGGCTGGAGACGTCGCTCGCCCCGTTGCAGGAGGCCGTACAGGCTCCGGCCAAGACCGTCACGGTCGATGGGGCCGTCCAGCTGACGTGGACGACGATTGACCCCGTCAACGAGTATCCGCTGACGCTCTCGGCGACGTAGGGGAGGGACGACTTGCTCGAGATCGTCTCGTTCGCTTGCGGGACCACCGGCTCGAACAGCAGTGCGGCTCCGACGATCAGCAGCACGATTCCGACCACTACAAGTACCGGTCTCATTGAGGCGCCCTCGAACTCCGGATTGGCTTGCTATACATAGACATGCCGAGCAGTACGTACGCCCCGCGCCGAGCGTCATCGGGGGCATCGGCCGGAACCGAACCCGCCGAGCTCGGCGGGTCCTACCGAACGCGGTGCCGGCGCCGCGAGCCGACTACCCGACGACGAAACCCTGCGAGGTGATCGCGAACGGCCGGCGTTCCGGGTCGTGGGCGGAGCCGCGCATCCGCACGATCTTCACCTGGCGGATCGACCGGTCGCCGACCCATTTTCGGGTCAGGAGGATCTCCCCGCGAGTGAGGATCTCCTCCGGGGAGAGGACCATTGGGTTCCCCGGCGTCGCCATCAGGAGCGTGGTGACCTCCATCTCGCTGAGGAACCGGAGCAGCGATTGGATCTCCGTCCGTTGCGGCTGCAGGTCGCCGGCCACGGCCGTCTTCATCCCGAACCTTCGGATCGACGTCAAGGAGTCGACGACGACGCGAGTGAACCGCCCGCCGCCCATCTGCTGCCGAAGCTTGAGGTGGATCGACTGGATCGAGATGTCGTCGGCGTCGCTCGCCTTGCGCGCCTCGCCGGTGAGGTCGCGCATCGACTTCAGGTCGGCGAGGGCCCGGATCTCCTGCACGTCCGCGAGCCGCTTGATCGCCCGCGTGCCCGGGTTCGCGTCGAGGGTTCTAACCGCGGAGAGGTCCCAGCCGAAGGCCCGGACGTTCTCGACGATCTCGTTGGGAGGCTCGTCGACCGCAACGAGCAACACCTCCTCGCCGAGCCGGAGGCCTTCGAGCAGGAAGGACAGTCCGAGGAGCGATTTCCCGCTCCCGGTTCCTCCGGTCACCAGGTAGGGGCGTCCGGCCATGAGGCCGCCGCCGAGCATCCGGTCGAGCCCGGGGATTCCGATCGACATCCTCCCCTCGGCGACCATCCGCTATCCCTCCGGGGGGGCGGGGGCGGGCGGGTCATCGGCCGCGGGATCCCTCGCGGGCGGTCCGTCGGGGGAAGTTGTCCCCGGGGCCGTGGGTTCGGCCCCCGTCACGGGGGAGGCCTTCCGCTTCCGCGGCGCTTTCCGCTTGGGTTTCAGCGGCTTCGGAGGCGGCGCCGAATCGACGGGAGCGGCCCGGGCCTCACCCGGTTCGGTGGCCGGCGCCGGTTCGGGGGCCGGTTCGGCGGGAGGGGGCGCGGGGGGAGCCGCGGCCATCGCGACCGGCTCGGCCGGCACGGGACCCACCGGTGGAGCGAGGGGCGACGCCGCGTCGGGGGGTGGAGAAGAAGCCGGGGCGGGAGCCGGGACCCCCGCAGGCTCCGAGGCGGCGGGTGGAGCCCGCTTCTTCGCCGGGGCCCGCTTCCGTTTCGGCTTCGGAGCCGGGGCGGCGACAGGGGCCTCCGGTGGACCCGCCTCGGGGGTCGCCGCGGGAGCGGCGGGGGAAACCGCCGTCGGCTCCATCGAGGTCGTGGGAGTGGGTGGGTTCGACGGCGCGCTCGAGGAGGGAGCCTCCGGCGGAGCCGGCGAAGGAGTCGGGACCGGGGCCGGCGTGGGTTCGGGAGAGATTCCCGTCGGAACCGTGACTTCGGGAGCCAGGGTCGCCGCTGGTTCCGGTGGCCCCATCGAGCGTGACCGGCCCGCCGTCGGCGTGGCTTCGACGGCGGGGGTCGGCGCCGCGGCGATTTCCGCCGGTGCCCCCGCCGGGGCCGGCGAGGGACGAATCGCCGAAGCGGACGGTGCGGCGGCCACCGGCTCCGAGGGCGCGCGCCGCGTGGGGAGCGGCGGCGGGCGGCGAGCGGCCCGTCCGCGCGCCGTCTCGGCAGGGGCCGGTGTGGGTTCCGGAGGCGGAGGAGGAGGAGGCGGCGGCACGAAGGCGACGCTGCGAGGCGCCTCGGCCGGCGGGGGAGCGGAGGTTAGGGGAGGCGGTGGCGGGGGGGGAGGCGGCGGCGGGGGCGGAGCCGCGGCGGGGGTTTCCGCCCTGAGGCGAGGAGCGGGTTCCGAGGGGACCGACTCTTCCATCGGGGCGGGGGGAAGCGCGGGGGGCTCCGGGGCCGCTCGTGGGGACGGCGCCGGGGGTGAAGGAGCCTCCATCGCCGCGATCCCTACCGGCGGGACCGGCTCGGTCGCCGAACTCTCGAGGAGGGGCGGAGGCCGGCTCGCGACCTCCGGCGGGGTCGCCAGGATCGCGCCTCCGGGCGGAGTACCCGTCCGGAGGTCGGCGCCGAACGAGCCGAGGCGCTGGACCCGCAACGCCGACCGTCGGACGTTCAGGTCGCCGCTCTGCAATAGCTTCTGGTCGAGGTGCTGGGCGATCTCCGTCACCGTGCCACGGGCCAGGCCGAGGTGTCGAGCGAAATCCTCGCCGGATCCTCCGTCGCGGGCCCGGGCCGCCGCCTCGACCTCGACCCGCGCCGGCGTCGGGTCGAGCCCGACGGCGGCGAGGTCCCGGAGGTCGGAGGCGATCTCCTCGTACGGGTCCGACGGGACCGGAGAGGCGACCGGGACGGAGACGAGCGGAACGTCGGGTTCGATGATGCGTCGGGTGTCCCGGCTGATCGTCGCATCGAGGTTCATGTCGAGCCCCTGCGAGGTGATCCGGTACGGATGGAGCCGGATGTCGTGGGAGCTCCCGCGGTACTTCTCCACCCCGATCGCGCGGACCGTCTGGCCCTCGAGTTCCCACCGGAACAGCCGGATCTCGCCGCGGGCGAGGAGGCGTTCGGCGGTCTCGACGTCCTCGACGGCGGCCTCGACGGTGAGGACGGTCGTGAGTCGAAGGTCGGAGAGGAAGCGGAGGAACGTCTGCGCGCCGAGCGTCTCGTCGACGCCCTTCATGCAGAAGTACTGCAGCGCGGTCAGGCTGTCGACGACGAGCCGGGAGTACTGGCGGCGGGCGACCTCCATCTTGAGGGTCTGCTCGAGGGCCGTGAACGTCACCTCCACGCTCGAGAGCTCGGGCGTCTTGCGGATCGCCGGGGGCACATCGGCAAACCGTACCGAATGGCGGACCGCCGCGATGTCCTTGAACGGCGCCCGCTCGTACCGCATCACGTCCGGGATGGCGTCGAACACCCACACCTGGTCGAGATCGGGGGCGAGGCCCCGGTGGTTCTCCCGGATCTCGTTCGGCGGCTCCTCGAGGGTGACGAGAAGCGCGTTCTCCCCGCGTCGGACCCCTTCGCAGAGGAACTGGAGGGCGAGCTTCGTCTTGCCCGTCCCCGACGGGCCGACGATCAGGTACGGCCGGTGCGGGAGCAGGCCACCCATGAGAATGGCGTCGACCTTCGGATTGCCCGTCGAGAGCCGGTGCTCCGGCGTCGCCGGCGGAGGTCCCGCGGCCGGCGTATTCGGCACCCTCTTGGCTCGCCGGTCCCCGTGAGGACAGTGGCGCGCGAACGTGGAATGGTTGACCCGACCAGATAATCCCTTTCGTTCGACGGGGGGCCGCGCGCCCCGGTTCGCGACTCCCGTCGGTGGGACGAACCCGCAACCTGCTAATACGCCCCAGACTCCGGGGCGCCGATGCGCGGGGCCGTCGGGGCCGGGGCCGAGCGGATGCGAAGCCTCGCCGTCGATTTCCCGAACCAGCTCCGCGAGGGATTCCGTCTCGGCCGCGACGCCGACGCGCGTCTCCCCCGGCAGTCGACGGCCGCCGTCGTCGCCGGGATGGGCGGCTCGGCGATCGCGGCCGACCTCGTCCGGGGGGTCACCGATGCCGAGACCGCGCTCCTGCTCTCCATCGGTCGCGGACCCACGATCCCGCGCGGCGCGGGACGGTCGAGCGTGGCGATCCTGACGAGCTACTCCGGCAACACGTGGGAGACGCTCGCGGCGTACGACGCGGCCCACCGGCAAGGGGCGACTCGGATCGTGATGACGTCGGGCGGCGTCCTCGCCGAACGCGCCGAGCGGGATGGCCTGCCGTTGGTCGTCCTCCCGCCCGGTCTCCCCCCGCGGGCGGCCCTCGGGTACATGCTGGGAGGGCTTCTCGGCGTGCTCGACACGTACTTTCCGGAGTCGAACGAGAACCGCGTCGAACGAGTCGCGACGCACTTGGCCGAGCGGCAAGCCGAGTATGGGAGCCCCCGGGGCGCGCCGGCCGCCCTGGCGAAGAAGGTCGGCCCCCGGGTCCCGCAGTTCTACGGCGACGTTGCGTTCGCCGCGCTCGCGCGGCGGTGGGCGACCCAGGTCGAGGAGAACGCGAAGCGGCTCGCCCACTTCGATGCGTTCCCCGAGCTATTGCACAACGCCATCGTCGCCTGGGACGCGATGCCGAAGGCGGAGGCGCGCCGCTGGGCGGTCGTGGCTCTCGAAGGGGCGACGCTCGACCCGAGCACCTCCACCGGGATGGCGCACCTGGGCCGGCTCCTGATCCGCCGCGGGGTCGTCGCGGAGCGGGTCATCTTCCGCTCGGACGACCGTCTTGAGGCGCTCCTCGACGGCGTGAGCTTCGGCGACCACTTCTCGCTGCACCTCGCCGAGCTCGGCGAGGTCGACCCGTACGGGATCGACGCGATCGTGCGCCTCAAGGCGGCCGTCGCGAAACGCTAGACGTCCGACCGGGCCCGCAACGGAGGCCCGTCCGGTGCGCCGGGGGACCGGGCCGCACCCGGGCGGGTCTCGGGAGGCGGTAGCCGGAGAACTGCCAAATAGGGGTGACCCTCCGAGGGAAGTCGGGTGCTGAGGTAGCCTAGCCCGGCCAAGGCGCCAGATTCGAGATCTGGTGGTGCGTATGCATCGCGGGAGTTCAAAGGGGACCGGCCGTCCACGGCCCGTCCCGGAAGCTCTCCCCCTCAGCGCCTCCCCCGCTCCCTCGGGTATCCGCGTCGAGGTCTCGGTCGCCCGCGGACGCTCGAACGCGCCCCCGTCCGTGCACTGGGTCCCGAACGGCACGTCGGTCCGGGCCCTCCTGCGCCAGCTCGGACATCCGCCGGAGGGCTCTGCGGTGCTGGTGGGAGGCGTCTCCGTCCCGCTGGACACACCGATCGACTCGCCGATGCGCCTCGTGGTCGTCCCGACGTTTTCCGGCGGGTAGAAGCCGACGTCGTAGGGATTAAGGGCGCTCGCGTACCATTCTGCAGGCAGTAAGGTGTCTAGCACGCTCGCATCTTCGACCTCCGACTGCCCGGTCTGCGAGGCCGAGAACCCGACCACGGCGACGTCCTGCGGGACCTGCGGCTACCCGACCGGACTCGCCGTCGACGCGCTCCGCGGTCTTTCCGACACCGAGGCCGTCGCCGTACCGACCTCGGGCACGCGACCGAAGGCGCCTCCGGCGGCCCCCCGTCCCGTCGCCCGCGACCCGACGGCCGAGCAGGTCGAGAAGACGGCCCACGAGCTCGACCGGACGCTCCGTCTCATCTCCCGGCTCGGGGTCGCGACCGCCGACGTGACGGTCGAGCTTCACCAAGCCGCTCTCACGCAGGCCGACGGGCGCACCGTCGAAGCCCTCTCCCTCCTCCGGTCCGCCCTAGCTCGTCTCCATCAAGCCACCAACGATGCCCTCGGCCGCCGGTTGCGGTCCCTGGAGGAACGGGAGGGAGCGATGCGCACCGAGGGGGTGGCCGTCTCGATCGGGTCGGACATCGTCCGGATCCGGGCCGAGGTCGACGCCGGACGTCCCGAGCAGGCGATCGACCGGCTGATCGCGACCGACGAACAGCTCGGCCGGATCGAGACCGACTGGAAAGGCCTGAAGGGCCTGCTCCGCCAGATCGACCGCCTGCGCGACTCGGCGGAGGTCGTCGGGCGGCCGGTCGCCGAGGTCGAGGAGTCCGTCGAGCAGGTGAAGGCCCTCCTCGCGCAGCCGGACCTGTCGACCGAGACCCTCGATGAGGGGGCGCAGATCGCGGCCCGGGCGCTCATGCTCCTGAACGAGGCGCTGCCGCCCGCGATCGAGCAGGAGCTCGACCGGCATGCGCAGGCTCTCGAGGCGTTCCCCCTCGACCACGCACCCGCGCGCCCGGCCCGAGCCGTCCACGCGGAGGCGACCCGGCATCTCCGCCGGGGCAAGCTCGTCGAGGCGACGACGCGGCTCCGCGAGCTCCGGGTGGCGATCAACGAGTTGAAGCTTCCCGAGCCGGCGCCGGAATCTTCCGACCCCGGGGCCGAGTCGGCCGCCGAGGCCTCGGCCTCGGCCGAACCGGAGCCGGCGGAGAAGGCGCTCGGACGCCTCCTCACGAAAGCGAGGGGCCTCGCCGCCCGCGTCCGTTCGCTGCCGTCCGATAGCGAGCTGGCCTACGAGGCCGCCGGCGAGATCCGGCGTGCGACGGAGCAGCTCCGCGCCCGCAAGCTCGAAGACGCCGACGCGACGCTCTCCCGTCTCATGCGCACGCTCGAAGCCGAGGTTCCCCAGGAACCGTGAGCGGCTCCATGGACTCGCCGTCCGGACTCGACCCCGTCGAGCGGCTCCGCCGCGTCGTCGAGCAGGGCCGGACGCTCGAGGCGGAGGGATTGCCCTACCCGACGGACCAGGTCCGTACGGGCGTGGAGACCGCGCTCGCGGAGGACCACCGGGACCAGGCGCTCAAACTGCTCCTGCGGGCGGAGACCCTGTACGCGTCGGCCGCCCGCGACTGGACGTGGGTCCGGACGCTGCTCCAGCGGGCCGACGAGCTGCGCGACCTCGCCCAGCAGCTCGGCATCGACCTCGAGCACCTCGACGCCCGGGTCGGCAACGCCCGCGCCCGGCTGAAGAGCGCTCCGCTCTCCCAGGGTTCGCTCGAAAAGGCGGCGGCCTCCGCCTCGGCCAGCCTCGCCGTCCTGAACGACACGATCCCGAAGTTCTGCATCCAGGAGGGCCAGGCGCTCGGGGTGCAGATCCGCGTCGCCCGCAACCGGGGCGAGGACGTCACGGAGGCGACTCGCGCGTTCTCGAAGTTCCTCCGGTCGGTGCAGGACGAACAGCTCCTCGCCACGGCCCGCCAGCTGATCGAGGTCCGGCGCGCCGTCGCGCGGATCCCGAGGGCCCCGACCGTCGGCGCCGTCCCCCCGCCGGCGGGGAACGAGGAGGAGGAGATCCTGCTCGAGGCGCGCAAGCTGGCGCGCCGGCTGCAGCGCATGAAGGGGAAGGCGCACGACGCCCAGAGCGCGGCGCGCCTCCGCGACCAGGTCCGCGCCGCGCTCTCCGAGGAACGCCGGTACGGGACCCCGGAAGAGGAGATCGAGGCGCTCTGGAACGAGGTCGACCGGCTCACGAAGGAACGGACGCCGTCGTCCGGTTCCGGGACCCCGAAACCCCGCGAGCCCGCCGCCCTCCCGCCGGCCACCCCCGCGGGGCCGACGCCGGCCGCTCGACCCGCCGTGGTCCCTCCCCCCGCCCCGCGCGTCGTTCCACCCCCCGGGGCGATGGGGGAGCTCCCGCCCGAACCCACCGTCCCCCCCGGGGCCGCCGGGGATATCGGGGACGACACGGACGCGGACAGCGACTCGGACGACGCCGACGATGACCCGTTCGACTACGACACGATCGGGCCCTCGCCGCTCGTCCCGCCCGACGATGGACTGCCGACGTCGAGCCGGGGCCGTTCTCGTCGAGGCGGCCGTCCGTAACAATTAAGTAGCTATCGCAAGTCCCTTATACCACTTGGCTCGCCAGGGACTTCGCGCGGAACCGCGCGACCGGGCCGTTGGCGTCGTACACGCCGTCGGTCCGACCGGCCAGCTGATCGCGAGGACGTTCGGGGAGCGCTATCCGTCCGAGGGGACGGTCGTCGCCGACGCCTCCGGTCGCCACCGGGGGCGCGTAACCCGCGTCTTCGGCCCGGTCTCCCGGCCGTATTTCGCCGTCCGGCTCCGCCGGGCGCCGAATCCGACCGAGGGCGTCGCGCTCGTCGGGCAGCCCCTGGTCGCCGAGCAGGGTCGACCCAATGCAGCAGGATGAGACGGCCTCGAACGCTGACAAAGCGCCGACCCCGCCCTCGGACCTTGCGGTCCCGACCCGCTGCACGAACTGCGGCTCCACCCATCTGACCCGCGACTACGAACGCGGCGAGCTCGTCTGCGACGAGTGCGGCCTCGTCCTCGAAGAGGGGATGATCGACCAGGGGCCGGAGTGGCGGGCGTTCGACGCCGAGCAGGGCGAGAAGCGCACCCGGACGGGCGCGCCGACCACGCTCACGATCCACGACAAGGGGCTCTCGACGGAGATCGGTTGGAAGAACCGGGACCCGTACGGCAAGTCGATCCCGACCCGGAACCGCGCCCAGCTCTACCGGCTCCGGAAGTGGCAGCGCCGCATCCGGGTCTCCAACGCGACGGAGCGGAACCTCGCCTTCGCCCTCGCCGAGCTCGACCGGATCGCCTCGTCGATGGCGCTCCCCCGGAACGTCCGGGAGACGGCGGCGATGATCTACCGGAAGGCCGTGAACCGCAACCTGATCCGCGGCCGCTCGATCGAGGGGGTCGTCGCGGCGTCGCTCTACGGCAGTTGCCGGCAGTGCAACGTCCCGCGGACGCTCGACGAGATCGCGAGCAAGTCCCGCATCGGCCGCAAGGAGATCGGCCGGACGTACCGGTTCATGACCCGGGAACTGAAGCTCAAGCTGATGCCGACGCGGCCGCAGGACTACATCCAGCGGTTCTGCTCGGAGCTGAAGCTGAAGGGCGAGATCCAGACCCGCGCCAACGAGATCCTCAAGGAAGCGACCGAGCGCGAGCTGACGAGCGGTCGCGGACCGACCGGCGTCGCCGCGGCGGCGATCTACATCGCGAGCGTCCAGTGCGGCGAGCGGCGGACGCAACGCGAGGTCGCCGAGGTGGCGGGCGTCACCGAGGTGACGATCCGCAACCGGTACAAGGAGCTGACCGAGAAGCTCAACCTGCGGGTCATGCTGTAGCCCGCGGGGTCCGATGGACGACGTCGTACGCGCGGCGCTCCGCGCGGCGCAGGCGAGCGGCATCGAGTACGCCGACGTTCGCGTCCAGTCCCCGCAGCGGTACGAAGCGCTCGCGGTCCGCAACGGCGAGGCGTGCGCGCTCACCGCCAGCACGGGCGCCGGCGTCGGCGTGCGGGTGCGGACCGAGTTGGCCTGGGGGTTCGGAACGGTCGCCGAGGTGTCGGTCGCGGCCGCCCGGACCGCCGCGCGCCTCGCGGTCCGGTCCGCCCGTTCGGCCGAGGGAAGCTGTCGTCGGCCGATCGCGGTCGTCCCGTCCCGTGGGCCGTCGAACGGACGCTACGCGAGCCGGGTCCGGAAGAACCCGTTCGACGTCGACCGGTCGGAGAAGGTCGAGCTGCTTCGGGACGCCGAGAAGGCGCTTCACGTCGGTCCCGAGGTGAAGAGCGGCCATGCCTCGATGCAGGCGTGGGAGAACGTCACCCGGTTCGCCTCGAGCGAGGGCGTCTCGTACACGAGCCACATCGTCCACGTCGGCGCCGGCCTCGATGCCACGGCTGCCGCCCACGGGGAGGTCCAGCGGAGGTCCGGCCCGAACTCCTTTGGCGGCGACTACGGCCAGGCCGGGTACGAGTTCATCGAACGCCTCGGGCTCCCCGAGCGGGCGCCGCTCGTCGGGAAGGAGGCGGTCGCCCTCCTGGACGCGCCGGCGTGCCCGACCGCGACGACCACCGTCGTCCTCGCCAGCGACCAGCTCGCCCTTCAGGTCCACGAGTCGGTCGGGCACGCGACCGAGCTTGACCGGGTGCTCGGGAGCGAAGCCGGGTTCGCCGGCACGTCGTTCCTCGCGCCGGCGGACCGGGGGAGCCTCCAGTACGGCTCGGAGTGGATGTCGATCGTCGCCGACGCGACCGAGGCCGGCGGTCTCGGCACGTTCGGCTGGGACGACGAGGGATGCCCGGCCGTCCGGACCACGCTCGTCGACCGGGGCCGGCTCGCCGGGTTCCTGACGAACCGGGAGACCGCGGCGGCGCTCGGGCTCCCGAGGTCCGGCGCGACCGCGCGCGCCGGCGGGTACGACCGGGCGCCGCTCATCCGCATGACGAACGTCGACCTTGCGCCGGGCGACCACTCGTTCGAGGAGCTCCTCGAGGGGGTCGACGACGGGGTGTATTTCGAGACGAACCGGTCCTGGTCGATCGATGACAAGCGGCTCAATTTCCAGTTCGGCACCGAGGTCGGCCGGACGATCGTCCACGGGGAGCTCGGGCCGCTGGTCCGCAACCCGATCTACGCCGGCATGACGCCCTCGTTCTGGGGTTCGCTCGACGCCGCCGGGGACGCGTCGACGTGGCATCTGTGGGGGATCCCGAACTGCGGGAAGGGCCAGCCGATCCAGGCGGCCCGGGTCGGGCACGGAGCGCCGGCGGGCCGGTTCCGCAACGTGCGGGTCCGGGGGGGCTGACGATGCCGGGGCGAGCTGCGCAGCTCGAGGCCGTCGCGAGTCGGGTCCTCCGACGCTTGCCGCCCGGAGTCGCCGGAGACGTCCGGGTCCGGGCCGAGGGTTGGACGACCATGCGGTTCGCGAATGGCCACGTCCACCAGCCTCACGTCGAAGAGAGCCGCTCGATCTCGCTGCGGGTGGCGAAGGAGCAGCGCCTCGGGATCGCCACCACGACCGATACGACGTCGGAGGGGATCGCCCGCGTGGTCCGGGACGCCGTCGCCCTCGCGTCGATCGCGCCCGTCGACCGCCGGGTCGGACCGTTTCCCTCGGACGGTCGTCCGCGACCGGTTCCGTACTCCCGCTCCACGGCCGCCCTCGTCCCGGAGGCCGTCGGCCGTCTCGCCGAGCGCGCGCTCGACGCGGCCGGCGCGGGGGACGATGGCTACCGGGTCTCCGGCGCCGTCCACGCCGGCGCGCAGACGCTCGCCGTGGCCAATACGTCGGGCTGTCTGGTGAGCGGCGTCCGCACGGCCAGCCAGGCCTCCGTCCTGGTCGAGCGCCCGGCCGATGACCCGCCGGTCTCCGGGTGGGCCGAAGGCTCGCACTGGGACGCCGCGAGACTGGACACGGCCGGGATCGGTCGGGAGGCGCTCGCCCGAATGCCCCGGACGGCCCCCAAGGCCGCGAAACCCGGCGCCTACCGGGTTCTTCTCGGGGGCGCAGCGGCGCAGGAGATGGTCGGCTTCCTCGGCCACCTCGGATTTTCCGGTCACGGGGAAGAGGAAGGGTGGAGCTGCCTCAAGTCGAAGCGCGGGACACGGTTCTTCCCCGAGAACCTGACCCTCGCCGACGACGGTCGCTCGCCGATGGGGCTGCCGAACGCGTTCGACGAGGAGGGAACCCCCAAGCGACGGCTCGCGCTGATCGACGCGGGCGTCGTCGGTCCGGCGGTCACCGACCTCGTGACGGCCGGGCACCTCGGCACGCCCCTCACGGGGCACGCGCTCCCACCGGAGTCGCCGTTCGGCGAGTGGGGACCCGTGCCGACGAACATGGTCCTGAGCTCGAAGGACGGGGCGTCGGAGGAGGAGCTCGCGAAGATCCTCGGGAACGGCCTCATCGTCACTCGGTTCCACTACGTCCGCATCGTGCACCCGGCCCGGGGCGTGATCACCGGCATGACGAGGGACGGGACGTACCGGGTCCGCCGGGGCGAGGTCGTGGAGCCCGTCCGGAACCTGCGGTTCACCCAGAGCGTCCTCGACGCCCTCCGGGCGACCGAGGCGTTCGGCCGGACCCGCCACCGGTTCAGCGACGAGCGCGGCGTCCAGTCCGTGACGTGCCCGGCGCTCGTGACCGCCCGGTTCCACTTCACGTCCGCGACCGTGTTCTAGCGGGGCGGACGAACGTGGCGCCGCCGCTCGCGCTCGCCGTGCTCGTCTCCGGCGCCGGAACGACGCTCGGCGCCCTCGCGACCGGGATCGCGGCGGATACCGGCCCCGCCCGCATCGTCCTCGTGGTCGCGGACCGGCCGGATGCCCCGGCCGAGTCGGTGGCCGCGCGACATCGGTTGGCGTACCGGGTCGTCCCCACGCGGGGTCGGCCGGCGTCCGAATGGTCGACCGAGCTCGACCTCGCACTTCGGGGCGCCGGGGCCGAGCTGGTCGTCCTCGCCGGATTCCGGTCGATCCTCCCCGCGGAGTGGCTCGCGAATTGGGCCGGACGCACGATCAACGTGCACCCGTCGCTGCTCCCCCGCCACGGTGGGCCCGGCCAGTACGGTCGGGCCGTCTACGAGGGGATCCTCGCCTCGGGCGACCGCGAAAGCGGGGCGACCGTCCATCTCGTCACGGCCGCCGTCGACGCGGGGCCGATCCTATTGCAGGACCGGTTCGCCCTCGATCTCGGCGAGACGGTCGAGTCCCTCCAGACGAAGACTCAGGCGCGCGAGCGCGCGCTGCTGGCCGAGGTGGTGCGGAGATTCGCCGAGGGTCGGTGGAGGCTTCCCTACGGCGAGTCCGTCGCCGGGCCTCGCGAGACCCCACGTCCCGCCGTCCGACCGTGAGCCGCGGCGACCGCCACGCCGAGTTCGGCGAGGGGCGTCGGCCGGTTCGGGAGCGTCCGACGGATCGTGTGCTTCGTGGTCTTCGGAGGGAACGGCCGGCCCGAGGTCGCTCGGGCCACGACCTCCGGCTTCCCGAGCGGCGGACCTTCGTTCCATCGGTCGAGGAGAACGTCCTCCGAATCGTAATCGAACACCCACGCCGGCACCCGGACCGCGCCGAGCTCGCGGAGCGCGGCGAGCCGGTGGTGGCCGTTCAACACCACATGGGAATCCTTCGCGACCCAGATCGGCTCGACGACGACGCCGTCGTGCCGGAGCGCTTCGACGAGCCGGGCGACGTGGACGGGGTCGATCTCCTCGTGGATCTTCAGCCGGTCGGCGTCGAGGAGCTCGAATGTGGGCGGGTGGCTCATCCGGCGGTCTCCCCGAGGCCCAGGACGTGGGCCGTCGCCCGCCGGACGAACACGCCGGCCATCTTCTTCCGGTACTCCGCGGCGAGGAACGTGTTGTGGACCGGCCGGACCGACTTTTGGACCGCCTCGGCGAGCGCCCGAACGCCCGTCTCGGTCGGCACCGTCCCGACCAGAGCCGCCGTCAGCTCATCGAACCGTCGCGGGAACGTCTCGAGGCCGCCGAGGGCAAGCGCGAGCCGCTCGACGCGGCCGTCCGAGCCCCGTCGGGCGGCGACGGCGACCCCGAGCTCGGGGAAGTCGTACGAGGGCCGGATCCGGAGCTTCCGGTACGTCGCGCGGAGCCCGCGCGAGGCCGAGGGAAAATGGACGGCGACGATGAGCTCCCCCGGTCCGAGGTGGTGGCGACGGATGCCGTCCCCGCCCTGGTCGTACAGGTTCGCGACCGGCACGCGTCGCCGTCCGTGGGGACCGGCGATCTCCGCTTCCGCGTCGACGACGGCGAGGCTCGGGGCCAGGTCGCCGGAGAACGTGGCGTAGCACTTCACCTTCTGGGGGACGACGTGGCACTTGTCGCCGTCGGCCTTCAGACAGAATCCGAGGCTTTCGCGCCACGGGTACGACTGGTTGAAAAAGAAGCACCGGGTTTCGACGAGGAGGTTGCCCCCGACGGTGCCGCTCGCCCGGACGAGGGGCGTCGCGACCTCGCCCGCCGCCTCGGCCACGCCCGGGAACGCGTTCGCAAACTCGGGGTTTCCCTCGAGGTCGGCGAGCCGTACCATGGCGCCGACCCGGTCGAGGGTGAGCCCGCGGAGCTCCGTGACGTCCTCGAGCGCGATCAGATTCGCGCGGACGTTGAGGCGCATCTTGTAGTTCGGGAGGAGGTCGGTGCCGCCCGCGATGTAGTCGACGTCCGGAGCGAGGCGGCCGGCGAGCGCGACCGTCTCGTCGATCGTCGTGGGGCGATGGAGCTCGAACGGGTCGAGGTGCATCAGCCGTCCCCCTTCCAGGGCCGGCCCGCCTGGTGGCGGAGCTCGATCCCCCGGACGACCTTCTCGGGGGTGATCGGGAGGTCGTGGAACCGAACCCCGACGGCATCGTACAGCGCGTTGCCGGCCGCGGGCAGCGTCGCGATGAGCGGCCCCTCGCCGGCCTCTTTCCCGCCGAACGGTCCCTCGGGGTCGTCGTCGCCGACGAGGAGGCACTCGACCTCGGGCATCTGCTGGGGCATCGGGATCTTGTATTCGAGAAGGGAGGGATTCATGAGGCGCGAGCCGCGGTAATTCATCGCCTCGCCCATCAGCTGGCCGAGGCCCATGTGGATCGAACCCTCGATCTGGCCCTCCACCGCGAGCCGGTTCAGCGCCCGCCCGCAGTCGAACGCGGCCCACACCTTCTCGACCCGGTAGATCCCGGTCTCGACGTCAACGTCCACCTGGGCCACGTACGCGGCGAACGAGTACGCGGGGGCGGTGCCGGCCCGTGCTCCCTTGAAGTCGCCCCCCATCGGGGGCGAAGTGTAGGCCCCGGTGGCGAGGAGCGCCCCAGTGCGCTCCATCGCGCCGTGCAGCGCCTCGAGGTACGAGACCGAAACGTCGGGCCGGTGGCGGACCGAGATCTTCTCGTGCCCGACCTCGAGCTTCTCCGGCGGGTAGCCGGTGATCCGCCCGGCGGCCCGGACGAGCTGGTCGCGGAGCGACTCCGCCGCCTGGCGGGCGGCGTTCCCCATCATGAACGTGACGCGACTCGAGTAGCTTCCGATGTCGACCGGGGAGACGTCGGAGTCGACCCGGACGACGTGGAGCCGGTCGAGGTCGACGCCGACGACCTCGGCGACGATCATCGCGAGGAGGGTGTTCGACCCCTGGCCGATGTCGGCCTGCATGCAGTGCACCGCGATCCCGCCGTCCATGTCGGCCTTCAGGTGGACGGTGCACTGCGGCATCTTCGGCGTGAAGTGGATCGGCGAGTTCGAGCCGGAGATGTAGAAGCCGCAGCCGAGGCCGACGCCCTTCCCGTACGGCAGCTGACGGAATTTCGCGTCCCAGCCGCTCCGTTCACGCGCCGCGTGCAGGCACTTCACGAAGGACGTGGACGTGATCCGGAACTGGTTGACCGTCGTCGAATGGGGCGGGAGCGCGTTCCGCTCCCGCAGGTCGAACGGGTCGATCTGGAGCCGCTCGGCGAGATCGTCGAGGGCGAGTTCGACGGAGTACCGGATGTTCGTGCCGCCGTGCGCCCGCATCGCGCCGCTCGGGGGTTTGGTCGTGTAGACGCGGCGGCCCCGGTAGCGGAAGTTCGGGACGCGGTACGGGCCCATCGAGAGCACGCCGTTGTAGTACGTGGTGACGGTTCCGAACGAGCTCCACGCGCCGCCATCGATCAGCGCCTCGATGTCGTAGGCGAGGATCTTGCCGTCCCGGTCGACGGCGATCCGGACGTCGTTCTGCGTCGGGTGGCGTCCGTGGTTCGTGACGAACACGTCCTCGCGGTCGAACAGCAATTTCACCGGCCGGCCGGTCTCGATCGACAGCGCCGCACAGATGATCTCGTGCGGCAGCGGATCGGACTTGCCGCCGAAACCGCCGCCGACCTCGGGCTTGATCACCCGGATCCGGTGCATCGGGATCCCGAGCACCTCGGAGAGCGCCCGGTGGAGGTAGTGCGGGACCTGGGTCGCGCTCCAGACGGTGAGCCGTCCGTCCGGGGTCGCCTCGGCGATCGTCGCCATCGGCTCGGTGAACGCGTGGGTGACGCCGGCGAAGTTGCCGCGCACGCGCACCGAGGCGTGCGCCTTCGCGAACGCCGCGTCGACGTCGCCGAAATGCTGGACGACCTCCTTCTGGATGTTCGTGCCGTTCAGGCCCCGCGCGTGGATCGGTTCCGCGACCTTCTCGGTCCCGGTCCGCGGGTCCGTGTATTCGGGTAGCGGCTCGACGTCGACCACGATCGCCCGGAGCGCGCGGTCGGCCGTCGCCTCGTCCACCGCCGCGACGGCGGCCACGATGTCGCCGATGTATCGTACCTTGCCGACCGCGATGGCGGTCTCGTCGTGCGTGATCGGGAGGACCCCGAATGGCGTCGGGTACTTCTCCCCCGTCATCACGGCGGCGACCCCCGGCATCGCCTTCGCCCGGCTCACGTCGATGGAGCGGAGGCGGGCGTGCGGCCACGGGCTCCGCAATAGGCGGGCGACGAGCTGACCGGGACGTCGGATATCGTCGGTGTACTCGGCCCGACCGGTGACCTTGAGGGGACCCTCGATGTACGGGATCCGTCCCCCGATCAGCCGATAGGGCGGAGTGTGGGCCTCGGCCATCCTAGGCCGGCTCCTTCGCGGCCGCCTGGATCGCGTCGACGATCTTCAGGAACCCGGTGCATCGGCAGAGGTTGCCGGAGATCGCGCGCTCGATCTCCTCCCGCGTCGCCCCCGGCCGGTCCCTCAATAGCGCGGTCGCCGTCATCACGAACCCTGGGGTGCAGAATCCGCACTGCGTGGCGCCGAGCTCGACGAACGCCTTCTGGACGCTCGAGAGCCCGTTCGCCGGAGTGACCCCCTCGATCGTCGTGACCTCGTGGCCGTCGGCGAGCCGGGCGAGCATGAGGCAGCTCAAGACCGGCCGCCCATCGAGCCAGACGGTGCAACATCCGCACGTGCCGAGGTCGCACCCTCGCTTCGTGCCGGTCAGATTGAGGTCCTCGCGAAGGAGGTCGAGCAGGATCCGCTCCGGGGCGCACGCCACCTCGACGGCGGAGCCGTTGATGCGGATCCGCGCCATCGGACGAGACGACACGGGACTACCCATCCTCCGGCGGGGAGCCGCGGGGGTTCATAGCCCTCGGCCCCGAGTTGGCGTCGCGGACGAACTCCGCGACGATGCTGACCGCGATCTCCGCGGGGGTCCGGGCGCCGATCGCGACGCCGACGGGCGAGCGGACGCGGGCGATCGCCGCCTCGGGGACACCGCGACGCCGAAGTTCGGCGAACATGTGCGTGCGCTTCGAGGCGCTCGCGATCACCCCGATCTCGCCGGGAAAGTCTCGGCAGGCGATCTCGAGGAGGTCGGTATCCTTCGCGGCGTCGTAGCCGAGGATGTACAGGTGCGTGTACTCCGCGGGCGGGACGAGGGCGAGGAGCTGGGTCGCCGCCACCACCTCGCGACGCTCGGCCCCGGGGAACCGGTCGGCCGACACCCAGTCGGGTCGGTCGTCCGCGACGGCGAAGTCGTATTCGAGGGTCGGCAGCAGGCGGCCGACGGCCTCGGCCACGTGCCCGCCGCCCCACAAGAGGATCCTCGGGTGGGCGGCGACGTACTCCACGGAGATGTCGACCTCGCCTCCGCAGAGACTCGGCAGTCCGCCCTCTTGCCACTTGCGGAGGTCGAAGTGGTGCAGTCCCCCGGTCCGGGAGTTCAGTGCGGCGCGGGCGAGGTCCTTGACGCGTTCTTCGAGCGCCGCTCCCCCGACCGTCCCGAGCGTCGTACCGTCGGAACGCATCAACAACGACGCGCCGACCTTGCCCGGAACCGAGCCGACGGCGTGGACGACGGTCGCGCGGACGAACGGTTGGTGGTGCTCCAACAGCCGGAGCGCCTCCTTCGTCAGCCGACGGTCCATCGAGCCTCCGGTCCACCGGCGCGAATTCGCGCCACCGCCGCGGCGAACGCCTCCGGGTCGTCGACGTTCTCCACGACGCCGGGGTCCGAGACCGGGACCCGACGGACCTGCGGGCCGAACGACGGCATCAAGGACCGGAGCGGGCCGTCCGACCGAAGTCCACGGATCGCCTCGAACGTCTCCCGACGGAGCAACACCGGATGTCCTCCCCGCCCCGAGTACGTCGGGATGACCCAGACAGCCAAGGCGTCCGTCTGCACCACCCGCCACAGCGAGTTGAGCGTACCCAGCTCGACGAACGGATGGTCCACCGGCCATAGGAGGATTCCACCGGCGTCGGCCACGGCCTCGAGCGCGACCTGGATCGAACCGCTGCGACCGCCGGCCCAGTCGGGGTTGTCGAGGACGGCGACGCCGAGGGAGCCGAGCGCTTCGCGCGTCGCGCGGGCGTGGGGTCCCGCCACCGCGACGCAGGGCGAAAACCCGGCGGCATGGGCGGTCCGGGCCATTCGGACGACCGCGGGCACCCCGTCGACCTCGACCATGGCCTTCGGCCCCGCGCGGAACCTCGTCGAGGCGCCCCCCGCGAGGAGGATGGCCGGCCAGCGCCGGTTCGTCCGGTCGTCGAGAGAATCGGGCACGGCGCCGCCGAACGGACCCCCCTCAATTTAAATACCACCGCTGGGTGGTCGCGCCCTCCATGACCCATCCGGTCGACGTTCCGGCATCCGTGCTGTTGCCCCGCGTCGCGAGCGAATTGAAAGAGCGTAAGTCGGTCGCCCCTCCCCCCTGGGCGAGCTTTGCGCGCACGGGCGTCCACACGCAACGCGCCCCGAGCCAGCCCGACTGGTGGTACCTCCGGAGCGCCTCGGTGCTTCGAAAGATCTCGCTCCAGGGCACGTCGGGAATTGCCCGCCTTTCCGCCGAGTACGGCGGCAAGAAGGACCGCGGCTCCGCCCCGTACCACGCCCGCACCGCATCCCGCTCGGTCCTTCGCGAGATCGTCCAACAGCTCGAGAAGTCCGGTCTCTTGCAGACGCAGAAGAACCGCGGACGCCGGGTTTCCCCGGAGGGCCAGCGCCTGCTCGATACCACCTCGCGCGCCGTTCTGAAGGAGCTCGCGGAGAAGCGCCCCGAGCTCGCCAAGTACCTCTGATCCGGCGTTCGGGAGCCGTCGGGCGATGGAATCGGATGCCGAGCTCGCCGAACTTCGGCGACGGCGTCTGCAGCAGATCCAGCAGATGCAGGCGTCCCAGAGCCCGGACGCGATGAACGCGGCGTACGCGCAGCAGCAGGCGGAGCGCGACCGGCGCGACTCCGAACGCTCGGAGGCGCTGCGACGGATCATGACGCCGGAGGCCCGCGAACGTCTCGGCCGGATCCGACTCGCGAAGCCGGAAGTCGCCCAGGCGGTCGAGCAGCAGGTCCTTGCCCTCGCCGCTTCCGGACGTCTCCAGAGAGCGATCGACGACGTCACCCTCCGCGCGATCCTGGAGCGCGTGATGCCCGAACGGCGCGACATCACCATCACGCGCCGTTAAGAGGGGAGCATTCTACCCCGAGGCGTTCCGATGGCGAACCGTCGCAAGTCCCTGGCCCGGAAGACGCGGCTCTTCCGGAAGGTCAAGCAGAACCGCCGCGTACCGGCCTGGGTCATGCAGCGGACGAGCCGGCGCGTGACGCGCCACCCCAAGCGCCACTCCTGGCGCCGCGGCCATTTGCACCTGTAGGAATCGACCATGGCCCCGAAGAACGAGAAGAGCGGCGCGCGCACCGAGGAGCTCGAGCGCGAGTACATCATCCCGCTCCGCGCGAGCCAGCATCAGCCGTCCCGCCGTCGGCGCGCGGGCCATGCCCTCGAGACGGTCCGGCGGTTCATCGGGCGCCACATGAAGGGGACCGTGGCCGACGTTTGGATCGACCCTCGGCTGAACGAGTACATTTGGACGCGCGGCGTCCAGCACATACCGCGGCAGGTCCGGGTCAAGGCAATCCGGTTCGAGGACGGCCTCATCGAGGTCGACCTGGTGGAAGGGGGCTAGGCCCTCCATCCCGGGAGCGTCCGATTGGCCATCGCCCGCACCGTCATCGCGGGCTCGCCGTACATCGGCATCCACCTCCGCGTCAGCGACCGCGGCGCGGTCGTACCCCCGTCGATGCCGCGCACGCTCGCGAGCGAGGTCCAGCGGATCTTCGAGGTCCCGACGGTCCGGACCACGGTCGCCGAGAGCGAGATCGTCGGCGCGCTGCTCGCGTGGAACTCGCACGGCGGCGTGGTGGGGGACGAGATCGACGACCTCGAGCGCGCCGCGCTCGAGCACATCGTGCCGATCACCTCGCTGAGGACCCGGTACAACGCGCTCGGCAACAACATCCTCGTGAACGACCGGGGGGCTGTCGTCCACCCCGAGTTCTCCGACGAAGCCGTGCGAAGGGTCGAGAAGGCTCTCCAGGTTCCGACGACCCGCGGGACCATCGCCGGCCTCGGGACCGTCGGCATGGCCGGGGCGGCGACGAACCGGGGCGTGGTCGTTCACCCGAAGGCGACGGAGAAGGAGGCCGAGGTGATCTCGGAGGCGCTCGGCGTCCCGCTGCACCGGTCGACCGGCAACTTCGGCGTGCCGATCGTGGGCGCCTGCCTGGTCGCGAACAGCCACGCGATGCTCGTGGGCCGGCCGACGACCCCGGTGGAGATCGTCCACCTCCAGGAGGGGTTCCAGCTGTTCGACCGCGACGAGTCGAAGCTCGGGTCGTCGTTCCCCGAGCCGAGGCGCAAGCGCGCCTAGGTGCCGCGCTTCCGCTTCACGTATCGCACGGTGTACCCGGCGATCCGGTTGGCGAGCTTCTTGTAGATGACGGTGGGCTTGCCGTCGACCATCACGGTGAGGTCGGTGAGCTCGAGGACCTTCTTCTTGTTCGCGGAAAAGTCGCCCCCGAACTGCTCGGGGTAGTGGCGGATCAGCTCGACGGCGACCCGCTTGATGTACGTCTGGCGGATATTGCCCATGTGGCGGCGCGGACTCGGGTGCCCGTTATAACCGTTCCCGGCGACCCGCGACGATTACCAGCTACGGAGGGCTTTGGCGACCTGCTTGCGCGCGGCCTTCGTCTGGTGGCCCGGTCCGGTGGTCAGGTACGACGTGCAGGCGCACGCGCGGCAGTGACCATCCTCGGCGTGCAACCGCTTCTGGTGAAGGCAGCCGGGAGTCTCGCAATCGGTTGACAAAGCGTCCCTGACCACGGAGGAGCACCGCCCCTATAGAACGGGGCTGGCCCGGAAGTCCCTTCGCCGGCGGTTCGGTTCCGACCGCCGGGGCGTTATCCGCATCGAACCAATGGCCGGCCGTGCGGCTCGAACCCCTCTATACGTTGCGGTTCCAGTACCCCGAGGGCTGGGGGGTCGCCCTCACCGGGGCGAAGGGAACGGAGGAGCACGACTTCTACTTCCCGGAGGGACGCGCCGAGGGCCGGATCTCCGGCTCGTTCCGAGGCTCGAACCATCCCCGCCGACGGACCGACGAGACGTACGAGCTGGAAATCCACGGCTTCCTGCAGACCGACGATGGCGCCACGATCCTGCTCGAGTACCGCGGATACGGTCGCTCCCGGGCCCGGTCCGACGAGCTGTATGCGAACGCCGGCGTCGCGAGCGACGCGACCAAGTACCGGCGCCAGGTGGTGGGGTTCGCACGACACGTGACGGACCATCCCCAGTACCGTTGGCTGAACGACGCCGTCTGCGCGATCGCCGGCGAGGTGCGGGCTCCCCCCGCCGCGACAGGAACTCCGATCCGGCAGGCCGACGTTCGCCTCGTGTTCCGGGTCGACGAGCTGGTTTGGGACGCTCCGCCCGAGTGAGTTCGGCCGACCCCGGTCCGCGACCGGCCGGAGGAGCTAGCCCGTCGGCGCGGTCGGGCGGACGCGGAGGACTCCCGGGAGTTGCCGCTCGATCCGGCGGACGACGGCGGCGAGCGAGCCCGTGGCGTCCACGGAGATTCCGTACTCGAACCGGGTCGCCTTGGCGTACACCTGGCGGGCCGCGATCGCGCCGTGCGAGGGTCGGCGTCGACGGTCCCGGAGGATGCAGAGGGCGACGGGAGCTTGAAGCGTGAACACCTGGTGCGGGTACGAGAGCCGGCCAATCAAGTCGTCCAGCTGGCGTTTCCAGTAGAAGTTCCCGTCGAACACCACGGCCGTCCCTGCCGCAAGGAGCGGCCGGGCGATTCCGACGGCGACCCGGTTGGCCGCCAGGAATTCGGCCAGCCGACCAGAATCCCACAGCCCGTGGTCGTCGAGGATCTGGTCGATCGAGACGTACCCGGCGCCCCTCGTCCGCGCCAGGATTCGGGCGACGGTCGTCTTGCCGACCCCGAGCGGACCCCGGATCACGACGTAGCCGGCCGGGCGGCCCGTTCCGGAGCCCGGCCGGGAGGCGGCCCGGGCGACACGCCTCACGCGAACTGCCCGTTCGACCGGTGGCCGTTCGCCGCTCGGTTCGACTCCCTCGCGGTCACCATGGCCCGATTCGCGGCTTTCCTATGGCCCCGACCCGGGAGGTCGCCGAGGGCATAGGTCCGGCGCCCCGCCGCCGGGGCCGGAGCTCCTCAGAAAACCACGTTCCGCCCGAGCGAAGGCAAATATACTCACACCTTCGTAAATGTGAGGCGTGCAGGGCTTCTCGCCGGGGTTGACGCCGGGACCGGGCGAGGCAATTCTCGCCTAGTCGGGAACCTTTGAGACGGGGCGGGTTGAGTTGACTGAGGCAGAGTACGGGACGGCGGCTCCGTCCCCCTCGATCCCGAAGGAACGGAACGTCCTCGTCCTGGACCTCTCGAAGTCGATGCTCGCCCCGCTCCCGGACCCGTCCGGACCGGAAAAGCAGAAGATCGAGGTCGCCCGGACCGCGGTGTACCGAATCCTCGAGAACGCCGAGACGACCGGCGGGGAGTTCGGGCTCGTGACCTTCACCGAGACCGTCCGGGTCGCCGTCCCCCTCGCGACCATCCACAAGGAGAACCTCCCGTACGTCGAGAGCCTGATCTCGATGCTGACCCCCAGCGGGCGGTCGGCGATCTGGGACGCCCTCGCGGTCGGGGCCGACCTGCTCCGTCGCGGCACGTCGGGGGTCCATGGGACGCTCGTACTCGTCACGGACGGATGGGACAACGCCTCGAACCGGTTCGAGGCGCGGAATCCGACGGAGCCGCCCGGGAACGGGAGCCGGATCGACCTCGTCCCGTACATCCTTCCGGAAGGCTCCGCGCTCACGCTCCGCGTCATCGGCATCGGGATGGGGAACCAGCGCGACAAGGGCGTCGACTCCGGTCGGATGAACGCCTTCCTCGGTGGACTGACCACGCGGGCGCAGTCGATCGGGGCACCGGCGCTGTTCACTTACCAGGAGGTCGACACCGGGGCCCAGCTGTTCGCCCAGATGGTGAACGCCTTCCTCGACGTCGACTACGACGACGGCCGCACGTTCGACCAGCTCCACCCGGAGGAGCTCGCGCGCAATGCGGCGCGGGCCGCGCGCGCCCTCAAGGAACCTCAGCAGCACGCCACCGTCGCCCGCCTCACCCGCCCGGCACAGAGCGTGATGACCGAGGCCGACGCCCCGTACTCCGAGGCGGCGACGCTCGATGTCGACGTCGTGAACGCCAGCTCCGGCGTGACCCCGCCGTACCTCCGGGAGCGGTATGGACCGCTCGGCGGCGTGATCGAGCAGTACCTTCGGAACGACTTCGGCCCGGCGCTGGAGCAGCTCCACCGGTCGAAGGCGGTCCTCCCGCCCGTGACGTTCTCGTACTGGGAGGCCCGCATCTACTTCGCCCGCGGCGAGATCGTCGAGGCCGCCCGCTCGCTGCTCCAGGCGTGGAACGCCGCCGACCAGATCCCCGTCACCCAGCGGGCGCGCATCACGCGCCGGCTCGCCCTCCTGCAGGCGAAGATGCAGAACGACCAGGAGACGGAGACGCTCGTCCGCTTCCTCGACGACACGGAAACGAAGCTCGCCCACGCCTCCCCGAAGTTGAAGCAGATGCTGAGCGACCTGTTCGCTCGACTGATGGAGTTGCGCGGCACCTACCAGCTGACCCGGGTCACCGGGGGCGAGGATGCGGCGGACTCCGCCGGTCGGCACGAAGCGGCCGTGGAGGAGATCTTCGGACTGTTGCAGGACACGCGCCTCGAGAACGCCGGCGGGGATGCCGCCGTCGAAGGGGCGCTCGACTTCATCGAGATCTGCCTCGCGGAAATGCGCTGAACCAGGAGAGTAACCGAAGTGCCGGAACCGAAGGGCGGGTCGAAGCCGAAGCCGAAGAGCGCTCCCGCCAAGAAGGAGGCGAAGCCGGAGAAGGCGGACAAGCCGGAGAAGGCCGAGAAGCCGACGAAGGCGCCCAAGGCGGCGAAGCCCCCCGCGGTCGAGGCCGCCCGGATCGCCGTCGTCGGCATCCCCGCCTCCGGCAAGACGACGTACTTCCGCTTCCTCTCCGGCCACTTCGGCCTGAACCTGCCGATCCTCTACCTCCCGACCCGTCCGGAGGGCTCGACGATCCCGCTCTACGGCGACCTCGCGAGCGAGGTCGTCCTCGAGGAGACGACGTACGAGACGACCGACCCGACGGACCCTGAGGGGAGCCTTGAGACGACCACCCGGTTCTACGTCAACCGCCCGATGGACGACCGCAAGAAGCTCTGGGTCGAGCTCGCCGCCGGCCGCGAGGAGCAGGGGGTGCTGACGAAGTACCCGCTCCCGACGAAGTACAACCAGTTCGTCGAGATGACGATGCACTTCCGCTACGGCAGCTCGAGCGGGGGTGCGGAGCTCTCGCGGCCGATGGAGCTCCACACGATCGACGAGGCGGGCGGCATCATCTCCGACTACTTCACCTACGACCGGCTCTGGCTCGATTCCGTCGACGACGAGGTCTCCGACAAGTCGTGCCGGGTGATCCCGCACTTCGACACGTGGCGGCCGGACCGGCGGGACCTGTGGCGGCGAGGGCTCACCCTCCTGGGGCGGTTCGTCCACAACGCGGAGGGGATCATCCTCCTGCTGTCCCCGTCGCTCCCGTCGCTCCGCGACCAAGCCCAGCAGGTGAACCTCGCCCGCGGCGTCTTCCGGTACGTCAAGCAGCGGAACATCCCGCTCGTCATCGCGATCTCCAAGGCCGACAAGCTTCGGGACTTTTACGCCGAGATCGAGCAGGCGGTCCGCGACCGGACGTACCGGTCGGTGTTCGACATCCCGGACTTCCTCCTGCGCCGCGACGGCGCCGGCATGGGCACGATCCTCGTCGCCCACGACGGCCGCGGGATCTCCGCGAAGGAGGACGTCTTCCTCGTCTCGAGCGCCGTCTCCGCCGGCGAAGGGCACCCGCTCTTCCTCAACGAGACGGGCCTCGAGGCCCCGACGGCCGGGCCGGACACGCTCGGCATCCCGGTGATGGTCAACACCACGCTTCCCCTCGCGCGGATCTGCGAACGGGTGCTCGAACGGCGGGCGACGCGAGGCGACTGATGGGAACGCCGGCGGAGAGCGCGACCGACCCGGCGCAGGAGCGCCGGGCGGCCGCCCAGACCTCCCCGGTCGGCGTCGTCTGGTGCCGGCAGGTCGACAACGAGGCCGAAAGCCCGGGTTACACGACCGTCCCGGAAGAGTTCCCGGGCCACCGGGAGACGCTCGACACGATCCGGATCGTCGGCAACCTGACCGTCAACGTCGCCGACACCCACGACTACTGGGACCCGGACCCGTCGCAGCCGCTCTCGTACTACCCGAACCTGTTCCTCTACCCCGCCGCGAACGGCCGCTACACGTGCGTCGGCCGGATGTTCCTCTCCACCGAAGACCGCCCCCGCCTCGGCATGAAGACGCTCGTCCTCGACACCCAGCAGCTGCTCGCCACCGGCGAGTTCGGCGCGACGGTGCTGCGGTGGCACGCCTCCATGGGCGGCCCCCGACGCGAGGGCCGGACGACGCCCGCCCCGGACCCCGCGCTCTACGGCGTCGTCGGGGAGGGGTTCCTGTTCCACCGTGGGTCGACCGACCCGGTCCTGCTCGTCGCGAGCGACGAGTGGGAGGCGACGATGCAGGCGATCCTCGACCTGATCCGGGTCCTGCCGGCGTCGCTGGTCGCCCTCGGGGCGATCCTCGCCTTCCCCTACTTCCTCCCGCAGCCGAAGACGAACCTCCACGAGTTCACCGAGCAGATCCCGCTCTCGCTCGCGCTGATGCGCGTCGGCCGCGGCGAGGCGGCCGGCGAACGCCACGCGAAGCGGATCCAGAGCTGGGAGTCCGCCTCCGTGACCGTCCGCGACCTGACCGACGGCGTCCCGAACCTCGGCGGACGCGCGAAGGAGACCTCCCCCTTGATCCTCCAGTTCGTGCGGGAACGCCAGGAGGCGAAGCTCGTGCCGATCCGCCAGCGCGTCGACCTCGTCGAGACCGCGCGGCTCCGGACCCACCTCGCCGACCCCGAGCGCCAGGGCGGCCGGGACCGCCGGAAGGAGATCTGGCGGATCGGGACCGCGATGGAGAGCGCCGCCCTCCTGCTCCAACGGGCCCGGGGCCGCCACGTCCCGGTCACCGCCGAGACCGCGAAGCGCGCGCAGGAGTACCTGCAGGCCCGCGTGCCCGTCCCAACGGGCGAACCCGCACCGGAAGACGCCGTCGTGCGGAGCCCCCCGCCCCCGGCCGCGACCGCGGAGGCCGCCGCGCCGGGCAAGCAGCTGCCGCCCTGGCTCAACCGCCCCGGCGACTCCGTGCCGGCGACCCGAAACGAGCGGACCGAGGTCGTGCCGATGTCCGTCAGCGACGACCCGACTCTGCACCCGGCCGCGTCGGCCCCCCCACCGCCCCCCGCGGTGGACCGGTCGATGCCCGCGGCGCCGGCCCCCGCCCGCCCGCCGCCGCCGTCGGCCTCCGCCATCCCGCCCGCCGGCCGGCCGTTGCCGCCCCCTCCCCCGGACATGGCCCCGTCCGTTTCCGAGACCCGCGCCCCCCCGCCGCCCGAACGGACCCCGACGGGCGCGTCGGCGGCCGACGTCGACCGAATCGTGCTGGAACGCATGACCGCGGCGCGTTCCCAGTTCGCCGAGGAGCTCCGCCGCACGACGGCGGACCTCGAGCAGCGATTGACCGCCCAGTTCACGGAGGCGGCCAACCGGAAGGGGGAGGGGGACGACTCCTTTCGCCTCGGATTGGAGAGAAGTCTATCGGAGGCTCAAGGCGCTCAACAGAACGCCCTCGACGCGCTCCGGCGCGAGATTGACCAGCGGCTCGAGGCGTCGGAAACGCGCCTCCGGGCGGCGGTCGCGACCGACCTCGTCCCGAACGTCGACCAGCGGCTCGAGGCCGCGGAGACCCGGGTCCGCTCGTCGGTCGCCGCCGGGATCGCCCCCGAGGTCGACCAGCGCCTCGAGGCCGCCGAAACGCGGCTCCGCGCCGCGGTCGCGGACGCGCTCCTCCCCGAGCTCGACCAGCGCCTCGAGGCGGCCGAGTCGAGGCTCCGGGTCGCCGTCGCGGCGTCGATCGTCCCCGAAGTCGACAAGCGGCTCCAGAGCCAGCTCGACCCGAAGGTCACCGAGGCGCTCGGCCGGATCCGCGAGGACCAACGCGGCGTCGTCGAGGCCCACCGTCAGCGGGTCGCGGACGAGGCGGACCGGACGAACGCCGAGCTCCGGGACCGGTCCGAACGGACCGAGGAAGAGCTCCGGGCCAACCTCTCGGCGCAGCTCGACCTCCACCTCCGCGAAGCGGCCGACCGGGAGATCTCGGTCCGCGAGGAGCTCGAGGGCCGGCTCCGCGAATCGATCCAGAAGCGCCTCGACGAGCTCGAAGCGAAGCGCCTCCGCGACCAGAAGGAAGCGGACCAGCGTCTGACCATCCTCGTCGACGGTCGCACGCGCGAGCTCGTCGACCGTCTGCAGAAGCTCGCCGCCGACCAGCAGGCGAAGCTGTCGGGCGCGGTCGACGCCCGCCTCGGCGACTCCGAGAATCGCGTCACCCAGAAGTTCGAGGGTCGCGCCTCCGAGCTCGGCGCGGCCAACCTCCAGGCGATCGCCGACCTCCAGGTGCGACTCCAGGGCCACTTCGACGAGCGGCTCCGGGAGGGCCTCGAGCGGGAACGCGAGAAGTACCTCGAGCTCCTCGCCCGCCTGAAGGGCGAGGTCGAGGGCTCGTTCGCGCGGTCGAGCGACCCGGCGAAGTTCGAGCCGCTCGTCCGCGAACGGATCGCGCGCACGATCGATGCGTTCCGCCTCGAGACCCAGCGGATGGTCGACGCCCGCGTGAGCGAGGCGGAGGCCCGCCTCGGCGAGATGCCGTCCGATGGGTTGCGCCGCCTCGAGCAGGTCGAGCAAGTGCTCGCCGAGCGCGAGTCGCTTCTCGAGCAGCTGGAGACCCGGATCCGCGGCGAGCTCGAGGAACTGGACCACCGCACGCAGGTGCTGAGCGACCGGCTGGTACCGGTCGTCCGGAAGGCCTGGATGAAGATCGCCGAGATCCAGAAGGCCCCTGCCGGGACCTCCGCCGGCTCCGACGCGGAGATCCAGACGGTCCGTCGGGACCTGCACCGCGAGGTCCGGCGGCTCGAGGCCGAGCTACAGGAGAAGACCGCGGAGATCCGCGACCGGATGGAGACCTCGATCACGAACCAGGGCCGCGTCTGGCTCACGCTCGTCCGCCAGCTCTCGCAGCTCACCGACGACCGGCGCGCCCTCGAGAAAGGGAAGGTCGAACGGATGGGCGACTCCGCGTGGACCGAGGCCGACGACAAGGACCCGCTCGCCGGGCTCGGACCCTCGCCCGGCCGCTCGAGCACCCGCGGGACGAACGATCCGCAGCCGTCGGTCTCCGGTGACGACCCGCTCGACGACGAACCCCCGGTCGACCGCCGCCGCCCGGTCCGGCGTCGGTAAGCCGGCCCGGAAACCCCGCGGGCCGGACGGTTCCGGACCGCTCCGTCTCACTCGGGCGTTCCCGCCGGGGACCCGCGGGTTTCCGGTTCGCCTGAGTAAGTATAAATACGCATTATTGACAAGAGTATCACCGGTGCGGGGAGGGGACCGGCAGGAATGTCTCGAACGGCCTACGCGGGCGAGAAACCCATGAGTCAGACGCGCCATCACGCGACGTATGCGACACCCGCGTCCCGTCCGGTCGAGACGGCCCCGGGTGATGGACCTGTGCGGTCTCCCTCCCCGGCCCTGTCGTCCGACCCGGTCGAGCCCGATGCCGCGAACGGCACGGACGAGCTCACCCGCGGCCTGACCCACCTCGGCCTCACGGTCCACGAGGCCCAAATGTATCGGGCGGTCGTCCGGAACGGACCGGTCACGGCCCGGCACGCGATCGCCGCGTCCCAGCTCGACCGGGCGACGGGCTATCGGATCCTCGCCCGACTGGCCGCTCGCGGTCTCGTCGTCCCCACCGGACGCCGGCCGCACCGGTACGTCGGGCTCGACGTCGGGCGCCTGCTCGACCGCGCGACGGTCTTCCTGCGGGACGAGGTCGACCTCCACCGCGTCGTCCGCGCCATCTACCTGGCCGAATCGCCGCCGCGGACGCCGGGCCTCGACGAGGGGGAACCGATCGCCCGCCCCCTCGCCCCGCGCCCCGTCGTCCCCGGCAACACCCGCATCATCCCGAAGGACGAGGAACTCGCGCCCGAGCTCCTCCAGCGGATCGCCTCCGCCCGCCAGGAGGTCCAAGCGCTCTCCCGTCCCGGCGTGTTCGCCGAGGGGGCGCGCGTGGACGTCGCGAAGGCGCTCCAGCGGGCGTGCGAGCGCGGCGTTCGCGTCCAGCTCGTCGTCGACTACCGGGCGACGGACCTCGAGTTCCTCGCGCGGCTCCTCGCCGGGGCCGGCACGACCGGCAACCATCCGGAGGTCCGCATTTGGACCCCCCAGCTCGCGCGACTCTGGGTGATCGACCGCAAGCTCGCCGTCCGCGGGTTCGGCGCCCTGTCCCCGCCCCGCCCGGGCGGCGGTCCGCTCGTGGAGTCTGCCGACGAGGAGTTCGTCCGCCAGAACCAGATGCGGTTCGAGACGATCTGGCGCGAGGCGACCCCGCTCGCGATCGGCGCCCAGGAACTGGCCGAGCTCGGCGGCGAGAGCGCCAAGACGGCGATCCGCAGCGCGCCGAGCGAGGTCGTCCGCCGACCGGGGGTCCCGCGCGAGGCGTCGTACCGGGCCTCCCTGCCCGATGCGACCGAGCTCGCCATCGGCCGGATGTTCCGGGCGTAGGCGCGGCCCGGGGGGGCAACCCCTAAGCGGCCCCGCCCCCTCGCTCGAACGTGCCGGACGTCGACGACCACCGCCACTGCAAAGTCTGCGGAAAGCCGTGCGATGTCGGCGCCGAGACGTGCAGCAAGGCGTGCCGACGGTCGCTCGACGAGCGTCGGCAGGCGAAGGTCAACTACACCTACCTGATGTACCTCGCGATCGCCATCCTCGGCGTCTTTCTCCTCCTCCAGATCGTGCACGTCTAGTGGCGCGTCCCCCGGCCCGCGGCCGCACCGCCGTGCTCGGCGGAACGTTCGACCGGCTGCACGCGGGCCACCGAGCCCTCCTCGACGCGGCGGTACGGTCCGCGGAGGTCGTCCGGATCGGCGTGACGACCGCCCGCTACCTCCGGGAGCACCCGAAACCGCTCGGCGAGGCGATCCGCCCGTACGCCGTCCGCCGGCGCGAGCTGCTCCGCTACCTTCACCAGCGCTACCCCAGTCGTCGGTTCGACGTCGTGCCTCTCGACGACGCGGTGGGGGGTGCGGCCGAGCCGGGCCTCGACGTCCTGGTCGTCTCGTCGGAGACGACGGCCGGCGCCGCGGCGGTGAATCGCCGTCGCGCGGAGCTCCACCTGCCGCCCCTTCGCGTCGAGATCGTTCCCCGCGTCGTCAGCGACGACCTCCGTCCGGTCTCTTCGCGCCGGATCCGCGCGGGACGGCTCGCGGCCGATGGTCGCGCGATCGGTCCGACCGTGGTCGAGCTCGTCGGCGACCGGCGGGGGGAAGCCCTCGCGGTCGCCCGGGCCTTTGGCGAATCGCTCCCCGAGCGCGAGGTCGTGGTCCGGCGCGTCGGACCGGCCCTCGGCGACGGGGCCACCCCGTGGGACTACCGGCTCACGTTCGAGGAAACTCCCACGAAGGCGCGCCGAGCGGAGCTCTCCACTCCCGAGGAGACGGTGGCCGCGTTCCCCGGCCTGGGAGGATCCGAGACGCTCCGGCGCGCTCTCACGACCACCCTCGAGCGACGCGCCGAGTCGCTCGCGCGCGAAGGCTTATCCCGAAGCGACCCGGTGACCCGCCGATGGAGACGTACCTCCGCGTCACGTTCCACAGCGAAGGGGCGAAGCCGTCGGAGGTCGCCGACCGGCTCCGGGAGTTCGGGTTCGTCCCGACCCAGGGGAACTACGACTTCGTCTACGACTGGAACAGCGCGCCGACGCGCGACCAGATCCTCGACCTCGCGGACGAGACGATGAACCTCCTGCGGGGCTATCGCGTCCTGGTCGAGATCGAGTCGGTCTGAGCCGCCCGCCGGCGTCCTCGCGAAGCCGGCCCTCCGACCGGTCCGGGGCGGCCGCTCACGTCCCCGGCAGAAGGCGGGCGGCCAGGAGGGCGAGGACGAACCCGAGAGCGAGGCCGGAGATCGGTCCGAGCGCCCACCCGGCGAGGATGTCGCGAACGGCCTGGCCGATCACCGCGGTCCCCCCCCGGGCGACCCCGGCCCCGATCATCGCCCCGACGAGCGCCTGATTCATCGAGGTGAACAGCCCGAACGAGACGGCCACGAGGATGACGACGGATTGGGCCAGCTGGGAACTCGTGGCCGTCCGGGCATCGAGAACGACGACGCGAAAGGCGACGGCCTCGAGGAGCGGTTTCCCCCAGGTCAGCACGCCGAGGGCGAGGCCCGCGCCCCCGACGGCGACCGCGGTGAGGATCGGGAAATCGCCCGTCATGACGAGCGCCCCGGAGGCGTTCGCAACGTCGTTCGCCCCCATGGCGAACGACGCGGCCATCCCGACGGCCACGAGCCCGGCGACCGCCCGCGGGGCGAGACCGCCGGCCGGGGACGGCCCTCGCCGGTCGGCGAGGCGGACGAACAGGAACCCGAGGCCACAGGCGGCGAACGGGGCCGCGGCCCACAAGACCACGAGCTCGCCGATCGTCCGCCAGTCGATCGCGATGCCCTCGGCGAAGCCGGCGCCAACGGCCGAGAAGACCAGGATCTGGATGGTCGACGTGGGGATCGTCAGGAAGTTGTACGCGCTCGTCAGCACGAACGCCGCGCCCACGATCGCGAGCGCCGTCGCGAGAGCGACAGAGGGCGTCTCGAGGATCGAATGGCCGACGGTCGCGACGACCCCGCGGCTCGCGAGGAGCGCCCCGACGAGCACGAGGGGGGCCATGAGAAGGAGCGCGGGGACCGTCCGGATCGCCCCGGCCGCCCTCGGCATGCCCATGCACGCCCCGGTGTAGTGCGCGCCCATGCTGACGGCGAAGCCGAAGGCGACCACGATGAGCAGGACGACGACGAGCAGCAACCCGTGGCCCCCCGCTCGGTCGCAGTTCCTCTGCCTAGATATGGGCGTGCGAGCATCGCCATTCGATGGCACCGAAGCCGGCCACCGCGAGCGCTAGGAAGTCGACGAAGCGCTCCGGAGCTTCGGAGATCGCCCCGGGAGTGTTCGTCGGTGGATGGAACGATGCGGGGGATTTCGACGGCGTTCGGATCTGCGTGCTCGACGAGCCCCCCGCCGAGCCGATTCCCGGGGCGACCCACCTTCCCATCTACGACGAGGCTCGCGACGCAGTACTCGTGGCCAACCTCGACCGGATCGCCACCATGGTGGCGTCGGCCGCGGCCGAGCAGAAGCCCGTGCTACTGTTCTGCGGTCACGGGATCCGAAGGGGCTCGCTCGCGGCCGCGTGGTACCTGCATCGGCAGGACGGGGTCAGCCTGGACGACGCCTACGAGCGGGTCCGGGCGGTCCGCCCCAAGATTGAGACCGGCGCGGAGTGGGTCGGACACTGGCCCCCGTCCGAAGTACCGGCCCGACATCGCCGGTGACCCCGGCGAACTTCGGGAACGTCCACCCGAAGGCCCCGCCCGCACCCGCCTCGGAACGGGCCCCACCGCGCGGAGTCCGGGCGACGGACGGCCGCCGTCGTACGCGGAATCGTTAAATTTCGAGCTCTGGTCGGAACCGCCGGATGCAACGGTACCCCGTCCGGACGAGCCATCGCCGGAACCTGGAGGGCGCGGCCCTCGAGACGATCTGCCGGACGCATTTCGAAGACGTCACCCGGGACGGTCCGACGGTCACGGCCCGGTGGGGCGCCATCGACCGACTCCTCGCGCGGGCCGAGGGGAAGGAGCTCGGGGTTGAGCTCACGATGAACCCGAAGGTCGACGAGGTCGTCGCCCGCGAGACGATCCAGCGGTACAACACCTTCCTGGCCGAGGCGACGGGCTTCACCTCGAAGGAGCGGGCGAAGCGCCTCCGCAAGTCGGCTGGGGAGTGACCTCGGGATGGGATCGGCCGGCGCGTTACCGCCCGCCAGTACGGAGGTCGAGCGGATTCGCTCGACGGTCGCGCTCTATTTCCCGGTCTACGAGACCCGCATCACCCCGCTCTCGCTCGTCCTGATGGTCCAGGTCGACCCGGCGACCCTCGAGGAGCGGTTCGACAGGCTCCGTCAGGAGTTCTGGACGAAGTTCTACATCCCGCAGATCCGCCGGGAGGGCGGGGAGTACCTGATCGAGGTGATCCGCCGCCCCCGGCGGACCCCGTGGAGCTCGCTCTCCAACCTCGTGCTCCTGTTCGTGACGATGGGCACCACCATCCTCGCGGGCGGGTTCCTCTGGGTCGCCTACGTCGGCGGGACGGGTCTCACCGTTCCCGACGTCGGGTACGGCGCGATCTTCTTCGGTCTCCCGCTGCTCGCGATCCTCGGCTGCCACGAGCTCGCGCACTTCGTGATGGCGCGCCACCACCACGTCGAGGCGTCCCTGCCGTACTTCATCCCGGTGCCGCCGCCGTTCCTCCTGTTCGGGACGTTCGGCGCGTTCATCAGCCTCCGCGAGCCGATCCCGAACAAGAAGGCCCTGCTCGACATCGGTGCCTCCGGGCCGCTCGCGGGGTTCGCGGTCGCGATACCGGTGACCATCGCCGGCATGTTCCTCAGCGCCCACGCCCCGACGCTGTCCGTCGCCAACTGCGGCCCCGCATTCCTCGGGTTCGGGTATGGCAACCTCGAGGTCGGCGTCTCGATCTTTTGGTTCATCCTGGCGAAGTTCGTCCCGGTCAGCTTCGTGAGCCTCCACCCACTCGCGCTCGCCGGCTGGGTGGGCCTCCTCGTCACCGCGATCAACCTCCTCCCCGCCGGCCAGCTCGACGGCGGGCACGTCTTCCGCGCCCTGTTCGGCGACAAGACCCGCTGGGTGAGCTACGGGGCGGTCGGCCTCCTGTTCATCCTCGGGTTCGCCTATCCGGGCTGGTTCATTTTCGCGATCCTCATCGTCGCGCTCGGGATGCGGCACCCGCCGCCGCTCAACGACATCACCCCGCTGGACCGGAAGCGGATGGTCGTCGGGGCCCTCGCCGTGCTCGTCCTGGTCAGCGGCTTCGTGATCATCCCGATCAGCCAGCCGACCGGGTCGTTCTCGATCAACGGCGGCTCGACCGTCTCCTCCCCGACGGGCCCGGGGATGAGCGACACGACGACGCTCTCCGTCGTCGACCAGGACGCCGTCGCGCACGGGTACCTCCTCGAGGGGACGGTGAAGAGCGTCACCGCGGTGGTCAACGGGAGCGCGGTCTCCCTGATGGGGGCGGCGCTCGCCAACTTCGCCAACAATTCGACGTGGCAGGTGAAGCTCCCGAACGGGAACACGAGCGTGTTCAGCGGCACCGGGTCGTTCTCGGTCCCGGCCCCCGAGTACTCCGCCGTGAACGCGAGCGCGAGCGGAACGTTCGCGCTCACGTACCGGAACTCCCAGCAGGCGTCGGTCGTCGTTGAGCTCACCGTCGTGGAGCTCTGCCCGGACCAGGCCGGCTCGACCCAGTCGCTGTCGGTCTCGATGCAGTAGAGGGTTCCCGACGCGCCGGAGTTACGGCGCCTGAGCGTACACCCGGAACTCGCGGGTCAACGACCGGTGGACACGGTCCGGAATCGCGGCGGTCCGCCGCCAGGGGGATCCGACGGGGTCCGCGCCCCCGGGTTGCACGATCACGAGGCGGCCCCCGGGCCGAACGGCCCTGGCCCAGTGCGTCACGACGCGGCGGGTGAGTTCCTCGGTCAGTTCTCCGCCGGTCGGAGAGGCGCGGCCATAGGGAGGATCCGTCACGATCGCGTCGTAGGCCCCGTCCGGGCCGACGGCCTCGGCATCGGCGACGACGATAGATTCCGCCGTGACACCGAGGTGCTCGAAGTTGGCGAGCGCCCCCCGCGCCATCGTCGCGTCGTTGTCGATCCCCGTGACGCGGGCGCCGAGCAGCGCGCACTCGATGGCGAGCGCTCCGGTGCCCACGAACGGGTCGACGACCCGGTCTCCCGGTCGCAGACGGGCGAGGTTGGCGGCGACGCGGCCGAGCCGAGGCGCGAGGCTGACCGGGCGGCGGTACGGGAGGGTCGGCATCCGGCGCGCGTCGAACGAACGCCGGTCGATCTCGGCGATCTCCTCGGCGAACTCCCAGCCATCCGTGGCGTTCCCGGCGAATCGGAACCGCCGATTCGGGGCATCGAGGTCGATGGTCCCTCCGGCGCGTCTGAGGCAGCCCGCCCAGATGTCTAGGGCCACGTCGAGCGGTTTCGGCCCCGGTCGGCCGACGGTCCGGAACGCCACACGGTCCCCGAGCCGTACGTCCCGTTCGAGTCTCCTCCCAATCTCGAGGGCGTCGCGCTCGGGCCATCGTCGCAGGATTCGTCGAGCGAGCGCGAGGCGACCGGCGAGGGCGAGGGCATCCGCCTCCAGAGTTACTTCGGCCCGGACCACCGACGGGAGCAGATGGTCCGGAAGGAGGCGCCCCCCGATCGCGCCCAAGGCCGAGTCGAGCTCGAGCTCCGCGAGGGGGAGGTTCTCCTGGCTGAGCTCGACCCAGAGGTCGATCACGGCGACCCGGGCCCTCCCCACGCCTCGTCGACCACCGCCCGGATCTTCGGAGCGTGACTCCCCTCCCAGAACCGTCGTCCGCAGCCGGGACACACCCAGACCGGAATCGGGCGACCGTCCACCGGTCGAGGAGTTCCCGCCGGGAGCTCGGTCGAATCCGGCGGGGCGACCCAAGGCCGGAGCCGGTCGTTGCACTCCGGGCAGCGGTCGAACGTCACCGTACCGGAGAGAGCGGGGTACGCTGTCCGGAGTTCGCGAAGCTGCTCCACGATATACACGGACCGGAGCAGCAACGCTCCTTGGGTCCTTCCGGCGAGATCGTGGTCGCGGGTGAGCAGGACGCGCCCGGTCGACTCCGCGAGCTTCCGAACGGAGGCGTCGTCGAGGCCGCGAACGTAGAGGGTGTCGTGGCCGAGGAACCGGAGGTACCGCGCGAGGCGGCCGAGCATCTCGTCGGCCACCCACCGGGGCGGGTCGGTCGCGCCGGCGGGGACCGCGGGGGCCACGCGGTGCGACCGGCCCGAGCAGGGTTAAGAGCTTCTTCCGCCCCCGGGACGACCGTGCGACTGTTCGGGACGAACGGCATCCGGGAAGTCGTCGGCACGAAGCTCGCCGCGCCGTTCGTGACCTCCGTCGCGTACGGGATTGCGAAGGTCGCCGAGCCCGGCCGGCCGATCGTGGTCGGCTGGGACGGCCGGACCTCGAGCCCGGCGCTCGCGCGGCTCATGAGCGCCACGCTCGCGCTCGGCGGCCATCGGGTCGTGGAGGTCGGGCTGTTGCCGACGCCCGCGGTGCAGTACAACGTCACGCGACTCGGGGCCCAGATGGGTGTGATCCTGACCGCTTCGCACAATCCGCCCGAGTTCAACGGGGTCAAGTGCATCGCCGCGGACGGGCTCGAGGTCGAGCGGAGCGTCGAAGAGCGGATCGAAGCCGCCGTCGCCGCCGGCGAAGGCCGGAGCGCCCCGTACCACCAGGTCGGGGAGATCCGGACCGACTCGCTCGGGGGGGACCGGTACATCGAGGGCATCCTGACGCAGGTGGACGCCGCGACCGTGGGAAAACGCAAATTCACCGTCGTCCTCGACTGCGGAAACGGCGCGTCGGTCCCGACAAGCCCGACGCTTCTCCGCCGCCTCGGCTGCCGGGTCGTCACGTTGAACGGTCACGTCGATGGGACGTTCCCGGGACACCTCTCGGAACCGACCGAAGCGAACCTGGTCGACCTGATGCGAACGGTCCCCGCCATCGGGGCGGACCTCGGGATCGCGCACGATGGCGACGCCGACCGCGCCGTGTTCGTCGACGCCTCGGGCGCCTACGTCCCCGGCGAGCTGACGCTGACCCTGATGGCCCGTGAGGCCGTCCGAAGCGCCCATGGCGGGATCGTCGTCACCCCCGTTTCCGGACCGCAGAGCGTCGAGGACGTCGTCCGTCCCCTCGGCGGCGAGGTCGTCTACACCCGCGTGGGCTCGCCCGTCGTGACCCGCGAAATGCTCCGCCGCCACGCGGTGTTCGGGGGCGAGGAGAACGGCGGCTTGATCTTCCCCGGGTTCCAGCTGGCCCGCGACGGGGCGATGACCGCCGCCGCCGTCCTCGACTACCTGGCGCGTTCGGGCGAGACGCTCGCCGACGCGGTCGCCTCCCTCCCGAAGTACGCCCTCGTGAAGGAGAAGGTCGAATGCCCGGTCGCGGTGCGGGACCAGGTGCTCGCCGCCGTCGCCGCGGCCGTCGGGACCGACGGCGCCCGGATCGAGACGATCGACGGCCTGAAGGCGTTCTACTCCGACGGCTGGATGCTCCTCCGTCCGTCCGGGACCGAGCCGCTGATCCGCGTCTTCGCCTCGTCGAAGCAGCGACCTCGCGCGGAGGCCCTCGCGCGCGAAGGGGTCGAGCGGGTCCGGACCGCGATCCGGAACGCCACCACCCGTTAGGGCTCTTTCGGGGGGTTCCGGCGACGACGCCGGGCGACGAGGACGACGGCCACGCCGAGGATTCCCAACGCCGCGGCCACCCCAACCCACGCGAGAGATACCGGTTGCGTCGGGGTCCGGGGCTCCGAGACGCTGAGGTTGAGCTCGAGGAACAGCGTCGCCCCGGTCGAATCGTTCACCGTAACTCGAATGGGCAGCGTCCCTGCGGAGTCCACCGTGAGGTTCCAACGGCTGGAATTCGCCGCGAGGCCGACGACGGTCGGGCCGGTTCCGTTCGCGAGTCGCCAGGCGAACGAGTAGGGTCCGAGTCCACCGAGCACGTCGACCCGGAGCGGGACGGTCGCGCCCACGGGGACGTTCGAAGCGTTCTCGCCGTCGACGGTCAGCGTGCCGGTCATCGGGATCCCGACGTCGACGGCGGCTTGGCCCGAGGCGGTGATCCCGAGGGCGTCGAGTACCCGGACGGCCGCGGAGTACGTTCCGGGGCCGCCATAGGTATGGTTGATCGACAGCGTCGAACGGGCCGCGCTCGCCACCACCGGCGGGCTCCCATCCCCCGCCACCAGGGCAAACGTGAACGGCGCGACGCCTCCGCTCACGTTGGCGACCAACTGGACCGACACGGCGGAACCGTCGGTCCGATTGGGGGTCCCGATCAGGGTCACCGTCGGCGCGGGCACGATTTCGAGGGGCGCGGAGGCGGACGCCTCCACGGCCAAGGCGTCCGTCACGTTCACGACGACGGTGGTCGCCCCTGGAGTCGTCGGTCGGCAGACGAGCTGCGGAACGTCGCCCGATAGACATCCGCTCGGGAGTCCCGAGTAGACGTACGAAAGCGGGGGCACGCCTCCCCCGGCAACCGTATGGAAGACGACGGGACTTCCCGCGTCGTCAATTCGAATCGGGGCGCCTCCTTGTCCCAGCGCCGGGGCCGTGCCGTACGGAACGAGCGCGGCGACCTCGGGAACGGTCGAAAAGGCGTCCACGGTCCCGGACCCGTAATCGGAAACGAGCAGCTGGTCGTTCGCCGGGTCGACAACGACTCCGCGTGGCGACGGTCCGGCTCCCAGAACGATCGCCGATCCGAGGAGCCCGGCGGGCGTGCGGCCGTCGAGGGCGACGACCGTTCCGTTGGACGCCTCCGCGACGAGGACCTCCGAGCGCCCGGCGTCGAAGGCGACCGCCGAAGGAGTGCCCCCGAGCGCGGCTTGCGCCACCACGGTCGCGCTGCTCTCGTTGACGACGAATATGGTCCCACCGGTGGCGGTCACGTAGGCGGCCCCGTCGAGGGGGTCGAAGGCGATCGCATCGGGTACGTCCCCGGAATTCGCGGCACCCGCGGGTCCGAGCGCCACGAGGCGGACCGACCCGTTCGCGGGCGAGACCCACCGCAGGTACGATATCGCCGTGGGCCCAAGGTCGGGCTCGAGGGCGGCCACGGCCCCCGTCAGGGAGTCGACCGCGAGACCGGGCCAGGTCCCGTTCTCGGAGACGGTCGGGGCCGTGGAGTTCCAAAGTCCCGTCGAGGAGAGATTTCCGTCGTGGAACCCCGCGATCGCGCCGGCGGCCGAAGCGTAGTACACGAGCGAATGGGCGGGGTCGTCGGCGACCGCGACCGGGGCGAACGGCAGCGAGACGTTCCGGAGCCACTGTCCCGAGGCCCCGGCGAGGACCGTGCCGGAACTCCAAGCGTTCTCCGCCGTGAAGAGACGGTCCGTTCCGGGGTCGTAGACGACGCCGGCGAGACCCGACCCCGTCGGGTCGACGCCGGGCGCCGCGGGGGAGATCGGAGCCGCCGGTCCGCCGCTGGGGGCGAACGCCGCGAGCCGGTCGGGCCCCGAGCCCGGGCCGGGGCCGGGCCGGTAGGAGTTCACGACGTACACCCGGCCGTCGGCCGCGTCGTAGCTTCCCGAGAGCGGTCCGGCGCCGAAGTCGACCGTCGTCGACAAGGCCGGTGTCGTGAGATTCACGGCGCTCGCGAATACCTGGTTCGCCGCGCCGACGTAGTCGATCCGGCTCAGCGGGTCGATCGATTGGGTCGTCGGAGGACTCCGGAGCGGTTCGAGCTCGCGCCACGAGCCGTCCGGCGGGGCCCATTCCTCGATCGCCCCGCTCGTGCCGTTGCCCTCCGAAACGCTCAGCAGCACCGACCCCGACCCCGGGTCGATCCCGAGGGAGGTCACGTTGCCGGTCACGGGAATCGCCGTCGAGGTCAGCACCCGATCCTGCACGGGGTCGACCACGACGAGTCGGTCGGCCGAGCCGTTGGAGGGGGCCACCACGACGTCGATCGTCCCGGACCAAGCATCCCAGGCGATCGCTCCGGGAATGGGCGACCCGGGCAGAGCCACCGGGCGACCGCCGATCGCCTCGGTCGTCGCGTTGAGGATCGTCAGGTTATCGGACGCAGAGCACGCGATCCACGCTGTCTGCTGGATTGCATCGAAGGCGACACCCGTCGGTGTGTCGCCGACCGGGACGGTCGTTACCGTCGACTCCGAGAGCGCCGCGACGACTCGCACCGTCCCGCGATGCGTCGTGGCGTTCGCGACGGTGATCCACACGTCCCCGGTGACCGGGTCGATCCCGAGTCCGGTCGGGTCGCCCCCGACCCCGATCGGTCCCCGGACGACGTCGAGGTTGGACGCCCGCACCGCGAGCACGGAGCCGGGGCTGCCGGTCCCGGAGATCTCCGTCAGGAAGACCGTCCCGAGCGCCGCATCCCCGGCGAGGGCGGTGACGTTCTCGATCCCGGTCACCACGTCCATGCCCCCGGTCGAGAGATTGCGGACCACCAGTTCGGGCGCGCCCCCGACCGGCGCGGTGGCGAAGGCGACCCACAGCGTCCGATTCGAGGGGACGACCAGGAGACGGTCGGGACCGATCGGATATGGCGGGTTCTGGGCCCCTCCGCTCACCGTTGAATTGGCGAGGTTCCACGTGAACGCCACCGAGCCGAACGTACCGTTGGAACTCCCGAGGACCCGGACCTCATGGGACGACCCTCCGGGGATGGTCCGGGTCGCGGGGGGAGAGACCGCCGAGAGGCCCGCGAGGAGTCCGCCGTCCGAAACTCCCGAACCGGGGTCCTTGGGACTCGAGGTCGATAGCCCGACGAGCGGGGCGCTCATCGCCAAGGCGCACACCAGCGCCCCGACCCGCGTCGTCCCGGTGGCGGGTCGCCACCTCCTCCGAAGTCGAGGTTCCCGAGTCACCACCCCGTCTCGCCGACCCGAGCCCTCCGGAAGACCGAGGAGAGCCGGCCGAGCATATCTCGGGCACGACGCGGCGCCGTGCCTTCGCCCGACACGAAAGAGGGAAGCCCTCGCCCGCCTCCGCCCGTACCGGTCGAGGGCGCGTCGCACAGCCTGGACCAGTGCCCCGGATTCCTAATCCGGTTGACGTGGGTTCAAATCCCACCGCGCCCGACTCCACCTCCGCCGGGGAGAGGAGAGCCAGCGGGGAGAATCACCGCGTAGGTTTGGCAAGCGGAAACCTCGATCCTCGCAGCTTCCGGGTGATCTTGGGAACGTCGTCGCGTGCGAAGCGCCAGGTCTGTTCGATGTGGGTGAGGTCCGCGCCCGCATCGTAGGGGTGAGCCACGATCCGTCGGAGCTCTCGGAATAGTTCCCAAGGCACGCCCGAATTCGTGCTCTTGAACGTCTTCCCGATCTTCTCGGCCGCCTCGGCGAACAGCTCAATGGCGTGCTCGACGGCGTACCGGGTGGTCGGGTCCGTTTCGAACTCGTCCCGTCCCTTCCGGACGTTGACCGCGATCACCTCGGCATGGGTGAGCATCTGGTCGACGAGGTACCGGTCCCCCCGACGTCCTTGCTTCACAGGGGAACTTTCTCCGCATCGACCTGAGGTTCCAGCGCCCAGTGCAGGCCGTGACGGTTGACGAGGTCCACGTCGCGGGCGAGGGCCTTCCGGACCTCGAATCGAAAGCCGGCGACATCCAAGAGCGACACTGGTCGTTTCCACTCTACCAGAAGGTCCACATCGCTCCGGGCCGTTGCCTCGCGTCGACGAACCGAGCCGAAGACCCAGACTTGTCGCACGCCATATCGACGGGCGGCGCGAAGTATCGCTTGACGGTGCGGGGCAACGACCTCAGGGATGCCGAGGCCGTTCCCCAATCGGATCGGTCGAATCTTCGGCCGGGCAAAGCCCCTCGACTTGCAGCGCGGACACATTCGAGGAGCCGATTCTCGACGGATCTTCCAGACGTGGACACACCGATAGCAGTGCGCCACCCGTCCTTTGCGACCCGACATTCCTACCTTCCACGGGCGCGAACTTACTTATCCCTATCGGTGAGAGATTGGTTCACCGATTGGTTGACGCCGAACGCCCCTCGCGCTTGAGTTTCGCCTCAGACCCCGTCATTCATCGCAGCGTGCCTCGGACCCGGCCGCCGTCCCATCGACGGTTGGGAGGCGGAATCCGAGGGAATCCCCCCGGCGGGTTCGGGTCCCACCGCGCCCGACTCCCACCCGCGGGTCGTGATGCCGGTCGGAGCCGGTCGAACCGGCCCCCCCTAGCGGAGCCGCCGATCGAAAATCGGTCGGTCTCGCACGGTTCGAGACCCTTCGCGATGACCGCTAGTTGAGACCCACGGAGAGCAGCCGGGCTTCCCGAGAGGGATAGATCCGACTCGGACCCAGGTCGAGCCAGACCTCCGCGCCGTGCCCTCGAGCGACCCACGGCTCGATCGTGCCCGAGAGATAGAATTGGAGATAGGCCTTGATCTCGTAACCCACGCCCGATTGGAGGGAAACTCCCGAGCGAGCCAGGTACTTCTGGTGGACGGGCAAGATGGTGAACGCCTGACCATGAGTGAGGCTGCCATTCCAGATCGGTTTGACGGTGCTCGCGAAGGTCGCGCCAGAACTGAGATTGACCAGCTCGATGTGGAGAGCGATTCCGATCGACGCCCAGATGCTCGCATTCGAGTACGGGGATGTCACGTTGATGAGGACTTTGTACCCCACTTGCCATTCCGAGCCCAGTCGATAGGTCCCAGTCTGAGGAACGGTGAAATTCGGGCTTGCCAGCCCCAGCCGGCCGGAGTAGTTGAACGAGGACAGCTGGCCCCCGCAGGCGCGAAGATGCGCAAGGACCTTGACGCGCTCTTCCCCTGACGACACGACCGTTCGTCCGGGGGCGGGCGTGAGCAGACTCAGCCCGCACGTCAGGTTTCCGCCGGTCGTTACGGAATGCACGTACCGGATGGCTGTGAAGTCTGTGTACGGCGCCTGGTAGGTGACTGAGCTCGCCGCGGCACCGGTCGGCATCGTCAGCAGTATGACCACGAAGCCGAGGCCGGCCGCGAACTCTATCCCGCGCCGGGGACCCCTGAGAAATGGAGAGTACGGCGCCACCCTCGACTCAACGCCGAACTCCCCGGGGGGGGAAAGCTTCTCCGGCTCGCGGCCCGCGGGACGCCCGCCGCGACCTGGGTCCCGAGGCCGCTCGTGGTCACGATTCGAATCCCCGGGCGGTTCGATACCCAGCGCGTCGGTCCCTCCTCGGGTCGACCGCCCCCTCGGGCAAGCGATCCTCCGGGCGCGACCCCGCTGGGGTCCCCGGGTCGCGCCCGGCGCCGTGCCCTGATCGGACTCGCGACCCGGCTCACTGAATTCACGGAAAACAGGGGAACCAGTCGGAAATGCCCCGAGGGCGAGCCGCGACCGCTCCCCCGCAGCCAGATCCGCTGGGTTCACTTCCAGCGGGTGAGGATCTCTTCCCGACGGAACGCATTCACGCTCACCCAAAACAGAAGCAGCGCGAGGAGGCCGAAGGCGGCCGATATGTACAGCAGGTTGATGGCCGTGAGCGTCAGGACGATCTCCGCCGCCACGTAGACGAAGATCATCGGCACGAGGATCACGCCGGCGTACTGCTGGGCCGACCGAGTGTCCGTCACGCGTGAGGAGATCACCACCGACGCTTCGACGGCGGTGAGGGCCACGAGCGGCATGGCGATGAACAGCTCGACGGCCATCTGCCAGTTCGGGTAGTACAGGTACCCAAAGGGACCGACGGTTTCCAGATCGATGAGAACCTGGAATAGGGTCGCCCCCACCGACATGGCGAGTAGGGTCGGGACGAGAGCGGCCAGCGTCTTTCCGAGCAGGATTTCGCCGTCGGTCGTGGGCGTCGCCAGCAGAGGTTCGAGGCTCTTCGACACCTTCTCGCCGACGATGCTGTACGACGCGATCGAGGTGGGGAGCGAAGCCGCGCCGATCACGAACCAAAACGCGAAGGCGTCGATGAACATCGGAGCCCACGTCGCCGGGTCCGGACCTCCGCGGGGAAGGAGGAGAAACTGGATGAGCGCCGGAAAACCGACCCCGATACCGACCGGGAACGCCACAAGGCCAACGAGGATTCCGCGCCGTTGACGGAGGAGCTGCATGTCGTGCCGGGCCACAGTCCAAGCCTGGGAGAGCCTCATGCGCCCGGCCCTCCCTCCTGCACGAGCTTCAGATACACGTCCTCGAGCGACGCTTCGGATTGCGAAAGTCCGAGAATCCGGCCGCCGGCCGTGGTGAGTGCGTCGGCGATCTCGGGGTTCTCCCGATCGGGGTCTTCGACCTCCACCGAAAGTTCGTTCCCGCGGATCTCCACTCGTCGGGAGCCGAGTCGAGTCCTCACCGCATTCGCGAGTTGTTCGGTAACCCGTTCGAGACGGACCACGGTGCGACGCCCGAAGAGCTTCGATTCGAGCTCCCGAGGGGTTCCGACCGTCAGGAGCCGGGTGCGCAGGATCCCGACCCGATCGCAGACCCGCTGCGCCTCGTCGAGGTTGTGGGTGTTCAGAAAGATCGTTCGCTTCTCCGCCCGTAGGCCGAGGATTGTATCGCGGACCATCTTCGCGGCTTCGGGGTCGAGGCTCGCCGTGGGCTCGTCCAGGAAGAGGACGATCGGGTCGTGGAGCAGAGCGCGGGCGATCGCCAACTTCTGCCGCATCCCCTTGGAGAATGTCTCGACGGGGATGTCCCGCTTCTCCCACAGGTCCATCACGCGGAGAAGCCGTTCGATGTTCCTCCGCAGCGTGACGTTGTCCATCCGTTGGAGCTGTCCGAAGTACTCCAGGTTCTGGATGGCGTTCGAGCTCTCGTAGAGACCGAGGTTCTCGGGGAGGACGCCGATCTGCCGACGAAGGCGGAGCGCATCCGCCTCCTTTCCAACCTCGCAGCCCGCAACCTCGGCGCGGCCCTCGGTCTTCGAGATCAATCCGGCTAGCATCCGTACGGTGGTGGTCTTGCCGGCGCCGTTCGGCCCGAGGAAGCCGAACACTTCACCCTCCTTGACGTCGAAGGAGACGTGGTCGACGGCGAGCACATCCCCGAACCGTTTCGTGAGGCCTTCGACCTGGATCATGTCCGGACTCGCGACTGAGTCCCTCGGTGGCTAAAGCGGTGGTCTAGGGCCGGACGCTTGTCCCGCTCCCGGACGAGATCCACCCAAGTCGGCCGCCGATTTTCCGGCGTTCGAGCCCCCCGAGGGGTCGAGGCGTACGGCACTCGTGGCGAGTCCGACCGACCAACGGGCTGGGGAGTCCGGACTTGACCCGTCTCCCCCGAAAGGGAGATCTTCCCGACGTTCCCGCGAGATCGGTGACCCATCGAGTTGGGACCCCCGGAACCGATATTCCTCGACCCGGTGTAGCGCCTTCGTGTCGGAGGTCGACGCTTTTCGGGACTGGGCCGAATACAACATCCACGCCCGACAAGGGTACCTCAGGGTATTCGAGAACGTCCCCGAAGACGAGCTGACTCGGGACCGGGGGGCCTCCCACCCCGGCCTGCTCGGGATCCAGTGCCACATCCTCGGGGCGCAGTGGTGGTGGATGAAGAACGCCTCCCTCCCGCCCGGCCCCGTCGAACCTTCGGAGATCCGAACACCTCCGAGCCTCGCGGAGGTTCAGCAGTTCGAGCGAGAGGTCGATGTCGCGATTCGGGAGTTCTTCCGTACGTTGACCGAGGAGGACCTCGACCGGAGGTATCCCGCGCCGAAGCCCGCCGGCTACTCTCGGGAGATCGACATCACGGTGCGGGACACGCTCTTGCACCTTCTCGAGGAGGAGATCCAACACCGCGGCGAACTGAACGCCCTCCTCTGGCAGATCGATGTGGAACCGCCGGTCCTCGACTGGATCGACTGGAAGTACATCCAGCGAACTCCGCCGTCGGTGTGAAGATCGAGGGCTCGACCGCGTCTCGTACGGGTCCGCTTCGCCGAGGACGGGTCCTCCCCCGAAGCGGTGGCCCCCCCGGTCCGCCGCGCGACTATGGACTCGCTGTCGAGTCTCGGCTCGGGCGTGCCGTGGCCCCAGGGACCCGTCGTTCCTATCCCGATTCCTTGACCAAGGCCCCGAAGCTCGACTTCCGTTTGATCTTGCCGTGATCCAGCTCGAAGACGTTGCAGAACTGGACCGTCAGGTCGGGGCCCGCCTTTCTGTGGACTCGGACTCTCCCCTCGACGACCACCACGTTGTTCTCCTCCGTCATCCGCGTGATCGTCGTCCGGAGCTCGTCGTCGCCGAAGTTTCCGACGTAGGCGGCCTTCCCTCGCGTAATCGCCCCGGTGGCGGGGACCCCGTCGGCCCACTCGGTCCACTCGACATCATCGGCTAGGAGCCCGGCGGCTTCCGACCGGTCCGAGCTCGTCAGGTGAGTCTCAACAAGCTTCTTGTTCGGGCTCATCGCGACGACCGATTTCCGCCCCCTCCATAAAGCCGCGGAAATCTCGACGGCCGCTCGTCCGGGACTGGGGGAGCCGCGACGCCCCCCCGAGGCGGGGGGGTCAATCTCCGCCGAACGGCCGATCGCCGCGGCTCAGTGGGCCGGTGCGACCGGCAGCAACCGGTCGTACCGGTGGTCGACCACGGTGCGAACGGAGGCGGCCGGCACCTGGATGAGCTCGATGCCAGAGAGCTCCTCCTGCAGCGTGGGCAGGACCGGCCGCCGGGATTCCGGCGGGACGGCATTCGCCGGGCCGGACCGGCCTAGGGCTCCGATCATCGCCCGGCTCGAATCCAGCACGTAGAGGAACGGGAATACCCGGCACTGCTCGGTGAGCGTTCGGAACAGGCGTTCGGGCCGGGCGCCCGGCTTCCACGCCCCCGTTACGAGGGCGATCTGGTCGGCGGCACTGCCTCGGAATGGTGGCAATCGGCCAGGGTCGAGGAATACCCGGTGCACAACGGTCCCTTGCGCCACCAGCCGCTGCTGGGAGAACGGCAGACCGAGCGGACCGACGAGATGGGGCGCCCGTCCATCACCCGCCGACGCGAACGGCCGGGTGAGAAGCTCGCTCGCCGCCCAACGTTGATGGCGAGTCAGCTCCGACGGTGCCGAAGGCTCCGGCGACCCCCCGAGCCCTCGCGGGTAGGCGACCGTGCCGGTGGACTCGGCGAGATGCGCCCAGAGCCCCTCGTAGTCGAAGTACACGGGGATCGACGGCCCGTGGAGGTCCGCCACGATCGCCTCCCGCCACGAAGCCACCTCGCCGCCGAGGAGACGGGCGGCGAGCGCCGCCGCCGATGTCCGGTCCCGTTCGACGAAGACTCCGAGCGCGAGCTCGGTCCCCGCGGCGAAGTACACGCACGACGGCGCCGCGCCCCAACGGGCTCCGAGTTCTGCGCCCCGATCCACGAAGGGCCGGGCGGCCAGGACGAGAGTCGCGCCGAACCCGAGCCGCTCCGGCTGCGGGACGTACCGGTCGCGAAGCCACCCTTCGGCATACGCGCGTCGGCGGGCGGCGTGGTAGGTCGACCGCGGCACTCCGATCCGCCGGAGTCGCTCGCGTTCCGTGGCGGCGGCGGATCCGAGCATGCCCGCAATGACCCGAGCCTCCGCCGACGTGAGTTCCCGCACCCGCTCCTACCTGGGTCGGCGACGGCCTAGCATGCCGTACAGCCCCCGAGAATCCGGAGTGAACATCGACTTAAGACCCGTCGTCGCCAGTGGAGGACCGTCCAGTCCGGACGGGAACACCACATGCGAATCCGCCGTCTTCGGACCCTCGGTGCTCTCCTCGGAGCCGCCGCGATACTCTCGATGCTTGTCGTCCCGTCCGTGGGGGCCGCGCCGGCCCCGGGACCCGTTCCGAACGGATCGGCGGCGGCGTTCGTCGAGGGGTGGGGATACGGCGGCAGCCGGTGGGTCAACGCCTCGGGTTCGACGCCCGATGGTCAATGGATGTATTCGATCCACGCCTTCGTCGGAGTCCAAGTTCTCGTCCAACAGGTCAACACCAGTTCCACTACTTTCGAGCTGACGGTGAATCGCACCCTCGTAGCGAACCTATTCGTGCTACTGTGCCATCCGAACTGCGCCAGCCCGACCGCATCCGCGAACCTCTCCCGACAGGCGTGGGAAGTCGCGTCGGCGACGGACAACTTCTCGACGGCCGGCCAGGTCACGGGCCCGAGCGGGCCGGTCCCCGCGGTGACGCTTCTGAACGCCTCGACGAGCGCCCAGGCCAATTTCACCGAGCGCGGGGTCGCGAACGTCACCGGCCCGCTCGGTACGCATCACTCCACAGCGTTCCTTTCCGTGCAAAGCGCGGCGGCCATGGCCGTCAGCTTTACCCCGGGCCTCGGACTGTTCCCGGACAACCTGAGCGCGACCCCGAGCTGGACGTCGTCGAGCAACTACTCGGGCCATGGGATCTGGTCGGTGGATTACGCCTACGCCCGCTCGCCGTTCGGACAAATTCCGACGAGCGGCACCGGCTCGGCGAACGGAACCGTCGCCCATTCGGGGAACGTCTCCTTGGCGGGCTCCGTCCTCGGCTCGGTCACGCTGCACGGCGGGCTCGCGGTGACCGCGGTCCGATTCGCGCTCACCGGCCCATTCGCCTTCCGCGAGGGGCTCATCCTCGTCCCCGCCGGGGCGGACCTGTTCGGCTCGACGAGCTCGAGCGGGGCATGGACCCAGGACGCCCAGGCTGCGGAGAGCGCCTCCACCGATGCCACCGACTTTGCCGGCGCGTCGCACCAGCGGCCCGTCATCGCCGCCTCCGCGACGGCGTTCGCGGCCAGCCCGGCCGAGCCTTCGGCGACGGCGGCGATGGCCGGCCCCTCCGGCCTCTCCGCCTTTGTGACGCCGGCTTCGGCCGGCTCGGCGGCGACGACCCTCCAGGCCCAGCCCGAGATGGCGAGCTACGCGCAGAGCCAGTCGCTTTGCCTGCTCGCCGGCAACTGTCCCAAGTCGACCTCGGGCCCCACCGAGCTCGGTCACCTGGGCGGGGTCCTCGTCCTCGCGGTCGCCGTTGTGGGCCTGACGGTCGTCGTGGTCGGGCTCGTCGTGGCCCGCCAGCCGCCCCGGAAAGATCCTCCCTCCCCGAACGCCTCCCTCTATCCGACGGGAGCCGTCGCACCACCTCCCCCGGTGCGTCCGGCGACTCCCGGTACCCCGCCTCCGCCGGACGACCCGCTCGGCCACCTCTGGTGAGGGGACCCGCGGGTCAGCCGTTCCCCCGGTTCCACTCGCTCTCGATCGCGCGGCGGAACTCGTCGTACTCGCGGACGAGTCCCTGGCGGATCAACGGACGCACGAACGGTAGGATCACCTTCGGTCCGAACCCGACCCCGCGGAACTCGAATCGGGCCGTCAGTCGCCGGCGGTCGTGGAGGTCGTCGAGCTGGAAGTCGGTGCGGACCGTTGCGAACGGTTCCTCGTGGAGATGTATGACCCCCTCGAACCGCCAGCGGTTCCGGGCGAGGACGTGGACGGTTCCGTCGCTCCGGACAGTGCGGCCGGCGAACCGGGTGGTCGTGCGGAGCTCGGCCGTCGTCTTGTCGACCCAGAGCGCGGTCCGCGCCAAGATGTCCCCGGTCAGGTTCGCGTCGCCCTCCCCGTAGTCGAGCCACCAGTTCCGCACGAAATCGATCGACCCGGGCGTCTCGATCTCGACGGTCACGCGGACCATGCGCGAATCACCGGGAATAACAGGGCGAGCGCCCCTCGAACGGGGCGAATAGGTTGGGTGCGAGCTCGAGGGTCAGTTCAGACGTATTGCTGGCAGCCGTAGCAGTACCAGCGGTTGTACTGGGCGACCCAGGTCGCGGGCTTGCCGCACTTCGGGCAGGTGCCCGCGGCGGGCGCGACCGGCGCCGCCACCGGGGGCGGTGCGGTCTGGGCCATCGGTGCCATCGGGGGCTGGGCCGGGGGCGGGGCATACGCCGGCTGCGCCATCGGGGGCTGGTTCCAGCCGCCCTGCATCGGGGGTTGCCCGCCACCGGCGCGCATCTGGCGCTGCCAGTTGATCACCGGGTCGTACTTGATGTAGGCAATGATGAGGATGATGCCGATGATGACGCCACCGAGGATGAATCCGAGAATCATCCAGATGAACGTCTTGCTCTTGGCTGCCTCGTACTGCCCGCCGTCGACCATCCGCTGGATCTCGCGGATGTTCATGTAGATTAGCAGGTTGATCACGAAGAACAGCAGGAAGAACAGCGCCGGGATGATCGCGAAGACAGCGAATCCCACGGACGCAGCCAGGGCGAACGCGACGGCGACGAGGATCCCGACCAGAAGCCAGATGATCAGGAAGATCAGCGCGACGATGCGGCCAATGTTGAGGATCGACTTCAGCGAGCTCACTTCGGCTGGCTCCATTCCTGGATAACCACCGTACATCGGTTGTGCCGTAGGGACCACCTTACCTCGGCCGAGGCTAGGCCTCCGTATTTAATCATGCCGTCGAGGAGAGAGCGGGTCCTCGGGCCGCGAGGGGACCTAGCCGTCCGCTAGCTTTGAGCCGGGGGACGGAGGAGGGGCGAACGCGTCGCCATCGGGTAGCGGAGGATTGCCCCGAGGCCCCCGAACGCCTTCGCGAGCATCTCGCCCTCCTCGCTTTCGGTCGAGATCATGCGGACCTCCGCGCCGGACTCGGCGGCGCGCCGGAACATCCGCTCGACCGCGTCCTCGGTCCCGACCTTGGTCACGGGTCCTCCGCCGCAGTTCGGGCACGGCGCGTTCGTCGGCTGGTCGACGTCGTCGTCGGCGAGGCTCTTCGAGAACGTCGTCTGGCACTGGCCGCACCGGTACTCGACCCGCTTCTTCCGCATCCCCTCGGAGACGAGCAGGGTCTGCACCGCCCCGGCCGCGAGCGCCGTCTCCACGTCGCGCTCGCCGTACGCGGCGAGGCCGGCCTCGGCCCGCCGGATCTCTCCGAGCAGCTTCTGGATCAGCCGCTTCTCCTCGGTGACGTCGAGTCCGTGGAGCGTCTGGGTCGCCTTCTCGACGAGCTCGCGGAGTCCGTACTCGTCGGTGTACCCGACGTCGAACAGCGGCTGGACGACCTTCTGCTGGAGCTCGTAGTGGAGGTAGCCTTCCTTGTAGAAGTACTCCTTCGTCGCGCCCGGCCCGCCGAGGAGGATACCCTTCAGGACGTCCTTCTTCGGGAGGAACAGCTCGTTCGACATCTCGCCGCACCGCACGAAGAACTCGTGCGCGGCGTGCTCGATCATCCGCTCGAACCGGTGGGCCGACTGGCCGCCGCGGCCGTGCTTGCTCGGCACCTGCGACTGGCGGTTGCGGAGAACCTCGATCCGCTTGCCCTTCAGCTGGCCGATCGTCACCTCGGCTCGGTCCATCACGACGAGGCCCCACATGTCGGGCTCGTGGACCATCGAGAGCAGCGGGTCGAGGAAGAACGACGAGTCGCACCGGTAGAGGTAGGTGTTGAGCGGCTCCGGCGGCTCGACGATGAACGTCACCGTCTCCGACTTGTCCGCGCCGACCGCCTTGTTCCCGACGAAGAAGGCGACGCCGTTCGCGGGCGGCTCCTTGAACTGCCGGACCCGGCCCATCAGCGATTCGATCGCCCACATCACGTTCTTCCGGGTGGTGCGGCTCTTGATGTTCGAGCTCTGGGCGTACTCGTTCCGGAGATACGCCATCACGTCGGAGATCTGCTTGCCCGGCGAGACGTAGAGGCTGATCAGCTCGGTCGCGCGGCCCCGGGATGCCGCGATCTCATCGAGCTTCCGCCGGAACGAGTATCGGGCGAGCTGGACATCGGCCGTCTCGCTCACGGTCCCCTCCGGCCGGCGACCGTCGCCGGCGCCGCGATCGCCGGAGCCGGACTACCGAGGCGGGCGCTCCCCGCTCGCTCGCTCCCCGGGCGGACCAGTCAGAGAAGCTTCCGGATGTGCTCGTCGATGACCTCTTCGGGGTACGCCCCGACGATCCGGTCGACGAGCTTCCCATCCTTGTAGAACAACAGCGTCGGGATGCTCATGATGCCGAGCTGCCCGGCCTTCTCGCCGTGGTCGTCGCTGTTGAGCTTGCCGAAGGCGACCTTTCCGTTGTAGCGGTCCGCGAGGCGTTCGACGATCGGGGAGACCATCCGGCACGGCCCGCACCAGGGGGCCCAGACGTCGACGACCGCCACCGGGCTGCCGCCGGAGAACTTGTCGAATCCCGACCCATCGAGTTCCTGAACGCTCATTCCCGGTACGCTCGACGTTGGAATGCCCGCTCGGATAGTTAAGCCGTGTGGGCCGTTGGGAACATCGGGTGGTGCGAACGCCACCACCGGCGCGCCGGCCCTCTCGGATGGTCTATGTAATCCGGGGCGCATACGCCTCTCCATGCAACCAGTGAGCGCCCGCGCCCCGGGCCGCGCGACGACGACCGCGATGCCGCTCCCCGCGGGCGGCGTGGTCCCGGCGAGCGACGTCAACCCGCGCCCGCCGGTCCTGCTGACGCCCGCGGCCCGCAAGGAGCTACGGAACCGGATGCTGTTCCATCGTCAGGCCGCGCTCGACCGGATCGTCGCCCTCACCGGTGTTTCGACCGAATCGCTCCGCACGGTGCGCCACGAGCTGTCCGAAAGCGACCTGCCCGACCGACTTCTGCAGCGGGGCGCGAGCCTCGCGTATACGCAGGAGCTCCCGCAGGGGTCGCTATTGTACCTGCTCGTCCGCGCCGCCCGACCGAACCGGGTCGTCGAGACCGGCGTCGGGCCCGGGTACTCGTCGAGCTGGATCCTGGCGGCCCTCGAAGCGAACCGATACGGCGAGTTGGTCTCGATCGGCCCCGGCTCGCCCCACGGCCGGGCGAGCGGGGTCGGGCTGGTCTCGGTCGGCGCGTTCGTTCCCCCCGCCCTGCGGTCCCGTTGGACGCTCGTGCTGGGCAATGCGGAGGACCGTCTTCGCGAGGTGTTCGACCCGGGCCGCGGGACCGACCTCGCCTTCCTCGACAACGCGCACGATGCGGACCGCGCCCGGTTCGAGCTCCACCACGCGTGGAGCTCGCTCGCCCCGGGCGGGATCCTCCTCGCGCACCACATCGAGTCGAACCCGGCGTGGGGCGACTTCTGCCGCGCCCAGGGAGTCCCCCCGCAGTTGCTCGACCCCGGCCCGCCCCCGATGGGGGCGCTCTCGGTCGGGCCCCGTCGCTGACGGGGGCGCCGAGTTCCCGCCCGAGTGCGGGTGGGCGCCGCCTAGAGGATCTGGCCGGCTCGGATGACGGGAGTCCCGTCGACCGCGACCTCGGCGCCGGCGAGCGAGAACCACGTGAAGAAATTCGATGTGTTCGAGCCCCGAAGATACCGGTTCCCCCCGACCTGCAGGGACACGGAACCGCTCTCGACGGTCTCCAAGTTGGGGAGGTCCCCGGCGGCTGGGTTCAGCCCGAGCTTGAGAGCGCTGGCCCGGTCTTTCCCCGCCGTGCCGGTCTTGTACTGACGGGCAAACTCCTTCTCTCCCTCCTCGAAGGACCACGAGGTCAGCTTCCCGTCGGAGAATTCGAGGGTACCCCCCGTGTGCACGGTCCACCAGATGTTGGTCCGGCGGTTGGCTCGGAACCTCCCTTCCGCGTGCTGGGAGTCCAGGGCCACGTCGAGAGTCCCGGCGGGGACCGGCTGGAGCATGCCCGAGTCGGAGTCTCCCTTGTGATAGGGGTGAGGTCTCCCGTCGGTCAGACGTGAGGGGACCCCGGCCAGGGCGACTTCGAGGTCCGTCCCGTTGGAGTGGGTGATCCGGACCTTTTTGCCGCGGGAGAGCGACTTGCTGAGGCGAGTCCCGATCTTGGCCAGCTCCTCCGGGTCGGTGAGCGAGGCTCGCAGAACGCCTTCTTCCCACCTCGCGCGCGGCAAGCCCCACCGACGGGCCCGGCCCTCCGTCACGAACCCGGTGGTCATCCGCACCCCGCGGAGCCCCGCCTTGCGGGCGACCGCGTACCACGGCCAGTTCCAGGCGAATGCTTCGTTGCCGGGCTTATCGGGCAGTTTCTCGAGACGGTCGGCGTCGCCCGGACCCCAGAAATTCACGTAGACATCCGCGGCTCTGAGCGCCGCCCATTCCGGAGCGCTCGACCGGCCGAGGAGCTTCGACTGCTTACGGTCCATCGCCCGCCACCACGCGTCCTCGTCGTTGTGGACGAGGAGGACCTGGCCGCCCACCCGGCGGACCTCATCGACCATCGCCGAGACCATCGGCATCGTGTGCTCCCAGGACTCGATGATCGCGTTCTCTCCCGCGCGGACCTTGAGATACTTGGTCACGATGGTGCGGGCCGCGTCGCGGTGCAGCTTCGTCGGAGTTTCGGGCACGGCCCGGGGCTCTAGTCGAAAGGCCTACTTGTAGCCCGCCCGGAGTTCGGGATCCGTCGGCCCGTCGGGACGATATCCCCGCCGACGTGTTCGACCCTCCGTCGGCCACACGGGGCGCCTCCCCCGGGGTCGGGGAGCTTCGGAGCACCGTCCGGACCGAACGCCGGACATCTCACGGCCCAGTCGGGCCGGCGGGAGCACCCATTCACGTGCGCCCCGGGCGGGTGGAGGGGGAACTAGCGTTCCAACTCTTCGACGAGGTGCTGCACGGCGGGAACCACGAGCCGCTCCACCGCCGTCCGGACCGCGCGCTCGGACCCCGGAAGGGCGAACACCGGCTTGAGCTTCACGACGAACAACGAGGCGCGACTCAGGATCGCCAAGGGGCCCACGTCCTGGAAGCTGATCGACCGGTAGAGTTCCCCGAACCCCGGCAGGAGGCGCCCGCCCATCGTCTCGAGCGCGTTGACGGTGAGGTCGCGCGAGCTCGCGCCAGTCCCCCCGATCGTCAGCACCGCCTCGACCTCCCGGCCGTCCAGCCACGGTTCGAGGGCGTCGCGAACGTCGGCGACCGAGTTGGCCACGAGGTGGTACCGGGGCACCGTGTGCCCGGCGCCGAGCAAGAGGTCCCGCGCGAGATGCCCCGAGACGTCGTCCTCCTCCGTGTGCGTGTCGGAGACCGAAAGCACGCCGAAGTGGATGGACCGGCCCCCGCCGAGGTGATGGCGACCGGCCGGACTCTCGGGCGGGGTCATCGGGCCGACCTCATCGAACGCTTCTCCTTGGACACGACCGTGACCGGCCCGAGCCGGGTCGCCGGGTAGCCCCCGCGCGCGTCCTTCTCGAGATATTTGACCATATCCCAGACGGTGAGGAGCGCGATGGTGGCGCCGACGAGCGCCTCCATCTCGACACCGGTCCGATAGAGCGCCTCGGCCTCTGCGACCACCCGGACGCTCCGACCCCGGACGGTGACGTCCACCCGACTTCCCGTGAGCGGGACCGGGTGGCAGTGCGGGATCAGCTCGGGAGTACGCTTCATGGCGAGGAGCCCCGCCAGTTCGGCGGCGGCGACCGGGTCTCCCTTCTTCACCCGGCCGTCCCGGATCGCTTTCGCGGTGGCCGGTCGCACCGTCAGGGTCCCGGCGACGACGGCCCGCCGGAACGTGAGCGGCTTCGTGTGGATCCGGCGCTGGCGGGTCATGCCGTCCGCGAGGCCGTCGAGGGCCGGAACAAGGCGAGTCGAGCGAGGACGCTCTCCATCTGCACGCGCTCGGAGGCGCCCTGGGCGAGGCGGAAATCGACCTCGGCGAGGTGGTCAATGAGGGCGATCTTCTCCCGGAGCGCGATCGTCGTGTCGGGGAGGTCCGGCAGGTACCGGTGGACCGCGCGCAAGATGTCTTCGCCGCTCGCACCGCGCTCGACGAACAGCTGGTAGAGCCGCTCGCGCGCATCGAAGAAGCGCCCGGCGAGGGCAAGGGTCACCATCGCCTCGACTTCGGGCCGGATCGGCTGGGTCGTCGCGCCCTCGACGGTCGCGCGGGTGATGGGCAGGCCCGGGGCGGCCGCGAGCTGGAGGAGATTGGTCGCCCTCCGGAGGTCGCCGTCCGCCTGCTCCGCGATCGCCGCGTACGCTTCGTCGTCGACCTCGAGTTTCTCTCCCGAGGCGATCCGTCCGAGCTGCTTGCGCATCTCCACCGGGGACATGCCGCGGAACCGGAACACCGCGCAGCGCGACTGGATCGGTTCGATGATCCGGCTCGAGTAGTTGCAAGAGAGGATGAATCGGCACGCGGAGGAGTACCGCTCCATCATGCGGCGGAGCGACCCCTGCGCCTCGCTCGTCAGGTTGTCCGCCTCGTCGAGGAACAGCAGTTTGAACCCGACGCCTCCGATCGGGGCGCTCCGGGCGTACCCCTTGATCGTCGTGCGGACGGTGTCGATCCCCCGCTCGTCCGAGGCGTTCAGCTCGAGGAAGTTCTGGCGCCACTCCTCGCCCAGAAGGTCGTGCGCGAGCGCGAGGGCGGCCGTCGTCTTCCCGGTCCCGGGCGCCCCCGCGAACAGCAGGTGGGGGAGGGAGCGCCGGGCGGCGTAGGCGCGAAGGAGCGGCACGACGCCTTCCTGGCCGACCATCTCGGAGAGCGACCGGGGGCGGTACTTCTCCACCCAGATCGCGTCCGCGCTCGGTTCGGCCATGCGTCCGCCTCCTCGCCGGCGGGGACGGACGGGCGCAGATAGAGTTTCGGGAGACGTCGGGGGACGCCCTCGGACCACCCCACTCACGCGGCGTGAGTGCCGACGGTGCGTTGGGAGAATCCCCTCGGCGGACATCGTATCCGCATGTACGGCTGGAACGGACTGCTTCCGAGAGACCGGGTGACCGAGTACGGCGTTCGAGCGACCTCGACGATCGGCGACGAGGGACCGGCCCTCCGCCGACCTCGCCGGTCCGCTCCGCTCCCCCCGCCGGACCGGCGGACGCTCCTCCGCCTCGCCCGGGAGCTCGGCGTCAAGCTCCCGGGAGAGTGACCCGACGTTCCCCGAAGCAGTGGATCGAACTCGTCCCCGGTCGGAACCGGAAGCTGTGCGGCACGTTCGCCGGGATGAGGTGCTGCGAACCGGCCCGGTGGACCTCCGGTCGGCCCTCGATCGTCATCTCGATCTCGCCGTCGACGACGATCCCCCATTCGACCCCGTGCACGTGCGTCGGGACGACGGTTTCCGGCCGTCCGGGCGGGAGCTCGAGGAACAGTACCTGGCTCCGCCCGTCGTCGTGAACGTAGACATCGATCCCGGCGAGGCTCGTCCGTGGCAGACCGGTGACAGGGGCTCCGAACGGCATGCTTAGGGCGAGAGACTCCGGACCTTAACGCCCGGCGTCCGGGCGGTCCGCTACGGTTCCACCGAGCCGCCCTTCGTCCGGCCCCACTCGACCCGGGCGGCGGTCACCGCACGGACCTTCTGCACGGCGCCGGGGAGGAGTATCAGCCCGACCGCCGCGAGCCCGACCGCGGCCCATCCGAACGGCGGCCCCACGGCGAGAGCGACCCGCTCGACCACGATCCAGAGGATCCCGCCGAGGGAAAGCGTCCCGAGGGGGAACAGTCCGACGAAGAAGGCGAGCACCGCTCCGACGGCGATGGCGCCGATCCCGCCCCAGTACAGGACGAGGTAGCCCGCCAGGGTCCCGTGAGTGCCCGCCCAGAGCAACGGCGCCGCCGCGACCAGGAACGCCCCGAGGATCCCGGGGAGGACAATGGCGGTGTCGAGGAGACTCGGAGGGGGCGTCCACTCCGACGTGGACGGCTCGAGCGGCATGCGGCCGTCCGTCGGGGGGGCCGATGGCCGATAACCCTGACGACAGCTCCTCCCGGGTACGACCCCGAGGGGGTAAATCGTCGAGTGGCCTCCTCGTCGCGAGGATTCTCGATGCGCGAGCTTCTCGCCCACGTTCAGTTCCGAGGGACGATCCGTGAGCGCTCGGTGGAACCGTTCCTCCGCCTCCTGCAGGCGCTCCGGACCAAGCGGCGGGTTCGAGGGGTGCTGTTCGACATCTCCTCCGGCGGTGGGTCCGACATTCCGTCGACGGACCTGTACCTGGCGGTGAAGCGTCTCGACGCGGTCAAGCCGGTCATCGCGTCGATCGGCTCGCTCGGGGCCTCGGGCGCCTACATGGCCGCCATCGGCGCCCGGAAGGTGTACGCCTACCCCGACAGCGGCGTCGGCTCGATCGGGGTGGTGTTCCCCCACATCGCCGTGCGCCGCCTCCTCGAGAAGGTCGGGGTCGATGTCGAGCTCCTCCACGAGGGTCGGCACAAGGACGCCTACCAGGGTCTCCGGCCGCTCTCCGACGAGGAACGGGCGAAGCTCCAGGCGGTCACGAAGGACTCCTACGATTCGTTCGTCGGAATGGTCGCGCGCGAGCGGAAGCGTCCGGTCGCGGACATCCTCCCCCTCGCCACCGGCGAGTTCTGGAGCGGCCGCAAGGCGCTCGAACTCGGGCTGGTCGATGCCCTGGGCGATCGCGAAGAAGCGCTCGCCGAACTTTCGCGGATCACCGGGGTGCCGCCCTCCAAGGCCGTGCGCGTCGCGCCCCCGCGGCCGTTCTTCGAGCGGGTGTTCTCCGGCGGGATGTCCAGCCTGGTTCCCGGCCTCGCGAGCGGCGTACGCGACGCGGTCGAGGACGCTGTCTGGGACGGCCTGCTCTACGGCCGCTGAGCCCTCGTTCGCGCATCGCTATATACCGGCGGCCGGTGGAACTGTCCGATGCCGCAGGACAACCGCAAGAGCGGATTCCACTCCGCGGCGGGTCTCATCCAATACTACGACATGGAGGAGACGCGGTCGCTGAAGATCGACCCGTACTTCGTCATGGTCTTCGGGATCGGCGCGGCGATCGTCGTCGAGATCCTGAACTGGAAGCTCGCCTGAGCCTCGGGATCGCGGAAACCGCCGCCGGACGGCACGGGTCGGTGCCGGCGGTTCGCCCCGGCGGGGCCCCTCGATGGCTCAGTACGTCACCCAGTTGAGGGTCGCCCGGTCGGAGAGCGACGGGTCGTAGAACAGGACGTTGGCGTCCGCGGCGCTGCCGGGGCCGTCCGTGTCGACGGTCGTGACCAGCCGAAGCGAGGTATTGTACAGATACGAATGGGTCGACGACAGGCTGAGGTTGAAGAACAGTTCGACGGGCACGGCGGTGACGTGCATGAGCGAGGAGCCGTTCGTGTCCGAGAGCGTCACGCTGTTCAGGTAGGAGTTCGTGGGATAGTACGTCGTCCCGGTCGTGGTGTCGTAGATCGTCGCGAGGACCTGGACGGAGAAGTACGCGTACGTCGTCTGGGAGGAGTTTCCCCACGTCGTGACGAGATACCAGTTGTAGGTGAGGCCCCAGTGTACCTTCACGTGGGCGAGCGGCTGCGAGGTCGTCGGGGCGAACGTCGTGCTGTTGAGGCCCGTCTCCGTGGTCGTCTGGAAGATGGTGAGGACGTTGGAGGTGCCGGAGCACATCCGGGCCCGCGATTCCTGATTCAGGTGCGCCTTGCCGCTCGCGGCGGAGAACAGGAGGTCGTGCGCGACGAGGTTGAAGCCGCAGCCTTGGTGGAAGCGGGCGACCGTCTGGAACGGAGTTCCGGAGAACGGGGCGACGAGCTTGACGACCGGCGCCGACTCGGCAAGGGGAGCCGTGACGACGAGGAGGACGGTGAGCGCGAGGAGCGCCATCGCGGGCGCGGCGAGGAGCCGGGAGCGCGGCGAGGGGGCTCGGAGTCGGGCAGCGGGTGGCGCCATCGGGGTCGCGACGGCCTTCCGGGGTAAGTACGTTCGCCCGAGGTCCCCCCGGGGGCCGGCTCCCGCGACCGGGTCACGCGAGCGCGGCCGCTTCGGCGTCGGCGGGGCCGAGACCGGGGAGGAACCGGTCGACCCCCGTCGGCGAGCCGAGCAGGACGACCTTCGACTCGGGGGATTCGTCGAGACACCGGTACCCGGTGCGGGCCGCGAGGGCGTCGGCGAAGCTCCGGATCTCGGGGTGGGAGGGGACGTGCGAGCGCCCGAGTCGCTGGCGCGAGCGGCCCATGTAGACGTAGCCCTTCGGCTCGACGAAGTCGGGCCGGGCCGTCAGGTCGAGCTCGGCGTACTGGTCGACCCAGCCGAGGTTCCACCCCCGGACCAGCGTGTGCCGGACGACCCGTCGCGTCCGAAGCCCGCGGACGATCTCGAGCGACTCGAGGAGCCGGTCCCAGGCATGGACGTCGCTCGGAGCCGTCAGCCGCCGGAACACCTCGGGGTTCGGGGCGGTGACGCTGACGTAGAGCTGCGTCGGGAGCGGGTCCATCGCCCGAAGCGCGTCCGGGTTCGTTCCGTTCGTGACGAGGAACGTCGTGATGCCGCGCTCGGCGCACAGCGCGAGGAACCGGTTCATCTTCGGATAGAGCGTCGGCTCCCCGGTCAGCGAGATCGCCACGTGGCGGGGGGCCTGGGACTCCGCCCACCGCTCCGGGTCGACCGCGCCCTCGCCCTTGAACCCCGACAGGATCCGGCGCTGGGCGTCGATCGACCGGTCGAGGAGGACGTCCGGGTCGTCGTACTCCGTCATCATCTCGTCGTTCTCCCACCCCTGGCTCCGCCAGCAGAAGCGGCAGTGCAGGTTGCACGAGTCGATGGCCGGCGACATCTGGAGGCACCGGTGGCTCTCGATGCCGTAGAACCGCCCCTTGTAGCAGTCTCGTCCTTGCGTCAGCGACTGGCGGGTCCAGTAGCAGAGCTTGACGGCGCTGTGGCGCCCCGTGAGCTGGTACCCCTGGCCGGCCAGCTCGGTCGAGAGGTCCTGGTCGCCCATCCCGGCGACCCGACGAGCGTCCCACCCCTTAAGCTTGAAACGTGAACGAGGGAGGCGGGGCGACCGGGGGAGTCATGGCGGAGGAAAACGAGCCGGCGGGGTTCGCCGGGTTTCCCATCCGGCTGCGACCCGTCGCGCTGGGCGCCGGGTTCCGCGCGTTCGGCCTCTCGCTCATCGGTCCGTTCATCGCCCTCTACCTCCACAACGTCCTCGGGATCGGCTACGTCGAGGTCGGGATCGTCATCTCGGCCGTCTCGGTGCCGCCGCTGTTCCTCGGGGGGCTCGGCGGGTTTCTCGCGGACCGGGTCGGACGACGTCGGCTCTACCTCGTCGCCCTCCTCCTCGAAGGCAGCGCCCTCGGCGGCGGGGGGTTTGCGATGGCGGCCCACTCCTTCGTCGGCGTGGTGGCGGCCGGAAGCCTCTCCGGTGTCGGGGGAAGCCTCGCCGGCCCCGCGCTCACCGCCTACGTGAGCGACTTCGCCGAGGGGCCGACGCGGACCCGCGCGTTCACGTGGCTTCGGGTCGGCTGGAACGTCGGGTTCGCGCTCGGGACCGCGGTCGGCGGGATCCTCCTGGTCTTCTTCGGCTTCGCGCCGGTCGCGTGGGCGGCGAGCGTCTCCACGCTCATCGGGGCGGCGTATCTCGCGCTCACCCTCGCCGCCTCCCCGTACGACGTCCGCCTCGCGAAGCTGGCCGAGGCGGGGACTCCCGTGGGGGTCGCCGTGCCCGGCGTCCGCCCCGGGACGGTCGGCGAAAGCCTCCGGATGCTGCGACGGGACACCGCCTTCCTCCTGTTCTGCCTCGCGTTCGCGCTCGCCGACGTCACGACGAGCCAATGGAACGTCACGTTCGCCCTGTTCGTCTCCGGCCCGCTTCACCTGCCGTACTCCTACCTCGGGCTCGGGTTCGCGGTGAACGGCCTCGTGGTCGTCTTCGGCCAGGTGCCGACCACCGAGCTCGCCATCGGCCGGCGCCACACGACGCTCGCGGTCGCCGGGGTCGTCGCCTACGTCCTCGCCTTCCTCGCGCTCGGCCTCGACGCCTTCGACCCGGTCGCGGTCGTGGCCGTGTTCTTCGGCGCCGTGGTGCTCCTCACGATCGGCGAGAACCTCACGTCGATCCCGTTCAACACGCTCCCCTCGAACCTCGCCCCCGCGACCGAGGTCGGGGCGTACAACGGCGTGTTCGGCACGATCGGCGGCGTCGGCGCCCTCCTCGCGACCGTCGTCGGCGGCGTCGCCCTCGCCACCATCCACAACCCGCTGCTTCTGTGGATGGTGTTGTGCGCCCCGGCCCTCCCGGCGATCCTGCTCTTCCTCCGCGCCGGAGGACGGCTGCCTACGCGGTCGAACCGAGCCTGAGCGGCGGCATCGGTACGCCGAGCCGGGCGGTCCGGAGCGAGAGCGAGTTCGCCACGACCGACGTGGAGGAGAGCGCCATCGCGAGCGCGCCCACGACCGGAAGAATCGAGTAGACGCCGAACCCGAACGACGGGACGAGCGCTCCCGCCGCGATGGGCAGGAGCACGAGGTTGTAGCCGATGGCCCACGCGAGATTCTGGCGGACCTTGCGGACGGTCGCACGGGCGATCTCGACGGCCGCCGGGACCCCGGCGAACTCGCCCCGCAGGAGAAGAACCCCGCCGGCCGCTCGCGCGACCTCGGTCCCGGTCCCGACCGCGATGCCGACGTCGGCGGCGAGTAGCGCGGCCGCGTCGTTCACCCCGTCGCCGACGAATCCGACGACGCGTCCCTCGGCGTGGCGACGGGCGACGAGCTCCCGCTTGTCGGCCGGGGACTGCCCGGCGTGGACGGTGGGGATTCCCGCCGCGGTCGCGGCGGCCCGGGCGGCCCCGGGGCGGTCGCCCGTCACGAGCTCGACCGCGATCCCCCGCCGGACGAGGGCGGCGACGGCCTCGGGGACGCCGGTGGCGAGCGGGTCGACGAAGGTGATGGCGCCGACCAGCCGTCCGTCGCGCCGGACGAACGAGACGCTCTCTCCGAGATCGTCCGACTCATCGAGGAGCTCCGACGCCCACGGTTCTTCCGGCGGGTCGACATTGCCGAGCCGGCCGAACTCGCTCGCCGTCCCCGAGACACGACCGGCCGTCCCGACGCCGGGCGTCATCGCCATCTCCTCCGCGGCCGGAACTGGGATCCGATGTTCCTCCGCGTACCCGAGCGTGGCGCGGGCGAACGGGTGGTCGACGTTCCTCGAGAGCGCCGCGGCGGTGGCCACCACCTCGTCCGACGCGGACCCCGGCGCGCGGACGACCCGGCGCACCGCCGGTCGGCCGACGGTCACCGTCCCGGTCTTGTCGACGAGCAGGACGTCGACCCGGGCGAGCGCCCCGATCGTCTCCTCGCCCCGGAAGAGGATGCCCGATTCGGCGGCTCGGCCCGCCCCGACGGAGATCGCGGCCGGCGTGGCGATGCCGAAGGCGCACGGGCACGCCGTGATCGCCACCGTCACGAAGATCAGGATCGCCACGGGCAGGGGGGCGTGGCCGAGGAGGGCCCAGGCCACGGCGGCCGTGAGCGCGAGGGCCAGCACCGTCGGCGCAAAGCCCGCCGCGATCCGGTCCGCGAGCCGCCGCAGCGGCATGCGGTTTGCCTCGGCTTCGGTCACGAGACGTCCGACCTCGCCCAAGAACGACGATTCGCCGACCGCGGTGACCTCGACGTCGAGCCGTCCGTCGCCGTTCCGGCTTCCGGCGACGACCCGGTCCCCGGCCGCCTTCGGAACCGGCGCACTTTCCCCGGTGACGACCGACTCGTCCGACCACGACCTTCCCGACCGGACCCGTCCGTCGGCCGGGAACCGGTCGTGCGGGGAGACCCTCAGAACGTCGCCCGCCGAGAGCGCGTCGAGGGGGACCATCTCCTCCTGGCCGGCGGCGAGTCGGAGCGCACGGGGGGGCAGCAACTCCCGCAGCGCCCGGAGCACCGCCGTCGCCCGCGACCGCGTCCGCTGTTCGAGGTAGTTGCCCGTCAGGATCAGGGCGAGGATGAGCGAGGAGGCGTCGAAATAGAGGGCCGGCGGGAGGCGACCCGGGAGGAGGACGACCGCCGCGCTGTAGCCGAACGCCGCCGTCGTGGCGACGGCGACGAGGAGGTCCATGTTGCCGATCCGGCTCCGGAGCGCGTCCCAGGTCCCCCGGTAGAACGGGCGCCCGGCGTACCCCTGCACGACCGCCGCGGCGGCGAGCGCCGCGACCGGCCAGTCGGGGAACGGAGCCGCGTACGTGACTATCGCGACGAAAGCCGCCAGGGGCCACGCGACCGCGAGCTCGCGGAGCAGCCGGGCCCGATGCACCTCAGGTCGGGCGAACGATTCCCGGCACGATTCGGCGCAGAAGTAGTACGTCCGGTTCTCCCGCACCAGCGACAGGGTCGCCGTGCGGGGGTCGACGTACATGCCGCAGACCGGGTCGGTCGCCATCGGGCCCCCGTCGGCGGTTCGACAGCCGGGACTACCGACGGCTACCGGACTTGGAGCCGCGGCGGCGCTCGTACTCGAGCTGACATCCCGTGGCGCAGAAGTACACCGTCTCGCCGTCGTACGTCCCCTTCGCGGCGGCCTTCTCGGAGTCGATCGTCATCCCGCAGACCGGGTCCTTCACCTTCATGGAGCGGCCACGGTCGGTCGACGCCGGGCGAGTACATGACCGCCCGGTGGCGCTCGGGTGAGAGGGCCGCGGCGCCACCAACGGGTTTAATCCCGACCGGTCCTCCGGCGCCCGTGGTGGCCTCGCTGTCCCCGGAAGACGCCGCGCAGAAGCTCAAGGAACGGCCGGAGGAGTACACGCTCCTCGACGTTCGCGAACCCGACGAGCGGGAGGTCGCCGCGATCGAGCCGTCGATCCACGTGCCGATGAACGACGTGCCGCGGCGCCTGGCGGAGATCCCGAAGGACAAGAAGCTCATCGTCTACTGCCACCACGGCAGCCGCTCGATGATGGTCGCCGGCTACCTGCAGGGGGCCGGCTACACCTCGGTCTCCAACCTCGACGGCGGGATCGACGCGTGGTCCCGGAAGGTCGACCCGTCGGTGCCGCGGTACTCCTGAGACCGACTAGCGGGACGGACCTTCGCGCCGCTCGAACAGCTCGGTGAAGCTGCGCATCTTCCAGTACGTGTTCAGGAACTCCTGCCCGCGGGCCGTGATGTCGTACGTCACGAACCCGTCCTGCGGATGGACCTCGAGAAGCCCGAGGGCGGTGAGCCGTTCGACCGCCGTCCTCAGCCGGTCGACCGGCATGCCGGCCCCGTAGGAGATGCGAGTGATCCGCCCGACCCCCTCGTGCCGCTTCACCACCTCGAGAATCGTCGCGTAGAGGTCCGATTGTTCCCGCCGACGGCTCGCCGGCGTGGGAGCGCGACCGTCGGGGCCGGGCGCCGGCACGGCTCACACCGGGGGCGTCGGGCGGGTCGTGACCTGGACCGGCGGCTGGTCGACCGTCGCCTCCGGCGAGATGCGGGCGGACCGGACGTATTCGATCCGGCCGACGTGGGCACCGGGACCGACCTCGACGTCGTTCGCGGCCACCCGGTCGACCTCGGCGTTCGCGCCCACGTCCACGGAGTCCCCGAACACCGCCTCGGCCCTCGACCCACGCCCGAGCCGGACCCGCTCGCCGACGAGAGGCCCGCGAACCTCGCACTTTCGGCCGAGGGTCACGCGCCGCCCCCGGAGCCCGGCCTCGGTCCGGATCCGGCCGCCGACCTCGACGTCCTCGGAGATGACCGCCCGCCGGGCGGCGAACTGACCACCGACCTCGAGCGCTCCGGCGGTGACGTCCGAGGTCACGCTCGCCTCGCCCCCGACCTCGAGACGGCCGGTCAGCGTGAGCGATCCCCCGACCCGGAATCGGCCGCCAACCTCGACGGCGCGGCCGCGGACGTCCCCGTCGAATTCGGCGATGCCCCCCACCTCGAGGCGGTCGAACTGGAACGATCCGGTCACGCGCAAGATGCCCCCCACCTCGACGGACTTGCCTTGGGCTCCCGCGGCGAACTTCGCCGCCCCGCCGACTTCGAGGTCGCCGAACACGAGAGGGCCGGTCGCCGAGAACTCGCCGCCGACCTCGACGCTCTCCTGGATCGTCCCCGCCCCGACCGCGCCGAAACCGCCGACCTCGAACCGGAGCAGGTGGACTTCTCCCAGCGCGGCGCGTCCTCCGACGCTCACCTCCTCGGCGTCGGTCCGTCCGTGCACCACGAGGGAACCCCCCACGTGGAGCGACTCCCCCCGGACCGCGCCGTCCGCCTCGAAACTACCCCCGACGTCCAAACGGCCGACGGTCGCGTCGGCGTGAAGCCGAAGTTCCCGGTCGACCTCGGTCCTCGGGCAACTGAAGGCGCCCGTCACTTCGATCTGGCCGTGATCCGCGTCGATCGACTCGTGCACCGCCAACGACGACTCGAACCGAACGCGGCCGCGCTTGGTCCGGAGCCGTCGGCACTCGAAGGGGGCCAGGACCGTGACATCGCCGGTGAACGACGCGTCGCCGGAGACCCGGATCGTAGCCCCGGCGGCCGCCTCCAGGGTGGCTCCGGCCTCGGCGACCAGGTCGCCGTCGACGGCGCCGAGCGCCTGACGGGTGCCCTTCGCGATGTGGACGTCGCTCATCGAGCGGGACGAGGTGCCCCGATTCTAATAGGGTAGGTCACCTCCGGTGACCGCAGGGAGCGACCGTCGATGGCGGACGACACGCTCCAGCGGCTTCGTGGGGAGGTCGTCGCGTGCCGACGATGTCCTCGGCTCGTGAGCTATCGGGAACGGGTCGCCCAAGAACGCAAGCGCGAGTTCCGGGAGGAGACGTACTGGGGGAAGCCGGTCCCCGGGTTCGGGGACCCGAGCGCGCGTCTCGTCGGGGTCGGTCTTGCCCCGGCGGCGCACGGCTCGAACCGGACCGGCCGAATGTTCACGGGAGACCGGTCGGCGGCGTTCCTCGTCCGCGCGCTCTACGACGCGGGGTATGCGAGCCAGCCGACCTCGACCCGTCGGGGCGACGGGCTTTCGTACCGCGACTTCTACCTCACCGCGGGCGTCCGCTGCGTACCGCCGGACAATCGACCGCGGCCCGACGAACGCGACCGGTGCCGGCCGTTTCTCGAGCGCGAGCTTCGCCTCCTATCGAGGGCCCGGGCGATCCTCGCCTTCGGGGGGTTCGCCTGGGAGGCGTCGCTCGACGCGGCCGCGAGGGCGTTCGAGGTCGACCGCCCCGGCGTCGCGTTCGCGCACGGCGCCGCGGCGCCGCTCGGCCCCGGGAAACCGATCGTCTGGGCCTCGTACCACCCCAGCCCGCAGAACACCAACACCGGGAAGCTGACGCGCGCGATGCTCGTCGACCTGCTCGCCCGGATCCGCGCCGGCTACGAATGACCGCCGTCGGCGCGCGTCAACGTTAACGGCCCTCGGCCGTCGGCGCCGCGGATGGGCGAGTTCGAGCTGCTCGGTCGCGACGGCCTCGCGCGGCTCGGACGCCTCCCGACACCGCACGGGCCGATCGAGACGCCCGCGCTGCTCCCGGTCGTGCACCCGGACCCGGCCCGTCAGCCCGTCGCTCCGAGAGAGCTTCGCCGACGCTTCGGGCTCGGCGCCGTGATCACGTCGTCGTACATCGTGTGGCGAACGCCTCCGCTCGCCGAGATCGCCGAGAGCCGCGGCATCCACGGGCTCCTCGACTTCGACGGTCCCGTGATGACCGACTCGGGGGCGTTCCAGCAGCACGCGTACGGCCACGTCGAGGTCACCGACAGCCAGATCCTCTCCTTCCAGAATCGGATCGGCACGGACATCGCGACGGTCCTCGACATCTTCGTGGAACCCGACGTCCCCCGGGCGACGGCGGAGGCCGGGGTTCGCGAAACCGCCGAGCGCGCGACCCGGGCGCGGGCGGTCCGGACCGGCCTGCTCGCGGTCCCGGTCCAGGGCGGGCTCGACCCGGAGCTCCGACGGGAGTCGGCCGCGGCCGCCTCGGCGATCGGGGACGTGCTGGCGGTCGGGGGCGTCGTCCCGTTGATGGAGCGGTACCGATTCGCCGACCTCGCCAGGGTCCTCCTCGCCACCCGCCCGGCGCTCGCCCCGGAGGGCGTCGTCCACCTGTTCGGGACCGGCCATCCGATGACGTTCGCCTTTGCCGCGCTGTTCGGCGTCGACCTGTTCGACTCGTCGGCGTACCTGAAGTTCGCCCGGCGCGGGATGTTGATGTTCCCGGAAGGGAGCGTTCCGGTCGAGGGGATCGCCGAGAACGTCTGCCGCTGCGCCCTCTGCGAGCGGGTGCCGCTCCGCGAGGTCGCCAAGCTTCCGATCGCGGAGCGGGAGCTCCGGATCGCCGAGCACAACCTCTCCGTGTCCTCCGAGGAGATCGCCCGGGTCCGTCAGGCGATCCGCGACGGCACGATCTGGGAGCTCGCCGAACGGCGCTCCACCGGGCACCCGGCGCTCGCCGCGGGGATGCGGGCGGCGATCCGCGGCACGCGGGTGTTCCTGCCGACCGAGCCGGAGAGCCGGCGGGCGTTCCGAACCACGGTGGCGACGAGCGGGCTGCGGCCGGCCGTGATCCGGTTCCTCGCCCGTCTCGACGCGGTCAAGACCGGTCGGGGGCCGTACCGGACGCTCCCGTTCGTCCCGCTCACGACCCCGGCGCTCCGCACGCTGCCCGCGGAGTCGAGCGACGGCGCCCCCCTCTACTGGGAGGTGATCCGCCCGGTCGGCGCCGTCCCGCTCGAGCTCACCGACGTCTACCCGGTCGGATGCTACCTCGCCCCCGAGGAGTTCGACGGGGCCCCCCGGACCGGCTCGGTCGCGGACGCCCTCGAGGGGATCGCCTACGACCCGAACCGGGACTGGCTCGAGGCCTGGACGCGCCGGCAGGTCGAGGCGCTCCTCGCCTGGCGGTACGGGCCCGACGCCGTCACCGAGCTCGCCGGCGAGAGACTCGTCGGCAAGCGGTCGCCGAAGACCGGCCGGCTCCGACGGGTGGAGCACAACGGAGCGATCGTCTTCCACGTGGGCTCGGACGGCCTCGCGCGGCCGACCTGGAAAGGGGCGGAACTCCTCCATCCGCGGCTGCCGTTCCCGCAGAGCCGCATCGTCGTCGCCCCGGACGCCGTCCCGTTCGTCCGGGAGGGGAAGACACTGTTCTCCCGGTTCGTCGCGGGCGGCGATGGGTCGCTCGTCCCCGGCGCGAGCGCCTTCCTCGTCGACGAGGCCGACACGCTCCTCGCAGTCGGGCGCCTCGTCCTCGCCCCCGGCGAGATGGGTCGGCTGACCCGAGGGGTCGCCGTGCGCGTCGTCGCGCACGCGCGCGCCTCGGAGCCCGAGGAGCCGGACGACCCGACGGGTTCCCCGCCGGGCGACCTTTAAGACGCCCCGGCCGCTCTCGACGACGATGCGGACGTTCCTGCTCGTCCAGCTCGACAGCGAGGGGGCTCCGTTCTCGGAGGTCGCCGAGCTGCTCGAGGACGCCGGGTTCCGGCCGCACGAGGGTGGATACGACTTCGTCTACGACTGGAGCCGCCCGCCGAGCGTCCGCGAGTCGCTCGACCTCGCGGACCGGGTCCAGGCGACGCTGAAAGGGAAGGGCGTCTACTTCCGCCTGGAATCGTCCGACGACGTCGACCCGATCGGCGGGCCCCGGTAGTCTCGGCCAGGTCGAACGACCGTGGTGATCCTCGGCATCGAATCGACGGCGCACACCGCGAGCGTCGGCATCGTCACCGAACGCGCCGAGGTCCTCTCCATCGCCTCCGACATGTTCCGTCCGGCGAAGGGCGGGATCCACCCCCGGGAGGCGGCGAACCACCACGTCGACCTGCTCCCGGGCCTCGTGGAGAAGGCGCTCGCCGACGCGAAGGTCCGGCCGAGCGAGGTCGACGCGGTCGCCTTCGCCCAGGGACCGGGACTCGGACCGTGCCTGCGCGCCGGCGCCACGGTCGCCCGCATGCTCGCGCTCGCCTGGGACCGTCCGCTCGTTCCGGTGAACCACTGCGTCGCCCACGTCGAGATCGCCCGAGTCTTGAGCGGGATCGACGACCCGATGCTCTTGTACGCCTCCGGAGGGAACACGCAGGTCGTGGCCCACGGATCCGGACGCTACCGGGTCCTCGGCGAGACGCTCGACATCGGGATCGGGAACTTCCTCGACAAGCTGTGGATCTCCCTCGGCGGAACGTTCCCCGGCGGCCCGGCGATCGAGGCCGAGGCCAAGCGGGGGTCGGAGCTGCTCGCCCTCCCCTACTCGGTCCACGGGATGGACGTCGCCTTCTCCGGCATGTACACGGCGGCGCTCGCGCTCGACGCGAAGGGCGCGGACCGCCCCGACCTCGCGTTCTCCGTCGAATCGACCGCCTACGCGATGCTGACGGAGGTCACGGAGCGCGCCCTCGCGCACCGGCGGCGGACCGACGTCGTGCTCGGCGGCGGCGTCGCCTGCAACGAGCGTCTCCGCGGTATGGTCCGCGCGATGGCGGAAGGACGGGGGGGAACCTCGTTCGCCCCTCCGAAGGCCCTCTGCCTCGACAACGGCGC
>Ga0209415_10000349_pt1 | contig 84365 bp, 63 predicted proteins | sample PeaSoiSIISIP2007_FD_187696 | JGI IMG/M metagenome (GOLD analysis project Ga0209415, IMG submission 187696) | Peat soil microbial communities from Weissenstadt, Germany - SII-SIP-2007 (SPAdes) (version 2) | ecosystem: Environmental > Terrestrial > Soil > Wetlands > Peat | place: Germany... | reverse complement strand
GAGGCGTGGGGTGCGATCAGGGGCCATGGAAGGGTCATGGGAGGCTGGGTTCTAATAGCTTATCATCTTAGACCCGACTGGGCCCATGGTCCACGGACGCGCCTGGAGAGAGCGAGACAGTATTTCTCCCAACGCGAGGGAAGTATTATCGGCCGAAGTCACGCATCATTCCCACGGAGGGAGACATCAAGGTCCAGGCATGGGGTGGATCCAGCCGCCGCGCTCCGGTGTCGCACGTCCAACCAAGTCCCGGTTCCGCCGTTCCCGGATCGGAGCGGCACGGCGACCTCTGCCTCTGCTCTTGGCCGCCATCCTGTCGGCCGAGATCGTCATCGGTGCAGGGATAGCGACCGACTGGTTCTGGTTCGGTCCGGCCAGCGGTTCGTCCGCTCCAGGCGGAGGGGGCAAACCGGGGCCAAACCCCAACCCCTACAACGAGACGATCCTGGGCGTATGGGCCGGGATCAGCTATACGGGCGCGATGAGCGGCTACTTCATCGCGCTTCAAGGGAAGGAGATCTGCGGCCACTGCCCTGCCATTCCCTTCACCGATTACAACTTCTCGCCGCCGGTCGCGGGGTTCTGGTTCTACTTCAATGTCACGAGCAACGCGACCACGTACGAAACGATCTCCAACTTCACGGTGGCGACGAGCGGGGCTAACCCGGAGTTGTTTTCCCCCGGGTTCGTCTCCTGCTGCTACCCTTCGTACGAATCAACGACGGCCAGGGTCGGGTTCACTCCGAGTGAGACCGTCGGGCTCGCTGCCTTCGTCCACGCTGCGTCCATACCCGACGTCGGTCCCTCCGGCTTTGTTCTCTACTTCAACGTCACGTCGCCGTAGCTTGCCACGGGTTTGCTCCGGGTGGCGGGCTCCGCGGCAGGCGCGCGACACGGCACTCCCTCCCTATCTTCAGGACGGGGGCGGGGCTCGATCGCGTTCCCGCGAGGGTGGATTCCCCGGCACTTCCGGAGACATCCTGGACGGTGATCGCCGTCGTCGCCAGACGACGAGACCGAGGCCGGCCACGAGTAGGATCGCCAGGATGGAACCGGCTTCCAAGGCGCTAACATTTCCGGCGCCAAGGCCGACTCGCGACGGAGGCGTAAGGTTCGCCGGAAGGTTCTCGCCGAAAGCGATGAAACCGTACATTCCGCTCTGAAAGTGTCCCGATACGTTGCATACGAACTCGTACCAGCCAGGCGCCACCGGCGACTGGAACGTCCCTACAGATTGCTCGCCCGAGCCGTTGAGCAACCTCGAGTACATCGCAGGGTAGTTCTCGAACAGTTGATTCAACTGGGTCGGGGTGTACGAGGTGGGAATGACGAAACCCTCTCGCGTGGAGATCGTGAACGAGTGTTGCAGAACGTCCGAGTCTTTGAAAGTGACGGTGATGTTCGCGTCGATCGGCACTTGCTGGAAGGTGTCCGGCTGGTAACCGTAGTCCGACGTCGCCGTCACGTTGATGGCGCCCGTCGCCAGGGCGGCCACAAAGGTAGCCGTCGGCGGGGGTGATGGGCTGACGGGACAGGCGAGCATTCCCCCAAGGAGGAGAAGCACAACCCCCACTGCCACCGTACTCTTGACGCCCATTTTGCCACACTGGCTTACTGAACGATTCCTGAACGCGGCCTTCACTTACATAGGCCCTCCGTGTGTTTCACGGAACCTAGCGCGCCCGAGTCCCTACGCCGGCGCGTCTCGCGAGGGGGGAACGTTCCCGGTCGACCCAAGATTTAAGCCCGAGGTGGGGGCTGTTATCACTCGCGAGCCGCGGGGGCGTCAGCCCTGTACGGCATGCGGCCACCCCTCATGGGGAGGGCGCCCAGAACGGTCCGTCAAGAGAAGGAAGGACGATGATCCAGCCTCGCGCCGCTCCGCCAGTCGCTGACTCAGGCGGAGTCGCAGCTCGCCGCCGTGTTTCGGACCTAGAGCAATGGCGGATCGCGACGTTCCATCAGCTCGGACACTACTTCCGGACGAACCGGTTCTATGGCCTCCTCGGTTTCGTGGTCCTGCTCTCGGGCCTCACCCTCGCGTTCGAGTTCAGCACCGGGATCGCCAGGGTCCAGTTTACGCAACTCTACAGCCCCTCCGAGTACCTGAGCAACTACCTGGTGGACACGGGCCTCTTTGTCGTTCTCGCGGCAGCGTTCTTCGGCGGGGACGCGTTGAGCGTCGACTTCTCGACGGGCGCGGGATACTACATGCTGGTCCTGCCGATCCGGCGTCCGGTCCTGCTCGCCGGCCGGTACGCTGCGGCGACGCTCGTCACCGCGGCCATCGTAGGCGTCTACTACCTGTTCGGGACCGTCGGGGCAGTCTACTTTTTCGGTACCCAGCGGATCCCGTGGGAGCTTCTGGTCGAGTCCCTGGGCATAGCCGTCGTATTCTCCCTCGCCGCGCTGAGCGTAGCCTTTTGCGTGAGCGCGTTCGTACGCTCCCCCTCCGCGGGTGTCCTCATCACCATCCTCGCGCTCTACGTGGGGTTCACCACGCTTCAGGCGACCCTCGAACTGGCCGGCTTCGAGCCGTGGTTCTCGTTGAGCTACGCCGGGGGCGCGATGGCCGCAGTTCTTGATACTGATTTCATCCACCTGCAAGCAGTTCCTATCGGCGAGGATCAGTACTACAACATATGGTCCGCCACGGTCAGCGAGGGCGTTGCCATCATGGCGGCCTACGTGGCCGTCTTTCTGCCGTTGAGCGCTGTTCTCTACCAACGCAAGGAGTCCACAGGCTGAACCATGGGCTCCTTCGAGGTATCCGGACTTTCGAAATCGTTCCGGACGGGTCCGCCCGCCCTTAGCGACCTCTCGTTCCGGTATGAAGGCGCCGGAGCGATCGGCTACTTGGGGCCGAACGGCGCCGGCAAGACCACCACGCTGAAGCTCCTGGTAGGCCTGCTCCGCCCGTCCCGGGGTCACGCCTTCGTGAACGAGATCGACCCGATGATCGACCGAAAGGGAGCCCTATGGGATGTGGGCGCGCTCATCGAGACCCCCGAGCCTTACCCCACGCTCAACGTCCAGGAGGCCCTGGATGTGGTCGGGCGCGCCCGGGGCCTCTCCCGTGACGACATCGACAGGGAGGTGGACCGCTGCCACGAGCTCCTCGACCTACCCCCCCTCGACCTACGGATCGGCTGGCTGTCGAAGGGCCAACGGCAGCGCGTCGCTCTCGCGGCCACCCTGATGGGGGATCCCTCGGTTCTGCTGCTCGACGAGCCGACCAGTGGCCTCGACCCCGCCGAGCGCGTGCTCGTGCGCCGGCTGTTGAACCGACTGAAACGCGACCACCTGGTGTTCATGAGTTCGCACCAGATGTTCGAGGTTACCGAGGTATGCGACCAGCTGGTCTTCCTCAACCAGGGCCGGATCCTGCTCAAGGACCGCGTTGACCGGGTTTCGGACCGGATCCGTGCCCTCCAGGTGGATGTCGAGTTCGAACGTCCGGTTGCGGCCGAGGCGACGGCTGCGCTACGGACGATCGCCACGGACGTGGTCGCGATCTCCGAGCGACGATGGCGAATCTCGTTCGACGGAAGCGACCAGAATCGGGTCCGCCTGCTCGAGCTCTGCCAAGGAATCGGTCCGGTCGCGCAGTTCTCCAACACGTCCCTCGTTCTCGAAGAGGCGTATCTCGAGCTGCTTTCCAAGTCCGCGAGCGAGGCATGAGCGACCCTGCCCGAGGCTCGCCGGCAGGATCCCAGCCTTCCGCCCGACCGCTCGCAGGAGACGGCGGCATCAAGGCCGGGGCCCCGCGGGCCGGGGAGCCGGCGGCTCCCGGTGCGTTCGCAGGGCGCGCCCGCGCGTTTCGGCAGGAACAGACGAGGCGGCGGAGCACGCGGAGGGAGCAGATTGTGGATGTTCTGTTGGTCGCAGCCATCGTGATCGGGGCCTACGTGATCGTGAACGAACGACCGTACTCGCCGGACACCGGGAATACGGGACCAACGACCCCTACCGGTCCTCCTATCCTGGTCCATTTCGGGACTCCCTCGGAGAGCAGCGCCACCTGCGGCGCGGGTGGGACTGCGTACACCGAGAGTATTCCGTGGACGAATTCCACCCGGCCGGTGGCTACGGGAGAGGTCTACGTTCGGGTCTACGAGATCTGGGATGGGGATTACATCCCGGATCCCAACGCGGTAGCGAACGCTACCCCGACGAACCCGTGCGCCGGGTCGCCTCCCGACTCCACGGCGCTCTGGTATGTGGTGTTGGCCGCACCGAACGGCACGAACCTCCTCACGTACACCGAGGCGAATGCCTGGACTTCGGTGACCCACGGTTCGACGAACCTCGCGATCGAGAACGACTCGGCCCTGATCCTCGTCACCGCGAGTTCGCTCGCGGGCACGGGGCGGGGCATCGAGGTCATCGGGTTCGTCGGCGGCTCCCAGATCTCGGGCTCCATACCGCTCTGAGGACCCGCCCCAACCAGGGGAGCAGCTCACCGCGGTAGAAGTGCCCCCTCGGATTTTCCGCGCCGCCTTCAGGTCCGAGTCAAGGGTCCGCCCGCGCCGCCAACGCCCTCCGGCGGCCGGCGAACCCATCAAGAAAACCTTAAACCGATGTAGAATTCCCACACATCGATGGCCTCTAACGCAGTGATCGCAGTCGTGGTGATCCTGGTTGCCGCCGGCGCCGGCGGTCTCGGGTTTTTCGGCGGATACGAATACAGGACCTCGCCCGCGGCCTCTTCGGGAGCGGTGGAAAACTCCACACTCAGCGTGCTGGGCGCCGGAACCCTCAACACCCTGTTCCCCCAGCTCGCTCGAGCACTGGTGAACGAGACACCGGGGATCACCGCACCTCCGGCGGCTCAAACGTACGAAGGGTCGCTGGACGTAACGACGGCCATCACTTCCCTGCAGGCCAAGGCAGACGTCGCCGCCCTGGCCGACTTCCGGCTCGCCCCGCAGTTGCTCGAACCAACCTTCGCCAGCTACGAGATCGTCTTCGGTTCGACCCCCGAGGTCCTAGCGTACAACTCCTCCATCTCGGCTTTCGACGGGATAAGCGAGTCCAACTGGGCGGAGAAGCTCGTCACCGACGTGAACACTCCCGGCAATGCCCCGCTCGGAGTCTGGAACGCCTCGAGCGACCCCAACGGGTACAACGAGATCTTCAGCCTCCAGCTGCAGGGTATGCTCTACAACAGCAGCCCGACCCTGTTCTACGATACCTTCTACAGCGGCGGGGCCCACACCCCGGCCGTGGCGAATACGCTCACGACCAAGGTCGAACACGAGTCCCAGGCAGCCTCGTTGCTCAAGTCGGGAATCGTATCGGCCATCATCACCTACCGCTCGTATGCCGTTGTCAACGACCTGACCTACGTCTCGTTCAACCCGATCGTCGGCCTCCAGGCGAACAACAGCAGCGCTCTGGCCGACTACGCGGAGACCAACACTACGATCTACACTTCCACCGGGGGTACCGCAACGGTCGACGCGGCGCCTGTCCTGTTCGCGGTCACGGTGCCGTCGAACGCTCCCAACCCGGCCCTCGGGGCGGCGTTCGTTCACCTCCTCCTCTCCCCCCAGGGCAGCGCGATCATCTCATACGGCGGGGCGTTCACTCCCATCTTCCCGGGCTGGGCAGACAAGCCGAGAGTGGTTCCGTCCGCGCTCGCGCCGGACGTGACCCCGCTCCCAGCGTGGGCTAGCGCGTTCCTCGCATGAGCCCCGAGCCGGTGGATTCCCCCCCGACGGCACCCCATCGACGCTGGCGCACGGGACCGCTCTGGCTCGCCCTGCAACTGACCCTCTCCGGGACGCTGCTTCTGCTGTTCGTCGTCCCGATCGTCGCGCTGTTCACCTACGCGCCCGCAAAGGACATCCTATCGGCCGCGCGGAACGTAGTGGTCCAGGAGACAATCTGGCTGACCTTCCTCGCCTCGGGAGTCGCGGTTCTCGCCGCCATCGTCTTCGGGATCCCGCTCGGTTACCTGCTCGCCCGACGTGCGTTCCCGGGCAAGGCGGTCGTGGAATCGCTCGTCGCGCTGCCGGTCGTCGTGCCCCACCTCCTGGTCGGGCTCGGCCTGTTCTTCCTGGTCATTCCGGGCACGCCAGTCTACCGGTTCACCCAGGAGATCGGGTTTCCGGTCTACGACACGATCTGGGGTGTCGTGCTCGTGATGGCGTTCGTGAGCGTACCATACACGGTCCTGGCGAGCGAGCTCTCGTTCCGGGCCGTGGACGGACGGGTCCTCGAGGCGGCTCGGTCGCTCGGCGCGGGCAATGCCGAGGTGTTCCTGAACGTCAGCTTCCCAATCGCGCTGCGGGGGATCGTGGCGGGGCTTCTACTGACCTGGGCCCGCGCCGTGAGCGAGATCGGCGGTCTGCTCGTCATCGCCTCCTTCGTGTATCCGGCGGGCCCGTACAGCGGCCCGGTGACTTCGACCGTCTCGGTGTACATCTACCAGCTCTTCCAGGGCGGGAACCTCACGGACGCGGCCGCGGTGAGCTCCCTGTTCCTGCTGATCGCGTTCGCTCTCTTCCTCGGCGTGCGCCTGGGCGAACGGTCGGGCTGGGTTCCGTGGCGGGGGGGCCAACTCGAGCCATGAGCCATCAGTGGACCGTCGAGGGTCTGGAGACCCAGCTCGACCGGTTCCACCTCGGCCCGGTCGACCTCCGGCTGGCTCCGGGGAACGCGATCGCCGTTCTGGGGATGTCCGGCGCGGGCAAGACTACCCTCCTCCGCACCCTCGCGGGCTTCCTGAAGCTGAAGCGGGGCCGGATCCTTCGAGACGGGGTCGACATCTCGAGGTGGCTCCCGGAGGAGCGGGATCTCGGCTACGTTCCGCAGGGGCTCGGCCTGATGCCGCATCGGACGGTTCTTCGCAACGTCCGCTTCCCTCTCGAGATCCGGGGACGGGCGGACACCAACCGCCGAACCCAGGAGCTCCTTGACCAGTTCCGCCTCGGGGAGCTGGCGGATCGCTACCCCTCTCGGCTGAGCGGCGGGGAGCAACAGCGGGTCGCCATCGCGCGGGCCCTCGCGGCCGACCCCGGCCTCATCGTCTGGGACGAGCCGTGGCAGGGCCTGGACGTGCTCGCGCGTTACGAGCTGGGGCTCGTCCTGCACGAGCTCCGGGAGACCCAGCGCATCCCGATGGTCATCGTTACGCACGACCCCTCGCTCGCGTTCTCGATCGCGGATTCGTTCCTTGTCCTGTCTGCCGGCCGAGTCCGGGAACAGTGCGATGCCCTGGCGCTGCTCAGGTCGCCCGTGGACGCGTTCGTCGCACGGTTCCTAGGGTTCGAGAACGTCTTCGAACGGCCGGCGCTCGAGTCCGGGCCGCCCGGTTCATTCCGGACCTGGTTGTTGGAACACTCCGGGCCCGAGGGCGTCGCGTTCCCGAGCCCGACTCTTCTCTCGGGACCGGGAACCCTGCCCGCATGGGAGGGCAAGGTGCGGAGCGCGCGTCCGAGCCCCCACGGACTCGTCATCGAAGCGGTGGCCGATAATCTTGTGGTCACCCTCCGGCTTCCCCCACCGGTGTCGCCCCCACTTCCAGCCCTCGGCACGGGACTCCGGTTCGGGCTGGATCCCTCCACGGTACACCCGCTCGGAACCCGGTTCGGGTGGGAGGGAGGGTGCTGAGCATGAGGCTGCGCGTCGTGACCGACACGGACATCGCGCTCCTCCAGAGCCTCAGCCGCCTCCCGTCGGTCGTGGCCGCAAGCCGGAGCGTAGGTATCTCCCGCGACCGGGCGGTCTACCGCATCGCCCAACTCGAGCGGGCGTTCGGGGGGGCGGTCGTCTCGAGCGTGCGGGGGGGCAAGGCACACGGAGGCACGCGCCTCACGCCCCTGGGGGACCGGATCGTTCGCCGGGGATTCGATTCAGTCGAGCTCATCGACTCTCGGCCGGTCTCCCCACCCCCTCCTTCAAACCGCGTCCGGGGAGTCTACCATGCCCTCTCCGCGCCACAGATCGCCCTGGGCCGGGACATCCGACTTCGGGTCGCCTTCAAGGCAGAGGAAGGAGAGGCCGTGACGGTCATGGTCGACCCGGAATCGATCCTCGTGGCCCGGGCTAGATTCCCGTCGAGCGCTAGGAACGTGGTCCCGGCCAAGGTCGAGAAGATCGTCCGCGGAGTCACTCCGTCCGCGTCGACCCTTGTCGTATTGGCGGGCTCTACACGCCTGCGCGTGACGGTCACCGCGGAATCCGTCCGCGAGCTGCGGTTGGCCCCGGGTGCGCCGGTTTGGCTGTACGTGAAGGCGACGGCGCTCCGACGCGTCGGGCCGTCCCCGGGTCGGCACCACGCGGGTCCTCGCCGTCGGACGAGGTAGAATCGCGTCGTCTTCGTCGGACCCTTCGTACTGGCCGAACCGGCCTGTGCGGACGGGAGTGCACGGATCCATCCGGGTTGGCGACGCCGCGCGGACTTGCGCGTTCCGTCGGCCGTTTCCCGTTACAGGGTGAGGACCGTCTTTCCCAGGCCGCCGCCCTTGCGGAGTTCTGCGAGGACCCGCACTCCCTCGGCCAGCGGGTGCGTCGCGCGGACCGGCACCTGGACCCGTCCCATGGCAATCTCGGCCGTCAATCGGTCGAGCAGGGCGGCAGAGGGAGCGAGGTTGACATTCTGGCTGCGGAAGCCGCCCGCCGTCCCGGCCTCCGGTGGCGCCGCACGGACCGTGCTGGCGACGATGCCGCCCTTTCGGACCAGCGAGGCGTACGTGAGGATCCTCTGGGCGTCGCTCCCCATGTCCAGCAACCCGTCCACGCCGCCGGGGTGGGAGCGGCGTATCCGGTCCACGGCGTCGGGCTCCTCACGGGCAACCACTTCGGTGGCGCCCAGCCCCCGCACGTAGTCGACCGAGCTGGCGCGGGCGAGGGCAATGACTCGGAACCCGCGGGCCTTCGCCAGCTGCACGGCGAAGGAGCCCACCCCTCCGGAGGCTCCGATGACAAGAAGGCTCTGGCCTTTCGAGAGCCCCAGCGTCTCGATCGACTGGAGCGCGGTCATCCCCGCAGTGGGAATGGCGGCCGCGTCCCGAGCGCTTATCGCGGGAGGGATCCGGGATACGCCGATCGTCTCGGGAACGGTGGTCGTCTCGCAGTACGTCCCCGTCCCGACCGGGGCGTGGAGGAACTGCCCGAGAACGTGGTCCCCGACGGCGAATCGGGACACCCCGGCCCCGACCGCCTCGACAGTTCCGGCCGCGTCAATCCCGAGCACGAGGGGGAAGCGGTGGGGCATGACGCCGTTCAGGACCCCCTCGGCGATCTTCCAGTCGAAGGGGTTCACGCTCGCGGCCGCGACATGCACCAGAAGCTCGCCCGGACCCGGGGTCGGCTTGGGCAGGTCCATGAGTTCGGGCGTGGCGCCCAGCTTGCTGATCGCGATCGCGCGCATGGGACCGGGAACGGGTTGAGGTGTAAAAGGGGGTGCGTAGGCGGCCCGTCACCCAGTGGGGCGAGCGCCAGCGCCATGGCCTGGCGTCATCGGTTCGCTTGGCCCCACCCGGAGGCCGACCGACGCCGACCCCGAATTCCGCTCCGGAAGGTGGTGCCCGGCATCACTGCCGGAGAACGCGGAATCCCGGGGTCCACGAGCCGACGCTCATCGCGACCCGGACCCAGAGCGCGGTCAACGCCTCCAGCCACCGGGCCCCGTCGATGTTGCCGATGTCCACCGGCGTCTCCCAGCCGAACCCCGCAAGGATCTCCGCGACCTTCTTCTTCGCCCCCGCGTCGTTCCCGGCGATGATCATGGTCGGCAGGCCTTCTTTGAGTCGAGGGTCGATCATGGTCGAGTTCGCTACGATGTTGAAGCACTTCACGACCTTCGCCTGCGGCAGCCGGCGCTGGACCCTCTCGCCGAGCGAGTCCGTGGTGCCGACGAACAGCCCGGGCGGCATCCCCTTCGAGAGGTCGAGGGGGTTAGTCACGTCGATCAGAACCTTTCCGGCGAAGTTCTTCTCTCCGGCGAGTCCGATCGCGCTCTCTACTGCCGAGCCGAGCGTGCAGAGCAGGACGACTTCGCCGTGCGCGGCAGCCTCCGAGAAGCTCCCGGCGGAGACCTTGCCGGGGGTCTCCTTCAGCCACGCCTGGACTTCCTTCTTCTTCGGGTCGCGGGTCCCGAGCTTTACCTCATGGCCCTGCGACGCGAATCCGTGACCCAACCGGCGCCCCACATCCCCGCTTCCGATGACACCGACCTTCATGCTCCCCTCGCGCGGTCGTGCTCACGGTCACCCTACTCTTACGGATTGCGCGCGGGGCCGCGACTGTTAGGGGCACGCCGGCGGTACGGCGGTCAACCGAAACGGCCGGTGACGTAGTTCTCGGTGAGCTTCTCGACCGGCTGGTGAAAGACCTGGTCGGTCGTCCCCATCTCCACGAGCTTGCCCATGTACAGGAACGTCGTGAAATCGGAGACCCGGACCGCCTGGGCCAGGTTGTGGGTCACGATCACGACCGTGTACTCGGTCCTGAGCTTCGAGAGGAGGCTCTCCACCTTCGCGGTCGCGATCGGGTCGAGCGCGGAGCACGGCTCGTCGAGAAGGAGGACCTCCGGCCGAACGGCCAGCGCGCGGGCGATGCAGAGGCGCTGCTGCTGCCCCCCCGAGAGGCTCGTCCCCGGGGCGTCGAGGATGTCCTCGACCTCCTCCCACAGGCCCGCGTGCGAGAGCGCCTCGAAGACCGCTTCGTCCAGCTGCTCCCGACGGCGGACCCCCAGGAGCCGGAGGCCGGCGGCCACGTTCTCGAAGATCGACATGTTCGGGAACGGGCTCGGCTTCTGGAAGACCATCCCTACCCGGCATCGCACCTCCACCGGGTCGAGCTTTCCCAGATCCTCGCCGTCCAAGAGGATCTGGCCCGCGACGCGTCCCAGCGGGGACTCCTCGTGGAGCCGGTTCAGGCACCGCAGGAACGTCGATTTTCCGCATCCCGACGGGCCGATGATCGCGGTCGTGGACCGGTCGGGGATGTCGAACGAGATCTCGTAGAGCGCCTGGCGTGGCCCGTACCACGCACTGAGCTCCCGCACCTCGAGCTTGGTCGCCACCCGATCACTCCGACGCCGACACGCTGTCGGTGCGCAGCGCAAGGCGGGCCAGCAGACTGATCACCGCCATGATAAGGAGGAGGACGAGCGCGGCGCCCCACGCGTCGGACGTGTAGTTGGGCGACGCGTTCGTCGTGAGCGCGTAGTAGATGAACGTGGCCAGCGCGGCGGTCGGGGTGCGAAGGCCCTCGGCCCAGTACTGGCTCGTGCCGGCGGTCACGATCACCGCGGCAGCCTCTCCGCCGGCCCGCATGAGGGCAACGAGATTGGCCGTGACGAGCGCGCTCCGGCAGCTGCCGAGGACGACCCGGGCCGTCACGCGATGGCGGGGGAACCCGAGCGCGAGCGCTGAGTCGCGGACGGCGGCCGGGACCGTCCGGAGCGAGGTGGTCGTCGCCTTCGCGACGATCGGGATCATGAGCATCCCGAGGGCCGCGCCGCCCGAGAGCGCGGTGCGGGCGTCGAGAGGGTCGAACTGCAGGAACACCGCGAAGACGAACACTCCGAGCAGGATCGAAGGCACGCCCACCAGAACGTCGACCGTGAGCTCGATAGTCCGCCCGAGGCGGTTCCGGCCGTATTCGGAGAGGAAGATCCCCGTGAGCAGGCCCACCGGAAGGCCGATCAGCGAGGCGGCGCCCAGGAGGACGAACGTGCCCTCGATCGCCGGTCCGATCCCCCCGAGGGGGCAGACGGTTTGGTTCACCCCGCAGGACGTCGGCGGCTCCGAGGTGTAGAACGAGGGGTGAACGACCGCGGTCCCGCCGTTCTCGACCGCGGTCCTGACCAGGCTGGCCAACGGATACGCCGCCACGATGACCGCACCGACCACGAGGACGAGAACGAACCCGTAGACGATCTTTCGTCGGAGCCGGCGTGCGCGCTGCTGCGCCACCAGGACCGACCACCATCGGGGGACGCCCAGGCCCGATCCGGTACTGGTGGCTGCGATTCGTCCCGCGGGTCGGGCCCGCCGGCGCCGTTGGGTGCTCTCGGTCCCCCGGCGGACGGAGGAGCCGGCCTCGCGCAGCATCAGCCGTGCCCCGAGGTTGATCGCGAGCGATATCGCGAGGAGGATGATGCAGAGCTCGTAGAGCGCGCTGCGCTCGAGCCCGAACGAATCGGTGAACCCGTTCACGAGGGTGCTCGGGATGGTCGAGCCCTGGGAGAAGAGCGAAGTGGGGACCAGGTACCCCCCTCCGATCACGAGGGCGACCGCGATCGTTTCGCCGATCGCCCGGCCGAGGCCGAGGACGATCGCGCCCCCGATCCCGGGGGCGGCGGGGCCGAGGACGGCCATCCGCGTCGCCTCCCAGCGTGTCGCGCCGAGGCTGAGCGCGGCCTCCCGCTGCTGGCGGGAGACCGACCGGAGCGCCTCGCGCGAGAACGCTGCGATCGTCGGTACTATCATGATCCCCAGGATCGTGCCGGCGGTGAGCACCCCGAGACCGAGCGGCGGGCCCGAGAACAGGAACCCCGTTCCGGGAATGTGGGCGAGCGCGGGCTGCACCGACGTCTCCATGATGGGCTTCAGGACCTGAAGGGCCCAGAAGCCGTAGACGATCGAGGGAATGGCGGTCCCGAGGTCGACGAAGTAGGCGAGCGGCGTCCGGAGTCGCGGCGGTGCTATCTCGGAGGAGAACAGGGCAACCCCGAGGCCGACAGGGATCGCGAACACGAGCGCGAGCGCGCTCGTGAGGAGGGTTCCGGCGATCGCAGGCCCCGCGCCGAACTGGTTCCTGCCGAGGTCCCACTGGTCGCTCGTGAGGAACCCCAACCCGAACCGTTCAATGGAGGCGAACGCGTTGGTCGCGAGGAGAACGACGAGCGCGGCGGCGAGGAGGAGCACCCCGACGGCCGCCGTCGTGGCACCCCCCCGGAACACCCCTCCCAGGAGACGGAAGAGGTGCGCTCGCTGTCGGGGCCGGGAGACCTCCTCCGCGGCTCGTGGGTCCGGCCCGGCCCCGACCTCCCCCATCCTCAGCTGCAGGTGGGGATGGTCCCCTTATTGTAGGTCATGTTGGACAGCGCGGCCAGCGCCTCTGTCACGAGCGCCGCGGGCGGGTTCACGTAGGGGAATGCCGTCGAGTTGAACGACTCTCCCGTCGTGAGGGTCCAGTGCAGCCACTGGACGAGAACCTCGGCATCGATCGCGGAGGCCGTGTGCCCTGCGCCGGGGTTCTCTGGGACCATCGCGTAGACGATGGTCGCGAGCGGGTAGTCAGTGGTTCCCGGGGCGTTCACGAAAGTGACGCTCGCCCAGTTGCCGTCCGAGGCAGGGAACGACGAGGGGTCGGCGGCGTAGATGTCGTTGACCGCCGAGGTGGTCGAACTGACAGCAGGGGCGATGAACTGATCGTGGGGGTTCTCCACATGCGCGGTCGGGAGCTTGTGGCTCTGGGCGTCGTAGAGGTCGGTGTACCCGATCGCGCCGGCCTGGCCGGCGACTTCCCTGATGAGGGCGGAGTTCCCGCTCTCGCCAGGACCCGTGGCGAATATCGGCCAGGCAGGCAGGATGGACGTGCCGATGTTGGTGGCCCAGGTGGTGTTGTCGAGGCTGAGGTAGTTCGTGAAGACGTACGACATTCCGGCCTGGTCGCCGCGGTGGACCGCATAGACCAGCGCCGTGGAACTCACGAGGCCCGGGTTGTTCACAGTAAACTCGGTACTGTCCCAGGCCGTGTACCCCGTGGACCCGCTGTAGATGCCCACGATCTGAGCGGCGGTGAGATTCAGCGGACCAGGGTAGCCGGGAATGTTGTAGATGAGGGTGACCGCACCCCCCGTCACGGGGAGGGTGAGTACGGTTCCGACCGCGGTCGCGAGCGCGGACGACTCGGTCCCGTTGAGCCCCTCGTCCGTGAGCGCGAAGTCGACCTGCTTCGTGGTGAGGTCGGTGATCCCTTCACCGGCACCGCTGGCCGCGTAGTTCACGAGGTTCCCGGTGTCGCCCGTGTAACCGGAGACCCACTGGCTGACCAACGCCGCTGGGAAGGCCGCGCCCGCGCCCTGGAGAGTGGTGCCCGTTGGACACCCCCCCGACGACGAACTGGATGTGAGGCCGTACCAGTGGGTCCCGTACCCGACGCCGACCAGGATCGCCACGATCACAACGGCGCCGACGGTCGCGTAGAGGCCGGATCGGTCGCTCCGCCGACGGACCTTCGGGGTCACCGGCTCCGGCGTCGTGGCCGGGGGGGCGCTGCTCATGCGCGAACCTCCAGAACGGCCGTCGCGGAAGCGGTAGAAGAGGGGGTTTGGGTCGGCCGAGTCGAGGGGGTGGAATCCTCGCCCGGCCGACCGGGGTGGTAGTCTACGGGAGTTGCATCATCGGTCCGGCAGGCGAAAGGGAAGGACGTCAAGTGCCGGAACCCGGTCGGCGACCACCGAGGAATCCCTTCGCCTGCGTCGCAAATCCGTCCGGGCATTCGGTCGGTCTCGAGAGGCATCATCGTGGGGGAGACGCCGGGTCCGGGAGATAAACCCCCGGATATGACCCATTAAAATACGGCTTTATTCTGACGGGACGAGGCGCGGGCCCGGATCTCTTCTCCGGTCGCCGTCCATACGAACGGTCGTCGGCCCCCCTTCAACGTCGTGAAGTGGTGTTCGATCGCGCCGTGCAGTCGGGCGACGCTGGGGAGCGTGCCAGACCGGACCCGCTTCTTCGTGAACTCTCCCATGAGCCGGTCGAGGAGGGTCGGAGCGGACCCTTCGGACGGGAGCAGGTGGAGGTAGAATCGGGGGTGGCGGACGAGCCAGCGGCGGACCTCGGGCGCCGTGGGAGAGACCCGGTTGTCCACGAGGAGGTGGACGTCCAGCTCCCTCGGGGTCTCGCGATCGATCGTCTGCAGAAACGCGCAGAACTCCGCCGCGTGGCTGCGTTCTTGGAACTCCGAGATCGCCTTGCGCTCGCCGGGTCGAAGGGCCGACCCCCGCGCCCGCTCGTCCACGGAGAACGCCATCGCGCGCTCCGGCGGGTTGAGGTAGAGGCCCACGAAGTCCGTCACCTTACGGACGAACTCGGGGCCCGGATTGCGGCGGAACGACTCCGCGGCCCGACGGGGTTCGAGCTGGTGCGCCTTCCAGACCCGCTGCACCGTCGTCTTGCTGACCCCCATGTCCTTCGCGAGGCTCCGTGCCGACCAGTACGCCGCGTTCGAGGGCTTCCGCCCGAGGGTGGACCGAACGATCGCCTGGATCGTGGACGTGGGGATCACGGGAGGTCGCCCGGGTCGGGGAGCGTCCTTCTCGATCCCCGGGATTCGCTGGGACAGGAACCGACGACGCCAGAGGGCCACCGTTCCCGGGGTCGTCCGGAGCTCCTCGGCGATCTCCCGGTTCTGAGCTCCTTCCGCGGCACGCAGGACGACACGGGCACGGAAGACCCGGCGCTGCGGTGTCGTGTGCGCCTGCACCCAAGAGGTCAGCTGGCGGCGCTCCTCGCGGGAGAGCCGAACCGTCGGTGCGCGGCGCATGGGGACCGCCAAATCCCCCGACAACATAACGTCATGGATTAACAGGTCACGGGCGCGGGGCTATCTGCTACGGCTCTGTCTGCCGGCGGTGCGAGCGAGCGGTCGACAAGGTGGGCGAGCCGGTTTCGAGCGTTCGCCGGTACGTGGTCGGGCTCGCGCGAAGCGGACAACGACCGCCGAGCGGCGAGCGGCCCTCGGAGGCGTAGGAGACCGACCGCGTACGAACCAGCAACGACTTTCTATGCCGGTGGCGGTCGGGCTGTAGTGACCGCCGAACCCCGTCCCGCCAGCAATGGCCTCGTCGCCTGGATCGAGGGCCTTCCCGTGTCGGGGAAGACCACCCTCTCGACCGCGGTGGCCGAAAGGCTCCGCGCTGCGGGCTACCGCGTGGAGATCCTGGACGGGGACGAGGTCCGCCGGATGTTCTCGCCGGAGCTCGGGTTCTCGCGCAAGGACCGGGAGTTCCACGCGCGGCGGGTGAGCTACGTCGCGCGCATGCTCGCCCGCAACGGCGTGGCCGTGCTCGTGGCGATGATCACCCCGTACGAGACGTCCCGGCAGGCGGCCCGCGCGACGGTGGGAGAGGGGTTCACCGAGATCTGGCTCCGGTGCCCTATCGAGATCTGTCGCCAACGGGACACGAAGGGACTCTACAAGCGCTCGGTACCGTCCGGTGGCACCAGGGTCACGGGGGTCGACGACCCGTTCGAAGAGCCGTTGAACCCTGACCTGGTCGTGGACACGGCTACCGAGTCGATTGCCGAGAGTACGAAGCGGATCCTCGACCATCTCGAGAGCCGAAAGCTGCTCGGTACCCTGCCTCGACCCTAGGCGAACGAACCGCTGCGTCCGTTCCACGGGACGCCAGGAGGGCCCGCCATGCATGCGCAGCCGGGCCGCGGTGGCCGAGAGCGGACGAATCTCGCCTGGCCCCCGGAGGGCCCGCGGCCGACCGAGATTGGGGCCTGCCGCGGACCGGTCCCGCGGGGGAAGCTGGGGCTCGGCCTTAGCTGATCGTGACGAGCCCGCCGAAAACCCCGAGGGTAGCGGTCTTCGCGCTCACGTGGTAGTAGGAGGTCCCGACGATCGTGACGACGGTCGGTCCGCCTTCGGAGACGGCCTGGATGGCCGCGGTGGAGACGCTCGCCACGGGCGAGGTTGGGTAGTACGTCCCTGGGCCGGTGACCGGCTGGCTCGCACCTTGGGAACCCGTGGTAGACACCCAGAAGATCGAGTTGTGGGCGAGACGGAACGTCCCGTTGTCGACCAGGATCCCGATGGCATGGTAGACGGTGTTGTGGATCGCGTTGTTCACGATGCTCGCCGTCGTGCCCGGGACTCCGTTCTCCGCGATCCCGTAGGCCACGCTGTTGGTGATCGTGTTCCCCTGGATGGTGTCGGATACGTCGCCCACTCCGGCGATGCCGATCGCGTCCGAGCGAAGGGTCGAGCGAAGGACAGAGGTTCCGGCGCCTGCCTGGTAGAGCAGGATCCCCGTCGCCTGGTAGCCGGTGCCGTACCAGTCAAGCCCGGAGTTCGAGCCCGTGTAGGCGTTGTTCGCCACGAGGTCGGAGGTCATCTGGCCGACCGCCCCGTAGGCGATCTGGATCCCGTTCTGCCCCGTGAGCGTGGTCGGGCCGATGCCGACGACCGTGTCCGCCCTCAGGGTGCACGTCTCGCCCGGGTCGTCGCAGGTGATGCCGTTCTTCTGGTAGCCCGTCACGGTCGTGTGGGCGACCGTCACGGCGATCGAGGGGCTGGGTGTGAGCCCGGTGAAGAAGTAGCCGTTGTAGGCGTAGACAGCGCCGCTGACCTCCTGGCAGCCGAAGCTGGAGATCGGCGAGGCGACGTCGGAAACAATGGCGCCCTTCAGCGTCCCGGCAGAGTCCTGGAAGTCGACCCCGACGTAATCGTCTCCGCAGGCGATGCTGGAAGAGCCGGCCGAGCCGTTGACCTCTAGGTTCGCGACCGTGACGCCGGTCGTCGGCCCGCCGGTCGTGTTCTCGATCAGGACGATCGCCGCGAGAGGTACGCACAGATCGCTACCGCAGGCGACGGAGGAGCTCCCTCCGTTCGCACTGTCCCAGTCCACGGTGTTGAACGTGACCGAGGTTGGCTCGAGGATGGTCTGGGTCGCGCCGGCGCCGACGAGGCGCACGGGCTTGGAGATCGTGACCTGTTCGGGGAACACCCCCGGGCCGACACAGACGGTCTGGCCGGACGAGGCATGGTTAAGCGCCAGTTGGACCGCGTCGTCCGCCAGGTTCTCGGAGCGGACGACGGTGTTGCAGTGGACCGAGAACCCCGGTGTGGCCATGGCCGAGACCGCCCCCGCCGAGAGCAGCGCGGCGGAGGCGCTCGCCAGGATCACCATCACGGTCAGCCAGTGGACTGCTTGTCTACCCATGGTCTTCGTTCCCTTTGCCGCTTTCCCGCATCGCGGACGCTGACCCCAGCCAGGGGAAGCGACCACTTGTGTGGGACCCGGACGGCAAGAACGCGGACTCGGGTTCGACTACTTAGTTTTCCCGCCAAGGTCACCCGGAGCAACCAAAACCCGTGCTACGACGTAGCACCCAGCGACCCCGGCGCGAACGTACAGGCCGCCCGCGGACGCGTCTCGGCGCCGCACGCGGCGGTCTGCCGCGCGCGGCGCTGTCGTGGAGGCGGCTTTCGGCTACTGGATCGCCGGCCGGGTCGTCCCGGCGGCGACCGTCGAGGAGAGTAGGGGAATCCCGCCCGGATCCCCACCGGGATCCGTGAACCGGACATTGACGGTACGGCTGCTGCCCGAGATGTGGACCGACCCGTGGATGGGCGACGCCCGGAGGCCCGAGGGAGTCGAGATGTGGTAGATGTACGTCCCGTTCGCCACGGTGAAGTTGTCGAACGCCGTCGTCGTGGTCTGGTTCAGCGGACCGAAGTTCACCGACACGAGCAGGACCGCCCATGCCGAGCTCGCCGAGAGCCCAGTCTCGGCGAACGAGAGGGTGTAGGTCACCGGCACGAACGTTACGGGGACGGAGACGCTCGCGCCCGAGATCACGGCGGAACCCGACCAGGTGGTCGTGTAGCCGGGGATCGGCTTGATCGTGTAGTGGTACGTCCCATTCGGCAGAGCGAAGACGATCGTCGAGTGCGGGGACGACCGCGAGGTGGCCCCGATCGTCACCTTCCAGGACTTTCCGACCTTGAGACCGGTCTCGGTGAAGGTCAGCTCGTAGGTGTACGCGGTGAACCTGAGCGCCACGACGGTGTTGCGGTGCACGATGACCGTACCCGAGGGGTGGTTCGGTGTCTCACCGGCGACTGGTGCCACGGTGTACGTGAACGAGCCCCGCGCCGCGAGGAACGTCATCGTTCCTATGCTCGAGGTTTCGGTCGCGTTGTAGGGATCCGTGGCGTTGCTGGTGCCGTTGATAGTCACTGTCCAATCGGTCGCGGGAGGCAGACCCTGCTCCCGGAACGTCAAGGATACGATCCCGACCCCCAGCGCCAGCCGCACGCCGACCGTCGTCGCCACGCCGTTCACCAGGAAGTTGATCCCGCTGGACCCGGCGATCCGGTAGGGACCCGAGGGCACCGTGAAGCGGTACGAACCGTTCGGGAGGAGGACCATGTAGCTGGTGCTGTTCGTCGTGAAGTTGGCGAGGATGTCGGAGGAGTGGGCCACCTGGCCAGACCAGTTGGGGGCAAGCGCGACCAGCCCAGAGACTTCGAACGTGACCTCGAAAAGGCTGTTCTTGAAGAGCGGAACCATGTCGCCGCCAGGGTAGATGTAGGTGGCGAAGTAGTAGCTCGGGCCGTAGACATCTACGAGCAGAGTGGGCGCGTTCTCGTCGTAGGGCAGGACGCCGTAGGGGTTGTTGGCCCCGTTGAACGGATTGATGATCCCGTAGTCAAACCAGAAGTTCCCTCCCTGGTAGGAGGTTCCGATGATGCTTCCGGTGAGCGGGATACTGGGGAAGTCCGGCACGGTGTTGACGATCCCCGCGGCCTCGCTCGGGATGTTCCACGACACGGTGAAGAACTCCGGCGCCCCGGAGTACATGTTCAGAGGCAGAAGCCACGCCGTGGTCGGTGTATCCACGTAGTTGTTGTAGATCAGGTCGTATGATTCCGCGACTTCGATACCCAGGCTCAGCACCTGTGGCATGAGCCCCAAACACGTGAGAGGACAGGCGGCGGGCGGGAGGACATAGTTGAACGTGTTGCCCCAGACCGTGTTGTTCCCACCGCCGATGTTGAGCGGCCCGAAGATCGAGCCTCCATAGAACATGAGAAGCGCCTGGCTCTGAGTGTCAAACGTGTTACCGGCGATCAGGTTGTAAGACGATTCGTAGAAGACCACGTTGAACGTGTCGAACGAAACGGGATACCACGTGTTCGACCCGAACCATCCGCTGATGTTCGAAGCGTCCACGATCGCGACATTGGAGACGTTCCAGAACCACATCTGCAGGTCGTTCAGGGACGGCAGGTACTTCCCGGGGTAGGCGAACGTGCTCGTCGTGGTGCTGAAGCTGGACGGATGGGAGAGCTCCGTGACGACCGACGTGTCCATCAGGAAGACTCCGGGGAACACCGGGAACGCGTAGTCGTTGTAGAGGCCGAACTCGGAACCGATCGGGCCGGCTTGGTTGTTGAAGAGAACGTACGGACTGGAGACCGTTCCCGACCCCGAGGACGTCAGCGCCGCGACCTGGCTGTTCGAGAACGCCCAGAGAGGCGTGTAGAGGCCGAAAGCAGAGTTGAACGTGAGGGCGATGCTGACCGTAACGGGAGTCGCTCCCAGGCTCACGATGTAGTTGAACGGCGTGTAATCGCTGAGCTCGATGGTGATGTTGTACGTGGTTCCGGGCGTCAGGTAAAAGGTGTTCGTGAAGACGTTCGGGGCATACGAAAACTCCGGAATAATGAAATTCGCAGAGCCGCCGGTTTCAGCGAGAATGAAGTCGAACGCGTTCGTCGGGGTTACCGAGAGGGTCAACGGCGTCGAGCCCTCGGCTGCGGAGGCGTTCCACAACCCGCGCAGGATCGCCGGACCGCTGGTCATCGTCGCGTAGGTAGAGGCGTTGTTCGGGCCCCCCGGCGCCGAGGACCAGGCGATGCTGGCACCGGTCGTCGTCTCGCCGGTCTCCCCGCCATAGTTGTAGGCGGAAGGGACGGAGACGTAGGCCGTGCCGTTCCAGTACTCGAGCGCGAGCGACGCATCGGCCGCGAAGAGGTCGGCCTGGCTACCGCCGCCGGGGCCGCCCAGGATCAGCTCGAAATCGTCCGTTAGATTGAGCGGGTTAAGATGCAAGCCGTTTGCCGTGTAGTTCGAGGGCGCGGTGATCGGTGGACCGCCGCCGGCGATCGAATTGAAGATCACATAGTCGAATGACGGGAAGGCATAGTTCTCCCCGCTCCCGGCGACCACTACGGAGAAGTCGACCGCGTTGCGGCCGTCCGTGACGGTCGAGTTCATGAAGAGCGACAGGTTGAACGGGTAGACGATCGGCGCGGGGATGACGAGCTCGGAATAGTAGTAGGTGGTCCCGACCTGGAACCCGTACGGGCCGTGCCCGTAGAACACGTTCGAGCTGAGCGGGCCGCCCGAGAAGTTCCAGACGTTGGTGATCAGGATCATGAAGGAGGAGCCGGGGTAGTACGTCACGACGTTCTGGGTCCAGAACGAGTATCCGCCCGTCCCGAACAGCGTGACGTTCGTTACGACCGCATTGAGCTGGATGCCGTAGCTGTCGGGCGAGGATTGGAACAGGTCGAGGGGCTGGATCCCGGTAGCGTTCGCGTCGACCTCGCCCCGTAGGCTCGTCGTGTTGAGGATGGAGCCGACCACGGTGTCGCCGAGCCCCTGGCTGAGCCCATAGTCCGCGAGCCCCAAGGGAGCGGGCAGGCCGGTGTAGAGGGGGGAGACCTGGTCCTTCGCGGCCGCCTGGGCGGCCTGAGCCGGTGTGGCAGAAGGTCTCGGGACGTAGACGACGCGGGGATTGATGCCCGCGGCATGGGTGGCCGCGAGAGCCGCCTGGGCCATCGCGCCGGCGGGGTCGGAGCCAGCCGCGCCAGGGGGCGTAGAGCCCGGGGGGCTCGGCGAGGGTGCGGCGGGCGGAGCGGCCGGGAGTGCGGAGGAAGTGACCGCCAACGCCGAGGAGGAGGCCCCCGAGGATGCCCGGACCGCGGTGCCGACCACTCCCAGGCCGGAAACGACCATGAGCAGTGTCGTGGCGACCGCGAGAAGCGTTCGAGCATAGCTAGACGTCATACCCCGTGCGACACCGATACCCCTCTTTAACCTTGCGAAATCCACCGGTTTTCTGCCCCGGAGACGGGCGCACGAAGCCATGGGTTTCTTGAGGGGGATACCCGAGTCCGGAGGGGACGGGCTACAGTTCGTCCGGGTCCACCCAATCCTTGCGGGACCGGCGCGACTTGCGTGCTGGCGGTTCTGTCTTTTTGGAGCGGCGCCGACGGCGGCGGAGGAGTACCAGGAACGACAGTAGACCGACCACCACGAGCCCTCCCACGATCACGTAGCTCCAGACGCCCAGCCCGTTCGTGGGCGGAGGGATGACCACGATCACGAGCCGAGCGGCTGCGCCGTGGATCACGACGGAGCCCGAGGTGACCGAGGTCGTGTAGCCGCTGGGCAGTCCGCTGACGCTGTACTCGTACGTCCCGTTCGGGAGGAGGAACGTGAACGGCGTCGTGATGGAGCCGGACTTCTGGAACGTTCCGACCGTGATCGTCCAATGAACGAAGACGTTCACCGGGTACGACGCGATGACCTTGAACGCGTAGGTCACGAGGGCGATCGGGACGGCCACGCGGGCGATCGTCTCGCCGATAACGAACGACCCCTTGTGATGGGTGGGGGCCCAGGACGAGTTTCCGGTCGAGACCACGTACGTGTACGCGCCGAAGGTCAGGTTCGCCCCGATCGAAGCGTTGGTGCTCCCCAGGGAGGGGCCACCGGTGACGTTCACGTACCATCGGAACGGGAACGACGGACCTGTCGCGTTGAACGTTACCGTCCCGTACGTGAGGGCAACGGTGACGTTGACCTCCAGCGAACGTCCGCCGACCACGATCGTGCCCGTGGGCGGGGCCGAAGCCCACCCGCGGGCCGACAGTCCGACGGTCCAGCCGTAGGAGCCGTTCTGGAGTTCGGCGACGATCTGCGGATCCGCCGCGGTGGCGGAGAGGTGGGGGCCGGAGGAGAGGTTCACGTACCAGAGCGTCCCCGCCGGCGGCGTGCCGGTGGCGTTCCAGACGACGTTGTACCGGGCCGGCTGGACCTGGAGGATCCCCTGCTCCGAGGAACCCGGACCGTACCCGAACGTCCAGTTGCCGTGTGACACCGGCGCGTACGTGAGGTTGGAGTCGGTCTCGCCGCTCTGGTGGTTCGCGCTGTTCAGGGCGGCCGTGTCCGCGAGCTCGAACGAGGTGTCCCCGAACGGCTCGACGTACGCTCCGATCGTCCCGTTGGTCGACAAGAGGAAGTTCCCGATGCCGTCCCCCGGACCCCCCAGCAACCCGAACTGGGGCGCGAGGAACCCCGGCGGGCTCGCGTTGCCCTTCGGTCCGTCGGTGTAGTTCACCCCTTGCCAGCTGTACGAGTAGTTGTTCCTGCCGATGATGTACGACGCGCCGGGAACCGACAGCGAGAGAGCGATCGACCCCTTGACGCCGAAGGAGTACTCCACGTGGGGTGCGATCGTCCCCGCGCCCGGTACGAGCTGGGTCGTCAGGTTGAGGGCGAGCGGAAGCGTCTCGACGTGGGTGGCCCCGGGGAACCACCATTCGGAGACGGTCAACGTAGGGTAGATCCCCCAGAACGGGTACGAGACCCAGGCGGTGAAGTTCATCGCCCACCCGGCCGCCGCGCGGTGGAGGAAGACGACGTTCTGGATCCAGTAGATAGGGGCCCCGAGGCTGTCTGCCAGGAAGACGTTCTGCTGGAACGACGCGTTGTAGACCTTGTTCACGCCTCCGCCCGAGCTGGCCGAGTAGGTCGAGGTGACCTTGAGTCCCGCAAGGTTGACCTGGTCCTGCACGGCAGCCAGGTGGCCGTAGACCCCGGCCGAGGAGAGGTTCAGGGTGTAGACGGTGAAGTTGTAGGCGTCCAGCTCGCCCCATCCGGCCGCGAGTTCGAAGCCGTAGCGGGCGGGATACTGCGCGTTCCGGCCCGTCTCCACGTCGCGAACCAGCAGGGTCGGCAACGAGGAGGGGTAGACGCCTTCGCAGCTCGCCCCCTGGACCTTCGTGCCACACGACTGGTTCGTGTACTCCAGGTTCGCCCAGTAGTAGAGCGCGGGGTCGAAGAACCCAAGCGGGGCGGCCCCGGTGGACCGCATCGCATGGTCGATCTCGGCGACGAGCCCGGCTACCACCGAAACGGCCACGCTCGTGCCCGACGCGGCCTCGAACGCACCGCCCGAGGAGGCGTTCGTCGCCCGATATTGGTACCCTTTGACGCTGAGGGTGATGAGGCTGTTGTTCGCGATGGCCGCGATGTCAGGGACTCCGCGCCCGTTTCCCGAAAGGTTGCGGTTGGCGGACGTGCTCAGTTGCCAGGTCGGTTCGGCGACGATCGTGCCGGCGCTGCCTCCCTCGGAGCCCACCGGACCGGTAGCGTACAAGGGCACGTCCCAGACCGCCTCGGTCGAGAGGTGAAGGGTCGAAGGGTCGAGCGTGAGGGACGTTCCGCCGACCGCGACGTCCCCGAACGTGTCGTAGGCCATCGCGGCCGGGAATTCGGCGAATGATCCGACCCAGTACGGACTGGCCGGGCTGTCGTCGGCGTCACCGGACGCTGCGAGAACGCTGATCCCGCGCGCCTGGGCCTGTTCGAGATCGGCGTACCACGTGGCGTCGTAGTGGTTCACCAGATCCCACGAGCTCACGATCACCGAGACGTTGTCGAGGTCGTGTACGAGGGTCGGGCCAAGCACTCCGGGAGGGCTCAGGATGTCGGTGAACTCCGCGTCCAGCTCCACGGGAGCCGCGCTTGGTCCGTAGACGTCGTACAGCTGCGCACCCGGTGCGGTCGAACCGAGGCTCTCGAGGTCGACCGTGTTCTCCCGGGTCGCGCCCGTGGTGTCCCAGGAGGCATGGCAGGTCGGAGCCGGGGCACCCCCCAAGGCCACCGGCACCACTACCGGCCGGGGCTCTCCCGAGGGTAGTGTAGTGTTGAAGAAGCTCTGGACGTCCGCGGGGTCCCACGGGCCGACGGCCGAACCGCTCGTGAGCGGCCCGCAGGGGGTGGCGATCGTCGGGCCGGTATAATTTCCGGACCAGAGGATCGCTGCGATCGACTCGTTCGTAGGGTAGCCGCCCTGAGCGAACAGGGACTGTTCATCGTAAGCTACCTGCATGTCGGAGAGGTACTCCTCCTGGGTTCCGTTCACTGTCGGCGGGGTTGTGTACCCTGAGGGGACCACGGAGGCGACCGGCCCGGCCGAACGAGCAGTCGCCCGCTGGACGGACCCGAGAGCCGCTGGAACGGCAGACTGGCCCGGGGCCGTGCCCAGCCCCACGACCGATTGTATCGCGGCCGATAGCGGCCCGGGGAGCTCGGGTGCCGTAAGGGGAGCCACGTAGCGTGCGCCGCCCTTCTCGAACGAACCGAAGCCGTCGTGGAAGATCCGGCTCAGGGTCGTAGCCGGCGCGTCGAACGAGATCGACTCCCGGTCGGGCTGGGACGTCAGATTCTTGACGCCGAAGGAGGCGAAGTAGGCACTGGCGGTGTAGTACGGCTCGGCGGGGGGCGCGTACGCCGCGACGAACTGTTGGGCCGTGAGGTAGTGATGATAGTCGGGAGAGGACCTCGTGGAGAGCTCGGCCAGGAAAGCGGTGAGCCCGCTCGAGTTCGAGTATGCGAAGGTGACGAGGACATGGAGTGCCCCGATCGGAACGGTCGCGAGGGCCGTGGACCCCGGGACGACCGCGTCGGACGCGGCGTCGGGCACTGCCGTGAGTGGCAGGGCCTCGACCGCGGCCAGCGAGGAGGGTGAGACGCTGGGCACGGCGTCCGTCGCCTTTGCGGCTAGCGCGTGGACCGGTCCCCCGCCCGCTCCGGGGATCACCAGAGACACGGTAACTAGCACGAGGACGGTCAGGGCGACCTTGAACACGGGAAGCCCCTGACGGTCCCGGGGCTGCCACAGCCGCATGTGCGTTAGACGAATACGTCTCCCGAGAAATGAGAGGTACGGGACCCCGATTAAGGGTTGCCGGTAGACTTGCGGGGCCAGAGCCGCCGGGCGGCTATCCCTCGGAGGACCTCGGAGGGGCCGTGAGCGATCGGCCCGCTCCTCACGTCACGCCACCGCTGCTCGTGCGGCAGCGCCTGGGAGTACCCCCGGCCACCGTGGAACTGGATCGCATGGTCGATCGCCCGGAGCGCGACCTCGCTCGCCATCGCTTTGGCCATGGCCGTCTCGGCAGCCGCCTCTCCCGTGATTGGAGTGCGGCCGAGACGCTCGAGCGCGCGGAGAGTGAACAACCAGGTCGACTCGAGCGCGGCCCCGTCGTCCACGAGGGGGAAGGCGACGGCCTGCTGTTCCGAGAGCGTCCTCCGGAACGCGACCCGCTCCCCGACGTAGGCCACAGTCTCCTCCCAGGACGCGCGGGCGACCCCGAGGTAGATGGCGGCCAGGAGGCCGCGCTCCCGAGCGAGCTCGGTTCGGGCGTAACGGAAGGCGGCGCCCTCATCGCCGATCCGTGCGGATTCCGGGACCGCCGCGCGCTCGTACTCGACCCGGCCGCGCCGTTGCCAGCGTTCGCCGAGGTCTCCCACGCCCGCGGTGCACCGCACGCCGGAAAGATGCTGGTCGACGAGGAACGCCGTGATCCCGCCTTCCCCATCGGGAGACGGCACCCGCCCGTAGACGATCGCGGCGCCCGCGTCCTCCGCGAAGGCGACCTCGGTCTTGGTGCCCGTGAGGAGGTACCGGTCCCCGTCATGGCGTGCTTCGAGGGCCATCGCTCCCGCATCCGAGCCCGCGCCGGGCTCTGTGAGCTGGTTGCCCACGAGCCGCTCGCCGCGGACGAGGGGACGGAACCACTCGTCGACCATGGCGGGGGAGCCGTGGTCGGCCAATACCGAGGCGAACTCCGGCTGGATCGCCAGCTTGGCGAACGTGGTGCCCCCCAGGTAGCCGAGGTGGAAGAGGGCCGTCCCCACGCTCGGAAGAGGCAGCCCTCGACCCCCCAGGGCAGGAGGGAGGGAGAGCCCCAAGAGCCCGGCCTTCCCGAGCGCCCGGAACTCCGCACGTGGGAACTCGGGGTGCCGGTCGAGCTCGCGGTAGCGGCGCGCGAGGCCGAGCTCTCGAGCCACCGAGGTGACCTCCGCGACGATGGGGTCCTGCGGCAACGGCCAGAGGGAGGCCACGTCACACCTCGCGGTCGGAGAACGGGGTCGCGCGGGTGGCGGGCGGGCCGTGCGGGGGATCCGCCCCGATGACCCCCGCCTGGCGGAGCGCGTCGATCCGGTCGTGAGAGTAGCCCAGCAGCTCCCCCAGCACCCGGTCGTTGTCCTGTCCCAGCCAGGGGGCCCCGCGCCAGACGCCCCCGGGAGTCGCGGAGAACTTCGGTGCCACTCCGGCTCCCTTTACGCGTCCGGCGACGGGATCGTCCCACTCGAGGAACATCTTCCGCTCGCGGTAGTGCGGGTCCCCGGCGATGTCGGCGATGTCGAACACGCGGGTGATCGCCACATCGTGCTCTCGTCCCAGACGTTCGAGCTCCGCGCGCGTCCGGGTCCGGCAGAACTCCGCGATCGCCCGGTCGACGACTTCACGATGAGAGAGGCGGTACTCGCTCACGTCGTACTCGGTCCCCGCGAACCCTATCATCGTCTTGAGCCCCGCCCAGCTGGACGGGGTCGGCGCCGCGACCACGACCCAGCCGTCCGAGGCTGCGTGGACATCGTAGGGGTGGAGGCGCGCGTGTCCGGTCCCGTGCCTCCCCCGGACGACTCCGCGCATGAAGTAGTCGATCGCGAGATTCTCGAGCAGGACGAAAAAGACCTCGTACTGCGCGACGTCCACCGACTGGCCTCGTCCGGTTCGCTGAGCGTGGAAATATCCCATCAGGCCCGCGGTCGCGGCGGCCAGGCCGGTGACCGTGTCGTTGAGCGCGGTACCCGAGCGCATCGGCGGCTCCGGGTCGGGCCTTCCCTGAAGGGAGAGGAAACCGCTCAGTGCCTGTGCGGTCAGGTCGTAGGACGGAGAGGCCACTCGGCTTGGGTCGCCGGACTGCCCGTTGCCAGAAACGTGGACGATCGTGAGGCGCGGGTTCGCCTCCCAGACCTTCGCGTCGGAGAGACCCAACCGGTCGTACGTCCCGGGCCGGGAGGATTCGATCCAGATGTCCGAGTCGCGCGCGAGGTCCAGGAAGACCGCCCTTCCCTCCGGTCGCCGCGCGTCCAACCCTACGGAGAGCTTGTTGCGGGCGTACTGGACCCACGACTCGGAGACCTGGTCCATCGGCGAGCTGCCCGAGAGGAGTGGCACGAGCCGTCGCGTCGGGTCCGCGTACGGCGGGGCGAACGGCGGGCCCTCCACGTGGACCACGCGAGCGCCGAACTCGCCGAGGTAGGTCGCGGCCCAGGGGCCGGCCACGTACCGGGCGGATTCGAGCACGCGAAGCCCCGTGAGCGGACCGAACGAGGGGACGATCCGGTCGGGGGTACCCCCGTCGACCACGGGCCACGACCTCGACCCAACCCATTAAACAGGGAGGTTCACGGGGGAACCTCGCGGACCAAATACGACGGTCCGCTCGGACGGCCAATGACCGAACCTCCGTGGGTCCGCTTCGAGGGAGAACGCTTCCGCGACGAGCTGACCCGCTTCAAGATGGAGAACCACCCGTTCCGGACGCACCCGTTCTTCGCGGACGTGGAGCACGGGAAGGCGCCGAAACCCCTCGTGCGAGCCTGGGTCAAGCAGTTCTACCCCTGGCTGGCCGCGGTCCCCATCGCGATGGCGGAGCGGTACTCGAACTGCCCGCCGGATCCAGCCAACGACCCTTACCGGAGGCTCATCCTAGACCAGCTGCTCGAAGAGGCGGGCGACCCGCACGGGAAATCCCCGAGCCACCCGGAGCTCTGGCTCCGCTTCTGTGAAGGCCTCGGCGTTCCCCGCGCCGACGTACAGGGGGCGACGGTGAACCCGAACACGATGGTGGCCATCGACGATTTCCTGTACACGAACCGGATCAACCCGTTCTACATCTCGGCGGCGGGCTCGTCCGAACCGCCAAACGTGGACCTGTGCGCGCGGCTCCTGCCGTCGTTCCGCACGCACTACGGCGTCGGAGAGGACCACCTCGAGTACTACCGCCTGCACGTGACCGCGGACGTCGAGCACAGCGAGTGGATCGGGAGGATCGTCGCGGCGTTCGCCACGACCCCCGAGGTCCGGCTGAAGATGTGGGAGCAGATGCTCCGCGGATTCTGCATCCACGCCCTCCTCGTGGACGGCGTCCTCGCCGCGGAGCAAGGCGCCCCCGCGAGGTCTAAATAGCGGGGTGGGCGTTCCGGGACCGATGGCAGGCCGAGGCGTGGCGCGCGACCTTCGTGCTCCGTCGGCCCGGACTGCCGGGGCCTGGCTCTGGTGAGCGGGAGGCGCCGGGAGGGCGCCGTCCCGATGTGTCCACGATAACTCGGGTCGGTCCCTTCGGGTGTCTCCCCCTCTGAGCCCCGCTAAACAGGGGAGAACCGATGTACGGTAAGCAGATCCGACTGAGCCGCCTGTTCCCGGACCCGAAGCGCCGACTGTTCTCGGTGCCTCTCGACCACTCGGTCTCGATGGGACCGATCGACGGGCTCGAGAAGCTCGGCCCGCTCGCGGTAGAGCTCCAGGCGAACGGAGCAGACCTCCTGATCGTGACGAAGGGGGCGGTTCGGGAGGTGGCCCCGCTCCTCCGTCCCTCGGTCCGCCTCGGGGTGCACGTATCCGCCTCGACCAGCCTCGGCTCGACGTCCGACCGCAAGGTCCTCGTCGGCACGGCCGAGGAGGCGGTCGGGCTGGGCGCGGACCTCCTCTCCGTCCAGGTCAACTTCGGCGTCCCCGAGGAGCCCGAGATGCTCCGGGACCTAGGAATCGCCGCGGACCAGTGCCGTCAACTTGGCCTCCCCCTGCTTTGCATGGCCTACGTCAAGAAGTCGGGAGGAGGAACGCCGAACGAGCTCCGCCACGCGGCCCGGGCCGCCGCGGACACCGGCGCCGACATCGTGAAAACGAGCTACCCGGGTTCCCTGGACGAGTTCACTCGCCTCTGCAGCACCACACCGGTTCCGGTTCTCATCGGGGGCGGGGTCCGACTCGACGACGAGGCGGCGTTCCTCACGATCGTGAAGGAGAGCATGGCGGCCGGAGCGGCTGGCATCTGCATCGGTAGGAATCTCTTCCAGAGGCAGCCCGTCGGACCGCTCGCCCGGCGGATCGCGACGATCCTCCACGGACCCGCCTAGGGCAGGGGATCCATGACGCGGGACCGGGTCGCGATCGCTCCCCAGGCTCCCGACGAGGAGACCCGGAAGGCGATCGTGGAACGGGCCCGCCGGCGCGGGTTCCGCCGATTCGTGATGCCTTCCCGTTCGGAGGTTGTTGCGGGTCCCGGTGAAGAAATCGCCGTCCGTGACGGCGATCGACTGGAGCTCGGTGGCCCCGAGACGTCCGTCCCCGTCCACCGCGTGACCGACCTCGCCGGCCTCGACCGAGCGCTCTCGGCCGCCGCGGACGGCTCGACGTTGCTCGTGGAATGGACCGCGGACCGTATCATTCCCCTCGAGAACGCCATCGCCCGACGCGGGAGCCGGTTCCGGCTCTGGACGTTCGCCCGTTCCCCCGAGGAAGTCCCGGCCGCCCTGGGCGCGCTCGAGCACGGGGCCGACCGGGTGATCGCGGCGGTGCGCTCCGTCGCGGAGGTCGACGCGCTCGAGGCCCTTCTCGAGGGAGACCTCCCGAGCGAGCTGGCCTGGTCGACCGTGCCCGTACGGTCCGTCCGCTCAGCCGGGGTCGGGGACCGCGTGATCGTCGACACGACGTCGCTCCTTCGGCCCGAGGAAGGAATGCTGGTCGGGAGCGCGGCGGGCTTCCTGTTCCTCGTCACGAGCGAGGCGGTCGGGTCGGCGTTCAGCCGGCCGAGGCCGTTCCGCGTCAACGCGGGGGCGGCCCACTCCTACGTGCTCATGGCCGACGGAACCACGCGATATCTCTCCGAGCTCGGTCCCGGGGACGCCGTTCTGGTCACGGCGCCCACGGGGCGGGCGCGGACCGCGCGGGTCGGCCGGATCAAGATCGAGCGGAGGCCCCTGGTCGTCGTGGTGGTCGACGACGACGGTCGAGAGCGTACGGTCTTCCTCCAGGAGGCCGAGACCGTCCGGCTGTCCACGGTGGGCGGTCGGGTCCCCGTCACCGAGCTCGTCCCCCCGGTTCCCGTCCACGGCGTCCGCCTCGCGCCTGCCCGCCACCTCGGAACGGCGGTCCAGGAGACGATCGAGGAACGATGACCGGACGGATGCCTCTGATCGTCGTGACACTGCCGGCGAGGTCGGCCGAGGACGCGCGATCGCAGATCGCCGCGGCCAGGGCCGGCGGTGCGGACGTCGCCGAGGTTCGGCTCGACCGGTGGGCGGTGTCGGACCTCCCGCACCTCGGCCGCCTGTTCCCCTCGGCGCTGCCGCTGCTCGCGACGTACCGGTCCCGGGCCGAGGGGGGACTGGGTACTGCGGAGACCCCGGAGCGCGCGCGGCTCCTCCTCCAGTTCGGTTCCCTTCCGTTCCGCTGGATCGACCTCGAGTACGACCGGGACCTTCCGCTTCTCCCATCGCTCCCGCCGCCCGAGAAGCTGGGGCGGATTCTCTCCGTCCATCTCGGGACTGCGCCGCCCGCGGAGTGGGCGCGGAGGATCGGGCTGCTCACCGACGCGGCGAGCGGAGTGGGCAAGCTGGTCGTCAGCGCTTCCGTCCTCGAAACGTTCCGCGAGCTCATCCCCCGCCTGCCCTCGCCCGAGGAGGCGGCCCTGGTCGTCCACACCGTAGGCCCGTCCGGTCCTCTGCTGAGAGTTCTGTCTCGACGGCTCGGATTTCCGATGGTCTACGCCTGCCTTCCGGAGGGCACGGGGCCAGTACCGGTCGAGCCGAGCCAGATACCGGTGGACCGGCTGAGGCCGTTCCTTGCCGCCGAGGGCCTGCCCCCGTTGTTCGCGGTCGCTGGACGGCCGATCGGGCACTCCCAAAGCCCCTCCCTCCACACCCGGTGGATGCGGGCCGAGGGTCGGGTGGGGATCTACCTGCCCCTCGAGTTCGGTTCGGACGACGAGTTCGTCCAATCGCTCCCCCACCTGGCTTCGAGCGGGTTCCGTGGCCTCAACGTGACCCACCCGTTCAAGTCGGTCGCGTTCGAGGCCGCCACGATCTCCGGCAAGGGTGCCGATGCGTGCCGGGCGACGAACTGCCTGACGTTCCGGGACGGCGCGATAGAGGGCGAGAACACCGACCTCGTCGCGATCCTTCGACGCCTCGGCGAGCTCCGCGAGACCGGCCGGTGGGATGGACGATCCCTGGGCGTGGTCGGGGCGGGTGGGTCGGCGAGGGCGACGCTCGCGGCGGCGCGGACACTCTCCGCCGAGGCGGTGGTGTACGCGAGGCGAGTCGAATCGGCGCGCGCCCTCGCGGAGGAGTTCTCCGCGACGCTGGGCTCGGCGGACGCCCCTCGGCCGCTCCCGCTCGTCGTCCAGGCCACGAACGTCGGAAGGGAGGGGTCGGGCGCGCTGGAGGTGCCGCTCGGCCGTCTGCTCGAAAAGGGCAGCCACGTCGTTGACTGGGTCTACGACGCCAGCGATCCGGCCGTCCGTCGGACCGCCGAGGCAGCCGGGGCCACGTACGAGGACGGCTGGCGTCTCCTGGTCTACCAGGCGGCGGCGAGCTACGCGCTCTGGTGGGGAAACGACCCCGAACCCGCGGCGTTCGCCGACGCGCTCGCGGAGGGCGGATGCACGGTGTAGGCGAGGCGACCGCCGCGATCACGGTGGTGAACGCGCTGTCGACAGGGATCGGCTGCGCGATAGGGATCGAGCTGGCCGTCCGGGCGAGCGCCGAGATCACCCTGCGAGAGCAAGGTGGTTCCGTGCTGGATATCCGACCCGCGGAGTCGCAGACACCCCTCGTGCACGCTACGCTCACGGCCGCGATCGGCCGATTCCTCCCCTCCCGCGACGTCCGCGTGGAACTCGAGGTCGCGTCCGACATCCCGGTCGCGATGGGTCTCAAGAGCTCGAGCGCGGTCAGCTCGGCGGTCCTGCTCGCCGTGGCGCGCGCCTCGGGCTCGACTCGACCGCCGCTCGAGATCGCGAAGCTCTCTGCCCAAGTGTCGCGGGAGACGGGCGTGAGCGCGACCGGCGCGTTCGACGACGCCCTCGCGGGCCTGGAGAGTGGTGTGGTCGTGACCAACAACTACACCGACGAGCTGTTGCGAAGCGGTCCGGTCGAGCCCGGTCTCGGCGTGGTGCTCTGGATGCCTCCGGGCGTCCACCCGCCGTCCCCCGGGGTGCGCGGTCGCTTCCCGGCGGACGACCCTCTCGCTGCGCAGGCGGCCGAGGCGGCCCTGCGGGGCGAGTGGTGGTCGGCGATGGAACTGAACTCCGAGCTCGTGGAGCGTGCGATGGGATATCCGTACGCACCACTGCGGGAGGCGATGAGGCGTGCGGGCGCCACCGCCTCCGGCACGACGGGGCTCGGACCGGCGTTCGCCGTGGTCGCCCCACGGGAACGGCTGGAGGCGATACTCTCGGCGCTCCCGCAGACGGCCGGCGCGCGGCGGGCGTTGCGGTTCACGTCGGGATCCGCCCCGGTCGGAGGCTCCGTCGCATGAGCGTGGTACGGCTCCGGCCCGGCCCGGTTTCCGGCACGGTGCGGGCGCCGCCCTCGAAAAGCTACACGCATCGGGCCCTGGTGGTCGCGCACCTTTCCCGGAGAGCGTATCGGGTGGAGAACCCGCTCGTATCGGATGACACGGTCCGGACCGCGGGCGCGCTCCGCGCGCTCGGGTCGCGGGTCGAGGCCGACAGGGACGGCTGGAGCGTCTCGCCGGACCCCGCAGGAACTCGCTCGCGTAGAGTCCGCATCGATTGCGGAGAGTCCGGCACGACGCTGCGGTTCGTCACCCCTTTGGCCGCGCTGTCGGACCGGACCGTCACGCTCGTGGGTCGCGGGCGACTGCCGCTGCGGCCGATGGGCGCTCTGGTCGACGCGCTACGGACCCTGGGCGTCTCGGCCGAGCTCCCGGGAAACGACCGTGCCCTTCCTCTGGAAGTGAAGGGGCCGATGCACGGCGGGACCGTCCGCGTCCGTGGTTCGGAAAGCTCTCAGTTCGTCTCGGCCCTGCTTCTGGCCCTGCCAACGGTCACGCCCGACTCGGTCGTGCGCGTAGTCGGGGGGCTGGTCTCCGAGCCGTACGTGGAGGCGACGCTGGCAGTGCTCCGAGCGAGTCGCGTCCGGGTGACCTCCCGCGGGTCCCGGTACATTCTCTCGGGAGATCAGAAGTACCGCGGCACGGCGTTCCGTGTTCCGGGTGATGCGTCGTCGGCCGCGTATCTGTGGGCCGCCGCGGCGATCGCCGGGGGCCGGGTCACCGTGAAGGGCGTCTCCGGCCGTTGGCCGCAAGCGGACCTCGCGATCCTGCGCCTGCTCGAACGCTACGGAGCGGACGTCCGCAGGGACGAGGAGAGCGTCACCGTGAGGGGGAAAGGTCGACGTCCGTTCCTGGTCGACCTCACCGACACTCCGGACCTCTACCCGCTCGCGGGCGTTCTGGCCGCCGCCGCCGCCGGTGAAAGCCGCCTCGTCGGCGCGAGCCACGTCGCCCACAAGGAGTCCGACCGAAGAGGCGGGACCGCGGGGCTCGCCACCGCTATGGGCGCGACCGTGAGGGACCGGTCCGGCGCGCTCGTCGTCCGGGGAACCAAGCGTCCGACCCCGTTCGCGCTGCGCGGTCTCCTCGACCATCGCATCGTGATGAGCGCGGCCGTGGGCGCGCTGGCCGCCTCCGGCCCGTCCACCGTGGCCGACGGCAGGGCGGTGGGAAAATCGTATCCGGGGTTCTGGGAGACCCTTCGCGCGATCGCGGGCAAGGGGTCGGTCTCATGATGGCGTTCGGCGAGAAGTACCGGGTGACGATCTTCGGGTCGAGCCACGGCCCCGAGGTCGGCGTATCGATCGACGGGATACCGTCGGGCACCCCGGTCGATGCCGCCGCGATCCAGGCCGAGCTCGACCGACGTAGACCGGTCGGACGCCGCCTCGCGACGCGCCGTCAGGAGGAGGACCGGCTGGTGGTCGACGCCGGCGTCGTGAACGGCCGCGCCGACGGTACGACAGTACGGGCGCACGTGGCGAACGAGGACGTTCGGCGCGAGCCGTACGGCCGTCTCGCGAACACTCCGCGACCGGGCCATGCCGACTTCCCGGCCCGGACCCGTTACGGGCCCTCGGCCGACCTTTCCGGGGGCGGGATCTTCTCCGGCAGGATGACCGTGGGCCTCGTGATCGCAGGGTCGGTCGCGCGCTCGATGCTCCAAAGGAAGAATGTCGAGATCGCCGCGTTCACGCGGTCGATCGGGCCGGTCGAGGCCACGGTGCCGGACGGCCTCCCGCTCGACCGCCTCGCACGGTCCGCGGCCGAGAACGAGGTCGGATGCCCCGACCCCCAAGCGGCGCGGCGGATGGAGGAGGCGATCGCCTCAGCGCGCCGGGACGGCGACAGCCTCGGCGGGGTCGTCGAGGTCCGCGCCGAGGGCCTTCCGGTGGGCCTGGGCGAGCCGTTCTTCGACTCGATCGAGAGCGTCCTCGCGCACGCGATCTTCTCCGTGCCGGCCGTCAAAGGCGTAGAGTTCGGCGCCGGCTTCCGCTCCGCTCGGATGCGGGGAAGCGAGCACAACGACCCCTTCGTCTGGAAGGACGGGGTCGTCCGCACCGAAACGAACCACGCCGGAGGGATCCTGGGAGGGCTGGCCACGGGGATGCCGATCGTCGTTCGGGTCGCGGTGAAACCGACCTCGTCCATCGCCAAGCCGCAGCGGACCGTGAACCTCGCTACGCGCGAACCCGCGGAGCTGGTCGTGACAGGACGACACGACCCGTGCATCGTACCCCGGGCTGTGGTCGTGCTAGAATGCGTAACGGCGTCCGCGCTCGCGGACCTCGCGCTCCGTGGAGGTTTTCTCCCATGACCGACTCGAAGATCCCCTGCGCCATCCTGGGGGGAAGCGGCTACATCGGCCAGCATTTCGCGAGACTCCTCGCCGACCATCCGGAGTTCGACGAGCCGCTCCTGGGCGCTGGCGTCCGGTCCGAGGGAAGGACGCTCGCCGACGTCTGGCAGTTGGCCGAACCGCCCCCCGCAGCGCTCTCCGAACGCATCCTCGTCCGGCTGACCCCGGCGCAGCTTTCCCGCCGGGGGGTCCGGATCGTGTTCTCTGCCCTCCCGTCCGGCACCGCAGGGCCCGTGGAGGAGGCGATCGCACGTCGGGGCATCGCGGTGTTCTCGAACGCTTCCGACCACCGAATGGACGCCGCGGTACCGCTCCTCGTCCCCGAGGTGAACGCGGCCCATCTCGCGCTGGCGGCGCGACGCCCGCGCGGCACCGGCATCCTCGTCACCAACCCGAACTGCTCGGCCGCGGGCCTGGTCGTCTCCCTCGCCCCCGTGGTCCCTCTTCTTCGCCCGCGCGCGATCCACGTCACGACCTTCCAGTCGCTCTCGGGCGCCGGGTACCCGGGCGTCCCTTCCCTCGCGATCGCCGACAATGTCGTACCGTTCATTCCCGAGGAGGAGGAGAAGCTCGAACGAGAGACGGCCCGCCTGCTCGGCCGGCTGCGCACGGGTCGGATCGCACCGCTCGGTGTGCCCGTTATTGCGCACTGCGCGCGCGTGGCGACGCGGGAGGGACACCTCGAGGCCGTCACCATCGAGGCCACGCGCTCCCCACCGGAACGCGAGATACTCGCGGCCTGGCGTGACTTCGACCCGCTGGTCGACGACCGCCTCCCGACAGCTCCCCGCCCCCCGATCGACCTGAGGCGGGAAGCGGACCGACCGCAGCCGTTGCGGGACCGGTGGGCCGGGAGCCCGGCCCGCGCGCGCGGGATGGCCGTCGCCGTAGGTCGGGTCCGCTGGTTCGCTCCGTACCTCCGCTTCTTCGTCCTGTCACACAACGCGGTCCGGGGCGGCGCAGGAGGGTCCGTGCTGAACGCGGAGCTCGCGCTCGGCCGCGGGTTCCTCCCGCGGGGACAGGGGTGAGCCCGTGCCGCCTCGCCCGCCCCCGCTCGTCGTGAAGTTCGGTGGCGCGTCGCTTTCCGACCCCGACCGCGTCGCGCGCGACATCCGAGGTCTTCGCGCCAAGTCGGGATCGGTCGTGGTCGTCGTTTCCGCCCGGGAGCGGGTCACCGACCTGCTGCTCGAGGCACTATCCCACCCGCGTTCGCGCGAGCGGCACGCCAGGATCCTCGAGGAGATGCGTCGCCGCCATCCTCGAATGCCGCCCGACGGACGTCGCCGGCTGGACCGGCTCCGCCAACTTCTGTCACAGCTTGAGCGGGCGGGAGCTCCGGACGCCCCGCTCTCCGACCGCGTCCTCAGCCAGGGCGAGCGCCTCGCGGTCCATTGGCTCTCCGCCCGGCTACGCGAGTCGGGGCTTCCCGCGGTCCCTGTCGAGGCCGACCATCTCGGTCTCACGACGGACAACGCCTACGGCGCGTCCTGCATCCTGTTCGACGAATCCCGGGTGGCGGTCCGGCGGGGCCTCGGCCGCATCCTAGACCGGGGCGACCTGCCGATCGTCACCGGATACTTCGGGCGCAGCCTCGAAGGGCGCGTGGCGACCCTCGGACGGGGCGGTTCCGACTACGCGGCCGCCGGCATCGGCGCGCTGCTGGGGTCCACCCACGTCGAGCTCGTGAAGCGTCACGTCGCGGTCCTCTCCGCCGACCCGAGCGAGGTCCCCGGCGCGCGTTCCCTCCCGGAGCTGTCGTACGAGGAGGCGGAGGAACTCGCCCAGTTCGGCGCCCGGGTCCTCCACCCGCTCACGATCCAACCCGCCCGCGCGTACCGGATCGTGGTCAAGGTGCGCTCGCTCGAAGACCCGAGCGTGGTGACCACGATTGGGCCCGGACGCGCGGGGCGCCACAACCGCGCGATCACGGTCCTGCGCCCTCTCCGTCTGCTGAGGCTTCGGGTCCCTGGGGGTCGCCAGCGCCCCGGGATCGTCGCCGAGGTCGCCCACGAGCTCGCGGTGGCCGGTGTGAACGTCGTCCAGTTGTTCACCTCCTCGGCGCTCCTGTGCCTCGTCCTCGCGCCCGAGTCGGTCGCCGCGGCCCGGAAGGCCCTGGCCCCGATGACGCGGGGGGCGGCCGCCGTCGTGGAAGGACCGTTCCGGATCGCGCTCGTGACGGCGATCGGCGACGGTATCCTCGACGACCTCGACCGCCTTCCGGCCGCCGCGGTCCGGGGAGCCGAGGGGTTCAGCGCGACGCCCCGCGCGCTTTCCCTCGCGGTTCCCGAGGCCCGGTCGAGGGCCGTCGTTCGCGCGCTACACCGTGCGCTCGTGCGCCGGGAGCCGGCGTGACCGACCCCTGGATCCGGTTCTCCGGAGCTGTGGGGACCGCGGAGACCGCCGGCTACTTCGAACGGACCGCACCGTCGGGAGCGGCCGGGACCGCGGGGTGGTTCGTCACCGCCAAGGAGGTGCGTTCGCTCGAACGCTCGAGCGACCCCGCTGCCCTTTCTCGCGACTGCGCCCGGTTCCTGTCCGATAGTCCGAAGGGCGGCGTCCTCGGCTACGTCGGCTTCGACGCTGTCGGGCTGTTCGAGCCGGCGCTCGCCCGGTTTCCGACCGGGAGCCCATTCCCCCTCGGGGAGCTCGCCTTCGTGGACGCGGTCTCCGTCGCTCGCGTGCCCTCGCACCCCCGGTCGCCGGCCCCCGCAGCGCGCGCGCAACGCCCCCTCAGCGACTCGCTCGCGCGACCCGGTTTCGAACGTAGCGTTTCACGGCTGGTGGAGGAGGTCCGCGCGGGCGAGGCGTTCCAGGTCGTGCTCGCGCATCGACGCGCCTTTCGTCGACCCTCCGACCTCCTCGAGAGGGCCGGCTGGCTGCGGCAGAGCGAGCGGTTCGCGTACTTCTACTACCTTAGGTTCGGCGACCTCGAGATCGTCGGCGGTTCCCCGGAGTCGGTCGCGGAGGTTCGGGGCAGCCGGGCGTACGTGAACCCCATCGCCGGAACGCTGCCCATGGGCCTCGCGGCCGATCGCCGGCCCCTGCTCTCCGACCCGAAGGAGCTCTCCGAACACCGGATGCTGGTCGACCTCGCCCGGAACGACCTCGGCCGTGTCGCCCGACCCGGCACCGTCCGGGTGCTGGACCGGGAGCGGCGGGAGCGTTACGCGCGGCTCGAACATCTCGTGAGCCGCGTGGGAGCGACGCTTCGCCCTGGCTTCGGACCGTGGGAGGTGCTGGGTGCGGCGTTCCCAGCCGGGACGGTCAGCGGGGCCCCGAAGATCCGTGCGACCGACCTTCTCCGCCGTGAGGAAGATACGTGGAGAGGCCCGTACGCCGGCGCCGTGGGATGGCTCCGCCCCCACGGCGTGGCCGACTGGGCGCTCACGATCCGCAGCGGGTTCGCCGCGAACGACCGGCTCTACACGGCCGCCGGGGCTGGGATCGTCCACCGGTCAGAGCCGGCCCGGGAGTTTGACGAGACGCTGGCGAAGCTCGCCCAGGTGGAGCTCTCCCTCGTCGGGGTGACCGGATGAAAGTCCTGCTCGTCGACCACGAGGACTCGTTCGTGCACAACATCGAGCAGGCGCTCGCCGCACGCGGCGCAAACGTACGGTGTCTCCGCTCTCGCTCGAATTCGCGCGAAGCGATAGCGTTCGACCCCGATGCGATCGTCCTTTCACCCGGCCCTGGGCCTCCGGGCGACCGGGAACTGACCCGGCTCTCGCGGGTCCTCCTCGACCGATGGGAGGAGGAACGGCCATTCCTCGGGGTCTGTCTCGGCCATCAACTGATCGCAGAGCGTGCCGGAGCCCGAGTCGTTCGGGCGGCGGAACCGGTCCACGGGGAGACCACCCGCATACGGCACGACGGGCGCGGGATCTTCCGCTCCGTTCCTTCCCCGACCGTCGGGGCCCGGTACCACTCCCTGGTCGTCGACCCGCGGACAGTACCCCCGGCACTCGAGGTCTCGGCGTGGGGTGAAGGCGGCGTCGTGATGGCCCTGCGTCATCGCATCCGCCCGACCGAGTCGGTCCAGTTCCACCCGGAGTCGTTCCTGACCCCGGACGGACCCCGCATGCTCGCGAACTTCCTGAGAGGGGCCCGACGTTGATCGCGGCCGTGCTCCGCGCCCTGCTCGGCCCTGCACCGCTCTCTGCCTCCGACGCCCGTGGCGCGTTCGACCGGCTCGTGGCGTCCGACGGCTCCGACGCGGAGCGGTCCGCCGTGCTGACCGCGCTCGCCTCCCGGCGCGTCACGGTTGAGGAGCTCGCGTTGTTCGCGGGCGAGATGCGCCGGCACGCGACGCCGTTCCCCGTTCCCCGCGGCGACGCTCCCATCGACCTCTGCGGGTCGGGCGGTGCCCCCAGACCGACGTACAATGTCTCTACCGTGAGCGCGTTCGTCGTGGCCGCCGCCGGCGTGCCGGTCGTCAAGCACGGGAACCGGAGCGCCCGCGGACCGTGCGGCTCCAGCGACCTGCTCGGGTCCCTCGGTCTTCCCGTCACGACGTCGCGCCCGTTCTCGCGGGCGTCCTACCGGGCCCACCGCCTGGCGTTCCTCCACGCTCCGCTCTATCATCCCGCGACCGCGGCCGTCGCCTCGGTACGCCGAATGCTCGGGATCCCGACCGTCTTCAACCGGCTCGGCCCGTTGTCGAACCCGGCGCGGGTCGCGTTCCAGGTCGTCGGAGCCCCAGGGCGCGCGGACGCCGAGACGTTCGCGCGGACGCTCGCCCGGCTCGGGGTGCGGCGGGGGCTCTCGATGACCTCCGAGGAGGGCTGCGACGAGTTCTCTCCGACGCGTCCGACCACCATGATCCTCTGGACCGGTTCCCGGGTCGAACGACGCACGGTTCACCCCGAGCGGCTGCTCGAAGCGGACGAGCGGCAAGGCTCCTGGGGGCCACTCCCGCCGGAAGAAGCGGCAGGGGAGGCCGAGCGGATCCTCGCCGGTGGCGGAGGCGCGCGGCGTGGTTCGATCCTCCTGACGAGCGGAGCCGCCCTCTGGATCTCGGGACGGGCCCACGGGCTTACGGAGGGCGTCCGGCGGGCTCGGGAGGCGCTGGACGACGGAGGCGCGGAGGCGCTCCTTGAGGCGATGCAGAAGCTCGCGCTGCGGTACCGCGCGGAGGGAGACGCATGACGGGCTTCCTCGCCGACGTGGTGCGGGAGGTGCGTGCGGACGTCGGCTCCGAGTCCTACGCGCGCGGCATCCCCGAGCGCGCGACCGGACCGAGGGCGAGCCTACGCTCGGCGATCGAGCGAGACCGCGACCACGGCGCGATCCTCGTCGAGTTCAAGCGCGTCTCCCCGGGGCGATCGGACCCGGTCCTGCCCGCCCGGCCGGCGGAGGAATTCCTTCGGGCGATGGAGCCGGCCGCACCCTCGGGGTACTCGTGCCTCGCGACGGGGCCCCGGTTCGAGGGTTCGCCCCGCGACGTCTCCGAGATCGCGAGCCGCACGGTGCGACCCGTCCTGTTCAAGGATTTCGTCCTCGGGACCCGACAGCTCGACGCCGCATCCCGTTCGGGGGCGAGTGCAGTCCTGCTGATCGCCCGGCTCGAAGCGGCGGGCCTTCTCGACCGGACCCTCGCCGAACTCTCCGCCGAGGCGCACGCGCGGGGCCTGGAGGTGCTCCTCGAACTTCACCGGAGCGCGGAATTAAGTCGTGTCGACGGCGTTGGGGCCGATGTGTTCGGCGTAAACGTCCGGGACCTCGACACCCTTACGATGGAGCGCGCCACGGCGCTTCGAACGATCGCCGCGGCCCGCGAGGCGGGCCTGGCCCCCTTGCTCGGGCTGAGCGGTGTGTCGGGTCCTGCGGACGCCCACGAGTTCTGGCGCGCCGGAACCGATGGTCTCCTGGTCGGTACGGCGGTCGCGCGGGCGAGCGACCCGGCGCAGTTCCTGCGCACCCTCCGTCGGTCGGCGGACGGGAGGAGCGCATGAGGACGTTCGTGAAGTTCTGCGGCCTGACCGAGGCCGCGGCGATCGCGGCGGTCCCCGCGGGAGGTGCGGCGGGGTTCGTGATCGAGGTCCCGGCCTCGCCCCGCAACCTGACGGTCGAAAAGGCGACCGAGCTCCTCGAGCTCGTGCCGACCGAGGCGGAGGCTTGGGCCGTCGTGGTGGAACCGAGCGCGGACCTCATCCACCGACTGTTCGACGAGGTCGGGGTCGACCGGATCCAGGTCTACGGCGACGTTCCTTCGGGCCTCGAATTCCTCGAGATCCACCACCTCGTCCCCTCGGTCCCGGTCCTACCCTCGGCCGGGACGAGCGATCCGCCGAAGGTCCCGCCGGCCGAGGATTACCCGAGGATCCACCTCGACGCTGCGGGCCAGCCTCTTCCCGGCGGGAGCGGGACGCGACCGGACTGGGAGGTCTGTGCGAAGATCGTGGACAGCAACCCCGGGCGCAAGTTCGTCCTCGCCGGGGGGCTTACGCCCGAGAACGTGACCGAGGCATTGGCCACGGTGAACCCCTGGGGCGTGGACGTCTCCTCCGGGGTCGAGAGCCAGCCCGGCGCGAAGGACCTGGCGAAGATGCGAGCGTTCGTGGCCGCGGTGGAGCGGTTCGAGAGCGGGCATGCCTAGGCGATTCGGGGCGTACGGCGGCGCCTACGTTCCCGAGACGCTCGTCCCGGCCCTCGCGGAGCTCGAAACGACCTGGCGGGAGGCTCGGGCCGACCCTGCGTTCCGGGCGGAGCTCGCCCGGATGTCGCGGACGCTGGGAGGCCGACCCACCCCGCTCTACTTCGCGCGGAACCTCACGAAGCGGGCCGGCGGCGCCCAGATCTGGCTGAAGCGCGAGGACCTCCTCCACGGGGGCGCTCACAAGTTCAACAACGCCCTGGGCCAGGGGCTCCTCGCCCGGCGGATGGGCAAGCCCCGGCTGATCGCGGAGACCGGAGCGGGCCAGCACGGCGTGGCGACCGCGATGATCGGGGCGGCCCTCGGCCTCTCGACCGAGGTGTACATGGGCGAGGTCGACATGGCCCGACAGCGACCCAACGTCGAGCGGATGCGTCTCCTGGGGGCGACCGTCATTCCCGTCTCGACGGGGAGCCGCACGCTGAAGGACGCGATCAACGCCGCGCTGCGCGACTGGATCGCGAACGTGCGGACGACCCACTACCTCCTCGGGTCCGCGGTCGGACCCCATCCGTTCCCGTCGATCGTCGCCGACTTCCAGAGCGTGATCGGCGTCGAGATCCGGCGGCAGTCGAGGAGCTCCTTCGGGACCCTGCCCAATCTGGCGGTCGCTTGCGTCGGGGGCGGCTCGAACGCCATCGGGACGTTCCACCCGCTCCTCCGGACCCCGGTCGAGCTGCTGGGGATCGAGGCCGGGGGGCCGCGGGGCGGCTCTCGAGGGGCGGCCTCTCTCTCGCGGGGTCGGCCGGGGATCCTGCACGGCGCGTTCACCTACGTGCTCCAGGACCGCGACGGCCAGGTCGCAGACACCGAGAGCATCTCCGCGGGGCTCGACTACGCCGGCGTTGGCCCCGAGCACGCGTGGCTCCGAGACTCGGGGCGGGTCACCTACCGCGCGGTCCACGACGACGGTGCGCTCACGGCGTTCCGTTGGCTCGCGGGGGAGGAAGGCATACTGCCGGCACTCGAGCCGGCGCACGCCGTGTATGCGGCGGTCGGCGAGGCCCGTCGCCGCCCGTCGAACCAGAAGGTCGTCGTCACGCTCTCGGGACGGGGCGACAAGGACCTTGAGGTGGTGCTTGGAGCGATTCGACGCGGCGCTTAGGTCGGCACGAGCGGCCGGCCGGCCGATCGTCGTCCCGTACCTGATGGTCGACCGGCGTCGGGCCGACCGGCTGCCGGCGGTGGTGGAGGCACTCGCCCGGGGTGGAGCCTCCGCGCTCGAGCTCGGTTTCCCGTTCTCCGACCCGATCGCGGATGGCCCGACGCTCGAGGCGGCGGCCGGGAAGGCCCTCGAGCACCACACGCGATGGGCCGACCTGCTCGCGCAGGTCCGCGTGGCCAGCACGCTACTGCCGACCGCGGTGATGACCTACGCGAACCCGGTGTGGAACCGGGGCCTCCGACCGGCGATGGGTGAGCTTCGCTGCGCGGGCGCCGGCGGTCTGATCGTGCCGGACCTCTCGTTCGAGGAAGCTGGTCCGTGGATGCGCGCCGCTCGGTCGTCCGGGGTCTCCCTCGTCCTTTTCGCCGCGCCCGCGATCTCGCCCCGCCGGGTCGAGCAGATCGCCCGGCTCTCGGCGGGTTTCCTCTACCTGGTGTCGCGCTACGGAACGACCGGGCGCAACCGGCCCGCCGTGTCCGCGGACCTGGCCCCCCTGGTACAAGCGGCCCACCGCGCCGCGCCTAGCCTTCCTGTCCTCGTCGGGTTCGGCGTCCGGGACCGGGCAAGCGCTGCGCGGGCCCTCGCGAGCGGTGCGGACGGCGTGATCGTCGGGAGCGCCCTCGAGGAGCTACTCCAGGACCATCCCAGCGCCGAGACCCTTCAGCGGTTCCTGCACGAGATCGCGGGCCCGAAGGCACGCGGCCGGGCCGGTCTGCGTCGGCGGCCCAGGGCTCCAGGGTGAAACTTTGCTACCCCCGCTGCGAGGTCGGTGTGGGCGCCTTCGCGTTCGGGAGAGAGCGCGTTCGTCTCCTTCGCCGCTCGGACTGGCGTCCGCGCGGGCTTCGAGCCGCGGTAGCGATCCCAGGAGGGCCCTGACGGAGGGTTTCTCGGGTTGCGAGCGTCGTTCGAGTCGATCGCACCTAGCGGTCTAGGGCCGGATCCGCTCGAGGGAGAGGAAGTTCACCTCGGCCGCGCGGCCGACGCTCGCGACCAGGAAATCCTTCCGAACGCCCTGTGCGACGCGGACGCCGCCGGCGATCTCCGGCCAGGTGGACACGTGGCTCTCCGGCACCGCCCGCACGAGGTACCGTGCGTGGGCGTGCTCGGGGTTCCGGGGGTACGCTCGGAAGTGGGCCCCGTACTTGAAACCCGTTTTCACGACGAGGCGCCGCCGCCGAAGGTCTCGGTACGCCTCCAGCCGCTCGAAGAAGCGCGGGTCAAGCCGGCGCGCCCGCCGCTCGAGCCGCACCTCGGTGACGGCCCGGCCGCTCTTCGTGTCCTTTAGCCGCAGCTGGCCCGATTGGACGAGGTACATCGCCTCGATCAAGCTGAGCTCCAGGCGGTCCCCGATGCGGCTCCCGTAGGCGAGCTCCCGACCGAGTTCCTCGACCGCGTCCGGAGCGTGGACGGTCACGCGGTCCTCGGAGAGCCACCCCTCGGTCGGGGTCGCGAGGGGGCGGGGGACCACGGCGCCGGTCGGCGTCGGCTGGCGCACCCGGTAGTAGGTGAGGTCCGACTCCTCGTCGACGACGCCGAGCCAGAGCACCTTGCGGGCGCTGTGCGAGCTCCTCGCGAGTTCGAGCACGCGCGCAAGGTCGAACGGAGCCCGTTCGCTCACCGTCTCCACCCAGTAGCGCGAAGGCGTCTTGTGGAGGGTCCCGCCCCGGGGCAGCACCGCGAACGAGACCGGCGGCGGCCCGGCCCGCACGATGTATCCCCGCTGCCGCAGGTCGCGGTAGACCAGGTAGCGGACGCCGAACCCGGTGTCCGCCTTGACCGCGAGCCGGAATACCTTCGACCAGGCGATCCTCCCGCCACTCGCCGCGCGGAGGTCGATGCGGGCCATCTCGGCCAGGTAGACCGCCTCGTAGCGGTCGAGGAGAAGACCGCCTTCGGAGGTGAGCGTCCCGAAGAACCCCTTCGCGTAGACCGCGTTCGACTCGGCAGAGTCGGTGAACCGGACCGTCCCGTCGGAGAGGAGCTCGCCGCTCACGTCCGGGCGCTCCGGAGCGCCGAGAGGGTGACGAGCGGTTCGAGCCGCACACCCACCGCCGCGAGCCGGGCCGTAGCGCCGCTCTCGCGGTCGACCACGACCAGTGCGCGTTCGACCGTTCCGCCGGCGGTCCGGACGATCTCGACCGATGCGACAGTGCTGCCCCCGGTCGTCGAGACGTCCTCGATCAGGAGCACGCGGCTTCCCGTCGGAATCTCCCCCTCGAACCGCTGCCGCGTACCGTGGTCCTTGGCGGCCTTGCGGAGGACGACGTACGGTCGTCCGGTGCGCAGAGCGACCGCCACCACGAGCGGCACCGCCCCCAGCTCCATACCCGCGAGCCGTTCCTCGGCGCCGGCTCGCGCCGCGAGGGCGGCCGCGAGCTGCGCGAGGCGGGCGGGATCGGTCCAGGCCCGTTTCACGTCGATGTAGACGTCGCTCTTTTCCCCCGAGGCGAGGGTGAACTCCCCGAACCGCACCGCTCCCGCATCGAGGAGCAGACGGCAGATCTCGGCCGGGGATGGCGTTCGGGCGTGCTCGGGCTCGGTCACCATGGCACCTTCTTCAGGCCGGCCTTGAAGCCGATCTGGTTGAACCCCCAATGCAACACGAGCGTGAAAAAGAGCAACCATAGTATCGCGGGCCACTGCTCGAAGACCCCGAGGAAGATCGAAGGGTAGGCGACCAGCCCGATGCCGATCGGCACGAGCACGAACGGGAGCTGGTCGATCAGCAGCGACCGCGCCCCGCTCTCCCGCCCGAGCCTGCGCTTCAGGAACGAGCCGAGCGCGTCCCCGGACATCGCCCCGAAGGAGAGCAGCGCCACGATAGGGACCGCCGCGAGGACGGAAGGACCCAGTCGCGGGACGAGCTGGAGGTCGGGCGGGGCGAGAAGGATCAGCCAGGCCTCGAGGAGGCCGAACGGCATCGCAACGATCGCCCCGAAGAAGAACCCCGACCAGGTCTTCGACGGACCGAGCACCCTGCGGCCATCGCGAGGCCAGACCCGACCCAGGTCCATTGGAGGACCACGGCCCCGAGGGATCGTCGCGAGCGCGCTCGCGAGGTAGCACGGCAGGAGTAGCCAGAGGACCGAGGCCGCGGAATCGACGACCGGGTTGAGCACTCGCCGGCCCCCGCTACGGCTCCCGGACGAATCTCTCGATGGCGAGCGCGACGCCGGCGATCTTGCGCGGGTCGACGCTCTCCTCGGCGTCGTGGATGTTCGCGATCGGGTCCATGCTGCCGAAGACGAGCGCCGGAAGCGGAGCTCCGCGCGGCGTCTTCAGTCCGCGGAGCGCGCTCGCATCGGTGCCCCCGTACTCGCCCCGGATGCCGTGGCTCCCGACGGTGTCGGCCAGGATCTGCTCGAGCTTGACCGCGGCCGGATGGTCGACCGGAAGGGCGTACCCGGGCCGGCACCGCGACGGCGGCGCCTCGACGCGGGCGTCGGGGGAGTGGGCATGTGCCCAGGCGTTCACCGAGCCCAGCGCCTTCCCGAGGCCCTCCGCGAGCTCCATCTCCGGCGGCAGCCGAAGGTCGACGGTGAACGTCGCCCGCACGGCCGGCGCGAGGTCCACGTATCCGCGCCTTCCCGCGTCCCCAAGGAGCGCGAGCGCCACCGGCACGGGGTCGTGACCGCGGTGCGGGTACCCGCCGTGGGCCGCCTGCCCGATCACCTGGAGGGCCAGGGTCTCCGGCGGGACACGCAGCGACGTGGCCCCGGCCGGCTCGAGACGGAACGGCGCCGGGACCAGGGGACCGAGCCGCGTCGCGAGGGTCGCGCGTTCCTGCGGAGCACCGGCGAAGAGCAGGGTGACGGCACGAGGGATCTGGTTCGCCGCGTCGGTCTCGGCGTGCGCCGCCGCGAGCCGGAGCGAGGTTCCCGCGGGAGCGTCACCGATGTCGAACCGGGTGAGCGACGCCCGGCCGGTGATCACGGGCTCCGGGGCGTTTCGGTCGGGCCAGTCGGGCGAGGGATAGACCGAGCGCCACGACCTCGCGAGCTCGTGGAGGCGAACGAGCTCGAGGCCGTAGTCGACCACCCCTGAGAGAGGCACGTTCCGCGCGAACGATGCCTCGAGGAACGCTACCCCGCTCGAGCCGGCGGTCGTCTCCAGACCTCCGTCCGGGATCAACGCGACCTCTGCCCGAAGGATCCTGTCGGGATCGTCTAGGGCGAGGGGCGCGTCGTGCGCGTGGATCGCCTCGATCCCCCCTTCCCCGCCGGTCTCCTCGTCGCAGCACGCGAGCAGCCGCACGTTGCACGGTACGGTATCGAGCGCCGTCAGCCGACGCATCGCGAGGAGGGACGAGACGACCCCGCTGCCGAGGTCGTCGTTCGAGCCCCGGCCGTAGAGCCTCCCGTCGGACCGTTGGGTGAGGGTGTGCGGGGGACTCTTCCAGCGAGCGCGCTGCTCGGTGGGCACGGGAACGACGTCGTAGTGAGCGAGAACGAGCACCGTGTCGCGAGCCCCGGCGTCGAGGTCGACGATCACGTTCGGCCGTGGGAGGTTCCTCAGGCCTTCCCCCGACGACCCTTCGAGGAGCGGGTCGAAGATCCGGGTGGCCAGCCCGTTGGTGCGCGCGGCCCGGACGATCGCGTCCGCCGCCCGCTGGTAGTTGGGCTTCTCGAACCGGCCCCCGGCGAGGTCCTCGAGGTTCGTGGGGGCGATCGAGACGAGCTCCTGCAACAGACGCAGCGACGGTTCGTCGCCGATCGCCTTCAGCGCGCTCTCGGGCGCGGCGTGGGCGGAGGGGGGCGACATGAGGACCTACTTCAGCAGCAGCGCCACGACCAGCGAGCTCGTGAGGAGGAGGAGGAGCGCGGCGGGGAACATGTGGGCGAACATCGAGAGGGTGTCCCCGAGGGAGGTCAAAAGCCGTGCGGTGTAGCCGGGGCCGAGGACCTTCACGTTCGGGATCTCCTTCGACCCGAATCGCACCTCGGCCGGAGCGAGGTCCGCGCGGGCCGCCTCGAGCACGGACCGAGCCTCCCGGGCGAGAGACCCCGGAGCGCATCGCTCCCCGAGCGCGTTGATCCCGCCGTCCACCTCGTGCACGACGTGGTTGTCGGTCGTCATCACCTCCGCGGTGTCGACGACCTTCAGCAGCTCGGGGACGATGGTCGCGCGGGCGCCGACCACCAGGTTGTTGCCGTCGATCAGCACGTAGCCCGTGGTCGTACCGGCCGCGCGGATGACGAGCCCCCGCATGCCCTCCGGGCCGATCCCGTCGCGGGCCGTGGAGAACCCCGAACGGGTGGCGACGCCCACCTCGATCGGTCCGTCGACAGCCGCCGCCTGCGCGGCCGCCACCGCGGCCTTCACGTCGAGGACGAGGCGCTCCGCCCCCGGGCTACCGTAGGAGATGTCTCCCTCGCCCTCGATGTAGGAGTTGTGCGCGTCGATGAGCGCGACCGGCGGGCCACCCTCCCGCGCGATCTCCCGAACGATCCGGTCGCCGACCGCATAGGCGATGTCATCGGTCGGTGCCGGCGCCTGGCTGACCAACACCAGGGCGACATCGCCCAGAAGCTGGGCCCGCGCGAAGCTCCCCGGGTACGGGGAAACCAGGGGACTCGCGCGGCGCACCGAGGAGCGGGGCAAGGAACCAAGGAGCTCCACCGCCGCGGAGCCGATGCGGGCCACCTCGTCGGAGGAGGGGAGGTCAAGGTCGTGGTCCGAGGGTGTATGCGGGACGAGCACCGTGCCCGCGGCCGCCCCCAGGATCTCATCGAGCTTCCGGGGTAGGTCGCTCGCCCCCAGGGCGGCGAACGGCCCGGGATGGACCGCGGGAAGGGCCAGGGTGGCGTGCACTTTGTCGCCCCGGAAGAACGCGACGAGCGTGACCCGGATGTTGGCGAGGACCGTCGTTCGCAGGAAGAATTGTTCGAGGGCGCGGGTCGCCCCCGGGTCCCGGTCGGCGACGTGGTCGAGCAACGGTCGGATGAGGGCGACGCCCGAGGAGTGGAACTCCCGGCGGATGGGGCGGTCGGACGCGCGGAGAACCGCGAGGGCGCAGATGAAGGCGAGGACGAACGAGGCGCCCCCGGCGATGAGCGAAGGCAGGGTCGGGGGCACGATGACGTAGAAGCCGGCCAGGAACAGTCCGGGCTGGACGAGCGCGGCGGGGAGCATCCTCACATGGCTCGAGCGGGAGACCCCGTAGAGGCCGAGCTGCCGGAACCAGAACGCGGGGGCTGCCAGAAACGGTCCGAGGAAGACGAGCGGAGGGACGCTCGCCGGCCAGATCAGCGCCGCTCCCCGCCAGGCGACGGCGAGCGGGAGCTCGAGGACGAGGACGCTGATCACGAGGAAGAGCCCCCGGTGCCACTCGAACCTTCCGCCGACCGCCGCGGCGAGAGGAGTGGTCAGCACGCCTGCCAGCAGGGCAGGGCCCGCGACCGAGAGGAGCAGGCCGTACTCGAACATCCGAAGATTCGGGCCCCAGAGCGCGCCGGCAAGCGCCGCCGAGACGAGCAGGATCAGGCCGATGGCCAACGGAGCGGGGGGAGCGCGGAACAGCAGGTGCCCCCGCGGCGGGCGGCGCTGCTCGTCCTTCGCGGGCGTGAGGGGCTTAGTGGCTCCGGACACGCCGTACCTCCTCGAGGATCGAGCGATAGCCCTCGCCCAGCCCCTCTTCCTCGGTCACGGTTCCCGTCACCAGCACATCCGCTCCGGCGCCGAGCAGCGGGCGAGCATCCTTTCCCGACCGGATCCCGCCGCCCACGATCAGCGTCGCACGGGTGGCGGCACGGACGGCACGGACCATCGACGCCGGGACCGGCGTCGGTGCCCCCGAGCCGGCCTCGAGGTATACGAACCGCATCCCCAGCATCTCCGCCGCCAGGGCGTAGCCGCTCGCCGCGGCGGAATCCGCGCGCGGCACGGCGTCGGCCCTGCCGACTTCGCCCACGCGCATGCCCGGCGCGACCACAACGTACGCGGTCGGAATCGTCTCGAGCCCCATCGACCGGATCACTGGCGCGGCCCGGGCGTGGGCCCGGATCACGAGCTCGAGGTCCCTCGAGTTGAGGAGGCTCATGAACAGGATCGCGTCCGCCTCGGGCGTGAGCGAACCGGGACCCTCGGGAAAGATGATCGCGGGAACTCGGACCGCCGCCTTCACCGCCGCCGCGGTGCGCCCCATCACCTCGGGAGAGATCCCGGTGGACCCGCCCAGCAGGATCGCGTGGGTGCCGAGCTCCACCGCTCCTTGTGCGACCGTCGCACCGCGCTCGCCGGGCGACTTGTCCGGGTCGATGAGCGTCCAGTGCATCGGGCCACCCGCGTGCAGTGCGGCAAGGTAGGACTCCACCCGGCCCAGGGTGGGGGTGGCGTTCATCGGAACGCCACCGCCAGGAACGCGAACAGCGCAGCGGTCATCGCCGCTTTGCTCACGGTCTGCTCGAATCGAAGCCGTTCGGGGAGGTAGACAACGGACACGACGAACGTCGCGTCCGCCACGGCGACGAGCCCGGCGTAGGCCAGGCCTTCCACCGACCCCAGACGCACGAACCAGAGCAACGGAAGGGCACTGAGCACGATCGCCGCGCCTACCGCGGCCCGCGCCACACGCGTTGCGTAGGGGAACCCCCGTTCGCGAGGCAGGGTCGACCGGCCCACGTCCCCACGGGCGTCCTCCATGTCCTTGATGATTTCCCGGCTCAGGGTCGCCAGGAAGGCCATCCCCGCGAACGGGGCGAGAAGGGCCGGGGCCCCCAGGGCGGCCCCGCCGTACAGGAACACCAGTCCGGTGAGAAGCGCTACCGAGAGGTTCCCCACGAACCCTTTCGCCTTCCACCAGAACTCGTAGCCGACGACGGTCAGGATGGCGACCGCGAGGAGGACCGCCACGAGGGGTTCCTGGAGGGCCACCGGGACGGCGACCGCACCGGCCCCGACGAAAAGCCCCACGGTGAGCCTCCGGGCGCCGGGAGGCGAGATCTCCCCCGTGACCAGCGGGCGTTCGGGATGATTGACCCGATCGCCCTCCTGGTCGCCGAGGTCGTTCAGGACGTTCCCGGCCGCCGTCACGAGCAATGTCGAGGCCGCGGCGAGCCCGAGGAGAAGCCAGGACCCGGGAGCGATCGAGACGCCTCTTCCCGCGGCGACCAACCCGGCGACCAGCGTGCCCAGGAAGGAGACCGCGAGGTTGGGGGCGCGCATCAGGCGGAGCGCCGCCAGCACGGGTTCCGATGGCCGCGGCCATCGCATAACGGTTTTGGTCATTCTACCGCGTCTGCCCCGTCAGAGAATGGGAGCCGTACTGTGGACGGAGAGGGGCGCGGGCCCGAGGGTCCCGGGCGAGGCTCGCGGGATCACGACGCTACTCGCCCGTTAGCCCTAAGCGCCCTGAGCCGTTCGCGCGGGCGCCGATGGAAGGACTCCACTACCGGCTCTCGCTCGACATCCGCCCAGACTCGCTTGAGTACGGCGGTCGGGTCGAGATCGTGGCCCAGGGCCTCCCATCGTCCCTCGTGCTCGACTCGATCGGGCACGCGATCCGGTCGGTTTCCGCGGCCGGTGCGCCGCTCCGGCACGAGTGGGACCCGGCCGCGAGACGACTGACCGTACAAGGCATTCCGAGGGGGACCGCCTCGGTGACGATCGACTATAGCGGCACGATCGATGACCGCGGGCTGAGAGGGTTCTACTCGTCTCCGCTCGGCGCCGGCCGGCTATTCTCCACGTACTTCGAGCCGGCCGGCGCGCGGCGTCTGCTGCCCTGCCTCGACCGACCGGCGGAGAAGGGGATCTTCACGATCGACGTGACGGCCCCGGCCGGACTGACGGTGATCTCCAACATGCCGACGGAAGCGACCGAGGAGCTTCCCGACGGGCGGAAGCGCGTGCGGTTCACGCCCACCCCTCCGATGTCGACGTACCTGCTCTTCGTGGGGATCGGGCCTCTGGAGGAGATCGCCGGGGACCGGTCCGACCCCCGCGTGATCGTGGCCGCGTCGCGGGGAAGGGCGGAGGAGGGACGGCTGGCGCTGAGGGAGGCGTCGCGGACGGTGGACTACTTCTCGCACTACTACGGCGTTCCGTACCCATTGCCCAAGCTCCACCTCGTCGCCGTCCCCCAGTTCGGCACCGGGGCGATGGAGAACTGGGGCGCGATCGCCTTTCAGGAGCACTTCCTGCTGGTCGGAGAGCGGTCCCCGATCTCCGCGAGGATGCGCTTCGCGGAGGTGCTCGCCCACGAGATCGCTCACCAGTGGTTCGGCAACCTCGTGACGATGCGCTGGTGGAACGACCTCTGGTTGAACGAGAGTTTTGCCTCCTTCGTCGCGATAAAGGCGCTCGAGTCGCTCTACCCCGAATGGAACGCCTGGGATGATTTCCTGCTCACCCGCTACGCGGGGGCGATGCTCTGGGATGCGCTGCCCCACACCCACCCGGTCCGGGTCGACGTCACCGACCCGGACCAGATCCGGCAGATCTTCGATGAGATCAGTTACGGAAAGGGGGCGAGTCTCCTCCGGATGGCGGAGGCGTACGTCGGCGAGGACGCGTTCCGGCGCGGCGTGTCGAGGTACCTCGAGAAGCACCGTTGGGCTAACGCGGAGGCGGGCGACCTGTGGCGAGCGGTCGGCGAAACTTCCGCGGAACCGGTCGAGCGCGTCTTTTCCGAGTGGGTCGGGCGGCCCGGGTTCCCCGTCGTCCGGGCCCGCCTCGACGGAGGTTCGCTCAAGCTCGACCAGCGACGGTTCACCCTCCTCGGGCCCGAGCCCGGCCGCCCGTGGCCGATCCCGCTCACCGTGCGCGTAGGAGCTTCGGTCCACCGACGTCTCTTCGACGAAGAGAGTACCGTCCTAGCCGATGTAGGACAGCACGCACCGGTCGTCAATCCGGGGAGGTCGGGGTTCTACCGCGTCCAGTACGAGGGACCGTTGCAGGAGCGCCTGCTCGAGGGGTTCGCCGACCTGCCCCCGCTCGACCGCTGGGGCATCGCGAACGACAGCCTTGCGCTGTTCCTTTCGGGCGCGACGGACCTCGACCAGTACCTCGAGGTGCTCCGACGGATCCAAACGGACAGGGACCCGTTCGTGGTCTTCGAAGCCTACGGCACGTTCCGGTTCCTGTTCCCGCTCGTCCACCGCATCCCTCGATGGGAACAGGTGTTGCGCACCGTCCTCATCGCACAATCCGAACGGCTCGGCCTGGAGGCGGCCCTCGGTGAACCGGACGCGACGCGACACCTTCGGGAGGGTGTGATGCTGGCCCGGGTACATCTCGACCGGCCGTTCGCCGCCTCCCTCGCCGCGATGTATCCTCGGGTCGACTCCCTCCAACCCGAGCTCCGTCGGCCGGTGCTGGTGGCTACCGCGGTCACCGCGGGACCGGAACAGTACGCCGAGCTGCGGAGCCGGCTCGAGAAGGCGCCCTCGGCCGAGGCCGCCCGAACCGTGGCCGGTGCCTTGGGGTCCTTGAACCGTGAGGCATGGGTGCGCGAAAGCCTCGAGCTCCTGCTCGCGGGGAAGATGATGGTAGGTCCGTGGATGGATCTGGTCGTTTCGGCGCTTGTGACGAACCCGGATCGTTCTGAGGCCGTCTGGTCGTTCCTGGTGGATCGCCTGGACGCCCTGGCCCGGTCGGCCGCCGGGACCGCGCTCCTGGGGCTCCTCCTCCAGAACGCGGTCCCGCTCCTGGGGCTCACCCGTCCCGCGGAGATGCGGGCCTGGGTGGCCGGCCGCACGTTCCCCGAAAGCGAGGTCGGGGTCGCGAAGGGACTGGACCTCCTCGAGGTGTTCACGCGGACCCTCGACCGCACGCAGTGAACGGGGCGAGGTCGGCGCGCGTGATCCGATCGCCCACGGTCGGACGTTGACCGGACCCGGCACGCCGTCGGGGTCGCGCGGGTGGGAGAGTCGACTTCGAAGGCCGGTTACACCCGCGTCGGCGGCACGTTATCTATCGGGAACGATGGGTCTCGAGCGATGGTTGCGAAGGCGGGCGCCCGCCCGACGACCCGCTCGTTCACCCTTTCCAACGGCCTGCGGGTCGTGCTCGCCCCGATGCGCGAGAGCCCGACCGCGAGCGTCTGGGTCTGGTACAGGGTCGGCTCCAAGAACGAACACCACGGGATCACCGGAGCCTCGCACTGGGTCGAACACATGCTCTTCCAGGGCTCGCCCCGGTACCGCAAGGGGGAGATCGACCGCGCGGTCATCAGCGTGGGCGGCACGCTGAACGCGTTCACGGACTCGGACTTCACGGCCTACTTCACGACGGTGCCGCGCGAGCACCTCTCCGTGCCCCTCGACATCGAGTCGGACCGGATGACGCGGGCGCTGATCACCGACAAGGAGGTCGACCGGGAACGGACCGTGATCCACTCGGAGCGGGAGGGGAACGAGAACTGGCCCGAGTTCCGTGTGGAGGAGGAGCTCTACCAGCTGGCGTTCCGGGTCCACCCATACCGCTGGGAGACCCTCGGGTGGCGGAAGGACATCGAACGGATGAGCGGAGAGGAGCTCCGCGAGTACTACCGGCGCTTCTACGGAACCCGCAATGCGGTCCTGGTGGTCGCCGGCGGGTTCGACCCGGCCAAGACCGAGCGCGACATCCGGAGGCGGTTCGGCGCCCTTCCCGAAACCGGTGATTCGGTTCAGGTCCTGGAGGTCGAGCCTCCCGCGCGTGGCGAGCGACGCGCCGCCCTCTCCGGACCCGGGACGACACCCTACATTCAGGTGGGCTTCCGCTCGCCCGCCCTCGGAGACCCCGAGACCCCCGCGGCGATCGTCCTGGACACGATCCTCGGTGGAGAGTCCCGGATGTTCTCCGCCGGATCCTCCTGGGGTCGCGCGGCGGAGCACCCCAGCGCTCGGCTCTACCGGGCCCTGGTCGACACGGGCCTCGCCGTCCGCGCCACGAGCGAATGGCGCCCGAGGGTCCATCCCGGCCTCTTCACGATACAGGCCCAGGCCGCGCCCCGGGTCCCTCTCGACCGGCTGGAGCGGGCGATCGAGCGCCTTCTCGACCGGCTTGCCGCGACCGGGCCGACCGCGACGGAGCTATCGGACGTCCGGGCGCGGGTCCGTCGGGGCGCGGCCATGGCCTACGAGGGCGCGTCCCGGACCGGTTTCAGGCTCGGCTACTTCTCCGTGCTCGGAGCGCCCACGTTCGAGGACGTGCTATTCCACGCCCTGCTCCGGGTCAGCGCGAAAGACGTGCGCGAGGAGGCCGGGCGGCTGTTCCGGTCCGAGGCCCGCACGGTCGTGCGGTACACCCCCACCGAGGTGGCGTCCGATGAGTGAATCCACCGACCCGCTGCTCCTCGAGTACGGCGTGGAGCTGAACGGCCTTCGCATCGTTCGGCAGGCCCCTCCCGCGGGGGCTGCGAGCTTCTCCGCTACGTACGTCGGTCCGGCCGGCTACGGGTTCGATCCGGCCGGCGGCGAAGGCACCGCGCGGCTCGTCTGCCAGCTCGTCACGAGCGCGGCCGGCCGGTTGGGCCGCGTGGCCCTCGCACGACGGCTCGACCGGGCGGGCGCGACCCTGAGCCGGGAGTGCGCGCCGGAGTCGGCCGAGGTGACGATCTGGGGTCCGGCGGGCGACTGGGCCGACCTCATCGGACTCCTGGCGGACGTCGTGCTCCGGCCCCGATTCGACCTCGACGACCTGAACCGCGCCCGCCGCCAGTTCCTGGAGCGCCAGCTCCGGGAGAGCACGCAACCGGCAGCCCGCGCGGAGCGGGAGCTCCTCCGCCTGATCTTCCCCGAGGGCCACCCGTACCGCGCCACCGGCCTAGGCGACCGGCGCTCGGTCGAGCGGCTCACCCGCGCGGACCTCGTACGATTCCACGCGCGGCATTACACGAGCGGAGAGGGACTCTTGGTCGTGACCGCCCCGGCCCACCTCGCGGAGATCGAGCAGGTCGCCCGGCGCCGATTCTCGGAGTTCGCCGAGATCCGGGGCCCGACCCTTCGCATTCCGGCCGTTCGCCCCCGGCCCTCGACCGTGAAGAAGATCGACCTCCCCGGCCGATCCCAGGTCGAGGTGAGGGTCGGCGGGACCTCGCTCGAGCGCACTCACCCCTCGTATCCCGCCGCGTTCCTCGCGAACGAGGTGCTTGGCGGGCGGCCGCTCCTCGGTCGCCTCTTCCAGCGGGTCCGCGAGCGAGGTGGCCTGGCGTACCACGCCTCCAGTGCCCTCGACTCGATGCGGTTCGGCGGCTACTGGGTCGCCGAGGCCGGCACAGGGGGTGACCGATGGCCGAGGGTCGTTCCGATGCTCGAGGAGGAGATCGAACGGCTCCGCACCGAAACGGTCCGGCCCTCAGAGCTCGAAGAGATCCGGGAGAGCGCGATCGGCGAGCTGCCGCTGTCGCTCGAGTCGACGGCCGACGCCCACGACCTCGCGGTCGATGCCGCGTACAACCGCCTACCGCCGGACCACTGGATCCGCTGGCCGACCGAGCTCCGGGCGGTCCGTCCCAGGGAGCTTCGGGAAGCGGCGGGTCTGGCGTTCGACCGACGTTCGGCCGCAACCGTGCTGGCCGGTCCCCTCTCGGGCAAGTAGGTCGAGAGGCGAACGCCCGCGCGTCATGGCGGGGTCGTCCCGCCCGGTCGCCACACCCGAGTATGCGCACCCATACGCACTTATACAGCCACGCGGTTCCGGGAGTATGCGTCTGAAATCCTTGGGCGAATCGTCCATCCAAGGGATGTTGCGAAAGAACATCACCATCACGCCGGAGGAGGAGCAGTTCCTCGCTCGCCACCCCGAGATCAACCAGAGCGCCCTGTTCCGACAGATCGTCGAGAGCCTGATGCTGGCCGAGCGCACGCCGGGCGTCGCGTCGACCCAGCCGGTCCGCTTGGGCAAGGCCGTCTACCGCTCCGGAGCGATCATGTTCCAGAAGCGGCCCGAGCGTCGGGAGTAGGGCCCCCGTCAGAGCCCTTGGCCCGCCCCGGCGCCTCTCCGTCCCTGAGACGGGGACCGAGCTCCCGCAGAGCGGGGTGGTTGGCGTCCTCGGCGCGGGCGAACACGATTCCCTCGGCCCCCACCGTCTGCTCGTAGGCCGCGCGGGCCGTCGGCGGGTCGAGCTCGGCGAGGGCGTGTCGTGACACGATGTGTCCGAACGACCACCGCCGCCGAAGGGCCAGGTCGGTGAAGTGCGGCGCGTAGTGGCCGCCACCGACCGCCAATGCCACCTTCTCTCCCCCCTCGGCCGAGATCCGTGGGATCTCCTCGGCCAAGATGCGGACGGCAGCGGCTGGTGGCTCGGGGAGGAGGCCGAAGCCTATCTCCACGAAGAACGCGGGAAGGGCGAGCTCGGGACCGTGGTGGGTCGCTTCGTACGTGGCGGAAAGACCCTCCTCGGCGGCCCGGGCCGACAACGCCCGCAGCGCCCAGCTCATCCGTAAAGGGTCGGTGGGCACGAGCACCCGCGGACGGCCGCCTACCTCCGCCCGGGGACCCGGGTTGCCGATAGGGTGGACCGTGAGGCAGGGAACGTTCTGCTCGCTCTGGTGGATGGAGGGGAACACGAGCGTGAGGCCGCCGCGGACGAGGTCGGGTGGCAGGGAGAGGTCGAGCCGATCGTCGTGGATGTGCGCTCCGGGTCTCCGAAGCGAGTATACCCCCTCGGCCAGCCTCCGGACCGGCACTCCGTCCACGATCGTCCCGGTGGCCGGAAGCGCTCCCCAGCGCTCGCTGACCCGCGATGCGACCGGGTCCGGTCCCGAGAGAACGACCAGGACCGCGCCGCCCACGGCCCCGTGAGCCCACCCGTCCTCAAGAGGTTCTCTCGCGAGCGTCTAGGTGGTGGACGGATGACACGCTAGCCAAGCCGCCGCCGAGTCGCCAAAGGCGGCGACCCCCCGCGGGCGGGCCTACTCTGGGGGCAGGACGAATCGGGTGCGGCCCCGCGGCCGTCGCGCGAGGACGGCGCCGATCGCCCCGAGGATCACCAGGAACAGGAGGATCCCCCAGAGCGGAACGGGCCCCAGCTTGAGCTCGAGGATCGACTCGATCTCCGAAAGGAAGCTCGTCTGGCCCGAGGTCCACTTGATCGCGACCGTGGCCCCGGTCACGGTCACGTTGACGCTCCCGCTGCCCGGGCTCGAAGAGTAGCCGGAGAGCGCGCCGACCGAGAACGAGTAGTTCCCGACGACCTCCCCGAACGTCAGGTTGCCGGTGCCGTTCAGGGTCTGGCCGTTCAGGGTGACGGACCACACCTGGAGGGCGGCGAGCCCCTCCGGCACGAAGACGACCGGCTCGGCCCCCACCTCGAGGGTCAGGTCCTCGCCTGCGACCAACGTCTCCGGCCCCAGGGAATACGTCGTGCCAGAGACGACCGAGAGATCGTACTCCCCCGGGAGAACGGTCAGCTCGACGAAATGGAAGGCGAAGGCCACCGGCGTGCCGTTGACGGTGAGATTGCCGCCGGAGCTGCTGGCTAGGCTCAGGCCGACCACGGAAACCGTCTCGGGACCCCACAGCGACCCGAACGGCCCGGGAGCATTGCTCAGAACCGCCGTCGGCTCGCCGAGGGCGTCGGTGCCGAGGGCCACCCGGACGTCGGACAGGCCCTCCGCCGTGGCTTCCCCGTAGTTGTAGGCGTCCGGCACGGCCTCGTAGTTGTTGCCGTTCCAGCGATCGAGCCCCAGCTCCACGCTCGTCGTTCCACTGAGGGCCGTCTGGTAGCCGCTGTCCGGCCCGCCAGCGACCAGCTCCACGTCGCCGAAGCAGCGACAGGCCGACCGGAGCTGGGAGTTCACGAAGAATCCCTGGAACCCGGTCGCGCCGCTCGCGAAGGCGAACGTGGCGAGGTCGAACGTCTGGATCCCCCCGCCGTTCTCGAAGAGGAAACTGACGTCGGGCTGCCCCGAGAGGCTCTTGTTGGTGTTCATCTGAAGAAGGATGTTCGTCGGGTACGAGACGGTCGCGCAGGCGCCCGAGAGGGCACAGTTGGCCCCGTCGGCGTAGTAGGTCTCGTTCTGGTAGGACTCGATCGTGCCGCCACCGGTCACCGACGAGTTGTAGAGCTTGGAGGGTGACGAGTTCGCCGACGTGTACGTCGCGTTCCAGATGTTGTCGAAGAAGTCGACGTTCTTAGAGCTCGTGTTCACCTCGAGGACGTCCTGCACCCAGTAGGTGAAGGGCTGGCCGGCGTAGGTGAACCGGAGGAACGCGTTCAGCTGGAAACTGATCGTCGCCGATTCGCTCGGAATGCTGGCGTTGTAGGCAGACAGGGAGTCTATGGCGATCGTCCCCCGGAACGAGGTCGAGGTGTAGGCATCGTAGCCGCCGCTGGGCACCTGGCCGAGGTCCGCTATGCCCATCGGCGCGGGCTCCGACCCGTTGGCCGCGGAGGCCGGACCCCCGATCCCGGACGAAGGGGTCCTCAGCCCGCCAGAGGAGAGAGACGGGCCAGCTACGGCGGCCGCGGCGACCGGAACCGGGAGCCAGGAGGGGGATGCCCCGGAGGACGCGGGGATGCCGGGATCCCTTGTTGGCGAGGTGAACGAGCGTCCTAGGCTTGCCTGGGTAGGCAGGACCCCCAGGACGAGGAGGAGCACGACCCCGACGACCAAAACGGGCCGAACGGCCCTGCTGGCCCCTCCCAAGGCGCATTCCCAGGTGTGAGGGGGGGAGGCAGCTCTCGGCGCCTGGGCGCCAGCTCTCTTTCGAGCGGTTTCTTGGACCTGACCAGCGCCAGGGGTCATGGGTGGCATCCCGCGTGATTCATGTTCCGGAGTACTTCTGCCTTGCCGCCGACTCCCCGAGATCTCGAAACGGTCCGAGGCGGTGGCCCGAGTTCCGTCGAGCGTCCCTGGCCCCCGGTGCAGCGGAGCCGTTCCCACGACCTCTCGACGCGGCGACACGAACCCCCGTCACGCGCCGATGGAGATCGCGAGAGCCGTTAGGCGTCTTCCTCGGCGGGAGTCAGTTCCCGGTAGAACGCGTCCGTCCGGTCGCGGCGCATGTCCGGTTCCTGCAGGCAGACGATCCAGACGTTACGGGAGCAGCTCGGGCAGTGCGTGAACGCCATCCCGAGGAAGGAGAAGATCACGAGGACCGCGCCGACCAGGATGAACATGAACCCGAGAAAGCCGTGGGACGTCCGCGAGATGTGGTAGGAGGCCCCGATGATCAGGAAGATGATGCCGAGCGCCAGCATCGGCAGGAAGCGCACGATCGCGTGCCATCTTCGCCAGCCTCCCCCGCCGTTGCTCATGGCCCCTCGCGGGACTCCGCTGCCACGCTTCCCTGCTCAGGGTACGGCGCTGCCCCCCTTAAGCCCGCAGGGAACGGCGACAGCCTATCGCCGCCGGAGCTCGTGGGGGTCCGCCGAGTCTCCCGTCCGCCTCGTGTCCTCCCCGGTCCACCGATCACGGCCCGGTCGTGACGGTTCATGGTAGTCCCCGAAGTTTGGAAGATAAGAAGAAAGGGTTGGCGGGGGGAGTTCTCCTCCCCCCTAGGTTCGCACCTTGCGATGCGCCTTCCTGAGCTCGTTGTCCTCTCAGGCTCCGTTAGGGGAACGTGGTTCCACCGGTGGTGCTGGGGCAGACGGTCTGGCCCGACGCGTCCACGTAGCACTGGTACACCGTGATGGAGACCGTTCCGATTTCCGCAACGACGGACGAGTAGAACCCATCCGTGGCGTTGCCCGGGAAGCCGTACGAGCCGTTCGTCAGCGCCGTCGTCCAGGCCGCGCTCATGTCGAAGACGAACGTCAGGGTCTCGTTCTGGCCGCCGCCCGTGTTGACGTAGACCACCTGGGCGATCGGGGTCGCGTACTGGAACGAGACAACGACCTCGTAGGTCATGTCAGTGATGTTCCCGTAGAACCCAATCGACGCTTGGTAGACCAAATCGCTGGGTGCGTAGCCAGTCTCGTTGGGGGCCCAGTACCAGGGGTCTGGTCCCGCCGTAGAGGTCTCATTGATCCATGTCCCGTTGGGGGCAAAGAACCCGCCGTGGGGCATGAACGTGGTGTTGTTGTTCGCGTCAAAGAAGTGACACCGCGAGGCGTTCGCGAACGAGGTGTTGTTGAACACTGGCAGGCATCCCGTCTCGTTGATCCAGTTGTTCGTCAGGTTCGCGTTGCCCGTGAGGTTGAACAACGACTCGTTGAACGACCCGTTACCCATCGCGGTCGTGTTGTTCGCGGAGACGTTGATCGTGTCCCATCCCGTGTAGTTCGTGTCGTTCACGTACGTGCCGTTGACGAACTGCCAGAGATAGGAGATGTTCCCGTTGTTAATCGCGTTCAGACAGACGAACGTGGTCGTCGCGTTGACCGAGTCCGTGGTGTTGGACGCGGACAGGTTCAGCGGAACATCAGGCCCAAGGCTTGAGTTGTTCAACTGATTGGTTCCATTAGCCGTGACATTCACGCACGGTCCACCCGAGCTGTTCGTGAAGTTGAAATTCGAGATCAACGAGGCGTACGTCGCATACTCCCCGAGATATACGACACCGTACGGCGCGTTCGAATTCCCACTTGCCGAGCTCTGGTCGAACACATGCGAGAACGTTCCAAAGTAGTACCCCGCCAGTGCAAAGCCAGTGACCAGCGCCGCTGTTGCGATCGCTGCACCCACATACACTGCACGGTGCCCCCACCCGCCCGAACTCGCTCTTGACAAACCCCTACGCCGGTGACTCTCTCGACGCATTAGCCCACCTTGACCCTCCCAACACTTGGCCCTATTAAAACCCCACGAATGCGGGTTTTGACCCTTCGCTACTGACGGCCGGACCCCCCCTTTCCGGGGCCCTGTCGACCCCTCGGTCGAGGTGGGAGGGATTCCCCGCCCCGGAGAAGGGGGTAGAAAGGCGGTCCGGAGGCGTCCAACGGGCATGCGTCCTGCGTTCAAACGGTGGGCTACTTCCGTCCCTAAGGGCGGGTTCCGCCCGCAGGAGGGCCCCCGAAACCCCCGGTTCCGGCCCTCCGGATTTCAAGCGGCGTCCCGCGGGGACCCCGATTAAAGGGTTATAGTGGTCCCCGTGCATGGCCCCAGCGTGGCGCGCGCCGAGTCCTCGGCCGGGTACGACCATCACGACCGTCACCTCCACGTGCACGTCACCGACCCCCGCGCTACCTACTACGACCTCGTGACCGAGTTCCTCCAGGCGGCAGGCAAGGCCCCCGACTGGTTCTGGCGCCTGGTCGGCTCGTTCGGCACGGTCGAGGCGGAGAAGATGGAGGAGATCATCTCGAGCGCCTTCGAAGCCGGGGCGTACATCTCCCACGACCACGGCGAGGACCTCGAGTTCGACTGGGTCACCGAGGACGAGTGCGAGTCGGAACGCCGCGAGGGAGAGTCCGGTGGGGAGGAGAGCGGCGAAGAGAGCGGGGCTCACGAAAGCGGTACGGCCGGCACGTCTCGGGATTCCCGATACCACGCGATCGGGGCCCCATAGCTAGATCCGAGCCTCCGTTCGGCTGCACGCTCGTGCCGCCCTACTCGGATTCCGAGCGTCCCCTCAGTTGGACGACACCGTCCGGCGACGTATAACTCGACAGTGTAGCCCACCTGGCCGAACACCCCGGCCCGAAGCGCGGGGGGGTGAGCCGCCGTGGTGGACGGCGGCGGCCGCTCTCGAGGGCGTTCGTATCTCTATATATCCCCCCACGGCCTCGTGCCGTGTGTTCGCACGGGGCACCGGGGGCAAACAACCGTGAGGATGCTGACGTACATCCTGCGTAGGGTAGCGCTAGTCCCGGTCATCATCGTGGGGGTGATGACGATCGTCTTCGCGCTGACGAGCGCGCTCCCCGTCCAAGACAAGATCCTTGCCCAGCACCAGCCCCCGATCCACGCCAAGTGCGGTACCCCCGAGTACTGTCCCTGCAACCTAGTTGGCGGCAACGCGACCAACACCTCGATGTGCAAGAACCCGTTCTTCTGGCGCATTTACAACGAATTAGGACTCAACGAACCCATTCCCGTGCAATGGGGGATTTTCATGTACCATAGCCTGACGTTCCAGTGGGGGACCGTCGGGAACAATAGTCTGCTCGTCGGAGCGGCTCCCTACTCGTACGCGAAGGGCATCCCCGTGGCGGGCTTCCTCGGAGGGATCCTCCCCTACACTATCGAGCTCGCACTGGTATCGCTCGGGATCATCCTGGCGATAGCGATCCCTCTCGGAAATCTCTCCGCGGTGAACCGGAACCGGCCGGTCGATCAAGCGTCGCGCGTGATGTCGTTCTCGGGGTTTGCTATCCCAGCATACCTTTTAGGAGGTTTAGTTCTCATCGGAATCGTCGTCCTTTCCTCCAGCTTCGTAGGGGGGATCGGGACGGTCGCCACCCCATGGTGTCACGCGGGGGAGTCGATCTACAACGAGTTTACCGGCTCGTGGCCCGTCGAAGGGTGCTACACCGGGGCCCTGCAAGGCTCCACCGGATTCCCCATCTGGATCGCCAACTCGGTCGTCACCCACCCGACGGGATTTCCTACGATCGATGCCGCCTACCACGGCCAGTACTGGCTCGCGGTCGACACGCTCCTTCGCCTGATGCTCCCGGCCCTGGTCATCGCGTACGGGTCGATCGCCGGGCTGCTCCGGTTCGTGCGCAACAGCATGCTCGAAGTGATGAACCTCGACTACATTCGCACCGCACGCGCGAAGGGAGTACCCGAAAAGGTCGTCGTGAACCGGCACGCAGGGAGAAACTCCCTCAACGTCACGATCACGGTGCTAGGCCTCACGTTCGCATTCTTCATCGGCGGTTTCCCCGTGATCGAGGACGTCTTCGGGCTTGACGGAGTGGGTCGGGCCCTCGCGCTCTCGGTCCAGCCGACCATCGACTTCGGAGTGATCTTCGGGTCCACGCTGTTGTTCACCTACCTGGTCGTGGCCGCCAACATCATAGTCGATGTGCTCTACGCCTACCTCGACCCGCGGGTCCGGTTGGGGTGAAATCGGATGGCATTGAACACGGACGAGCCGCTGGCCACGCAGGTCCGAGCCGCTCGCAGGCCCAACCCCCGAATCGCCCAGATGAAACGGACATGGTACTTCTTCCGTCGGAACACGCTCGGGATGGTGGGCCTTGCCATTCTGATCATGATCGCGGTCGTTGCGATCTACGGTGCCACGCAGCCGCTGAGCTGGCTCAGCATGACCCAGTACTGTTCCACGAACTTCGGACCCCTCAACAGCGCCTCCGGGTACAATTCGACCACGCACGGCGGCGCCTTCTTGAAGAGCGATGTCTACGGTTGCGCCGCCTATGTGTGTACCTACGAGACCGTCCTTCCCACCAACTACTTGCAGTTTTGCAACGGTCAATGGTACAAGATCCCAGCTCCGGAGGGAAGCGTGTACCCCGGGGCGGTCGCGCCGACCCTGAACCTCGGGACGTTCTCGTCCGGCCCGATGCCGCTCGGCGGCCTCTCGACCGCGATCACGGGCGCCTTCCCCGTGTTCAACCTAGCCGACGGCATGCTCCGTGGCGCGGACTGGAGCCTCATTTTCTCGGTCTCGATCGTCGGGATCGGCGCGATGGCCGGGCTGATCATCGGCGCTATCGCGGGCTTATGGGGAGGCTACGTGGACGAGGCGATCATGCGTCTCGTGGACATCTTCCTCTCCATTCCGGTCATCCTGTTCGTGATCGTTACGATCACCGTGGTCGTCTCGGTCGCCTCCCAGAATGCGAGCCTCGCAGGACCGGATACCGAGCTCTCGCTACTGATCCTCGCGTTCGCCGCGGTGTGGTGGCCGTTCTACGCGCGCATCGTCCGCGGGCAGGTCCTTGTGGTTCGGGAGCAGAAGTACGTCGAGGCCGCCCGGGCGAGTGGGGCAAAGAACGGGAGGATCCTCTTCCGCCACATCATCCCGAACTCGATGTACCCGGTCTTCATCCAGTTCTCGCTGGACGTCGGAACGATTCCGCTCCTCATCGGTGGGCTCGTATTCCTCGGTTTCCACATCTTCCCGAACGATCAGATCTACTTCCCCGAGCTCGGGACGATCTCCGCGCTCGCCGTCCAGAACCTCAGTGACTACCTCGTGAACTGCACCCTCCCCGGAGGCGGCTGCGTCATCCCGTGGTGGCAGCTCCTGTTCCCGGGCCTCTCGCTCTTCCTATATGCGATCAGCGTGAACCTCCTCTCGGACGGGCTGCGGGACGCACTCGACCCGAGGCTGCGCCGGTAGGTACTCCGCCATGGCTTCGGGCGTAACGAGCCAATCGAGCGCCCGGTGGCGCCCGGTCACCGGCCACCGTTCGCGCTTGGCACGGCGTGCCCCCTCCCGAGTCCAGACCGCGGAGCGTACGGTTGCCCCATCTCGACCGATCGCCTCCACCCAGCAACGGGGGGAGGTGGTCCTCGACGTCCAGGACCTCAAGACCTACTTCTTCACGTACGACGGCGTCGTCCGGGCGCTCGACGGGGTCAACCTCACCGTCCGGCGGGGCGAGACGACCGGACTGGTCGGGGAGACCGGGTGCGGCAAGAGCGTCACCGCGTTCTCCATCGCGCGGCTGGTCAGCGAGCCCGGCCGGGTCATGAGCGGGAAGATCACGTTCCGGGGAGCGAACCTCCTTTGGGGCCTCGAGAAGGAGGCGAAGTACCGCCGGGTGGCGAAGTCCAATCGCGTGAAGGTGAGCCGGTCGTTCCGGCGCATCAAGGCCGCCAACGAGAGGCTGGCCTCCGTTCGGGGCCGGGGGATCGCGATGATCTTCCAGGAGCCGTCCGCGGCGATGAACCCGGTGTTCAGCATCTGGGACCAGGTCGGCGAGGCGCTTCTGCTCCACCGAGGGATCGAGATCGTCGACGGGCTCCTTGCTGCGGACCGCGCGTGGGGGGAATCCCGAGGGCTGCTCGGCTCGGACGTCGAGTACAGCTCGGGCGCCTCAGAGATCGCCCACGCCGGCGGGGGTCACGCCGCCACGACCGCCGCGATCGCCGCCCTCGTCCACGCCGCCCTCGCGGGGGACCAGCTCGAGACGCGGGCCGCCGCAGATCGGTTGGGCGAGACCGTCTCCCTCCCCACCCTCGCGCCGGAGGCGTTCTACACCGTCCGGAACATGGGAATGGACGCGGAGCTGCTTCGACGGCGGGTGCTACGGTCGCTGCGCCGGGTCCCGTTGACCCGGATGCAGCGCAACTACCTCCGGCTCCGGAGGCGGCAGATGGTGCTCGACGCGGAGCTCGGCCAGGTCTCGTTCCGTGAAATGAAGACCGGCAAACCGTTCCGATTCCAGCGGCGAGCGATCCAGCTGCGGAAGCTTCGGTCGCGCCTGCGCGGATCGTACTTTAGGTTCTGGGGGATTCGGCGCCGGGTCGAGCGCCCACTGAAGGAGGAGACGTTCTGGCGAGTCGTCCAGGCGCTCGAGGGCGTCCGGATCGCGAACCCGGTGCAGATCGCCCGGGGCTACCCCCACGAGCTCTCCGGCGGCATGCTCCAACGGGTGATGATCTCGATGGCGCTCTCGTGCGAGCCGGAGGTGCTCCTCGCGGACGAACCCACGACCGCCCTCGACGTCACCATCCAGGCCCAGATCCTCGAGCTGATGCGCCAGCTCCGCGAGCGGGTCGGCACCGCGATCGTGCTCATCACGCACGACCTCGGCGTCGTGGCCGAGGTATGCGACCACGTGAACGTGATGTACGCCGGGCTCATCGTCGAGTCGGCCCCGGTCGGAGAGCTGTTCCGCCGGCCGCTCCACCCCTACACGCAGGGCCTCCTCGGGTCGATCCCCCGGTACGATCACCCCGAGAAGGAGCTGACGTCGATCCCCGGGTCCGTTCCCAACCTGATCTCCCCTCCTCCCGGATGTCGGTTCCACCCTCGATGCCCCTACGCGATGCCGATCTGCAAGGAGCGCCGGCCCGAGTCGCTCCCCCAGGGCGAGGACCACACGGTCTCCTGCTTCCTCTACGAGTCCCCGGCCGAGCCCGCCCCCGCCGAGCCGGCCGCAGCCCCGTTCGAGCCCAGTACGGTAGAGCCCAACGCTAGCCTACCCCGTGGGGTACCCCGCCCCGTCTGAGGATCCGAACTCGTCCCGAGAGACGGGCACCGTTCAGTACACGCGAGCCGCCGGGCTCGATGAGCGGGTTCCTAGCTACACCCCGCTAGCGCCCTAGCACTGCCGCGGAGCCCGCGCATGGTCCTGCATCGGCGTTCGTTCCCCTTGGCGGACCGATCGGCCCGAAGCCTCGACAGGGTGTCTCCGATCGGGCGACCGGGGCTGCGGCGCACAGCCCCGTAGAAGGCGTGAACCCACGCGGTTCGAGAGAGAGCCCCTAGGACGACTGCGGCGCTGGCCGTGGATGAATCCGGGGGGTGCGATACATGCCACCGGTTCGCGGACACACCCACGCCCCCCGACCCAAGGGCGCGCGACCGCCACGGGTAGGTTACAAAGATTTCCCGTGCGCTCAAGAAAAAAGAAAGAGAGGAAAGGGTTGTCCCGCCCCCTCTGAAGGGGGCGGGGCCTGGTGCGGCTGCTCGTGCCGACTAGATGACCTCGCGGCTCCGCTGGCCCAAGGCCGCGGGAGCCAAGATCTTCGCCGGGCTCTCGAAGTGCAGCGCGCCCGCGGCGAAGTGGACCACCTTGATCAACGGGTGGCTGTGGACAACTGCGTTGCCCGAGGCCACCGTTGGGTGGAACAACACGCCGTGCGGCACTGCGATCGAGTACTGGTACGTCCCGTTCGGCAGACCAGAGAACACGATCGACGTTCCCGTCGAGATCTCCGTGTTGGTCGCATACAGCGAGCAACTGCCGGCCGCGCAGACATACGCCGACGTCGTACTCAAGGTCACGTTCCACTGGTCACCGAGTCCAATCCCGACCTCGTTGAAGGTCAGGGCGTAGGCTCCCTGTGTGAACAGGAGGTTCACCACTGGCGGAGTCCCCGTGAACACTACCGCGTCGAACGTCACCGAAGTACCGGCCAGCGTGAGGATGCCGGTCTTCGTCTGCCCGCTCAAGCCGAAGCCCGTCGCGACGACGGTGTAGTGGTGCGTGCCGTTGGCAAGGCCTCCGATGGTGATCGAGCTGCCCGTCAGGCTGATACCGGCCGGAGCACCCGCAACCACAACCTTCCAGTGGAAGTTCGGGGGAAGCCCCGAGCTAAACCCGCTGTTCGGGTTGAAGGTTATCGAGTAGCCCTTGTAGACCAGCCAGTGCGTCGCGACCACCTTCAGCGTCGCCGCCGCCGTGAAGGAGCCAGAGTACACCGCCGCGTGGGATGGCGGGTTGTACGGGTAGTAGCCCCCGACGACGTTGATGACGTAGGTGTAGGTGGTTCCGACCGTGACGTTGGTCCAAGTCATGCTAGAGGCCGTGGTCGTACCGGTGCCGACGCCGTCGACCGTGACGGACCAGCTGGTTCCGGCGTGCAGTCCCGCCTCGGTGAACTTCACCGATGCCGGCACTCCGACGTCCTTGACCTGGAAGTAGACATTGTCCCCACCGCCGCCGATCATTGGGTCGGTGTTGATGGTCGCGTTGTTGATCCATGGCGCCGCAGCCCCGACACCGTTGGCCTGCTCGAAGTAGGTGTAGAGACCGAGGGCGTTCAGGATGTGCTCGATCAGGTTGTAGTCGAGAGTCCTCTGCGCTCCTGTCGGCAACGCCGAGGCGATCTCCATGTAGGCGACGGAGACGCCGTACGCAACACCTTGGCATCCCGTGGCCAGCTGGGCCTGGTGGGACCAGTAGACCAGGTTCGCGTAGGTGTCCGTCGAGTGTCCGCACGCGATGGTGTTGTCGAACGCCGGCAGAGAGAGCTGCTCCCCGACCGCGTCAGAGTAGGTGTAGGTCGCATCCGGCAGCGCCATCGGCGTGATGTAGTCCGTCGGGTCAGGGTAGTCAGGGGCCCAGCCCAGGTTCCAGATCGGGAACGGGTTGGAGCCCGGTGCGGCGAACAACACGTCGATGATCAGGTCCGTGAACGTCAGGTCATTCTCATACGGCTGGATTGCGCCGTTCGTGATGAGCTTGACCGAGTTGATCCAGAGCTGGATGGCGGAGTTCAGTGCGTCCGCGCCGATCTCCCCCGCGATGGGGAAGACACAGGTCACGTTCTTACACTGGGCCAGCTCCTGGTCGTAGTACGGGCTGCTGGTGACGTTCATCGCCTGGTTCGCCCACCAAGCCGCCCCACCGACATCTGCCGGGTTGAGGTCCGGGTTGGCGTTCGGGAACGAGACGTTCAGCGGGTAGTAGTTACCCATGTGCTGCGGAATCGGTCCACCGGTGTTCACACCGAACTGGATTCCGTCCACGGTGTTCAGCGTGCTCTCGACCGTCGCGTAGGGGTATGCATAGTCGAACAGCATCCGCGCCGAGTTCGAGCTGAAGAGGTCTCCCGGGATGTTGTAGACGCCCGAGAATCCGTCTCCAGTGTACGCCGTTGAGCTCGCATTGAAGTCGTAGGGCCAGAAGAAGATGCTCAGCGTCGGCGAGTAGAACAGGCCGAGCTTGCCGTGCGCCTGCTCGTTGAGGATCGTCCCCGTGTCCTGCGGCTCGAACCCACCTAGGTCGAGGTTACCGGCTTGGAACCCCGTGATCGTGGCCGAGTCCCCGCCCTGGTATGTGACATGGACCGTGCCCTGGTAAGAGCCCGGCGCCGGGTCACAGTAGCCAGAGTAGATCGCAAGGCCGCTCGCGGCGTTACAGCCAGAGGGCTGCGCGTAGTTCGGGTTCGTAAACAGTGTGTACCCGCTCGAGAGGGTGATCGATCCGTAGTAGGGGCCGGATCCGACCATCAGCGCGTTGACGTTCGGCTGAACGACCGACGGGCCCGTCAGCGCGAGGTCCTCAAAGGCGTCCCACGTTGCCGACCCCAATGGGGTGTTGTCGGCCGTGAGGACCGACTGGAAGCCGGCCGCCTGCGTGTTGTTGACGTTCCCAGGCAGTTGGCAAGAGCCATCGCCGCCCGCGGCTAGAGTGCCGGGCCAGCTCGGGACTCCCGCTCCCTCATGGGTGAACCAACCGCAGGGCACGACGCTGCCACCGAGGTTGTCACCGATGAGCTGCAGGAAAAAGGGCCAGTCAGAGCCCGAGCCGTTCGCGACGAACGTAATGCATCCGTGCGCGTGGCTCATGGCGGCCGCCGGACAGTACGTCGAGTCGTTGATCAGGAACGACGAGAGCACGTCGAACGGCGTGTTGTTGAACGGCGCGTGGATCCCGTGTCCGTTGGCTGGCAGTAGGGACTGCGCAAGGATCCAGCCGTTGTTGGCGCCGACACCGGGCAGGTCCGCGAACGCCATCGTCCGTGCGACGGAGAACGCGACATCGCTGGGGTAGACGCCCCAGTGGTTGCCGGTGTTCGGGTCAAAGAACTGCGCTGCCGGGTCGATCACGAACGTCCAGTAGATCGGCTGGCTGCCGATGTACCCCGTGAGGTTCGACCCGTAGTCGGTCACGCACTGCGAAGTCCCGGGCACGCAGGTCGCGAGCGTCGGAACAAACGTGGCGGTGTTCGACCCGTTGTAGTTGACCAAGGTTTGGTAGACGTTCAGAATTGGCTCGTAACTCACGGTATCATAGGCCACCGCGGGGTCCACTGTAGTTGCTCCCCCCGGGGCAATGGTATAGACAGTCAACGTGCCCGGATGCGGGCTCGTTGCGATCGCTGGTGCCGGAGTTACGCTCGCGGTCGTCGGTACACTCGCAGCAGTGGGAACCGTCGCCATCGACCCCGATGCCGCATGCGCGCCCGCGACAGCCAGCCCCGCGCTGACTGCCGGTAGCGCCATGCTCAACACCATGATCACGGCTGCGGCAAGCACTGCTGTTCTCTTTCGATTCACGCTAATTTCGGACAAATCCCGATTCCTCCCAGTAGCTGGGCCACCCAAGTGCCCAAATGCCGGCCCCTATATGAAGCTTAAAAAAATAGAGAGACCCAGACTGAGTCGCGATCACCGGCGGCAGGACCCGCAGGTTGGCCCGAGAATCTGCGCGAAGTATGTCACACCGTCGCACGGGGCAGGCACCGGGGTCCCGAGTATCTCCCCGGAGCCAGGCGGACCCCGGAATTGCGCTCCCAGCTATACGTCATCGCCCGGCGAAGTGCGAGAAAACAAGAACCCCAATTTCCTAGCGTGTCAGGGCAGTCAGACGGACGCGCCCCGGTACCCATCGGCTCGAGCGGAATCAGCCTCCTCGCAGGCCGAGTCGACGCAAAACCCAGCGAGATAGATTCGAAGTAATCGGTTGGCATCCTCCCGGCCGATGGCTCGCGGTCGATGAGGTCGTCCAGGTTGGGGCCCGGTTCTCCGAGTAGGGAGCGGGCGACCCCAGACGCGGTCGTGCCTCGTGATGATCCACCCGACCGCGCGATTCCCGGCGCCCGCCCGGAAGCTCAGGTGAGTCGGCACCCCACGAACGCCGGCGGGGTCCAGAACCCCTCCGGCTCCGCCGTTCCCGGAGCGTCGGCGACGGCCCAGCGCCCCGGGGACGTTCGACCCAACGCGGTGACGGGTCCCCCACCCGGCCCGCGGGGAAGCCGAGGAAGGGGGGTTTCGGGCTTCTGGACGTACGCCCTCAGACGCGCTCTCCTCATCCCGGTTCAGCTCGGCTTCGTATTGCTCATCCTCTATTCTGCTGCCAACCTCCCGGCCACCTTCGCGAAGGGTCGGCCGGGATTCCTCGAAGGCTTCTCCCATTTCCTGGTCAACAACTTCAACGGCAACTGGGGTGCGCCCAGCGGGAGACTGGTAGGCTTCGCGCTCGTTGGACACACGTGGGCCCAGGTCTTCGCTGCGTACATCCCGTCGTCGATTCAGATGGGGGCGTTCGCCCTTCCGATCGCCGCGGCGCTGGCTTACCCCGTCAGCCTGCTGGCCGGTTGGAGCCCGCGGCAGTGGCTGGACACGCCCGCCCGCTACCTCACGCTGCTCGGCGCTCTGCTCCCGGTCGTCGTAGTCGGGGTGCTGGTCTACACCGCCCTCTTCTTCCCGTTCCTGAACGCGTTCCAGGACATTCCCGGTAGCGGGCTGATCCCGTATCCGCTCTGGCCCGGCTTCATCGCCGGCTACCCTTCCTGGATCCACGAGTACGTGACCTCGCCGACAGGGTTCCCGTTGGTCGACGCGCTGATCCACCACGCTTGGCTGATCGCCGAGATCACCTTCGTTAAGACCGTCATCCAGGCGTCCGTCGTCGCGGTCGCCTACGTCGCGGTGTTCTTCCGGCACGCGCGCTCGATCGTCCGCGCGGCGCGCGATTCGGCACACATCACGGGGGCCCGGGCAATCGGCGTTTCCGAACGGAAGCTCCTCTGGCGATACGCCGCCAAGGGAGTGACCCCCACGTTCTTCCTGATCTTCGCGCTGACGATCCCGCAGTTCCTCGGTATCCTGTTCGCGGTCCAGATCGCCTTCAACGACACGGACTGCTTCGGTTACCTTCTCTTCGTCAACCTGGGCAACCTCCCCGTCATGGATGCCCTGATCTTCCTGATCGCCATCGTCGTTCTCGTCTGGACCTTTGTGGTCGACCTCATCGCCGTACGGCTCGACCCCCGAGGAGCGATGGCCCGATGAGGGGGGGCGCCGTCGCAGACTCGCCAACCGATCCCTCTCCTTCTCCCCAGCCGTCGCTCCGGGCGCGCTGGGCACGACGCCCACCCCCGTTCGAGTTCTGGATCGGGTCCGTGCTCCTCGGGACGTACCTGATGGTGGGCCTCAGTGCGCTCGTCGTCTTTCGCAACTCGCTCGCCGTGCTACCGAAGAACCAAGCCTGGGTGCCTCCCTTCTCTCCGATAGGACCCTCCTGGGCCCATCCATTCGGAGTGATGCCGGGGTTCGGCACCGACCTCTTCCGTGCCATCTGGCAGGCCACGCCGTGGGACCTCGCCATCGTCGCCGGCATCCTCTTCGTGGACGTATCCCTCGGCCTGCTGCTCGGAGCGACGGCAGGGTTCTACGAGGGGGGCGTCGTTGACGCGGTCGTCACCTTCGTCGGAGACTCGCTGGGGTCGGTCCCTCCGTACCTCCTCTTGATCGTGGTGTTCGTCGGTCTTGGGGCCGGCGCGCCGGGCGCTGTCGGACTTCCGGCGTTCGTTCTGCTGTTTGGGCTGATCCTATGGCCTACGATGGCCCGCACCGTTCGGGAACGGGCCCGCATCCTCACCCACGAAGGGTTCGTGGAGGCATCGCGAGCATCGGGAGCCACTCCCCGTCGTGTGCTGGTCCGTCACATCGTACCGAACTCGCTCGGACCGGTCCTGGCCCAGCTCCCGATCGACATCGCGCCGATCTTCTTCGTGCTCTCCGTGCTCCCGTGGTTCGCAGACTGCCAGAACACCTACATCGCAAACCCTCTCAGACCCTACATCGTCCCGGCCCTGCCAGTCGGCTCTCCGCTCCCGTCGGTGTCGTTCCCCGAATGGGGGTTCCTCCTCGGGTTCGGAACGTGCGAGGGCCTGGGTTTCCCGGTCGGTCCTACCTACTGGTGGATGTACCTGTTTCCTCTTCTCGCAATCCTGGGCCTCGGTTTCGCGGTCGCATTCGTGTGCGACGGGATCGAGCGGTGGCGTCGCTTGGAACGGTGACCGATGAATCGCAGGCTCACCGTCGGCACACGGAGAGAAGAAGCAGAGCACCGTGCAGTGGAGACGACTATCTGCTTAGCCCGGAAGGGGAGCGCGGCCCGGGGCCGACCTTCAGCCTTCCTTTCTAGGTACCTAGAATGGGCGTCGAATCGCGGGGCCCGTGGTCCCCCGCGCGAGCGGACGCGCCACCGCCGGTCGACAGGTCCACCGACGGCAGGGGTCCCCAAATACGGTGGTGCTCCCGGCGGGAGTCCCCCCAGTCGGACTTGCGCCGGCCGGCTTTGAACCCGCGTCAGAGGCTCGAGAGGCCTCTATCCTTGACCACTAGACTACGGGAGCGCCGATGCCCCGTAGCGGGCCCCCTCTTTGAGCGTTGCCCTCAACGCTGATCACGGACCGATGGAACGACAGTACTCACACCCCGCGTCACGGGTTCGGCGCGACGCGCGGCAGACATTTCCGCCAGCCGGCGCGCGAGCCGCGTGCAGGGACTCTCGGCGAAGAACCTATCTGCGGCCCCGCCGTTTCCGCCGCATGAGCCCGCCCGTGAAGGCCCGCAGCGGCCACATCCTTCTCGATCCCAAACGTTCGTACCGGGACCTGGTACGGGTGTACCCCGACATCCACCGCCGGGTCGTCGAGATGAACCGACCGTTCGTGAAGGAGACGGACCCCCTGCTTCCTCAGGTGCTGTTGGACGAGAACCTGAGGGACCTGAAGGGCGGCCGAAAGCCTGTCGGCTACAACCGGCCGGACCCGTTCGGCCTCCGCCTGATCTTCCCGATCATGGACGAGCGCCGTGCCGAGTTCTACTTCGCCAAGCCCTCGCGCTGCCAGGAGGTCGTCCAGATCACGGAGCACGTTTCCTCGCTCCTGCGCCGCCGGGGGATCAAGCACACCGTGGAGTACGACCGCCTGCCCCTCGGCCCGGTCCGCGGGCTGCCGGGAATGCCGCCGCCGGGGACCGCGACCGGCTTCACGACGGCCTAGGGCCGGTCGGTCAGCGCCCGTCAGGGCGGGCGCCGGAACGGCCAGAGCGGGCTCGAGGGCGGCATCGGCTGCGCGCCGTCACCGGTCGCCACCCCGTCGTGCTGGAGCCGCTTCAGGGCCCCGCGCGCCTTCTCGAGCGCAGCGGCGTAATCGGTCTGACGCAGCGCCAGCGATTCCGCGAGGAGCCGACGGGCCTCGGTCGTGTCGATCCGTCGGTCTTCCGCGCGCCCGAGCGCGGCGTCGATCAGGAAGTGGATGTTCGTGAGCTCGCGGTGGAGCGACTTCCTCAAGTTCAGCTCCTCCTCCGTCTTCATCAGGAGACGGGCGGCGTCCAGGAGCTTCCCCGAGCTCGCGAGCTCGTCCGACTCCTTCAGGCTCTCCTTCACCGGCCCAACGGTCACGTGCAGCCCCTCCTCCGCGAACGTCACCTCCGACTGGAGCTCCTTGCGGCGCCGGGTGTACGGCGGCCGGACCGCTGCCTCGAGGAGGAGCATCGCCCGGTCGAGCGCCTTGGAGGCGTCCTCGAACCGGTTCGCGTCGAGCGCGCCCTTCGCCTCGATGAACGTCTGCATCACGGGGGTCGTGTCGAGCCCGAGCCGCTCTCCGACCCAGAGCCGGTCGCGGAACCCCGCCATCGAGCGGCCCATCTCCTCGCGGCGGCGCGCGCGGGTCTCTTCGAGCGCCGCGTCCAGGAGCTGCAGGGCGCCTCCGAGGTCGCGGCGTTCCTTGAACCGGTCGAGCTGGCCCCGGAGCTCGGCCCGTCGGACCCCGTCGCCTCCGGGCGTACCGGCCGTCTTGCCGCCCTCGCTCTCGAGCCTGCGCCAACGACCGTCGACGACCTCGTCGAACAGGCGGCGGCTCGCGGCGTCCGCGCGGGCGAGGGACGTCCTTAGACGCGCCCAGGCACCGCTTCTCAGGGCTGCCTCTGCCTCGGTAACGACCCCATCGAGCGGTTCGACCTCGACCGTGAGACCGCCGGCGCGGCCCGCCTCGACCTCGCGGCGCAGTTCGCCGAGGGACGCGGAGAACATCCTCTCGATCGCCCAGCGGCCCATCTCGGTCGCCTCGCGCCCGAGCTTCATCGCGGTCGGGTAGTGGCCAGCCTTCTCCTCGCTTCGCGCCTCCGCGAGGCGGGCGGACGCTTCGCGAGCCTCCGCACCCAGCGACGCGGCCTCGCCCACCTGGCGTTCCGCCGCCGCCATCGTCTCGCGGGCACGCCGGTGGCCGTCCCGCGCGGATTCGATCAGCTCGGAAACGCTGAACGCGAGCTCGAGCGCGCCCGGATAATCCTCGCGGGCGAACGACGCTTGTCCGGCGCGCAGCGCGTCCGCGGCCTCGGGGGTGACGGTCCCCTCGTCGCGGGCCCGGGCGAGCGCGTGCTCGGCGGCCTCGATCGACCCCTCGGTGATGCGCCGCTGGAGGTCGACGCGTTCGAGCTCGGTCTCGCTCCGCGCCGCGAACTGGACGGCCTCGATCGGCTTGCCTTCGTCGAGCGCCAACCGCGCCTGGTGGAGGAGGTTCTCCGCCACCGAAGTGTTCCCTCCGGTCCGGCGCAGTTGGGTGACGGCGGCCTGGAACCCGGCCAGGGTCTTCGAGACGTGTTGGAACGTCGCCTGGATCAGCTCCCGCTCGACCGTCCCACCGAGGTCGACCACGCGGGGATATTCCCGGGCGGCGAGCAGGCGTTCGATCTCCTCCACCTTCGGCCGGAGGACGCCGAGGTCGGTCCGGAGCAGCTCCGCCTGGGCGATCGCGTCGCGGACCCGCCGGGCGACCCGTTCGGCCTGCTCGACGAACCCGCGCGTGGAAAGAAGGGAGGAGCGTACCTCGTCGAGCAGCGCCGCGGCACCGGTGGGCACGGGCAGCGCGATCCGCCGGCGCGCCTCCGCGAGCGCCGGCAGGATCGGGTCGAGGGGTACCCCGGCCGCGCGGCCGACGTCGAGGTCCCGCTCGAGCGACCTCAGGTTCTCCTCGAGGACCGGTCTAAGGACGTTGACGAGCTCCTCGTGCAGGAGGCGGACCCCCTCGCGGGTGGCCGCCGGCGGGGCGGTGGCGCGCTCGGTCTTCAGCTGCTCCGCGCGAGCCTCGAACGGTTCCATCGGCACCGACAGCCGACGCCCCTCCTCGAACAGCAACGACAGCTCCTGGAGACGGCGCTCCGCGTCGGCCCGGGCCTCCTCCGCGACCAGCTGCTCCTCGAGGGCGTCGAGCCGCAGCCGCGCGCGGTCGAAATCCAGGCCCCGGAACGCCGCCCGCGCCTCGGCGAGCGCTCCGTCGACGCTGGGACCCTCGCCGGACCGGGCGGAGGCCCGGCCCGCGAGCTCCTCGATCTGGGAGAATCGGGACAGCACGTTCTGAGCCGCTGCACGGTTCCGCAGCGCGCTCTCCTCGAGCCGGGTCGCCCCGCGGTACGCGTCCAGATGCCGGCCCTCCTTCGCGTCCGTCTGGGCTTTCTCGAGCTCGGCGCGGAAGGCGCCGAGGTCGAGGCCGGTGGTCTCTAGCTCGACCAGGGAGAGTTTCGCGTGCGAGACCGCCTCCTCGCTCCGGAGCAACTGCTGCTGCTGGGCGCGGGTCCGGATCTCCTGGGACGCCTTCGACGCCTTCACGAAGTCGCCCATGTTGAAGATCTGCTGGACCTCGTCGATCTGTCGCTGGATCTCGTCGCCGGCCCCGCCCATCGATTCGAGCACGCGACCCTCCGCCTCGAGCGCCTCGACCAGCGCGGACGCATGGGCCGCGAAGACGGCCGCGAACTCCCGTTCGGCCCGGTAGAGGCTGTCGACGGAGCCGACCAGGTCCTGCTTGACGCGCAGCGTCACGTCCGCGTCCGCGAGAAGGCGGCGCACGGGCTCGGTCAGCGCCTCGTCCGGGATGTCCGCGAACCCGCGCTCCATCTCCTCCACGCGCCGTGCGACGAACGGTCCGGCGGCGGTCCTCAGCTCGACCTCGAACCGTGCGATCTTCTCCGCCGCCTCGGCGAGGTCCCCCCGGTCGAGCGCCGCCTTCGCGTCGGCAAGGCCTCGCTCCGATCCGGCGGGAAGGAACCCCCGCTCGCCGGCGACCTTCGCTACGCGATCGAGAGCGCTCCACCGCTCGACGAGGAAGGCGACCGCCTCATTGCCGAGCTGGCGAACCGTGTCCCGGAGCGTTTCGGCCGCGGGGCCGACCTCCGCCCGCTTGATCTGCTCGCGGATCTTGTGGACCGCCGGCTCGAACGCGGCCGTGGGGAACCCCGCGTCGCGGAACCGGCCGAGCATCTCCTCGAGGCCCACGAGCTCGTTGCCCGAGGCGTCCAGATCCTCGGTCAGCCGGCTCACCCGGTCGAGGGCCTCCTGGGCCGCGGCCAGGGCCTCGGAGTAGATCTTGAGACGGAGCGCCTCGCGCGCCCGGTTCATCGCGACGAAGACGTCCGTCGTGTCGCGGCCGAGCCGCCGCGCCCCGGCGATGCGGGGCCGCACCTCGTCGAGCAGTCCCGCCACGACCGTCACGATCGGCTCCTCCGCGCTCCGTGCGGCCCCCGCGAGGATCGGGCCGATCTCGGCGGGTCCGGCGGTCGGAAGCTTCGCGAGCGCCTCCTCCACGGCCGCCCGCGCGGGCGCGGGGTCGACGCCGAAGTCGGAGAGGCCGACGAGCGAGCCCCGGAGCGACTCGAGCGCCTGGGTGCAGCGGGAGCGCAGTCCCTCGCCGGCCTCCTTCGAGGCCGCTTCGATCGCGGCGAGAGTCTCGGGCCATCCCTCCGGGCCCCCGTCCGCCTCCTCCTTGATCGCGAGGTCGAGGGCGCCGGTCGGGGCTCCCAACTGCTCGGCGGTCGCGCGGAGCTCCTGCGCCGCCCGTCGCACGGCGCGGCTGCGCTCGGCCGCTTCAGGGAGGGCTTCGGCGATCTGGCGCCGGATCGAATCCAGGGCGGCCACGAGCCGTTCGTCCGTGGAGGCGTCGTCCGCCGAGGGGAGCTTATGCTCGAACTCGGCGAGCCGGTCGCCCTTGACGCCCGAGAGCCGGGCCAGGTCGACCGCCCGGGCCCGGGACTTCTCGAGCCGGTCGGCCGCGGCCGCCCGGATCTGTTCGTCGACCCGGGCAAGGCGCGCGACGACGTCGGCCCACGCCGATTCCGGGGCGGGCTGGGCGAGCGCCTGGAGCTCCGCCGTCAGGGTCGGGGGCATCGGAACGCCGATCAGGATCAGCCGGCGCGCGGACTCTTCCGTCCGGCGCCGCCGGTTCTCGAGGGTCGCCGGGACGGTCTTTCCGAGGGATTCGAGAAGCGCGTGCGCCTGGGTATCGAGCTGTTCCCAGTCGGTGCGACGGAAGAGGTCCCGCAGTTGCTGCTGCTTCTCGGCCAGCCCGGGGGGTGCGATCCCGAGGCTCTCGAGCGAGCCGATCCGGTCGTCGACCTCCTTCATGGCCGCTTCCGCGACCTGGCGTTTCTTCCGGAGCGCTTCCGCCTTCTCTTGGAGAATTCGGGTCAGCCGAGATGAGGAGAGCGGCCCGACGCCTCCCGGACCGGACGTGCGTCTCCCCCCTCAGCCGGACCCCCCCGACCTGCCGGTAGGGGGAAGTCGGGCAGGGCTTTCATGCCCCGCCTTCCTTATTAATGGAACGCGGCCGACGCGCGCTCGCCGCCGGGACGGAACGATCACGCCCGCCGTTCAGGCCCGCGTGATGCGTCGCCGGCCCATCGCATCGATGTACTGGACCTCGCCGCCGGGCGCGAGCTGGCCCTTGCTCTCGGCATCGATCGGGAGACTGAACGTCTCGTACGTCTCGAGGTCCATCAGCTGTACCTCGGCCTCGGTGAGCGAGAGGACCTGGGCGCTCTTCTTCCCGATCACGGGGATCTGGACCTTGTGCTTCACGGGGAAGACGACGCTCCGCTTCGACCCGTCGAAGACCCCGATCGCGTCGATCCGGGCCTTCGCTTCCCCGTGCTTCCCGGGCTTAGAAGTTTGGATGCTGATGATGCGGCAGGGCTCGTCCTCGATCAGGATGTACCGGCCTTCCTTCAGCTCCCGGACCTCGGCTTGCTGCGTCCAAGCCATCGAAACTCTCTCCGAGGGTCCGAGCATAGCCGGACCGTCATAAGGGTTGCTTCGCAAGACCAGTCGAGGTCCATTCCCTCCGCACGAGGGTTTATTCCCGCCCCGGTCCCATCGCGACGGTAGGAGAGCCTCTCTCCGAGAACGATGACCGACGCACGGCCCCCGCCCACCCCGAAGGAGGTGGAACTGGAATCGCGACGACTCTGGGCGTCGCGCCAGGTCCCGCCGGCCGACGGATCGCTCGGGCCGGAGAACGGTGCGCTACTCCGACAGTTCCTCGGCACGTTCGCTCCCGGCGACCCGGCGGCCCTGGTCGCGCATCGGGCGGTCTCGGCCGACGTGGACGCTCGCTACCTCGCGCTCTCGGGACGGCGGGTCCTCGGAACGCTCCGACGCGAAGGCTGGCCGCCCGAGGAGCTCGACCCGAGCGTCCACGCGCTGCTGGTCGCGCTGGGGATATGGACGGGAGGGACGCGCGGAAAGCCGTGGGAAGCGGCCGACTGGCACGCCGGCGTGCAAGGGATGGTCTCTCGCCTCGCCCAGCGCGGGGTCCTGGTCGTGCGCGACGGGCCGCTGCGCGTCTGCACGACGTGTGCCGCGCCCCGGAGCCCGGAGCGGATCATCTATCAGCAGGAGCTCGGCGACGCGTACCTCGTGCGATTCCCGCTGCGCGGGTCCGACCCGCCGGTCGATGCGCTCGCCTGGGTGGACGCTCCCTGGCGGCTCCTGGCCACGAGCGCGCTCCTCGTCAATCCCGACGTCACCTACGCCATCGCCGACTACGTCCGGAAGGACGCGAGCGTGAGGCTCCTCACCGCACGTTCGTCGCTCGACCGGCTGAAGACCTGGCTTCCCGGCGCCACCCTCACCCTCGTGGAGGAGCACGCCGGCCGCGAGCTCGTCGGCCGCCCGTACGCCTACCCGCTACGGCACGAGTTCCCGATCGGCGGCGACCTCGCACCTCCTGCCGGAACCATACAGGCGGTCGCGGACGTCGGCGACAGCGGGACCGGGATCGTTCCTCTGATCCCCGGCCACGGCGGAACGGACGCCCAGATCGCGGAGCGGCTGGGGATCTCCGGGTGGCCGCTGCTGACGCCGCACGGCCAGCTCGACCCGACGCTGATGCACCAGTACTCCGGGCTCGACGTCGAGACCGCGAACGAGTTCGTCGCTCGCGACCTGACGGAGAGCGGAGCGGTGCTGGCGAGGCTCCGCGTCCTCCGGGGGGTCCCCTACTGCGCCGTATGCGGCCATCCCCTCGTATGGATGCCGGGGCGCGCGTGGTGCCTCGAGATCAAGAACCTGCCGGCCGAGGAGATCAATCGGTATGCCCGTCTGCTGCCCGGCGACCGTCCGATCGGCCAGATCGAGGTGACCCCGTGGCCGGTCAGTGAGACCGTCTCCTCCGTCGCTCCGGTGGCGATCTCGCTGCTCGAGTGCGGACGCTGCGAGCGGCTGGACGCACCCCAGGGATCCCTCAAGTGCCCGTGCGGCGGAAACCGTCGCCTCGTCTCACGCAGGCTCCTGCCCTCGATCGCGGGCACGTTCTCCGCGTGGGCGCGCAACGAGCCGGTCTCCCCGGCGGATTCCGTCCGGGTCTACGCGAACGAACGCCGCCGGGCGGCGACGCTCGTCCATCATCTCGCGGCGATGGCCGGGGTACGCGGGGCCGTGGCGGACGTGGGCCTCACCCTCGTCCCGACGGTAGGCGGCATCGACATCGGCGGGCTTATCGACGCCCACGGGGCCGACGCGGTCCGGGCAGCGTTCGTGCGTGCCGAGTTCAGCGAGGGCACCTCCGGGACGTTTCCCGAACGCTGCCGGCAGGAGGCCGCCCGCCTCGCCCGGCTCCGCGCCCTGGCGGCCGAGGTGCTCGCCCGGTGCGGCGGGTCTGGCCGCGCGGGGGAGCTGAGCGAGCCGACGGCTGCCTCCGACCGGGAGCTCGAGCCGGAGGACCGGGCGATCCTCGCCCGCTGGGCCCGGGCTAAGCTTCTCGTGATCGCCGAGTACACCCGGTGGAATCCCGCGGCCGCCCAGCGGCACATCTACCGGTTCGTCGGAGGAGAGCTCGAGCAGTACCGCTCGTTCGTTCACCCCCGGCTCGAGCTCGACGATATGCCCCAAAGCAAGCGGGCGGCCCTGCGCACCCTCGCCCACGTTCTCCGGTCCTGCGCGGTGGTGCTCGCGCCGATCGCCCCGTTCACCGCCGAATCGATCCACCGGACCCTGGTCGAGGAGACGCTCAGCCTGTTCGAACGATCGGACTTAAGTTCGGACTCGGCGGTGGACGAGAGGCTCGCGGTCGCCTGGGACCGCTGGCACGACGTGGTCGCGGCCACCGACCGGTTCCGCAGGGTCCGGCACATCGCCCCAACGACCGTCCTCCCGTCCGCGGTCCTGGTGATCGCGAGCGATTCGGACGCGGAGCGCCTCCGCGGCGACCGGTCCGTAATCGAGAAGCTCGCTCGGGTGGCTCGCCTCGAGGTCGGCAGCCCCGGTTCGCCCTGGGCCGGCCGCCGGCGACGTCTGGTCGCGGTGGAGGCCGAGATCCAGCGAGCCTACCCGTCGCTCGCCCGTCCGATCATCCATCTCATCAACCGGCTCCCGCCCCGTCGCGCCGGCGAGGATGCGAAGTCCGAGGAGCTCTCGGTCGTCGTCCAGGGCCAACCGCGGCTCATCACGCCCGCGATGGTGACGACGGTCGACGTGCTGCCGGAACGGACCATCCCCGTGCCGTTCGCCTTGGGCGAGATGTACCTTGAAGCGCCCGCCGCCGGTCCGGACACCCGGTCCGCGCCCCCGCCGCTCTCGCCGGACGCCTTCTGGCTCCTCCGACGCGTCGACCACGCCCTCCACCGGAACCCGGCGCAAGCCGGCGACGCACCCCGCGTCGCCCTGGCCGTGGCGGTCGACCCGCTCGCGACCGAGCTGAGGGAAAACGCGACCACAATCGCCCGCTACCTCGGGCTAGCCGAACTGCGCGTGATCGACCGCTCCGAGGAGGCACGCCCCCACGGAAGGATCACCGGCCGCACTCGCACGGGGGCAGGTTGGTGGGTGAGCATCCCCGGACTCTCCCGGTCGACCCGGCCCGTGAAGCACCGACCCGCGCACGCGCCATCCCGAAGGATCCCGCTCCCCGTTGTGTCGGACTCCGAGCTGGGCGAGGTCGACTACGCCGACGATGCCGTCGTCGCTCAGGGTGAAGCCGTCCGTAACCTCGGCCAGGAGCTGGACGGCCTCCTCGCCGCCCCGTTGCTCGGGCCGTCCAAGGTCGCGATCGCCTGGGATGCCGGACTGCGGTCGGTCCAGCAGTTCAGCGACGCTCCGTTCGACACCCTCGTGGCGATCCCCGGCTTCGGCAGGTCCGTCGCATCCACGCTGTACTCCAAGCTGGGAAAGCCCGTCCCCCGCCCGCCCCCGTTCGCACGCACCCACTCGCGGCTCCCGAGGACAACGTCCTCGGAAAGGACCGCGACGACGTCGGCGGCGGCTCCTCCTATGCCTGCCGCGGACGAGCGGTACGCACCGCCCGCCCCGGCCCGGGTGGAAAGGCGTGCGATCATCGTGGCACCGCCCGTCGTCCCCGCTCGGACCGAGCCTACGTGGGTGCCCGCGCTCGTGCCCCCTGCGGCGATTGTGGCGGTACCGATCCCTGAGCAGCGCCCGACCCCCAGGATCGAACCGGAAAGCCCAGGAATCGAGCCTATCGCGCCGTCGAACGAGACGCTCGGACCGGCGGTGGCGGTTCCGGCCCCCGACTCTTCGGCCGCGCCCACGACGGACGCGCCCGCGCCCGGTCAGATTCCTGGTGACGTTGCTCCCTCGGCGGAACCACCCACGACAGCTCCCGCCCCCTCAACACCCCCGGCAGAAACACCGGCGCCGGAGGCAGCCCCTCCCGAGGACATCATTCCCGAGCAGATTCGGGCGGAGGCCGTTCTCCCCGCGGCCGCGCCCGTCGTGCCCGGTTCCGAGGCCGCGATCGAGAGCGGAGATACCACCGTAGAATCCGCCCCACCGGCTGAGGTGGCCGACGAGCCGGAGGATGCCGCTTCCGTGCCCAACGTTTCGCTCGCACCCGAAGAGGCGATCGTAGCGCCAGGGCCGGCCGTGGTCGAGCCCGAACCAGTGGCGGCGGCCATGACCGCCCCGGAACCTGAGTCACCGGTCGACGGTGGAGACATCGACGCTTCGCTCGCACCCGAAGAGACGATCGTAGCGCCAGGGCCGACCGT